>Ga0208980_10001050_pt1 | contig 16544 bp, 10 predicted proteins | sample WetSurMetagenome_3_FD_187993 | JGI IMG/M metagenome (GOLD analysis project Ga0208980, IMG submission 187993) | Wetland microbial communities from Twitchell Island in the Sacramento Delta, sample from surface sediment Aug2011 Site A1 Bulk (version 2) | ecosystem: Environmental > Aquatic > Marine... | reverse complement strand
AGGCAGATCCTGACGAAAGCTCATGATGCTGTATTTACTTTCCATAAGCTGCAACCAGTCGGCATAACCCCGGTAAGTTTTAAGATCACTTTCAGTAAGCTTTCTAGGATCTCCTAACATTATCGGAAGAGCACCCGCAATTGATTTTATGTGTGTCTCCTATCCCTTATCCTGCATCTGTGGATTTCCGATTACAAGCGCTGTTGCCGGCATTGCAGGTGAGCGCCACCATGCCATATTGCGTATCCTGATATCAGTTTTTTCACCCTGAGCCCCTGCAAAATTTGAAAGCCAGTCTCCTTCAGCATGTTTCAGGAGGGAATAGTCTATAGCCTGGGTGGCTCCCATTGTTTCGAATGTGCAATCTATAAAAAGACCTGGTTTTGCTGCATGAAGCTCATCAAACAACTTCCACAGACGGTCATAATTTGTAAAAAGCGATTCATTATGATCTTTATGACCCGGGTGATTCGTTGAATAACAGCCCGACTGATTATGATCATAGGTATAGGCACTTGTAACAACCGCAAAATCGAGTTTGTAATATTCAATCCCGTATTCAACGGCCATCTTAAGCAATATCTCCCTGATGTACTCATACCAGCCAGTACCGAAGCATGCAGTAAACTTTTCTTTCTCACCAGGTGCGTGAAGAGACGTATGGTTCCCCTCTATATCTGTCACAAACCACTCAGGATGAGATTTATATACCTTACTTGAAGGTGCGGCACTTCCGATGCTAACCCATAGCCCGGGCTTCATTCCCAGCGATTTTATGTAAACAAAAACGGGTTTCAGTCCGTTAGGAAATTTCTTATAGTCTATACCCCAGTCGCCATAACTGTCCTGCCAGCCATCATCAATTATAAACTCTTTCATTCCGGCATCAGCAGCAGCTTTAGCCAGTTCCATCACAAGCTTTTCATTAATGTTTTTATAAAACGGCTCCCAGGTGTTATATACAAAAGTTGGTTTCTCCCTTAGCTCTGACAAACGGATTCCCATATACTTCCTCAGATAATCAGGAATAGCTGTGTTCAGGATATTATCAGGTGTCTTCTGTTTGTTATATACCATTGTAAAGACCTCTGGTGTTTCAAATGATCCCCCTTTTTCAATCCATTTGCGGAATGGGTAGAGAGAGTTTTTATGAGTCAGTCCTATTCGTATATCCTGTGTCTCCCAGAATACCGAAGTGTGCTTCAGTACACCAGAAGCCTCATTCCCAAGTACAATACCCTGTTCGGTATTCATATCGTGCACAATAATAAGAGCATCCTGTTTACCGCCCTCATAATTACCAATGAATCTTCTCCTTCCGTAGTCGTGATAGATCCAGCTATACGTTACCGGGTAATAACCGGGTACTTCAAACTTCTCAACGTCTACAGATTCCAGTCTTACCAATTCTTCTGTCAAATTTTTAAAAACAAGACTCTTGCGGATCGCCGGGGAATTAGGATACAATAAGAATTTCACTGACAATTCTACTTTCTTATCCTGGCTTAAGAGAGTTACGGCAGCCCCGTTACCCTCCTTTGAATCATCGATGACCTGAATATTGACTAATTCCCAATTTCCTTTTCCTGAGTAGATTACATCATTTATCTCAAATTGAAAATCAGAACAGACATTTGAAAAGTAACCAAAACTCCCTTCCATTGGCGTATAAGATGTTGTAAGGAAATTTCCTCCGTCAGCGGGTAGTTTGATCGTTCTCCTGACAATTCCATTACAAAGGGTAAGTTCAGTTTTAGTCCAGCTGGCATAGGGAGTTGTTGCACAGTATATTTTCAGTGAACATGCTGTCAGCAAAAGAATAAAAATCGTCCTTTTCATGATCTGTCGAAATGTAAAAATAATTATGATTCCAGGGAGAACTTCTTTATACTACGAATACCCTTTTGGTCTTAGGATTAACCTGGTAGACTGATCGTAAGTAAAATATTTCCAGGCCCAGTTTATGAATATTAGCAGTTTATTCCTGACACCTACTATACTCATAAGATGAATGAACATCCAGACAAACCAGCCGAATATACCCTGGAAGCGAATAAATGGCAACTCTACTACAGCAAGATGCTTACCGACTGTGGCCATTGTTCCTAAATCTCTGTATTTAAACTCATCAAGAGGTTTATCCAGGATAATCCTGTTCAAATTGGCAGCTAACTGTTTCGCCTGTTGTATTGCAACCTGTGCCACCTGGGGATGACCTGACGGATATTTTTCCTCAGTCATAAATGAAAGGTCTCCAAGTGCAAAAATATTGTTATACCCTTTAACTCTACTGAACCTGTCAACTAATATCCTGTTGTTCCTTGTGAAACAATCTGGATTTAAACCATTAACAAGATTACCTTTGATACCAGCTGTCCAGATTATCATCGATGTGCTTATGTTTATCCCTGAACTGGTAAAGACAGTCTGTTCATCACAGCCTGTAGCCTTTGTGTTAGTCATCACTTGCACTCCGGCCTTTTCAAGGAATTCCTGTGCTTTAGAAGATGATTTTTCAGACATCATATTAAGTACTCTGTCGGTGGCTTCAATCAGGTAAATATTAGCCCTGATATCTTTGAACTCCGGAAAATCTTTCGGGAGTACATATTTATTCATTTCGGCAAGGGCTCCTGCTATTTCAACACCAGAAGGACCACCTCCGATAATTACTATATTAAGAAGCATCTTTCGTTCAGCTTCATTCTGTGCAGTAAGTGCATTCTCAAAATTCATCAAAAGGGAATTCCTCAGATCCAGAACTTCTGCTATAGTTTTCATCCCTTTTGAATTCTGTTGCATCTGTACTGATCCAAAATATGAGTTTGTGGCGCCATGAGCAAGCACAAGAAAATCGTATTTAATGCTTCCTGCTGTTGTAATCAGCTTATTATCAGAGACATCAACTGATTGCATCTCAGCTTTCCTGATATGATAGTTTTTATAGTTATGAAAAATTTTACGGAGTGGAAACAATATTGAAGTTTCTTCCAGGCCAGCCGATGCTACCTGATAGAAAAGTGGTGGAAACTGATGATAATTGTGTTTATCCAGTATCACTACCTGGAACCCGGCATTTTTAAGCTTTTTTGCAAGAGTAAGTCCTGCAAATCCGCATCCTACGATTACAACTCTTTTATTATCACTCTCCGGAATGTTAAGCATGACAATTTAAATATTTGAAAATAAATCAATTTTAATAAATAACTTCCTGAAACAGATTCTTATCATGGACTTTAAATTTTCTCAGGTGCTAATCTTTGTTCCAGGATTGCTTTGATCCATTTTGGTACAGCATTTAAAAGTATTACTACTACACAAACTATGATACAAAGTGTAAGTATCAGGTTTATCATTCCCGGTACCCTGGTCGCGGGTTCAATCGACTGCGGAATATATATATTTTTGATATTAAGGTATGCAGCTGTCATGGTTGTAACACCTACAAAGATCATTGGTATTATAGTTACCCAGGCATATTTAGCCCTTCCCCTGTTTATTATGAATGAAGTTCCGATGGTCAGTGCGATAGTCGCCAATAGTTGATTGGCTGTACCAAACATTGGCCAGATGGTTGATACAGAACCCGTATAAATAAAATAGCCCCATGAAAGGACAATCAGTCCGCTGGTTATAAGGTTTCCGGGGAGCCAGTTGGTTTTCTGAAAAGGTTTATAAACTTTCCCGAGAGCTTCCTGCAGTAAAAACCTTCCTATCCTGGTGCCTGCATCGATGGTAGTAAGAATGAAGAGCGCTTCAAACATAATTGCAAAATGGTACCAGTAGGACATAAGATGCTTCATACCAGGTATGGATGAGAAGATATATGCCATTCCAACACCTAATGAAACCGCACCTCCGGTTCTGCCTGCGATCTTTTCGCCCACACTGGCTGAAAGTTGATCCAGATTAGATTCGGTAAACCCCATTTCATGAAGCCTGGGAAGAATTGCCTGAAACTTTTCGACAGGGACATTTATCTGGAAATAATCGAGGGGAAGAAGACTGGTTGCGGCAATAAGAGCCATGATGCTTACAGCCCCTTCCGTGAGCATGGAACCAACTGCGATAGCCTTTATGTCAGCCTCCTTCATTACCATCTTTGGTGTCGTCCCGGAACTTACAAGAGAGTGGAAACCGGAGATTGCACCGCATGCTATTGTAATAAAAAGGTAAGGGAATAATTTCCCCGGGATGATCGGCCCTCCTCCCTTTCCAAACTCAGTGAATGCAGGCATCCTGATTTCAGGAGCAACTATGATCAGACCTATTGCCAGCAATCCGATAACAGATATCTTCATGATTGAACTCAGATAATCACGCGGGGAAAGCAACAACCATACGGGAAGCACCGAAGCAAAAAATCCATAGACAGCAATAATTATTGTAAGTGTTTTATGATCAAAAGTGAACCATCCTGCAAATTGTGAACCGGGGATAAAACGGCCGGCTATAACTGCCAGTATTAGCATAATCACACCAAAAACTGTAGCTTCAAGTGTTTTTCCTTTTCTTATCTTAAACATCCATACACCCATAATAAGAGCTATCGGAATTGTGGATGCAATGGTAAAAGTACCCCATGAACTTTCAGCCAGGGCATTGACAACAACAAGGCCCAGGCCGGCAAGGGCAACAACAATTATTAATATGATGGCAAATGATGTGGTTGCTCCGCTTATCTTGTTTATCTCTGCCCTGGCTATTGCTGCAAGGGACTTCCCGTCGTGTTGTACTGATGCAGTAAGGATAACAAAATCATGTACGGAACCGGCCATCACTGCTCCGATAAGCATCCATAAAAATCCGGGCATAAAACCGAATTGTGCTGCCAGAACTGGCCCCACAAGCGGACCAGCTCCGGCTATTGCTGCAAAATGGTGACCAAATAATACCCATTTATTCATAGGATAGTAGTTCTGGCCATCATATAATCTGTGAGCCGGTGTCTGAATCAGATCATTCCTGACAGCAACTTTAGCAGCAACAAAACTAAAATAGACCCTGTACGCAATTGCAAATACTGCAATTGTACCTATAACAAAGGGCATTGCATTCATACCAGAATTATATGTGATACGAAGGAACAAAATAAACAATATCCGGCAACTGTACAATTCAGATTATCATGATTTTTTTGCTATTTTTATTAAATTGCAGCTGTTTATATGTTTACATCAGGCTTTAAGGTAAAATATATATGGTTGTTACAAGAACATTTGATCTGCTTGAAAGATACAGGGATAACCTGCCTAAGGATGATGCTTTATGTTTCAGGCATAATGGAGTCTGGCATAAATACAGTTCAAATGAATATATAGAATACTCTTATAATTTTTGCTATGGCCTTTATGAACTTGGTTTCAGAAAAGGTGATAAAATAATAACAATATCTTCAAACAGGCCGGAGTGGAATTTTGCTGATATGGCAATGTCAATGCTGGGAATAGTACATGTACCTGTCTTTACATCACTTAATGCCACAGAATATGAATATATAATAAAGGACTCCGGGGCAAAAATGATTCTTATATCAGATAAGAAACTATATAAATGTGTAAGTCAGTCGTTTAAGAATGCCGGCTCTTTGGCAAAGGTTTATACATTTGATGAAGTTGAGGGAGTAGCAAACTGGATGGAAATTATTGATGCGGGGAAAATATGCTCTGAAGAAACGAGGAATGAGGTTGAAAAAGAAAAAATGCTGATCGGTCCAGAAACATTTGCTACCCTGATTTATACTTCAGGTACAACAGGTAATCCAAAGGGGGTAATGTTAGCCCAAAAAAATCTCGTGAGTAATTTTATCTCGGCAGCAGCAGTCTTTAATTTAAAACCTTCAGACAAATACCTGAGTATCCTCCCTCTCTGCCATGTAGGCGGAAGAATGGGCAACTATCAGACTCAATACAGCGGTGCAAGCATTTATTACGCTGAAAGCATGGGAACAATTGCCGTTAACATGCAGGAGATAAAACCAGATGGTTTTGATGCTGTTCCACGTGTTCTTGAGAAATTCTACGATGTGATCATCTCAAAGGGCAAAAAACTTAAGGGAATAAAAAAATCTCTCTTTTTCTGGGCTGTTAACCTGGGATTAAAGTACAAACCTTTCGGAGAAAATGGATTGCTATATGAGAAAATGCTGAGTATTGCCGACAGACTCATTTTCAGTAAATGGAGAACTGCCCTGGGAGGAAATGTCAGAATTGTAGGTTGCGGAGGGGCAAGCCTCCAACCCAGATTAGAGCGGGTATTCTGGGCTGCAGGTATTAAAATTATAAATATGTACGGTCTGACCGAAACCTCTCCGATAATCACAATCAACAGGACATTTAAAGGAGGTGTTAAACTCGGATCAGTGGGAATCCCGATCGATGGAGTTGAAGTAAAAATAGCTGAGGATGGCGAGATTCTGTGCAAAGGCCCGAATGTGATGATCGGATATTATAATGACCCTGAACTGACTAAATCAGTTATTGATGATGATGGGTGGTTCCATACCGGCGATATCGGGTACCTTGAATCCGGTAAATTCCTGATGGTAACCGACAGGAAGAAAGAGATCTTCAAGCTTTCAAATGGTAAGTTTATTGCACCACAGCTTATCGAGAATATGTTTAAAGAATCAGCAGCAATCGACCAGATAATGGTCGTTGGGGAACATGAGAAATACGCAAGTGCCCTCATCTCCCCCAACTTCAGGTATTTTGATGACTGGAAATCATCAAATGTAATTTCATTCTCTGATACTGAGGAGCTTATACAACTTCCTGTGGTACAGTCATTTTTCAGTTCAGAAATTGAAAACATCAATAAGAAAATCAGTCCGGCTGAAAGAATCCACAGATTCAGGCTGGTTCCGGATGAATGGAGCCCTGCCACAGGAGAACTGTCTCCTACTCTCAAACTGAAACGTAAGTTTATTACAGATAAGTACAGGAAACTGCTCGATCAGGTCTACATGAAATAACCATCAGATATTCCCAATTACAATACACATATGCATATCATAAGAGTAACTGACAGGAAAACAAAAAAAAAATTCCTCGATACAGCCAGAGTTATTTATAAAAATGATAAGGTATGGGTATGTCCTTTGGATAATGAAATAGAGGCAATATTCGATCCGAAAAAAAATCCCTATTTCAAACACGGAGAGGCAGAACGCTGGGTGCTTCTTGATAAAAAGAATAATCTGACAGGACGAGTTGCTGCTTTCATCGATAAAAACCTGGCCTGGTCACATGACCAGCCAACAGGCGGTATAGGATTTTTTGAATGCATCAATGATGAGCAATCAGCCTATATGCTTTTTGATACAGCCAGAGAGTGGCTTAAAACAAGGGGTATGGAGGCAATGGACGGACCAGTAAACTTTGGAGAAACAGATAAGTACTGGGGTCTGCTGGTAGATGGTTTTACTCATCCTTCATTTGAAGTTCCTTATAATCATCCTTATTATCAGGATCTTTTTGAATCATATGGTTTTCAGACATATTATAAAATGGAAGGCTTTCACCTTGATATCTCAAAACCCCTTCCGGAAAGGTTCCGGAAGATTGCTGAATGGGTATCCGGAAAACCAGGATATGAATTCTGCCACTTTACATGGGAAAAAGAGGAGAAATTCACCCATGACTTTGCAGCAGTGTTCAATGAGGCATGGGCATCTTTCAAGAAGCAATTTGAACCATTGGAACCTGAATATATTACCGGTGTTCTCCGAAAAGCAAAGTCAATAATTGATGAGGAGTTCATATGGATTGCCTATTTTGAAGGAAAACCTATTGCAATCTACCTTATGTTTCCCGATATGAACCAGATCCTGAAACACCTGAATGGAAAACTCAACCTGTTAAGTATGATCAAATTCCTCTACCTGAAAAAACGAAATACAATGACAAGGGCAAAGGGATTACTGATGGGAGTAATCCCTAAATATCAGGGCCTGGGAATCGAATCGGCCTTCATCCTGAACGTCAGAAAGGTTATTGAGAAGAAACCTCATTACCGCGAAGTGGAATTTTCCTGGGTAGCTGATTTTAATCCAAAAATGAGAAAAATATTTATCTCTGTTGGTGGCGTACCGGTTAAGAATTATATAACTTACAGATACCTTTTTGACAGGAATAAAGAGTTTAAGAGGTATCCGATACCGGGGGAAAGTGCCTAGAGTTTGGAGTACTTAGAGTACTTAAAGTCATAAACTCTTAACTTTAGGCACTCTAGGCACTTTAGGCACTCCAGGCACTTTTAATTTAACTATTATATGGAATTTGATGTTATAGTAATCGGAGCCGGGCTTGGTGGTCTTACTGCCGGGGCAAAACTTGCCAGGGAAGGTAAAAAAGTGTTGGTGATAGAACAACACAGCCAGCCCGGAGGTTGTGCAACTACGTTTAAGCGTGGTGATTTTACATTTGAGGTTGGTTTACATGAAATGGACGGTCCTTCGCCCCGTGATATGAAATCCAGGATATTCAATGAACTTGAGGTTTCCGGGAACATTGAATTTATAAGAGTCCCGGAATTCTATCACTTTATAAGCAACAATCTGGAAATTACTATCCCTCATGATCCTGAAAAAGCCTCATGGATTCTTAAAAATGAATTCCCTGGTGAATCTGCCGGGATAGATGCCTTTTTCAGTCAGATACTCAATCCAAAAAGGAAAAATCTTGAAAATGAGATCATTAAAGACAGTAGCCTGGGAGAATTTCTCGATTCCATAATCCTAAATGATGACCTCAAACTGGTTATCCTCGGTAACCTTGGATATTTCCATGATGATCCATATTCAATCTCACTTACGTATTACTCTGTAGCACAAGGGAGTTATTTTTCCGGAGGCGCCAGCTTTATTAAAGGTGGATCCCAGAAACTTTCGGATCACCTGGCAGAATTTATAAATACTCATAATGGCAATGTATTGTTTAACAATATGGTAACCGGATTTTGCATTGAAAACAATAAACTGTGCGGAGTTGCATATAAAAATAAAAGAGGCTCTTCAAACCTGACTTTGACAGCCATGGCTGATGAGATAATTGCCAATGCAGCAATACCAAATATAGCAGAAATGCTGCCCGCAGCCTATGGCGAAAAACTATTGAAAAGTATTCAAAATCAGAAACCAGGTGCGTCGCTTCTTACAGTTTACCTTGGATTTAAAAATTCCCTGAGAAAAATAGGCCACAATCACTATTCAACTTTTATATTTGACAGTTCCATTAAAACCCAGTCTGACATTTTTGGAAACAACAAGGGAGATTTTGCTTCAAGAAGCTTCACCTTTATAGATTATGGTCAGATTGACTCAGCTCTTGCTCCTGACGGAAAGAGTGTAGGAGCAGTATGTTGCATTGATTACCTTAAAGACTGGGAAGAGCTTGATGAAGAACAGTATTACAAGAAGAAGGACGAGGTGGCAAAAATTTTCATAACACGACTGGAGAAACTTATTCCCGGAATCTCAGGTCAGATCGAATATTATGAGGTTGGAACTCCCAGAACCATTAAAAGATATACAATGAATCCGGGTGGGGCAGTATACGGATTTGCTCAGATTCCGGGTAAACCTGTCATAGAATCAGCAGGGATTTTTGAAAACCTTCATTTTGCCTCAGCCTGGGGAAAGACAGGTGGTGGATTTTCAGGAGCAATTTACAGCGGATATCTATGCGCTTATAATATCCTCAGAAAAAAACAGTAAAAACTATGTCTCACCTGATTTTCTGAATCAGATTCGCAGTTCTTAACCTTTTCCTTTCACTGGACTGATCCTCTTTTCAACCGGTTGTTTCAGAATTATCGGAACCTGTTCCACGATAGTATTGGCCGAGTCCAGCTGGAGTGCTCTTACTTCCGGAATACTTATATGACGTACAAGACTCCGCAGGGCAAGAATAAAATTCTCCGTATTTGAAAGTTTGAAATCACTAATCATAATTCTTTCAATAAGCACAAATTTGAAGTCTGCCGGTAATCCATGTTTTCTCAGGGAATCAAAACTATTTTCAAGGGTTATCTCCCCTGATTTTACAAGATCCTCCACTATCTCTTTGAAATAGAGGTTAATCTTAAGATCAACTTTAAATCCGATATGGAAGTCAATCCTGATAAGTATGCCCGGTATAATATGAGTAACCTGATATTCAAATCTGTTTGGCTCGTCAACTATATCAACATGGAGAAGCCAGTATTTATCTGCTCTCTTTGGTTGTTTGCTGAAGATTGAATAAATAACCTTTGATTCAATCTGATTCTTCCAGTTAGCCTTAATAATATAAACAAGGTTTGAAGCAATCCTGGGAACAGTCTCATCGGTCCTCAGTTCTTTAAATAGTTCCAGATATGGCTCAAGCTTGGAGAATGAGATATGACGGTTCTTGATCTTTCTTCCAAAATACCAGCTGAACATTACCAGGAAATACAGTGAAGCCAGAAGAAGTGTAAACCACCCTCCATACTGGAACTTATGAAGATTTGCAATAAGAAAACTTATTTCAATAGTCAGGAAGACTGCGATAAGAAGAAGTACCAGAGAAACGTGCACTCCTTTCTTATAAAGGTAGTAGGACAACAACAATGTGGTCATTATCATAGTTATCGTTATTGCAAGTCCATAGGCTGCTTCCATGTTGGAAGATTCTCTGAAAAAGATCACCACAAGACTACACATAATTAATAGCGACCAGTTTACAAAAGGCAGATATACCTGCCCACGTACATAAGTCGGATTGATAATCTTAATTTTTGGCCAGAAGTTAAGCGAAACGGCTTCACTCAACAGGGTGAAGGAACCGCTGATAAGAGCCTGGCTGGCAATTACCGATGCAGCGGTTGATATCAGGATTCCGGCAAGTAAAAACCATCGTGGCATTATTTCAAAGAAAGGAGTGACTTCTGCACCAGGAGTATGGTTCATCATCAGCCAGGCACCCTGGCCAAAATAATTAAGCAATAGAGTTGTCTTGACAAATATCCAGGAGACGCGTATATTTTTTCTGCCACAATGACCCAGGTCAGAATAGAGTGCTTCAGCCCCTGTGGTGCACAGGAACACAGCCCCCAAAAGGATAAAACCGCCAGGATATTCGGTCAGAAATCGTATTGCATAACCAGGGCTTAGAGCACGCAGTATATCAGGATAAAGAATTAATTGGGAAAATCCCAGGACCCCCAGCATTAAGAACCAGATTACCATCATTGGTCCAAAGGCTACACCCACAAAGTTGGTCCCGAACTGCTGCATAAAAAAGATAGCAACAAAGATAATCAGCACTATCGGAACGACTGAAATGCCGGGATTAAACAGCCGGAGACCCTCTATTGACGATGTAACTGTAATTGCAGGAGTTATTACTCCGTCAGCCAGCAGGGCCGCACCGCCGATCATGGTTAGCACTGCTGCCCATGCCGATTTCTTCCTTATAAGCGCAAAAAGGGAGAAAATGCCACCTTCTCCTTTATTGTCAGCCCTAAGGGTGATAATAACATATTTGATGGTTGTCTGAAGGGTCAGTGTCCAGAAAACACAGGATAATCCACCATATACAAGGAGTTCATTAAAAGTTTCTGCATTGCCTACAATTGCTTTAACTGTATAAAGTGGACTTGTTCCAATGTCACCGTACACTATTCCCAATGTAACCAGCAACCCTGCAAAAGAGAGATTGCTTATATCAAGATGATGATCTTTTTCTCTCATGAATTAATTTCCATATCCTGCATATCTCCAACGGAGAAGGTTTTATACTTAATTTGCATCAATTATCTTTCATACTACGCGTTTGATCCTGAAGTCGACAGGCTGGTCAATTGTTATTGGGACCTTTTCCTCAATAGTATTGGAGGCATCAAGCTGCAGTGCTTTTATATCAGATATGCAAACCATTCGCGAAATACTGTGAAGACTAAGAGTTAAGTTTTCAAGCGTTGATAATTTATAATCGCGGGGCATGACCCTGTCGATCAGAACATATTTAAAATCAGCAGGAAATGAGTGTCTCCTCAGCGATGCATAACTGCTTTCAAGTTTAATTTGTCCCGATCGCATCAGGTCCTCCAGAACCTCCCGGAAATAAAGATTTATTTTTGGTTCTACTTTAAATCCGAGATGAAAATCAACCCTTATCAAAACTCCCGGAATGATTTCTGTAACCTGGTATTCAAACCTGTTTGGTTCTTCAACTCCATCGACATGCAAGAACCAGTAGGTATCTGCGCGTTTAGGCTGTTTCTGAAATATTGAGTATATAACTTTTGATTCTACCTGGTCAGGCTTGTTGGCTTTTATGATATAAACAAGGTTCGTAGCTATTTTGGGTACAGAATTATCCTTTGATAGGTCTTTGAACAACTCAATATATTTGCTCAGGTTTGTAAATGTAACATACCTGTTTTTCAGCTTCCTTCCGAAATACCATCCATACATTATCAGGAAAAAGACTGAGGCAAGTAAAAGGGTGAACCATCCTCCGTCATTGAACTTGTGAAGGTTAGCTGTCAGGAAGCTTCCCTCTATTGTCATATAAACAAACAATAGCAGCAATACTAATCTGTGATTCAATCCTTTCTGGTATAAATAATATGACAGGAGGAAAGTAGTCATCATCTCAGTTATAGTAATTGCGAGACCATAGGCAGCTTCCATGTTTGCAGATTCCCTGAAAAAAACAACGACCAGGCTGCAGGCAAACCAGAGGTACCAGTTTACAAATGGGATATAAACCTGCCCTTTTTGAAAAGTTGGATTCAATACTCTGACTTTGGGCCATATATTAAGAGAAACGGCCTCTTTAACAATCGTAAATGAACCACTGATTATGGCCTGGCTTGCAATAATAGAAGCCATCGTTGCAATAATTACTCCAGGCAATAAAAACCACTTTGGCATGATTGCAAAAAAAGGATTAACTCCTTCTCCAGGGAAACCGTTAGCCATCAGCCATGCTCCCTGACCAAAATAGTTAATTAAAAGGGCAACTTTTACAAATATCCATGCAACCTGTATGTTCTTTTTGCCGCAATGCCCAAGATCAGCATAAAGAGCCTCCGCCCCGGTAGTACAGAGAAAAACCGCACCCAGAAGAATAAATCCACCAGGATACTGATGCAAAAAACGGTATGCATATTCCGGGTTTACAGACCTGAGAATACCGGGATGTTCAATTAATTTTGAAAACCCTAAAATTCCCAGCATCAGAAACCAGATCACCATAATCGGACCATAGGAACTTCCGATAAAATGCGTACCAAACTGCTGAACAAAGAACAACACAGCAAAAATAAAAAGGACCAAAGGAACAACAGGAATTTCAGGATTATAAAGTTTCAATCCTTCTATTGAAGATGTAACTGTTATTGAAGGTGTTATAACTCCATCGGCGAGTAAAGCCGATCCACCTATCATTGTCAGAATAGCTGCCCATGAAGATTTTTTCTTTATCAATGCAAAAAGTGCAAGGATGCCCCCTTCTCCTTTATTATCTGCCCTCAGGGCAATCAGAATATACTTAGTGGTAGTCTGCAGGGTTAGAGTCCAGAATACACAGGATAATGAGCCATATACAAGAAGTTCATTAAATTCACTTCCCCCTCTGACAATGGCCTTCATTACATAAAGAGGGCTGGTACCCAGATCCCCGAATACTATTCCAAGGGTAACCAGTACACCGGCAAAAGATAGTTTCTTTAAATCCAGATGCTTTTCACTCACATCCATTATTCTAAGTTTTTTCGCTTACGCAACTCTAAAATTAAACAAAAAGCCGCCAAAGTTAATAATTATAAAGATTTTATGGATTGACCCGGATGGAATTAATTTTTGTCACAGTAATCCCGACAATAATTCTGCAAATTGAAACAAGATATTACTTCCGATCCGGGAATCCTGAATTCCTGTACCAGCCGATGGTGAGTGCTACTACCTGGTTGTAATTCTTTATTCCTGTTTTAATATTATTGGCCTTCAGATAAGCATCATTTGCAGCTGAAGATACCTTCTCCAGGGTTTTATTCTGCAGCTTGTTATAATAATCGTACCTGAACCGCAGATCATCAATCACAGCTTTGTCTATCTTATTTATAATGGTCTTATAATCACTCATCTTTTCTGCATCATTCAGAAAGTACAGGAGAAGCATCATATATCCCGAATACATCAGTCTCTGGTCATCTGATGATGTACAGATGACGAAAGCAACAAGATTCGCCTCGGCCTCATTCGCAACACCATACTTGTGAGCCACTTCATGCGCGAGGGAAAACGGATAGTCGAACGGGAGCAACTTTGAATTCAGATTAACTTCATTTGTAAAAGGCCCGAAATATCCGCTCAATCCTAATTTTGCAGCAACGGAACTGAAAAGCATAGTCTTTGGCCGCATTCTTAAAGCCGGAAAATTAATCCTGAGATCCGATCTGTTCCTGATGAATGCCTCTTCAATCAGGTTATTTACAGATGAATGGTCGGAATTACTGACAGAAACCCGGCAGAGATTTGTCTTAATAATCAATTTGTCAAGGACCTGCCTGAAAACAGCTTCATCCGGTTTATAATTCTCCCAGCCAAGTCGTGTCCCAATATCTGGCCTGAAATAGTTATATCCCCATAAAAGATAAAATGCAGAATATAAGATCGCTATCGATTGAGCTATCCTTAACAGGTACCTCCGGAACTTCAGCTTTTTAAAAAATACTGCCACCAGACCGGTTATTATCAGGATACCAAATATTACCCAGAATACATCCCACAAAGAAAATGTGAATAGTCCGCTCAGGAAGGAGAGGGCCCTGGCAATATGAGGATATATAGATTCCGAATAAGTGGTCTCAACAATTTGAGGATTTCTTACTGCCAGCCTCATAAAAATGAAGATTATGACAGCAATAATAAATGGCAGTGCATTTAGTACTAACCTTCGGCTTTTAAAGACTTTCAGGATTTTGTGAGTTTCAGACATTAATTTTATTAGATAGTTACCCTCTGTTTATTAGTTTATTAGCTCTTAACTGAAAAGGTAAAATTTTTGTTTTACGAAATTACAAAACTGTTGTCAATGATTCTCCTTTCTCATGAGAATAATATCAAGACAGATTAAATGTATATTTGCAGCATCCGACAGTGTATGTGGCTTCTCCCGCTTAAGCGGGACAGTCATCATACCTTTATAATAAAAATTTTATTATGATGAACCGAATTTTTTCAAATGCCAGACAAAGTCTTCTGCAAATACTGATTTTCTTTACTTTCGTTACAATAAAAGGTCAGAATGCTTTTGTACAGGAGAACAAAATATCCCTTCTGTTCATAGGGGACATTATGGGTCATGACGAACAGATCTGGTCGGCAGAAAACAGGGAAACACATACCTTTAATTATGATGAAGTTTTTAAATATATAAAACCTGTAATATCTGAAGCTGATGTTGCAATAGCTAATTTCGAAGTTACCCTTGCAGGGCCTCCATACATGGGATATCCTCAATTCAGCTCACCTGCAGCTCTTGCGGCAGCCTGCCGGAATGCCGGTATTGATTACCTGGTAACTGCCAATAACCACTCGGCTGACCGTGGCAAGAATGGGATAATCAGTACTATTAACAAACTTGATAGTATGAGCATCCCGCATACAGGTACATTTTTAAATTCAGCCAGCCGCGATAGCCTTTCTCCTTTAATGATAAACAGGAAAGGAATCTCGATTGCCCTTCTCAACTATACATACGGTACCAATGGAATTAAAGTTCCTGAACCGGTTATCGTGAGTATGTTAGACAGGGATCGGATTACAAATGACGTTAAGAAAGCAAAAACAAAAAATCCTGACGTTATCATACTATTCCTTCATTGGGGAACTGAATATGATACTATACCCGGGAAAAGTCAGAGTGATCTTGCAGAATATTTTTTCTCGATAGGGGTTGACATGGTAATCGGATCTCATCCCCATGTCCTTCAAAAAATGTTATGGCTCAAGGATCCGGCTAAGGGAAAAGACAGAGCAGTGATCTATTCACTCGGCAATTTTCTTTCAAACCAGAGAAAACCAAAAACCGACGGAGGATCAGTTGTCAGGATTGAATTGACAAAAGAAGGAGGTGCAACCAGAATTTCAAATGCAGGATATTACCTCACCTGGGTCTATACACCTATTGAAAAATACCGCAAAAAGTTTTTTATACTCCCCTGCTCAGAGTTTGAAAACAGGCCAGATTTTTTCGACAAATCCGAGAATTTCCTCCTCATGAAGAAATTTATAAGTAACTCAAGAGAACTTTTTAATAAACAGAATATTAATGTCAGGGAATATATTTATAACGGAAGCTCATGGTTGTTAAATAATTAACAGTAATTAATTCATTTATCATCAATAACAAATTTAAACCCAAATCGCTTGAAAATCAATAGATTTACCCCTGCCCCAAGGCCTGCCTGCCGTGTAATTCTTCACAATAAAGGTAACAGTTTATGGAAAATAGATAATCTAAATTTGAATACTGTTCTATAATAATCAAACCCCCTTCCCAGCCTTCCCC
>Ga0208980_10001049_pt1 | contig 16561 bp, 12 predicted proteins | sample WetSurMetagenome_3_FD_187993 | JGI IMG/M metagenome (GOLD analysis project Ga0208980, IMG submission 187993) | Wetland microbial communities from Twitchell Island in the Sacramento Delta, sample from surface sediment Aug2011 Site A1 Bulk (version 2) | ecosystem: Environmental > Aquatic > Marine... | reverse complement strand
CAACTATCAGGAAGGCTAAAATTATGATGGAAGGTGTTGTCCAGCATGGCACCGCTACAAACCTTAAAAATGCCAATTACAAAATTGCGGGTAAGACAGGAACCGCTCAGATAGCCAAAGATAAATATGGCTACAGGCAGGGTGCCAGGATATCTTACCAGGCTTCATTTGTCGGTTATTTCCCGGCAGAGAATCCCCTTTACTCATGCATTGTTGTAGTCAACGCCCCTTCAAATGGTGTGTATTATGGGAATCTTGTGGCAGGTACGGTGTTCAAGGAGATCTCTGATAAAGTTTACGCAACCAGCTTTTTCAGCGATTACAAACCTGAGAATAAGGAAGAGATTAAACTTAATGCTCCTGAAGCAGGAAATGGTTTCAGGGATGATATAGACGAAGTGCTGAGTAACCTTAATGTACGCTTCCGGCGAACCGCTGATGACGACTGGGTAGCCACCCGTGAAAGCGGTGATACAATCAGACTTGCAAGTGTAAAAGTGGAAGAAGGAGTTGTTCCTGATGTCAGGGGAATGAGCCTGAGGGATGCTATCTACCTGCTTGAAAATTCCGGGTTGAGAGTGAGGTACAGCGGTAAGGGGAGAGTGCTCAGACAATCACCGGAACATGGCGCCAGGTATTTTGAAGGTACTACGGTTTCACTTGAAATGAATATGTAATAAGATGCGGATTGAAGAACTATTAAAAGGTATTGACGTTGTTTCACTGACCGGAGACTCAAACTCCTCAATAAATGGAATTGAATTTGACTCACGAAATGTAACCGCCGGCTCTCTTTTTGTAGCTGTAAAGGGACACAAGACGAATGGTCACGATTATATAAATGCAGCAATCAGATCAGGCGCTGTAGCTGTTATCTGTGAGACACTTCCTGATGATCAGGATAAGAAAACCTGCTGGATAAAGACCGGCGATTCTGCCAAAGCTCTCGGACTGGCTGCATCCAATTTTTTTGGAAATCCGTCAGCATCCCTGAAGCTTGTTGGTGTAACCGGTACAAATGGCAAAACCACCATTGCAACGCTGCTTTACAGGATGTTCCAGCAGTTAGGATACAAATGCGGATTGTTCTCCACCGTTTGTAATTACATCAATGACAGGGAACTTCCTGCAACTCATACAACCCCCGACCCGGTTCAGCTTAACAGGCTTTTGTCTGATATGGTCAGTGAGGGATGCGATTATGCTTTTATGGAGGTTAGTTCCCACTCGGCTGATCAGCAACGGATTGCAGGATTGACTTTTTCCGGAGGGATCTTCACAAACCTTACTCATGATCATCTTGATTATCATTTGACCTTTGATAATTACCTGGCAGCTAAAAAACGTTTTTTTGATTCTTTACCGGTCGGTGCCTTTGCACTGGTAAATGCAGACGACAGGAACGGCAGAGTAATGCTTCAAAATTGTAAGGCTCATCCTTATACTTTCTCGGTAAGGGGGATGGCTGATTACCGGTGCGGAATTATAGAACAGGGTTTTGAGGGAATGGGAGTGAGGATTCAGGGTGAAGAAGTATGGACAAGGTTCATAGGTGATTTTAATGCATCAAACCTGCTGGCAGTATATGCTGCATCTGAGCTTCTCGGAGCTGCAAAGAAAGAGATACTTACTATACTGAGCGATCTGCATCCCGTTTCAGGCAGGCTTGAAGTAATTAAATCTCCTGATGGCATATCAGGAATAGTTGATTATGCACATACCCCGGACGCGCTTCTGAATGTGATTGATACCCTGAATAAGATAAGGGAGGGCGGGGTTCAGCTCATTACAGTGGTCGGTGCAGGAGGAGACAGGGACAGAACTAAACGGCCTAAGATGGCGGCAATTTCCGCGGAAGGCAGCAGCAAAATAATCCTGACTTCAGATAATCCAAGAACTGAGGATCCTGAAAAAATCCTTGATGATATGGAATCCGGTATAACCCCTGACCTTAAAAAGAAGACTCTCAGAATTGCCGACAGACGGGAAGCCATAAAAACAGCTGTTATGCTTGCAAATCCCGGTGATGTGATCCTGATCGCCGGGAAAGGTCATGAAACCTACCAGGAAGTAATGGGTGTGAAACATCATTTCGACGACAGGGAGGAATTGAAAAATGCATTCTTACTGAGGTAAAATATATAATAAAGATGCTTTACTATCTATTTCAATATCTTGATAAACTGAATGTTCCCGGAGCAGGAGTTTTTAATTTCATCTCTTTCAGATCAGCGGCAGCTGTCATTACTTCCCTGTTCATTTCCCTTCTGATCGGTAAACGGATTATAAGATACCTTCAGATAAAACAGGTTGGAGAAGTTGTCAGGGATCTTGGCCTTGAAGGTCAGTATCAGAAAAAAGGTACTCCGTCAATGGGGGGAATAATAATACTTGCTTCCATAGTCATTCCAACTATTCTGTTTGCCCGTCTTGATAACATCTACGTGATACTTATGCTTATTACAACTATCTGGCTTGGACTGATAGGTTTTCTGGATGACTACATTAAGATCTTCAAAAAGAACAAAGCAGGACTGGAAGGACGTTTTAAGATTGTCGGACAGATAGTGCTTGGTTTTATTGTTGGTGTGGTACTTTTTTTCAGTGATGATGTGATAATAATGGAGAAAGTAAACCTCTCTGATCTCACTGCCAGGGAAAGAACCGAACTGCTTGAACCGTCCGCACAGAATAACTTAGAGGGAGAGATCGCAATGGAGAGGAAATCGACAAAGACCACCATCCCCTTTATAAAAGATAATGAATTTGACTATTCAAGGCTTGTATCTTTTATAAGCGAAGATCACAGACAGCCATGGACCTGGTTTGTTTTTGTAGTTATTGTCATCTTTATCGTAACTGCTGTTTCAAATGGTGCTAATCTGACTGATGGTCTGGATGGACTTGCTACTGGGACATCTGCTGTAATAGGAAGTGCTTTGGGAATTCTTGCTTACGTGTCGAGTAACGCAATTTATGCCAATTATTTAAAAATAATGTTTATCCCACACTCTGAAGAACTGGTGATTTTCGCCAGTGCTTTTATCGGGGCAACAATAGGATTTCTGTGGTATAACTCATACCCTGCGCAGGTCTTTATGGGAGATACCGGGAGTCTTGCCCTGGGAGGAATCATAGCTGTTTTTGCAATTATTATCAGGAAAGAGTTACTGGTACCGGTCCTTTGCGGGATATTTCTGGTTGAAAGTCTGTCCGTAATGATCCAGGTCACCTGGTTTAAAAGAACAAAGAAAAAATACGGGGAAGGCAGGAGAATTTTTCTAATGGCTCCGCTTCATCATCATTATCAGAAAAAGGGATACCCTGAACCAAAGATAGTCACACGGTTCTGGATTGTTGCAATAATATTGGCTGTGATAAGTATTGTTACGCTTAAGATCAGATAATTAAATGAAGAAGAAAATCGTAATACTGGGGGCAGGAGAAAGTGGAGCTGGTTCAGCAGTACTGGCACAGAAGAATGGCTATGACGTATTTGTTTCCGATAAAAGCCAGATAAAAGACAACTACAGGAAAATACTTGATGATCACAAAATAAAATGGGAGGAAGGCAATCATACGGAGACTTTAATTCTATCAGCAGATGAGGTTATTAAAAGTCCCGGCATACCGGAAAATGCACCAATTATCGTCGCTCTTCGTGAGAAAGGCATCCCGGTTATTTCCGAAATAGAATTTGCTGGCAGATATGCTGCCGGGATTAAAATCTGTATCACCGGAAGCAATGGCAAAACAACAGTTACAAACCTGATATATCATATACTCAAAAAAGCAGGTAAGAATGTTGCAATGACCGGAAATGTTGGCAGCAGTTTCGCAATGGCTGTGGCTGAAGGGCCATATGATTACTATGTTATTGAACTTAGCAGTTTCCAGCTCGATGGTATGTATGAATTCAGGGCTGACATTGCTGTTCTGATGAATATAACCCCTGATCACCTCGACAGGTATGGATACAAACTTCAGAATTATGTTGATTCTAAATTCAGAATTACACAGAATCAGCAGAAATCAGATTTTCTTATTTACTGGGATGGCGATCCGATAATTAAATCAGAATTGGCTAAAAAACAGTACGGAATGACCAGGCTTCCATTTTCTGATGAAATAAAGGAAGGCATGACAGCTTATGTCGACGAAAATGAATTAGTAATTGATTACCCTAATAAAACCAACCTTATGACCATTCATGAATTGGCGCTTAAAGGCCGTCACAACATCTACAATTCAATGGCAGCAGCTATTGCCGGGAAAGTTCTAAATATACGCAAGGAGGTAATCAGGGAAAGTCTCGCTGATTTTCAGGGTGTTGAACATCGGCTCGAGCCGGTGATTACTATTTGTGGGATAGACTTTATTAACGATTCAAAAGCTACAAATGTCAATTCGGCATGGTATGCACTGGAATGTATGGAGAACAAAACAATATGGATTGTAGGAGGAATTGATAAAGGAAATGACTATTCAGAACTTTTTACGCTGGTAAGGAAAAAGGTAAAAGCTATTGTATGCCTTGGGAAGGATAACAAAAAAATCATAGAAGCCTTTAAAGATAAGGTTCCCACTATTGTTGAAACGTCTTCGATGGAAGAAGCAGTAAGATCTTCATATTATCTCGCAAAGAAAGGTGAAACTGTACTGCTGTCGCCTGCATGTGCAAGTTTTGATCTTTTTAAGAATTATGAGGACAGGGGCCGTCAGTTTAAACAGGCAGTAAGGAATCTTTAAAATAAATGTGAAATGCAACAGGGCTGGTTAACAAAGACATTTAAGGGAGACAGGGCAATATGGGGTCTTGTGGCTCTTTTTATGATCTACTCCCTGCTGGCTGTTTATAGTTCGTCGGTAGGTGTTGCTTTTATGAAATATGGTGGAAATACGACATACTTTCTTAAAAGCCAGTTCTTTATGCTTGTGTTAAGTCTTGTAATCATTGTGGTGGTACATTACCTGCCATACAGGATATACTTTTCCATGGCAGGGCTCTTGCTAATAGCATCGGTGGGATTGCTGATCCTTACTTTTGCTTTTGGATCAAGGGTTAACGAAGCCACCCGCTGGCTGGTGATACCGGGAACAGGATTCCGGCTTCAGACCTCTGACGTTGCCAAGGTTGCACTCGTACTATATCTTGCCAGATCACTTGCAAAATATCAGAATGAACTGAATAATTTCATGCTTGTAACGAAGTATTTTATTATCCCTGTTGGTGTTGTATGTGGTCTTATTCTGCCTGAGAACCTTTCAACTGCACTGATGATTTTTGGTATCAGTATGGTAATAATGTTTATTGGAAGGGTTCCTTTCAAATTCCTGCTGGCTTATGTTGGAATGGGTGTAGTGGCAGTTCTGATGTTTGCACTGGTTCTTACAGTTGTCTCAAAGGATAACAGGGTGCAGGTGTGGAAGAACAGGATTGAGCATTTCTTCTCCGGTGATACCGATGCGGATGGAGATTATCAGTCGAACCAGGCTAAAATTGCCATCTCAACCGGAGGTTTATTCGGGAAGGCCCCGGGAAAAAGTACCCAGAGAAACATGCTTCCACAATCGAACTCAGACTTCATATTTGCAATTATAATTGAGGAATACGGATTAATATTTGGTGCTATTCCTCTGATACTGGCGTATATGATATTGCTGTTCAGGGGTATAACAATTGCGAAGAAATGCGAGACAGCATTTCCAGCCTTCCTTGTTATGGGATTGATTGTTATGATTGTCATTCAGGCAATGCTTAATATGCTTGTTGCCGTCGGTCTCTTCCCTGTCACCGGACAAACACTTCCAATGGTCAGCTGGGGGAGGACTTCCGTACTGATGATGAGCTTCTCTGTGGGAGCAATACTGAGTGTCAGCAGGGTAGTAAATGCAAGGATTAAAAATGAGGAACTTCCGGAGGAGGAAGTATCAGATGAAGGAGAAAAAATATATGAGCCTGCAAAATCATAAACGGGTGATCATAAGCGGTGGTGGTACCGGAGGACATATCTTCCCGGCTATTTCTATTGCTAATGCCTTAAGAAAGATAGATCCTCTGATCGATATCCTTTTCGTGGGGGCAGAAGGAAGAATGGAAATGGAGAAGATCCCGGCTGCAGGATACAGGATTGTCGGATTACCTGTTGCAGGTTTACACAGAAGTCTTACTCTGAAGAATATTAAAGTACTCATAAAATTAGTGAGAAGCCTGAGGATAGCAAAAAGAGTTATTAAGGAATTTAATCCTGATGTAGTTGTCGGTGTTGGCGGTTATGCCAGCGGACCAGTATTAAGGCAGGCTGGGAGGATGGGCATTCCGACCCTGATTCAGGAGCAAAATAGTTATGCAGGGGTAACTAATAAACTGCTGGCAAAAAAAGCTGCTGTGATTTGTGTGGCATATGATGGAATGGATAAGTACTTCCCTGCAGAGAAGATAATTAAAACAGGAAATCCTGTCAGGCAGAATTTTGATAACCTGGAAAGTCTGGAGGATGAAGCCTTATCATTCTTCAACCTGAAAAAAGAGTTTCCTGTGATACTTGTGCTTGGCGGCTCTCTTGGCGCAGGAAGTATAAATAACGGCCTTTCGGAAAATATTAATAAGCTGAAAGACTCTGACTGTCAATGGTTGTGGCAGACAGGAAAGTACTATTTTGAAAATGTAAAAGCACTTGTGTCGGTCAGTTTTTGTGAAAATATTTCAGTGCATGGATTCATCAACAGGATGGAGTATGCATATGCAGCAGCAGATGTAATTGTGTCGAGGGCTGGTGCCGGAACTATTTCTGAACTATGCCTGGTAGGAAAGCCGGTGATACTGATCCCTTCACCAAATGTTGCGGAAGATCATCAGACAAGAAATGCCAGGGCTCTTTCAGACCTGGATGCAGCTGTATTATTACCTGATGATAAAGCTGTAACATCGCTTGCAGATGAGGCAATTAAATTAATTTCTGACAAAAAAAGGAGGATGCAGCTGTCAGAAAACATTCTTAAGATGGCAGATAGAGATGCTGATATCAGAATAGCAGAAGAGGTATTAAAGCTTGCAGGAAGATGATCGATTTCAGAAATACAGATGGGATTTATTTTGTTGGTATAGGTGGTATCGGCATGAGCGCCCTTGCCCTTTATTTTGCGAAAGGAGGATATGTGATTGCCGGTTATGACAGGTCGGAAAGTTCCATAACCAAATCACTTGCTGAGATTGGATGCAAAATTAACTATGTTGATAATGTTGTAGAATTACCTGAACTCTTCAGTAATATTTCAGGTAAAAACAAAGTAATAATTGTTTACACTCCTGCAATACCCGCCGAAAACACAATTCTGCGATATTTCAGGGATAACGGTTACACATTGTATAAAAGATCAGAGGTCCTTGGTGAAATTTCATCGCACACGGATACCCTGGCTGTTGCGGGAACTCATGGCAAGACAACGGTTTCCACAATGATTGCACATCTGTTGAAGCAGTCGGAAGTTGATTGTTCAGCATTCCTTGGCGGAATATCCAAAAACTATGGCTCAAATCTTCTGGTAGGTGAGAGCAGATTTACAGTTATGGAAGCTGACGAATTTGATCGTTCCTTCCATCGCCTTACACCATTAATGGCAGTTGTCACCTCACTTGATGCAGATCATCTTGACATTTATGGCGATCGGTCAACAATGGTTGATGCCTATAACATTTTTTGCGGTAAAATCAGGAAGGGAGGCATCCTTATTGTAAACAACAAAATTCGTAAAGAGATTATCGTTCCGGAAGGCGTCGGATGCTTTACATACGGATTTGATGTGGATTCAGATTATATGGCCGGAGATATTATTCAGCAGAAAGATTATTATACATTCAATCTTAAGACTCCATCCGGAATTATCGATGGTCTTCGTTTTGCATTTCCCGGAATCATAAACATTGAAAACATAACTGCGGCAATTGCCATTGCCCTTAAATGTGGTGTTACTGAGCAGGAAATCAGAAAAGCAGTTATCCTTTTCCAGGGAGTTAAGCGCAGGTTTGATATACGAATAAACAGGACAGGTCTTACATATATTGATGATTATGCTCATCACCCCGAAGAGATAAGAGCCTGCATAAAATCTGTAAAGGAGTATTTCAGGGGGAGAAAAATAACAGGAATATTCCAGCCACATCTTTTCTCCAGGACACGGGATCATGCTGATGGATTTGCCGCTATCCTTGACGAGCTTGATGAAACAATTCTTCTTCCTATATATCCGGCCCGTGAAAAACCTGTTGAGGGGGTTACATCAGAAATGATTTTCAATAAGATGAGGTCTGAGAATAAGATCCTGTTGAAAAAAGAAGATATACCCGGGAAGCTGGATGTAAGCAGACTCGATGTACTGATAACAATAGGAGCCGGGGATATCGACTCACTTGTAAAACCCATTGAAGATAAGCTTAATAAAGAAAGGCTGAAATGAGAAAGGTTTTAAAGATATTATTGATAATACCTGTATTGTATCTTATTCTGATACCTGTCTTCCTTGTCGGCTCTGCTAATTCCAGGCTCTGTAAAGGTGTATCGATCGATATAAAAGACTCTTCTGATTATCATTTTGTTACCAGGCGTCAACTATTAAATCTTGTCTACGGAAGCACAGGTAAAATAGCAGGGAAACCGGTAAAAGACATAGCAGTTTCTGAGATTGAAAGTAAAATTAACGGCTTAAGGGAATTAAAAGAGGCAGAGGTATACATGACAATTGACGGAACAATTCATGTTTTTGCCAATCAGCGCGACCCCATAATGAGAGTAATGCCTGACAATGGCGGCGATTTTTTTATCGACAAAGACGGGGTTGTTGTGAGGAAAAGAAATCTTTATACACCACGATTACATATTGTTGAAGGTAATGTGAATATAAGCTCTGCAATGCTCAATGGAGTAAGTGTGCTTGATACAAGTATTAAAAACTCAATACTTAAGGATATCTATTACCTGGTTGAATATATAAATGATAATAGTTTCTGGTCGGCACAGATCGATCAGATCTATGTTGACAACAACGATCAGATTGACCTTATACCAAGGGTGGGAAATCATGTTATCCATCTGGGAACTGCAGAAAATATTGATGCAAAGTTAAGGAACCTTGCAACATTCTACGATAAGGTTTTACCGGAAGTAGGATGGAATAAATATTCAGTCATTAATCTGGAATATAAAGATCAGATAGTTTGTAAAAAGAGATAATCAGAAATAACCATATTTATGAACAAAAAAGAACAGTATGTAGCAGCAATCGACATTGGAACCACCAAGATTGTGGCGATTGTCGGTAAGAAAAACGAGAATGGTAAAATTGAAATTCTCGGTCTAAGCAAAGCTCTTTCCAAAGGTGTAAAGAGAGGTGTTGTTCTTAATATTGAGGAGACTGTAACTGCCATTCAGACCACTGTGGACGATGTACAGAAAAGGTCAGGCATCCAGTTCTCCGAAGTATTTGTAGGAATAGCCGGTCAGCATATAAAGAGTATGAAGAACCGCGGATATATTATGAGGGAAAATTATGATGATGAAATTGTGAAAGAAGAGGTTTTCAGGCTGATTGAAGATATGCACAAAATCCATATCGAAATCGGTGAGGAAATTATTCATGTAATACCTCAGAACTTCATTGTCGATAATGAGACCGGAGTAAAAAGTCCAATAGGTATGTGTGGTAGAAGACTGGAAGCTAATTTTCATATTGTAATTGGTCAGGTTGCTGCAGCCAAGAACATTGAAAAATGCATCCGCAAAGCCAACTTAACCGTAAAGGATATGATACTTGAACCTCTTGCTTCATCGGATGCGGTTCTGACAGAAGATGAAAAAGAAGCCGGAGTGGTACTGGTTGATATCGGAGGCGGGACCACTGATGTTGCCGTATACTATGATAATATTATCCGTCATACTGCTGTAATCCCTTTTGGCGGCAATGTAGTCACCAAGGATATCAAGGAAGGTTGTGCTATTCTTCAGCGGCATGCTGAACAACTGAAGATTCAATATGGTTCAGCATTGGGCGATATTGCCCCTGAAGATAAGGTGGTTTCCATACCGGGGATCAGTGGAAGAGAACCCAAAGAAATCTCTTTCAAAAGCCTTGCCTACATAATCCAGTCGAGGATGGAAGAGATAATAGATGCAGTGAACTTTGAGATACAGAACTCCGGTTATGCCGACAAACTTGCAGCAGGAGTTGTTATTACAGGCGGAGGTGCAATGCTGAAGCACCTGCCTCAGCTGATGAAATTCAAAACAGCTATGGATGTAAGAATTGGTTTGCCAAATGAACATTTAGCCGGGAGTGCAAAGAATGAGATCAACCAGCCGATGTACGCAACCAGCGTCGGATTAATAATGAGGGGATTCGAATATCTCGATACCTATAAAAAATCCTTCAATGCGGGGAATTCTGCGGAATACGTCAGACCAAGAATTGTTGTTCCTGAACAACATGTGGAGAAGGAAGAAGAAGCATATTCACAACCAGTTCATGAAGAGGAAAAAATCCCTCTCACCGAAAAGATTAAACTGATGTTGTCAAAAATGTTCGAGGTTGAAGATCAGCCGATCAAATAGTAAATATGGTTTATGTAAATGTATGCTGTTCATAATCAAATAAATAACTAAGCTATGTCAGACGATATAATGAACTTTGATCTGCCTGTTGAAAGATCGTCGATTATTAAAGTTCTCGGAATTGGTGGTGGTGGCAACAACGCTGTAAATCACATGTTTGAAAAGGGTATCAAAGATGTGAACTTTGTGGTTTGCAATACTGACCATCAGGCCCTGACAAAAAGCCCTGTCCCGATAAAGGTTCAGATCGGGGAAGCACTCACAGAGGGTCGTGGTGCGGGAAGCAAACCTGAAGTGGGGCGGCAGGCAGCCATCGAAAACATTGATGATGTGATGGATGCTTTGTCAGGAAACACAAAAATGGTATTTATAACTACCGGTATGGGTGGAGGTACCGGCACCGGAGCCACACCGGTTATTGCAAAAGCCTGCAAGGATGCCGGGCTTCTTACAATTGCAGTTGTGACCATCCCTTTTAAATCTGAGGGGAAAGTCCGGATCCGTCAGGCTATCGACGGAGTTACCGAGCTTAAGGATTATGTTGATTCCCTTCTTGTCATCAACAATGAGAAGCTGAGGGAGATATATGGAAATCAGCCTGTTTCCACCGCATTTGCCAAGGCAGATGATATCCTTACGACAGCAGTTAAGGGTATAGCAGAGATTATAACGGTAACAGGATATATTAACGTCGATTTTGCCGATGTGGAAACGGTTATGAAAAACTCAGGAGTTTCTATAATGGGTATGGGAAAAGCATCTGGCGAAAACAGGGCAATAAAAGCTATTGAAAATGCACTGGCATCACCTCTGCTGAATTCCAATGATGTAACCGGCGCAAACAGTATACTTATCAATATTGCTTCCGGAACAGGTGAACATGAGCTCACAATGGATGAGCTGGGTGAAATAACTGATTATATGTATGATTCGGCATCGGATGATGCATTGATAATAAGGGGATTATCGAAAGATGAAAACCTCAAGGAAGAAATTAGTGTAACGGTAATAGCAACAGGCTTTGAATCAAACAGTATTTTCCAGCCGTACAAACCAAAAAAGCCATTGAAAGTCGAATTGCTGTCCACAAGGAATGCAATTCCGGACAGGATTGTGCCGGAAACAGGGGAAGATATATTTTCCGTTCATGAAAAAGGCAGAAAGCCAATCATTACTGATTTCGAAGAGGAATCACAGGGAGTGATCGATTTCAACCTTGAAAGAAGTGAGGATCTTAATGAGATAAGAAGCAGGAGAACATTCGGAAATGAGGAGGAAGGTGAAAAGCCTGAAACAACTCTGAAGAAGGTGAAGCACATGCAAAATCTTCTGAAAAAAGAGGGTTTGTCGAATAAAACCATGAAAGAAAATATCGATACATTTGAGGATGTACCTGCCTACATACGAAGAAATATGGCAATTGGTGCCCCGGAAAGTGCCGCTGAAAGCAAATTGTCTAAATTCACACTGACTTCAGGTGACAGTGATGAACCGGTTTTGAGAGAGAATAATGCCTACCTTAATGATAATGTGGATTAAATCAATGTTTTTATAGCATTAAGAAGAAACGTCAGGCTAAGTCTCCTGACTTCGGCATAGGTAAATTGCGGTCTTCAGACTACACTCATTATAAGCGAAGTCGGGAGCCTTCGCTCAGCAAGACCATTTCCCGTTACTTTGCGGTCTTGTGGTTAATTTCTATATTTGCCGTCAATGATAAGACACCTTTCAATACTGCTCCTCCTCTTCATCCCTTTTGGCCTTTTCGCCCAGAAACCAGATTCTGTAAAAGCACCCAGAATTTTAAGGGAATGGAAACTCTCTCCTGATTATTCAGAAGAGGTCAGTATTCCGATCGACACAGTCTTTTCATTATTCAACAGGTCGCGGATTACAGACAGATATTCTCCTGTTAATGCATATCCTGGTAATTATGGCTTGCCATTTTATCAGATGAATTTTTTTGACAGGATCACTGATCCGGATGAATTTCTGTATAGTACATATTACTCATTTATGTATGTGCCCGACAAAGCTTTATTTATGAATACCCAGACTCCATTTACGGAATTGGTCTGGACATTTGCCGGTCCCCGTGAACTGGCTGAGCAGACATTAAGAGTAAGGCATTCCCAGAATGTGAACAGGTTCCTGAATGTTGGACTGATATACGATATTGTTTATGGCCTTGGTCAATATAGTTATCAGACGTCTTATAACAGGAATTTTATACTACATTCTTCATATACCGGGAATAAGTACAAGCTTTATTTTGCCGCAGGCATAAATCATGTAACATCAAAAGAAAACGGTGGAATTACAGACATAAATCTTCTCGATCAGGCTAACACAAGGGATGTGCCGGTGAATCTGGGTGGCCTGAACAAAGCAGTCAGCGATCTTAAGAACCGTAATCTTTTGCTGGTACAGCGTTACACTATTGGTGGTAAGTCAGCACAGAAATCTGACAGTGTAGCACAAAAACAACCAGCATCATCCGGATTAAGCGGCACTTTTTCCCATGTTTTCGCTATTGAAAGCAATAAAAGGAGCTACTCGGACAGTTATCCTCAATCCGGATTCTATGATACTGCCTTTATTAACAAAACAGTCACCTTTGACTCACTTTATTCAAGAAGCATTAAAAATACTCTGAGATTTGATTTTGTTACAGATGAAACAAGAAAAGTCAGATTAGGAGTAGGAGTAGGTATCAGGAATGAGTTATTCCGGTATAGTCAGATTATCCCGACTCACGATACCACAACTATTTCTGATACTGCCCTGTGGAAGAGAAGTAATAACCTGCTGGTAGGGCGACTATATAACAATATCGGGGATAAATTCAGCTGGAGAGCGAACGGCGAATTATTCATTACCGGATACAGAGCAGGTGATTTCAGCCTCAATGGTGAGATCTCCACCTCATTTGACCTTAAAAAGGGCAGGGCTTCATGGCTTATTACAGGAGATATTATTAACAGACAGCCTTCATTCTGGTACGATCAGTGGGGAAGCAACCATTTTGAATGGAATAATAATCTTAACAAAGAATTCAGAATAGATCTCGGAACAACGATTTCTTACCCGGTAAGGAAAACTGAAATCAAATTCAATTATGCCATTATCAATAATTATACGGATTTTGATTCAACTGCACATCCCTCTCAATATACAGGTGGGCTTTCAGTGGCTGCATTGTCATTCAGGAATGAACTGAAGGCATGGAAATTTCATCTGGTATCCGATGTAATTGTTCAAAAAAGCGGTAATGCGGATGTGCTTGATCTTCCATTGGTTACTATCCGGGCTGCCGGATTTTTTGAGCATCTGTTCAGATTTAAGTCGACAAACGGTAAGCTGAATACACAGCTTGGTGTCGACGTCAAATATAATACACTTTATTACCCTTATGCGTACATGCCTGCTACAGGCAGATTTTACCGGCAGGATCAGATTGCTGCAGGAAATTATCCATTTATAAATGCCTTTTTTAATTTTAAAGTTCAAAGAACCAGGGTCTTTGTTATGGTAGATCATCTGAATTCGGGATTTATGGGTTTCAGGTATAACATGTTACCAGATTATCCAATGAATGTCAGGATGTTCCGTTATGGTGTAGCCTGGACTTTTTATAATTAAAGTATTTTTCGTACCTTTGCACCCATTTTAAAAAAGAGAATGTAACTTAATACAATAACTTTGATAAAAAAGTCCATTTTATCGTTTACGTTTCTGATAGCAGTTTTAACCTGCTGTTTCTATTTCCATCCAACATCAAAAAGTAGTATTAACAGTTATGCTTCCTATGACCTGGATTCAATCAGGAAAAGAGGGAAACTTATTGCAGTAACTGATCTTAATTCAACTAATTATTTTATTTACAAGGGTGAGCCGATGGGATTCAATTACGAAATGCTCAGGTCTTTCTCTGACCAGATAGGAATTGACCTGGAGATTGTTCCCGAGGATCATCTGGATAATGCATTTGACATGCTCAGAAGAGGCAAAGCAGATCTTCTTGCAATCGGGCTTACAGCCAATGCCTCTGGTGAGAATGATGTTACATTCTCTCAGCCAATTGCTGAAACCAGGAAGGTTCTGGTTCAGAGGAAACCACACAACTGGCGTTCACTCACACCTGATGCTCTTGAGAAAAAACTGCTCAGAAATCAGACCTCACTTGTGAAAAAAACAATTTATTTACCGGCAGGGTTTTCTGCCAGAGAGCAGTTATTGACAATGGACGGCGAGTCGGGCGATTCGATTAATTTTATAGAGGTACCATACAATGCGGAACAACTTATAAAGCATGTTGCAGAAGGGATAATTGAATACTCTGTGTGTGATGAGAATGTGGCTATGGTGAATGCTACATATTATCCTGAGATAGATGTGAAAACCGTTTTAAGTTCACCTCAGGACATTACCTGGGGTGTAAGGAATGGCAATTCAGATACTCTTTTATACGAGCTGAACAGGTGGATCACTGCCTACAGGAAGACCGGATCGTACGCTTTGCTTTATGCCAAATACTTTAAGAATTCCCGTTCAAGTATCATTGTCAGAAGTGACTTTTATGCTCTGAATACCGGTAAAGTATCGCAGTATGATGATATGATAAGGCGATTCAGTGTTAAAATTGACTGGGACTGGAGGTTGCTTGCTTCACTGATATGCCAGGAATCACATTTTAATCCAAACGTAGAATCGGGTGCAGGTGCATATGGCTTGATGCAGATTATGCCGGAAACCGGTCAGAATTTCGGTATTGATATAACTTCTTCTCCTGAGAATAATATGAAAGCCGGAATTCAGTATATCAAGTGGCTTCATTCCATTTTCGACCCCAAAATCCCCGATGAAAAAGAGAGGATTAATTTTATTCTGGCTGCGTATAATGCTGGTCCCGGACATGTGCTTGATGCGATGAAACTGGCAGAAAAGAACGGGATGAATCCACTTAAATGGGACGGAAGTGTGGCAGTATGGTTATTGAAAAAATCAGAACCAAAGTATTTCAAAGACACTGTTGTAAAAAACGGCTATTTCAGGGGAATAGAATCTGTATCTTTTGTGTCGGAAGTCCTGGCCAGATATGAACATTATAAGAACATTATTCCGGAGGAAAACAACAACTCCTTCTGAGAATTATAAGTAATTCGTGAAGGATCATAGCTGTTGCACCCCATATAACATGTCCTTCATAATCGAAATATTTTATGTCTAGCGATTCACCCCGTATTTCAAAGGGTTTGGTTTTTACAATAGCCGGATCCAGTAGTTTTCTGACATCAGCATAGAAAAGAAAAACTACTTCCTCAGGCTGGTGTTTAAAAACAGGCTTCTCATTAAACCACCCGACTACAGGAGTAACAACCATATTACTTACAGGAATGAATAAAGGTGTGAGTGTGCCAATTACACTAATTCCAGCAGGGTCAACGCCTGTCTCCTCATTTGCTTCTCTGATCGCGGTCTGAATAACATCTATATCTGCAGGCTCTTTTTTCCCTCCTGGAAAGCTTATCTGTCCGCCATGAACACCAACATAATCATGTCGTTGCATAAACACTGTATAAACTGAGCCATTATCAGGATAAAGCAGGATCAGCACTGCAGCTGTCCTGGCATCCTTTCCCGGGATCCTCGGGAAATTTTTAATCATCCTGTCAGAAGAAGCCATTTGCCATTGCACTTCAGTGCCGGGAAGAGTTTTCTCAAGCTCAGTTTTTAATATTTTAATGAAGTTTTTATTCATACCTCATCGCCTCCGCAGGATTCTTAGTTGCGGCCCTCCAGCTTTGCCAGCTAACTGTAAGTAAAGCTATACCAAGAGCAAGCAAACCTGCAAGTATAAATATCCACCAGCTGAGTTCAGTCCTGTAAGCAAAATTCTGAAGCCATTTCTGCATAACGTAATATGAAACAGGTAATGCAATCACAAATGCTATTAC
>Ga0208980_10001048_pt1 | contig 16571 bp, 14 predicted proteins | sample WetSurMetagenome_3_FD_187993 | JGI IMG/M metagenome (GOLD analysis project Ga0208980, IMG submission 187993) | Wetland microbial communities from Twitchell Island in the Sacramento Delta, sample from surface sediment Aug2011 Site A1 Bulk (version 2) | ecosystem: Environmental > Aquatic > Marine... | reverse complement strand
CTCATTGAAGAGGGTCTTAACGTATGCCGGACTCTTGGGCATCGTATTGTTATCGTCATCGGCCACCCGGGATATTATCCCCGCTACGGGTTTCGCCCGGCACGGGCAAACGGTATCGTAGCACCATTCGCTGTTGCCGACGATGTATTTATGGTACTTGCCCTGGACTCCGGTGCACTGGATGGCATACAGGGGGTAGTGAAGTACCCGGAAGCATTTGATGCCATCGAGGGAATGAGCATATCGAAGGGTAAAAAAGTAAAATCGCTCTCCTGATAGTCCCCGTTTCATCTGCATGTGGACCCTGTGTCTCTTTTTTTTTGTTGAACCCGATTTACTGGTGATCCAGTATTGACAACGGTGTCAGGTTTTGGCAGAGTAGTGTGATTTTGCTCACGCGCTAAATCTCCCCGGCCTGTTGTGTGTGTACTGGTGCTGGTAAATGCGATGGCATCATATAGTGGCACCAGCATTATACCTTCGTCCGTCAACCTACCCTTAGCTATGGTTGCTGGCAGATCTCCTCTACCCCAAGATACCCTGAACCGGTATCTTCGCGCATTCGTGAGCCATGCCGCTATACCGACGATCATTGAGGATATGGTAATCGGACCGGTTACTGTTCCAAAATATACCAATGAATTCTGGACCTCCCGTCAAAGGCAGGCATCTTCAATTCATGAAATCTCTTACCGTGCTTGCTTCAAGCCACAACTTCCCCGGTTCTTCATCGATATCCTCACCCGGAAAGGTGATGTTGTCTATGATCCATTCAGTGGTCGCGGTACTACGCTCATTGAAGCAGGCCTTTCCGGACGGGATGTAATCGCAAACGATGCAAACCCCCTCTCCCGGATTATGACGGAACCCCGTTTCTTTCCTCCTGATATTTCAGGTGTTGAAAACCGTCTTGCTGCAATCCCCCGTGACAGTGATGGGGCAACCATCGATCTTTCCATGTTTTACCATCCCGATACCGAGAAGGAAATTGTAGCCCTGAGGCAGTACCTCCTGAACCGGAAAGCCGGTTGCAGGGATGATATGATTGACCGCTGGATTGCCATGGTGGCGACGAACCGGCTCACTGGTCACTCAAAGGGATTTTTCTCGGTATATACCCTCCCGCCAAACCAGGCAGTATCACAACAGAGCCAGAAACGGATCAACCAGAAACGCCAGCAGATCCCCGATTACCGGGATACCCACCAACTTATTCTGGACAAGACAAAGAGCCTGTTACGTACACTTTCCCCTGTGGAAAAGAAGAATCTTAAACGGGCAGGAAAAAAAGCCCGCCTTCTTACCGGGGATGCTCGTTTGACACCCGACATTCCGGAAGCCAGTGTGCAGCTGACCGTGACATCGCCCCCGTTTCTTGACATCGTCCAGTACCGGGAGGACAACTGGCTCCGCTGCTGGTTTAACAGTCAACATGAGGAAGTGATCGGGGAACAGATTACGATGGCCCGGACTCTGGATGAGTGGACTGGTGTTATGGGGTCGGTGTTACGGGAACTCTACCGGATCACCCGGGTCGGGGGCTATGTTGCTTTTGAAGTGGGGGAGGTCAGGAAACGGACGATTCATCTGGAAGAACATGTCATCCCGCCAGGCCTCGCTGCGGGGTTTACCTGCGATGGTGTGCTTATCAACCAGCAGGTATTCACCAAGACCTCCAATATATGGGGTGTGAAAAATATGGCATCCGGCACGAATACAAACCGGATTGTAATATTCCATAAACCAGAATGACAATTATGATTGAGGGGATATCCATTTGAGGAGTAATGACTTCACGAATTCTTTTTTTATTAACTGTTCATCCACAGAGATTGTGACGGAAAAAGCACGCCTTAAGTAGCACGACATCCAAAACATACGCATGGTTAACCGGATCACGCGGTATGCCCAGATCGTTGACATACTGGGCAAACATGGTTTTAGCATAGGGCTCGAAACAATGTTCCCCACCCGAGCCCGGTTCAGGCTTCCTGGCCAGGGGAAGGATCCCGATGCATCCACGGTGTACGAACGGATGCGGCTTGCCCTTGAGGAACTTGGCCCGACATTTGTAAAGTTCGGTCAGATAATGAGCACAAGAACCGAACTGCTACCCCCGGAACTGATTGAACAGCTTAAAAAACTGCAGGACCATGCAAAACCTATCCCCTTCTCGGAAGTACGGGTGGTCTTGGAAAAGAGTTGTGACGGTTTTAACCAATGTGAAAACTGGTTCTGGAAGGTCGATGAACTGCCGGTTGCCTCCGCATCGATCGCCCAGGTTCATTCCGCAATCTTAAAAGACGGGACCAGAGTCGCCCTTAAAATACAAAGGCCCGGTATCAGGGAAATTATTGAAACTGATCTTTCCATTCTGCGTTCCATGGCAGAGCGTGTCGAAACAGTATTTCCCGAAACCAGGGTATACAATCCTATCGGCATGGTGGATGATTTTGCCCATCAGATCGTAAAAGAGCTCGATTTTACCAGGGATGCCCGTAACTCCGACAGAATGAGAAGAAACTTCCATAATGTTCCGGGTATCCGTTTCCCAAAGGTCTACTGGGAATACTCATCTGAATACCTGATGGTCATGGAGTTTGTCGAAGGAGTCAGGATTGATGATAGGGAAGCAATGGTGACGATGGGTCTTGACCCACATGAAATTGGAGTCAGGGGATTCCATGCTTACCTCAAGATGATCTTTGAAGACGGATTCTTCCACGGTGACCCGCACCCCGGTAACCTTCTCGTAACAAAAGAGGGAAACATCGTCTTTCTGGATTTTGGTATTGTTGGGATCCTGCGTCCGGAAAAACGGCAGGGGTTCATCAACCTCCTTTTTGCGCTGGTGAATGACGATGTTGAACTGATGCTTCGGTCGCTCGAAGGATTCGGGATTGAGATTGATGAGTCTGACCGTGAATCCCTGCGGGACGACCTTTACATTCTGATGCACGATTTTGGTGGTAGTGACGAGCTAGCGCAATACAACTTCCGGCTTGTCGTGACCGAACTGACTAATGCAATGAGACGCTATCGCTTGAAAGTCCCTATGAACCTGATGCTCCTGCTCAAGGTCTTTATTATGGTACTTGACATCGGTATAAGGCTTGATCCGAAATTCAATTTCGAAAAAGAGATCACACCCTATCTTACCAAGCTTGCGGATGCGCGAAACCTTTCTGCCGCATATTTTAAACGAGCCTCCGTATCCCTCCTGGACGCCGCCGACGCCATTTTTGATATGCCCCGTAATCTCAACCTCATGCTCCGGCGGCTCTCAACCGGGACGTTCAAACTGGAGATCGTGGAAACTGATATCCAGAAACTCCAGATGTCACTCGATAAAGCCAGCGACAAGCTCTTACTCGGTCTCGTCGTGGCTTCACTTGTGGTAGGGTCCTCGCTTGTGCTTCTTTCGCATCCGCTTTCCCTTCCGGACTATATCTACTGGGTTGCAATCTTCGGCTATACCTTTGCAGTGCTTGTAGGATTCTACGCAATATATCACGTTATTTTCCTGAAGTTCCACATGGGACGATAATTTTTTCCAGGTATTATTTATTGGCTACTCGCGGACGGATTATTTCCCATCTTTTTATTTTCTCATCAAGTGAATAGCGGGTGTTAGCCGGGCTTGTTGATGGCAGGACTACCGCCAAAACAGGTGCAGAGATATTCAGCTGATGATAGTATCGGCCAGCAGAGCTTCCGTTGAGGGCAACAAGGTGTATTGAGGGAAATTCTGCAAGGAAAGCAGTAAGATCATTGAACACAGGATACTGAATCCGGGTGTCTGCACTCCCTTCGCGGGAGCAGTTGCAGATAACATCCCAGAGTGCGATCCGCCGATCCATTAACCGGGAAGTCCGTATCCTGTAGGGGAGATGACAATCGATAAGAAACAGTGTTTCCATTATATGCCAGAAATGATTCCTTGGGTTCCCGTAGTACTCTTTTTTCAGCAGTGACTGCCTACTGGGAAAACTGCCAAGAATCAGTACCTCAGGCATTCCTCCATGAACCGGTGGCAGACCCAAAACCGGGCAGGCAGTGGAGGTAACGGCTGGTTCATCCATAAGAAGAGTATAAAACCGGTGTATTAGCGTCGTAAAAAAAATAATCAGTTCTTTTTGAAATAGAGGTTGCAATGGCAATGGCCATCCCGGGAAACTTCATCTTTGTGGTACACACAGGGACATTCAATCGCCAGGTCTTTCTCCTCATCTCCGCTTCGGAGACGGCAGGGACAGTACGGTCTTCCGAACTTCTTTTTGTTACGCACAAGCCCCCGGATAACTGTCGAGAGTTGTTTCTCATCGGTATTGAGTTCCCATCCCTGCTTGTTTGCATATCCTTTTGCCCACTTGAGCATCTCTTCTTCATCTGCATTGTCTTCTGTCATACTACCAGGCCGTATCTCAAAATATTTTTGTTAATGATATGTTTCTTAATTCAAGACGTTAGTCTTTGTGCTCAATTCAGCGGACTATCGAACCAACGCTGTCCACACCTTCATGAAACTACGACGTCTTCATCCCCTTGTAACGGTTTTTACTGGTCTCGTGATTCTCTGTGCTACCTTGTTGTAAATGGCCATTACATCTCCTTTCTCGAACCGGTACACATCTTTGTCCAGCGACTCACCGGTTTTTATGTCCCAGAGTCGCATGGAGTCCATACTGATCTCATCGCCAAGGTAGATCGTTCTGCCCTGCCTGCCAAACTCTATTTTAAAATCCACGAGTATTATTCCCTGGTTCGCGAGCAATGCAGAAAGGAGCCGGTTCACTTCGAGTGCCACCATTTTAATCTTTTTTAATTCGGCGGGTGTCGCAAGTTTTAACGCAATGATTATTTCATCGTTGAGCATCGGATCATGCCGTGAATCGTCCTTATAATCAATCACGATTAAAGGCGGGTCGAGGGGTGTTCCCTCTCTGAACGGATAATTTCTGACAATAGAGCCCGCTGCAATGTTTCGCACGATCACCTCAAGTGGGAGCATTTCGAGTTTTCTTACCACCATATGGTGAGGATCAAGCATCGTGAAAAAATGGGTTTTTACCCCATGATGTTCGAGATATTCGAAGAAGAATGCTGAAACCTCCGCATTGTAGGTCCCTTTATTTTTCAGCACATCTTTTTTCCCGCCATCAAATGCGGTGATGTCATCGCGGAACTCAACAATGAGTTTGCCCTTCGTATCGGTCGCGTATACTGATTTTGCTTTACCTTTAATAAGGAGATCCTTACACTTCACAGTCCACTCCTCCTTGCCTTAACAGTTTGTTCGAGCCGGTTTATTAGGGGTTGTAATTGGGGGTGATACCATCCTCTTTTTATGTACTGTGGGTAGATGCAGAGTCGCTCATAGAGTTGGGAATCACCGACGATCTTTTTGAGTTCGTCAATCGCAGGCCAGGGGTGTTCAGGATTGACGTAATCAATAGTAAGGGGTGAGACCCCTCCAAGGTCATCCACCCCGCATGAAATGAGCACGGAAGCATCGATCAGATTGGGGGGGATCTGGATTGCGATATCTTTCGGGAGAATATCGCGTGCCATCCTGATGGTAGAGCAGATTTCAGCGGTGCCCGGCACCGGATGGTGCGCCATCGGTGTCCCAAGTTTAGGACAGAAATTCTGGATGATGATCTCCTGTATGTGTCCGTACCTTTTATGAAGATCCCGAAGTGCCAGAAGGGATTCTTCCCGGTCTTCCATTGTTTCACCAATTCCCAAAAGCAGGCCGGTGGTGAAGGGTATTCTGAGTTTTCCTGCATCCTCAATCATGCCAAGCCTGATTTCCGGTTTCTTCCCTTTCGACGCTGCATGCGCCGGGATTTCTGCGGTTGTCTCCAGCATCAGACCCATGCTCGCATTTACCATATGCAGCCTTTCCATCTCGTCCCTTGTCAGGATACCGGCGTTCGTGTGCGGGAGCACCCCATATGCGATACTTTTCCTGCACATTGCCTCGCAGTAATCGAGAATAGTAGTATAACCGGATCGTTTGAGATATTCGATAAAGCCCGGTTCTTCTTCAGGGTGCTCCCCAAACGTGAAGAGTGCCTCCGTGCACCCAAGTGCTGCCCCTCTTTTAAGGGTCTTTTCCACATCCTCCTGTACCATGAGGCACCCGTCCTGCACCGGAGTGCGGAAGCTGCAATACCCACAACGGTTCCGGCACACCGTGGTAAGCGGGAGAAATACATTCCGCGAGAAGGTGATAATGCGGGGTTGCATGAGAAAAGATACTCGTCCTATCTATTGAAAGGTAATCATATACTCTGGTCCGGATTACACCAAGAATATATTTCCTGTCAGGATTTTTTTGGAGGTTCTTTTATCACCCCCACGGTACCATATCAGCATCTTTTTTTTATCTTACTGCATATCAGGTATGAAATGTGCCCTCATGCCCTGATCCCGTACAAGATTGTTAACCCGAAGACCCGGCTCTCCTGCATCCTCAGCCAGGAAGAGAGGGAAGCCTTTGCCCGTGCGATGCTGGAAGATGTGATCCACGCGGCAAAAGATGCGAACTGCAGTCCGGTGATTGTGGGCACCGAATTATTTGATAGCGAGTATATCCAGATAACGGTCAGCGATGCGGATCTTAACCAGACGCTCAATTCTCTTCTTCCTCAGTCAGTTGGATCGATCCTGATAATCATGGCCGACCTTCCCCTTGCCAATGCCCAGGCAATCCAGCGGGTGATCACTACTAAAAATGATGTGGCAGTTGTCCCGGGAAGGGGTGGGGGAACGAATGTTATTTTCATCAGGGAACCGCAACGGTTCCATGTCGATTATTACGGCACGAGTTTTCTCAAGCACTTGAAAATTGCGCAGGACGCGGGACTTTCCTGTGAAGTGATCGATTCGTTCCGGCTCCACACGGACATCGATGAGAAAGAGGATCTTGTCGAACTATTGATTCACGGGACTGGTAAGAGCCGTGCTTATCTCGAAGAACTTGGGTTTGAGCTCTCTGTGGAGAAAGGGAGGGTCGGTGTGGAGCGAAAGGGAAAGAAAAATCAGGTTGCATGAATGAATTGGTTGCAGCAAAGATAGTTCCGGATTATTTCACTTACATTCATTCCACACTGTCATGGTGAACTGGTATTTTTCCGGAATACTCCCATGAACAGGCACTCTTCTGCAGCTATTGATTCAATACCAGTTTGATCGCCAATGGGCATTCCCAGCCCCCGGATAATTGCTGCAGGTATGCACTCATCTGCTTCACCCATGACCAGTTCCGCTGCAGAGGCAATGTTGTCTGCAACTGCACGTTGCGTCACTGCTAGTTTTCTGCCGAACAGGTCGTTCCTGCCCCGGTCATCGATGACCGCGGTGATCCCAGCATTTCCGATCGCAACGCCGCTGCAGCCACGGCGCATGGCATGCGTCCGGCTGTCGGCAATAATCACACCAATCCTCGCTCCCGTCTTATCTTCGATAGCATGTTTGATAGTGTGTGCACTGTGGTCCGGATTTTCCGGGAGTGGTGTAACGCAACCCAAAGGAGCATTCGAAGCATCCACACCGGCATTCGGGAGAAGAGTGCCGTGTTTCATGCATAAAAGAAAGCCGGGAATACCTCCGACAATCGAATCACTCTCCCGGAGCACGACCTCAACCGTACGGGGATCCATCTGGTAGCGTGCTGCTAGTTCCTGTGCCTGCTCCGATGGAGCGATCGTAGAAAGGGCGATCACATTCCCTTCTGCTGTTGCAACAGCAGTTTCAGCAAGCACAAGTATGTCGCCATCCTTAAAACCGTTACAGGTTTTCCCAGCTGCTGCAACAACATGTTCGGCGATCGAATCGCCAATGGTAATGATTCCCGTTTGAAGGCCGTAGATTCTGAATGAACTGTTCATGATCGTTTCACCATGCGTTCGAACACCCTTATCACATCAAGTGTCTGAGCAACATCGTGTGTCCGGACAACCGATGCTCCTTTCTCCAGCAGCATCAGGGTAACAGCGAGGCTTCCAGCGAGGCGATCTTCGGGATTTCGGCTTAAAAGATCCCCGATAAACGTCTTCCTTGAGATTGCGGCAAGCAGCGGTCGGTCAAATTTTCCAAATGCAGAAAAATTCTGGCAGAGGATCCAATCATCTTCGACGGTACGGAAAGGGGTCCATATGCCGATACCAGGATCAAGGACGTAGTCTTTAATACCGGTTGTCTCGCACCGCGCTACCACGCTTGCAAGGGCATCGAGGGTGGCATTCAGTCCAACAGCATCACCGGGCTGATTATTGGATGCCATCAGGAATGCAGGAAGGCCCGATTGTGCAAGTCGTTGTGCATACCTTTGGGAAGAGAGCCCGGAAATATCGTTAATTGCATGGATCTCATGGTTCAGACAGACATCGAGAACCCATGGATTCATGGTATCCACCGAGATAATGATCCCGCTGCCATCCAGTTCCGTGAGAGCAGCATCAATCCGTTCCGCTTCGGTACTCCCGCTGATGGCCTGGGTATTGGGGGCCGTACTTCGTGCACCGATATCGATAAGATCCGCACCCTGTTCTACCATTTCGACTGCTGTTTTATGAACGAAATCGATCGGGAAATACGAATTGGCATAAAACGACTCCGGGCTGCAGTTGATCACACCCATCACCCGGACGGGAACGTCACTCCCTATAACAAGCTTATTTACCACACAGTTTCGCATGTCCCCAGACCCGCTGCACGATAGGTGTTCTCCATCAGGGTCGCGATAGTCATCGGACCAACGCCGCCTGGCACTGGAGTAATTGCGGATGCAATGGTTGCTACTGCCTCAAAGTCTACATCCCCCACCAGTTTGCCGTTCATCTGGTTGATCCCTACATCTATGACGACCACCCCGTTTTTGACCATTTCCCGGGTGATAAACTGCGCTTTGCCGGTTGCGGATACAAGAATGTCGGCCTGCCTGGTCTCCCCGGCGAGGTTCTTTGTTTTACTATGGCAAAGCGTGACCGTTGCATCCGCATTTGTGAGGAGTGCTGACATCGGGCGACCCACCTCAATACTGCGCCCGACCACGACTGCACGGGTACCTGCAAGCTCGATCCTGTATTCTGCAAGCAGAGTCATGATACCCTGCGGTGTGCAGGGAACAAACCGCGGCCGTGCGGAAAAGAGAAGACCGAGGTTGAACGGGTGGAATCCATCCACGTCTTTTTCCGGGTGTACTGCAGCGATTACCCGCTCAAAATCTACCTGTTTTGGGAGCGGGAGCTGGACGAGAATACCATGGATATCCGGATCATTATTGAGCTGAGCAACAGTTTTCAACACCTGGTCAGTTGTTGCATCGCCCGCCAGCTCCATCCCGACCGAACCGATCCCAACCTGCCCGCAGGCCCTGTGCTTCATCCTGATATACATCTGTGACGCCGGATCGGCTCCCACAATCACTGTCGCCAGCCGGGGAGAGAGGCCGGAGTCCTCAATTTCCTCTTTGAGGATTTCCAGTCTCTTTTCTGCAATTTTTTTCCCGTCAAGGATCGTGGTCATGGGAGAGTCCGCTGTTTCTGTTTTTATTCGGGATGCAGGGTGAATCTGCTCGCCATTGCAGTCACACCGGCATGCACAGTTTTGATTGCCGTTTCGTTGCTGATATCCTTTACCACCGTTGCAATCCAGGTACCGATCTGGCGCATCTCTGCTTCTTTCATGCCTCGGGAAGTTACTGCCGGCGTACCGACACGCAGCCCGCTGGTCACAAACGGGCTTTTCGTCTCATTAGGGATCGTGTTCTTATTGACGGTTATGCCAGCTCTTCCCAGTGCATTCTCTGCCTCGAGACCGGTTATACCCTGTGCAGTGAGGTCAAGAAGCATCAGGTGATTGTCAGTACCTCCTGAGACCAGCCGAAGCCCATTATCCATCAGGGTCTCTGCCAGCACCTGTGCGTTCTTTACTATCTGTTTGTTGTATTCCTTAAACGAGGGCCTGAGTGCCTCTTTGAAGCACACAGCTTTTGCGGTGATGGTGTGCATGAGAGGCCCCCCCTGCATGCCGGGGAATATCGCCTTGTCAATAGGCTGCGCATACTCGCTGTTGCACATGATTGCTCCGCCACGGGGACCCCTGAGCGTCTTGTGGGTTGTTGTGGTGGTGAAGTTTACGACATTGACCGAGTTCGGGTGAACACCCGTTGCACAAAGTCCGGCGATATGGGCTATGTCTGCCATACAGTAAGCGCCTACACTGTCTGCAATTTCCTGGAACGCTTTAAAATCAATGGTTCTTGGGTAAGCAGAAGCCCCGCAGACAAGCATCTTCGGTTTTTCTTTTTTTGCCATCTCTTCAATTACACCATAATCGAGTGTTTCCGTTTTCGGGTCGAGGCTGTACTGGGCTACTTTGTAAAATTTCCCGGTAAAACTGACCGGTGAGCCGTGGGAAAGGTGTCCTCCCTGGGTAAGCTTCATGCTCATCAGCGTATCTCCCAGGTTCATGAACGCAAAATAGACTGCCATGTTTGCCTGGGTACCTGAGTGCGGCTGAACGTTTGCATGCTCTGCCCCGAACAGTTTTTTCAAGCGGTCACGGGCAAGGTTTTCTGCCATATCATGAAACTCGCAGCCGCCATAGTATCGCTTACCCGGATATCCCTCGGCATATTTGTTGGTCATTATTGACCCCATGGCCTCAAGTACTGCATGCGAAACGAGATTTTCAGACGCGATCAGCTCAAGACCATTTTGCTGGCGGAGCCGCTCCATCTCGATGATATCTGCTATTTCTGGATCAGTTTTAGACAGATAGGACATATGGAGAAGGGTTCGCTGCAATCAGGTAATACCTTTTTCCCGGCACTGGAAAGCGCGTTGATCAGTTTTACTGCTGAATGGCAATTTTACGATTCTGCACCAGCAGAGCGCGTAAATACAGGTCAGGATTTCCTGCATGCTGCGGATTGTAAGGTGAAATAAAGCACAAACCTTTTTTCCTTATCCGGCGATCACTACTATTATTTATAAGGTGTGCGTCGCACCAGTACAGTAAGTATGCGTTGTGACGCAAGCCTGATGCAAAGATCAGATATCTTGAGTATAACCATGAAGAAAAGGAGAAACTGATACCAATGCTGGAGATTTCAGGAACCGGAGCTGCAACTGAGGAGCGTATTGTTGCGATTGAAAAAAAGGTGAGAGATTTAGAAGCCCTCGTCAAGGGGCTGACCCAGGAACTTCTCGATCTCAAGTCTGTAGCAATGAAAATGTCCAAACAGACTGAAGAACGCAGCAGGCAGGAAGCTAAGCGGGGGCCACCGGTTGTTCAGGGTGTACAACCACAGCCGGCCACACCAACTGGTGCTCCTGCCTCTTCAAGCACAGTCGTTATGCGCAAAGGTGCCCGCCCCTCGGATACTCCCGCAGCGCCGCCAGAACCATCCATGGACATGATCATGCAGTCGGATGGAACCATGAAACTGGAAGAACGACGGGGTGACAAAAACTACATCGTTGCATCGCCAGGATACGGTAAAAACAAGAAGGGGGTATCCGTAAAGTCAAAACAGGGCGATCTCATCGTGGCTGCAGAGGAAGACAAGAAGGATCCTGCAAAGAAGTAAGGAGCCGGATCTTTGCATATCACCGAGCTGGAGATTGACAATTTCAAGTCTTTTTCTAAAAAGACAAAAATCCCCTTTTTAGGGGGTTTTACCGTTATTTCCGGGCCCAATGGTTCCGGGAAAAGCAACATCATCGATTCCATCCTTTTTGTGCTTGCTCTCTCGAGCTCACGCAATCTCCGTGCCGAGAAGCTTACCGATCTGATCAACCTCAATTCGGGCAGGAATACCGCAGAGGTAGCACTCGAATTTTCTGATGGGACGAAGATCAAAAGAAGAATCAAACGTACCAGCAATGGGTATTACAGTTATAATTACCTCAATGAACGGCTCTGCAAGCAAAGCGATATAGTGGATCACCTTTCAAAGCACGGGATAAAACCTCATGGCTACAATGTCGTCATGCAGGGAGATGTAACCCGCATCATGGAGATGAGCGATTTCGAGCGGCGAAAGATTATCGATGAGATTGCTGGTGTTTCGGAATTTGATGTAAAAAAGCAGCAGTCTCTTTCCGAACTTGATATCGTAAGGGAACGGATCGAACGGGAAGAACTTCTCCTGCTCGAGCTCACCAGGAGAATGAATGAACTCAGACGCGAGCGGGAACATGCCCTCGAATACCAGAAATGGCAAAAGGATCTCTCTTTTTTCCAGAACTGCCGGGCGGCTGCCCAGCTCCACGATCGGGAAAAAGAGCTGGTATCTCTGACGCGATCTACTGATGAGCACAGGATTTTACTTACCCGTATTTGTGCCGACCGGAGCCTGGAAGAGAATGAACTATCCTACCTTAAGGCCGATTTAAAAGACATTGATGACCTGATTAACAAGAAAAGCGGGTCTGACTATCTCAAACTAATTGCCGAACTCGAGGAGGCAAAAAGCGGGATCAAACTCGCTGAGCAGACCATCGTGCGTCTCCGCAAGGAAAAGGAGACCAATCTTGAGGCAATCAATCGTGTCTATATGGATACCAAACGTGCCGAAGCACGGGTGGCAGAATGCACTGATCAGATTCGTACGTTATCCATAGACCGCACGAACCTCGCCATGGAGATTGCTGCCGCCAAAGCACAGCTTGAAAAGTTTGAGACCGAGATCCGGCAACATGGGGAGGACACTGAGGGCGCCCGCGAAAAATTGTTTGCCCTGTTACATGACCTCGAGGAGAAGAGGGGGCAGCGATCAGAAATCCTTCACCAGCAGGACATGCATATTGAGAAGAGCCGGATGCGCACTACGGAACTCGAGCGTCTTATGCTGCTTCTCAAACAGCTGGATGATGAGTACACAGCAAAGCAGAACCAGCTCATGGACAGCGAAAAGAGCACAAGCGACCTTCTTGCAGGTAAAAAAGAGCTGGATCGCAATCTGTCAGAGCTGGAAGGAGCCATGTTTGCCCAGCGGTCCTCGCTGGAACGCCTTCGTAACGAGATCCGGGACAACGAACAGGATGCGTTCCGGCTTGAGGCGGCACAACAGGCGAGAGGTGAATCAGGGGGGAGAGCGATCGAAGCTGTTGTGGCAATGGAACATGTACATGGCACGATCGCTGACCTTGGGAAAGCACCTGCAGAGTATGCAACCTCTCTTAATATTGCTGCAGGTAACAAGCTCCAGTTTGTTGTCTGCGACGATGATCAGGTGGCAGCAGATGCCATCAGGTACTTAAAGGAAGAGCGTCTCGGTCGCGTTACCTTTCTCCCGCTCAACAAATTAAAACCTCCTGCTCTTCCCCCGATAAAAGAGCCGGGTATTATTGATTACGCCGTTAATCTGGTCGAGTACGACCCGAAGTATGACCGGGCGTTTGCCGTTGCACTCGGATCAACCGTTGTTGTCGATACGCTTGAACGAGCCCGCAAACTCATTGGCAAGTACCGTATGGTAACACTTGAGGGTGAATTGCTCGAAAAGAGCGGTGCAATGACAGGTGGTTCGACAAAGAAACAGGGCGGAAGAGGATTCGGTGCCGCCGTTGATGACGAGATATTCCGTATACGGGCACATCTTGGGGAGCTGCAGGGGGAAGCGGCAACACTTGAGGCAGGTGTAAAAAGGCTGATCGAAGAAGTGGATACAAAGCGGGCGACCCGCAACGAGATCGAGCAGAAGATTGCACGCCTGGGGATGTTTACCGAGGAATTTTCCCGCAGGTTCGAAGCTATCACTGTAGAAAAGCAGACCATCGAAGCAGCTGTTGCACGGCAACAGGAAGAGACGAAGAATGGTGCCGCAGAACTCACCCTGCTCGAAACAGATATTGACAAAACCACGGAATCCATCAATGAGATCACCTCCAGGATAGATGAAATCAAGAAACGTCTTGATGATACCAATATTCCGGTGCTCACCGATCAGATAGAGAAGAAAAAAAAGGAGATTGAAGAGTCAGAACGGCGGTTGCGAAATAAGGATGGAGATATTAACGATGCCCAGCGCGAGCGGCAGCATTTCACTGCCCGCCTTGTCGAACTGGGCGATGATCGCAAGCGGCAGGACGAACGCAACGGGCAGATAGATTCTGATATCGCAGGATCAAATGAACAGATTACCGTTCACAAATCTCAGATTGCCGCACTTGAAGAACGGCAAAAAGAGTTCTCAGGGGAGCTCGATGAATTGCGTACCAAGCGGTCCGAAGCCTCGCAGCAGATTCAGGACTCTGAATTAAAGCTTATGAAGTTCGATGCTGATAAAGAAAGGATCTCCATCCAGATGGTGGCAATTGAAGAGCGGGCCCGGACGCTCAGTATCGAAGTGGATATGCTCAGGCATCAGGTAGGTGATTTGGATACAAACCTCTCCCTGTCAGAGATTGAAGGAAAGATCGCTGAAGCGGATGGGGCACTGCGCAAGATTGGGGCGGTAAACATGCTTGCGATTGAAGAGTACGAGAAAGTGCAGCGGCAGGTAGGTGAACGAACGGAGCGAAAAGAAACGCTCTCCCGAGAACGTGCGACCCTGATCGAGCGCATAGAGAAATTTGAACAGATGAAGTACGAAGCGTTCACAACCGCGTTTCGTGCCATAGACACCAATTTCCGTGAGATATTTGCCAGGCTCACGAGTGGAAGCGGGCACCTTATCCTCGAGAATGAGGAAGATCCTTTCACCGGTGGTATGACGTTTGCTGTGCAACCCCGCGACAAGAAGGTACACCTCTTATCGTCGCTGTCCGGTGGAGAAAAATCGCTTACCACCCTGGCATTCATCTTCTCTATCCAGCGGTATATCCCTGCACCTTTCTATGCATTTGATGAGGTGGACATGTCGCTTGACGGATCCAATGTCGAGCGGATCGCTTCAATGATCTCGGAGCTTTCGCCCCAGTCGCAATTTGTCATTGTCTCCCTCCGCAAACCGATGATTGAGGCAGCACAACGGATCATGGGTGTTACCTTGCGACCGGATAAAAGCACACTCGTTACCGGAGTAAAAGCGAATGGATGATACTCATGAGAATGAACAAGGAAACAATCCCCCCGGTATCTCCCCGTACAAGCGTGTAACACCAGAACCGGAAAACCTCTCTGAACAAGATACGGCGGGAGCTATGGAGGGATCTTCTCCAGCATCTGAATCATCCGAATCAAGCCCGTCAGGTATCATTGAAGACCCGGTTGAGATTCTTGTGGGACTTGCCGAGCGGGGTGAAATCGATCCATGGAATATTAATATTATCGAAGTGACCGACCGGTTCCTGTCTGAACTTGAACGATGCCGGCAACTTAATCTCCAGGTCTCCGGACGTACGCTCTTTTATGCCGCAACCCTGTTGCGTATGAAGTCAGAACATCTCGAACTCCTGTCAGATCCCGCGGAAGAGGGGCTTGATGAAGATGACGGATTGTATGGGGAAGACTATGACCTCGCACTCGATTCTGAGACGGATTATCATGGCAGGCTTGGTCCGATCGAGCTGCTGGAACACGAGATACAGCGGCGGCTCGACCGGAAGAACCTGCGAAAAAGCCCGGTTACGCTCTTTGAACTGATCATCGAACTTAAAAACATCGAAAAAGAAGAACGCAGGCGCCGCCGACTCACGGATACCGGGGATGATCTCCTTATCTACGCTGATGATGTCGTGGGAATTGCACACGATGAAGGTTACCAGGAATCGGCAATGACCGTGCTTGAAGAATGTCTTGATTGCATTGAACTTGAAGAAGAGTTGACCCTGGTACAACTTTGCCAGAAGTTAGAGTGGGGTATACCGGAAGTCTACATCCCTCTCCTTTTTCTGGCGCTGGAAGGGCGGTGTTCCCTGCGACAGGAAGAGTTTTTCGGCGATGTTTTCGTGCAGATTTGTCGCGCAGACAACTGATGCTATCTCATAAGAAATGGGATACAAGGTACCTGCGCGATCGCGGCATGGTTTTTGTTTTTACCATTTAAAAAAAAAGGTACCGTCAGAAAATGACAGTGATCAATCACGCGCTCCTCAAGTGAATGCACTATCGGAATTCCCTTCCCTGATTGAGAATATGGAATCACGTGACACACGTTTCGAACGTAAAAAAGCGAAAAATACGGCTGAAACTTCTGTATTGAAGCATTAAGGAGGTATTTTCTCCATGAATAATTTTTTAAGAATAGATGTAAGGAGAAAAAAGAAGATCGGGTCATGGATAACGTTTAAGTGTTCAAGTGTGTTATTATGTGATCCACAAGATCAGATGACGAACCGACGAAAACCCCATAAATGTCAGGTGCCGGTTCAGAGAAAAATGTGTGCAGGCAACAAGGTATAAATAATCCTGAAACCTACACTATAAGCCTGTGTTTAAGTAGAACAAACACGACGATAATAATCATTCCAATTACTTTTGATGGAGATCCAACAATATCCGGCATGACCGGAGTTGGTTCTGACGTTGATACTGGCAATGCGGAAATTTGTTTAGTAACCGCTAATTCCTTAAACAGTTCAGATATAGTGTGCGTACATTGTACAAAATTA
>Ga0208980_10001047_pt1 | contig 16581 bp, 16 predicted proteins | sample WetSurMetagenome_3_FD_187993 | JGI IMG/M metagenome (GOLD analysis project Ga0208980, IMG submission 187993) | Wetland microbial communities from Twitchell Island in the Sacramento Delta, sample from surface sediment Aug2011 Site A1 Bulk (version 2) | ecosystem: Environmental > Aquatic > Marine... | reverse complement strand
CACCAAAACATTGTACGCCGGCATCGGGTACAACCTGGATCATTTTTCGAATATTGCCGATACCAAACTAGACCTTGATACGGTGCCGCCCGACACTACTTACCATTATGCCTATTGCAAGGAATACGGCTTTGATACGGCAAAGTATACCATTTCAGGGCTAAGCTTTGAGCTGCTCATGGACAGTCGCGACAACACCATCCGGCCGACGAAGGGCTTCTTCGCCAACGTCGCTTTCCGTCCGAATTTCACCTGGCTTGGCAGCTCTAAAAGTAGCTGGATGATCACTACCGAGTTCCGGGGATACAAGAACCTGTCGAAGAAACGGCCCGACCACCTGGTGGGTTTCTGGTACCTGGGTCAGTTTACCCCGAAAGGCAAGGTGCCATATCTGGGTTTGCCATCCATCGCCTGGGATATGTATAACCGCACTGGCCGAGGCTATATCCAGGGCAGCATCCGCGGCATCAATTTCGTCTATGGAGAAGTGGAGTACCGTTTTCCCATCAGCCGGTACACCGGCATCCTGAGCGGCGTGCTCTTCTTCAACATCACCACCGCCAGCTCTGACGACGGCAAGCACAACCTTTTCCAGTATTATGATCCCGCCGGCGGCGCGGGGCTGCGGGTCATGTTCAACCGCAAAACATTGTCAAATCTCTGCATCGACCTGGCCATGGGAAGGAACGGGGAGCTGGGGATCTATTTCAATTTGAATGAAACGTTCTAGGAGCCCAGATTTCAGGATTGCTTTACCCTCCCCCTTTAGTTCCCCCTCCCTGCTAGCAGGGAGGGGGATAGGGGGTGGGTACTGATAGCCATCACCCTATCACGATCGCCGCGTTGCACCCCCCAAACCCGGAAGCAGTTTTCAAAACTTTCCTGACGGTTTTAGGAGTATGATTTGTGATGACGTTGAGCGGCCGTGATACGCCGTTTTCATTATAACCGGCAGATTTGAAAAGGATAGTGTTACGGATGGAATAAATGGATAGGATCGTTTCTATAACACCTGCGGCGCCAAGGGTATGGCCGATATAGCCTTTGAAGCTGTTCACAGGGACGTTTTCCAGCCCGGCCCAGGTCAGCGCCAGGGACTCCATCTCATCGTTATACGGTGTAGCTGTTCCATGGGCAGAGACGAAATCCAGATCATCCGGGGTAACTTGCGCTTCTTTCATTGCCGGTGCGATGGATAAGTACAGCCCTTCGCCGTCGCGGGAAGGACCGGAGATGTGGTTGGCGTCGTTGCTGGTAGCACCACCAAGGTATGCAACCTGCTGCTGGAAGCCGGTTTTAGTGCTGTCGGTAGTCAGAATGACCGTGCCGCAGCCTTCCCCGAGCGACAGCCCGGTGCGATTGATGTCGAATGGTTTGCAGGGATCAGGGCTGAGCGCCTGGAACGACTGGAAACCGGAGATCACGAATTCCGAGATGGCATCTCCGCCTGTCACTATCGCATGATCATATAATCCGGAAGCAATCATCCTGGCAGCTGTCATGATTGCAACAGAGCCGGAAATGCAGGCGTTGCAAATGATGATGGGCTTGTTCGGATTTCCAAAAAATTTTGAGATGACATCTCCCATTCTCCACAGGTGGATCCTTTCCGGTTCGAACATTTGCTTCTTCGATTCTACCAATAATTCGATGTTCCCCTTCGTAGAAGAGATCACGAAGACTGTCCGTGGATCAGCCGGATCGATCCCGCTCTTCTTCAGGGCTTCTGAAACCGATAAGATAAAAATCTTCTCTAAACGTGTTAAATGGTTGCTTTTCGAAGATCCAAAATCTGTGAATCTGTGGCCTAAATCAGATCGGCCAATCACGGATCCAGGAAATGGATTAGGAAACAGGGTAGGATCATGGATCGTTTTGATCCCGATTACATCATCCAGCATATTTTTCGCATTCTCTTCAGTTGTGAATCCGAGGGAAGTGATGATGTTATCGGCTCCGAAAAATACCTTACGCATGGTGACGCTACAGGCCGTCAAAATTAATAGTTCTCAGCGGATTCCCCACTTTTTTTTCCAGGCTTCGAAAAATGGCGGGATGGTAAGCACCAGTTCGCGGTTCATGTCGAGGAATACCTGCACGCTTTCGCCTGTGGCCACGAGTTCATGATCGGATGCACGGAAGATCCTGAATGCATAGATGATCTTGGCAGCATCGGAATCGATGTACCGGGTTTCGACAATCACCTTGTCTTCATAGCTTAATGTCTTCTTGAAATCACAGTTGATTTTCACCAGCGGCGTCATATAACCCTTGTCTCTGATCTGCATATAGCTGATGCCGTATTTTCTTCCAAAGTCCTCGCGCCCTTCTTCCATATATTTAATGTAATTCCCATGCCATACGATCTGCATGAAATCGACTTCGGAGAAGCGCACCGGGAATTCAACGGTTGATATCAGCTCTTTAGTTGTCATAGATAGTCATATATTGTCATTTGCCCGGTGCTATGCACCTCGCGTCATTAAGTAGAGGACTTTCTTTCGCTTATGATCACCGCTGCGATCAAAGTTATGATAAAGAATCCCAACAGCGCCGACACTTCCCATGCTATTTCGCTTAATCCGCCGCCTCTGAGCAAAATATCGTAAAATCCATTCAGGGACCAGTTCAGGGGAGAAATGATGCTGGCCGACTGCATCAGGTCCGGCATCATGAACACCGGTACCCATATCCCTCCTATTGCTGCCAGCAGGATGACAGAAACTGTCCCGAATACTGCTGCCTGGTCGTGCGTGGTAGCCACACTGCCGACCAACACGCTGTAACCGGTAGCGGCCAGGATCGTAGCCAGGGCCATTAGGCCAAGGGCTATCTTTTCAGGTCCGAAAATAAGGGCAGGAAGATCGAACAGCGGCAGGACATACTTGCCGAACTGCAGCATGATCAGGCACTGCAGCAGGCCAACCATGGTGTAAATCAACACTTTTGCAGTCAATGCCTGGAACCTGTTGCCGGGCATCATCCTCAGCCTGGTGGAAAGTCCGGTTTCACGTTCCTTAATGATGTTCCCGGTTAGCGGAATGATAATAAAAAACATCGCAAAGATCGTCCATGCCGGTACATTGTGCTGGACCGAGTTTGGGATGATCTCGTTGTATTGATCGGTGGCATAAATTTCTTCATAGCTGATGGCCCCGCCCGGGTTTGTTATGGGTTTCGGAGGTTCAGGCAGGTATTGCGACAGCTCATCGGTGAGGGCTTTGAATAAAATACCCCCTTCGATCTGGGAAGTGAAATTCTGCAGGGCGTTCCGCATGGTTACTTTGAAAGAGTTCTTGATAGCCGGATCGAAATAAAGGATGATCTTCGCTTGAGCCACGCTGTCGCCCGCCGTTTCCTCCCCCAGGTTCAACGTTTGCTGCACAAGTTTTTGTCCGCGGGCACGTATGGCGTCAGTAGCCCCTTTACGGATCACCACCCCCATCTGGTAATTGCCTTTGGCCACCTGGTCGAATAATAGTTGTTCATTCAGCGGCCGGCCCTTGATTTCTGTGACGACTTTCAGGAAACCACTGCTGTCAAAACCTTGTTTCACCTGCATGCCAAGTGAATCCTGGTCTTCGTCGAAAAACAGCACTGTAAGGGAGGTTTCGTTCAGCTTTTTAAAAGAGGAATCCTGGATTAGGGTCATGACTAAAACGAGCATCGCAGGCATGATGAAGATCAATCCTAACCCTGCCCAGTCGCGCACCAGGACCAGAAATTCTTTCTTTATCAAAGCAAGGAGCCTTTTCATCAGTAGTCCCTCAGTTTTCTTCCGGTCAGCTGCAGGAACATCGTCTCGAGGTTCCCTGCGCCGGGATATTTCTTTATCAGCTCTTCAGGACGTCCCTGTATGACGATCTTTCCAAGATCAATGATGGCAATCAGGGAGCAGAGTTGTTCTGCCTCTTCCATGTAATGCGATGTATAGATGATTGTTGTGCCTTCTTTGTTAAGGGTTTTCAGGAACTCGAGAATAACACTTCTCGACTGGACATCGATTCCGACGGTTGGCTCATCAAGGAAGAGGATTTTCGGCCGGTGCATGATGCCGGCGACCAGGTTGATGCGGCGTTTCATTCCGCCGGAGTAGGTCTGGATGGTCCGGTCGGCAAATCTCTGCAGCCCAAAGATGCTCAGGCTTTCATTGATGCGGTCGCGCCTCTCCTTCCCCTTCAGTCCATACATGCTGGCGATGAACGACAGGTTTTCGCGGGCGGTGAGGGTAGGATAAAGGGCAATGTCCTGCGGGACCACCCCGATGATGCGCTTAATCTTCTCCAGGTCAGCATTCAAGGAAAGTCCTGCAATATTTACCTTTCCGGATGAAGGCGGAAGGATGCCACAAAGGATGTTGATGGTGGTGGTTTTACCGGCGCCATTGGGTCCGAGGAGGCCGAATATCTCCCCAACGGGCACCTGGAGGCTTACCCCGTTCAGAGCGGGTTCCTCTGCTCCTTTATAAGTCTTGTGAAGATCGTAAATTTCTATGGCTGACGAGTCAGGCATTACGTGAGTTTGATTTGACGAAGCCTGCGGTATATTTGTTCTTCCCTTTGAGCGATGTCAGATAAAATATCAGCAGCGACTTTGTAGGTTTCTTCCTGCCCGGCCCTGTTTTTAAAGATACGCCCGGCGATCACAGCAAATTCCCTCCATTTATCACCGACAGCGGTCATCTCCCTGGACATATCATTGAGCCAGGGCTGGCCTAACTCATGGGCTGCCTCCTGGAGAAAAGCAGCATAGATGAACCTGAACCCTGCCCCGCCGGTGCCTATTTCTTCCAGCATTCTTACCACCTGACCCATATAGAGAGCCGCCCTTTTTTCTCCCAGTTTATTGGGCCATTTGCGCATCTGCTTTGAAAGGTAGCGAATGCCCTTTACTCCGAAAAGAGGGACCGGGATGGTTAGCATGTCTTTGCACGTATGATGAATGCCTTTGATGATGGCATTTTTCAGGTCATATCCGGGAGATGTTCCGGTGATGTAGTACATGCGTCCTTTAGGCGGTACCGTCCCCCTGGCAAAGCGGACCCTCTGCAGGTCATGGTAAGTAAGCCGCTCGATGGTTGGCATGATCGGGTCACTGATAAGATATTCGCCGTTTTCCCTGCCCACTACGACAAGATTATGGGCGTTGAAATGGAAGCGGTATGCCGGGGGAAAATAGGTCAGGTGGTAAACTCCCACAAGGCAGCCAGTCGGAATGCCTTGCTGCAGGTTCCTGTCAAGGGCTTCCATAGACTCTTTCTGGTCTTTGAACTTGCTACGCTGAATCTTGATATCCAGTCTTCGCGTGATCCGGTTAAAGATCTTGCCCGGCCATGGGCGGAATGATACCACCGGAATGTCATTGACTTTAAGGAAAGGCATATATGAAAAGAACAGGCCCGAACCAATGCCGAATACCATCGGTTCACTGAGATTGATGCCATAATGCTTTAACAGGTTTGATGTTACGCCGTTCTCACAGTGGGCAGCCTGGTTATGTGGGAAATCTATGTGGTAAAAGTCTTTGGTCATGATTTGGTTAATGTTTCACGGAAATTCTTCAGGTCTTCCAGATGGATCTCAAATGTATCGGCATAACGTTGCAGGATGTCATCTCCGAGCTGGGCGAATTTCTCCGGTTGCAGGTGTTTTCTTACTTTACGTTTTGGAAGTCCGACATAATCGGCCAGGAGCTTTAAATCCATAAGGTTCTTCTCCATATAATAGCCGATGGGGCTGATCTTACCGGAAAGCACTTCCTGCCTGACATTCTCCACTTTTTCGTGGATGACATCCCAGGCCTGCAGCATGGCTTCATTCTTAGGGCTCCATCCCTTGCTGAGCACGGCGACATAATTCCCGTTATCATCCAGGGCATAACATACATCCTCGAACCGGCCTTCCATTAACCCCTCATCCTGGGGGACTTCCTTCTTCTTCATTTGTATAATCCTATTCTGTAAGAAAAATCTGCAACTCAGCTTCAGCAGCCATGTTTCCTTCAACTTCAACTTTAGCATGCACAATCGTGGCCTGCATAATTTCATACTGTACTTCCACAGTAGACTTGATTACATTGCCGGCAACAGGTTGAAAATGAAGCCTGAAATTCTTTATGCTACCGATAACACCAATCGGGGCTCTTTTGTTCTCATTTCCCGTTCGATTTTTCAGCAACCAGCCTGTCCTGGTTGCTGCCGTCTGTGCCATAGACTCCATCAACCCTGCAGGAGACAATTTGTTGTTATGCAGGAAAATATTGTCTTTCTTGACAAGCAGCTGCGTGACCGTTGTCTGGCCACCGCAAGATATTAGCTCATCGACCATGACCATGGGCGGGCGTTGCGGAATAAGTTCCAGGATTTTTTTCCCCGATGCAAGCATTATAGAAACCTGAGGTTCAAATAAGACCTGCAAAATTAATCAAAGAAATCAAACCACGGTGACCAGGCTGTAAACGTATGAAAATCTTGCGCTTTCCGGTACCCCGAGCAGCAGTTTCTGGCCTCTTTTAAGGGTGCCGGAGTTGAAGAGTTCCTCGAGCATAAAATAGATCGAAGCCGCACCGACATTGCCCAGCCGGGTAAGGTTCGTATACCATTTTTCCTGCGGGATGTGGACACCTTTCTCTATGCTGTCGGCATCTATGCGGAAACGAAAATATTCTGAGGAGATATGAGGGAGGAAATAATCGATTTCGTCCAAATTAATGTTTCTTCTTTTTATGATTTCGTTAAGAAAATGATCACCCATCTGGACAATATTATGTCCGAGCAGGTTTACATCCTGTCGCAACGAAAAGACTGACCGGTCGAGCAGCTCTTCTTCTTCGAATTCCCGCCAGCCTTTCATAGTGCCGTCTTCAAGCTTTTCCCCGCCGGCGTACATACAGGTTTCGAGCTGGTTAGCAAACGATACCGATTCGATCCATTCGATCCTGAGAGATATGCCGTCGGGATTGGGTTTGTCCTGTATCAATGCTGCCCCGGCGCCGTCGGATAGCATCCAGCGGAGGAAATCTTTTTCAAAGGCCAGGATAGGATGCTCATCAAGTAAGTGCAGTTTTTCAGCCTCTTTTTTAAAATTTCTCCCAAGCATAAAGCTTGAAAACTTCTCTGAGCCGGAACATACGGCATTTTGTTTATCACCGGATCTTACGGAAAGATAGGCATATTTCATTGCATGCATGCCGGTAGCGCAGGAGCCGGCAGGGGAGATGATCTCCACCGGCCTGCCTCCGAGTTCGCCATGCACCATGGAAGTGTGCGAGGGGAGGACCTGGTCGGGTGAAGTAGTGCCGCAGGCCAGCAGCTCGATGTCATTCATGGAGAAGTTTTTGTCGAACAGCATCCGGATGGCTTCGGCAGTGATCTGAGCATTGGTATGTGTGGAACGGCCATTTTCATCAAGGGCATAATATCGCGTCTTGATCTGGTTATTCCTTAAGATGATTGGCTTGGCCTTGGAAGGAATTCCATCGATCTGACCCAGGAATTTCTCCATCTCATCATTATGCACTGGCCTGTTCGGCAGGAATTTCGTAACTCGGGTGATGTAAACTTCCTTCAACATAAACGGATGCTTTCAATCAATAAAAAGAGGGCAAAGTTATAAATTAGTTTTATACCGGGACTCCATCCCTGTATTTTGAGATGGAGTCCCTCCGGGAGCAGATGGAGTCCCTTACAATAAACTATATCTTTCAACAATCCTCCGCGCGGCCTTAGGATTCAGCCTGAAAATCAGCCTGAAAAGAACTGAAACAAACGGCGAAACAAGGTAGATCACTGCGAACAGGTAATATTTAAAGAGCTTTAGCCGGCCTTCCCTACCAGGATCGTTATATCCGCCTTTTTTCAAAATCATTTTTGCCCATATGCCGAATATCAGCTTGCCCCGCTTCTCTATATTGAATAATACCGGGTCAACCGGTACAGCTCCAGCTGATGCAAGTTCGGATTGAAGATGGCCTAAATCGTTTTGCGCCAGATTTCTAAGGATGATTTTCCCAAATACGGATGCATGATCGATGGCATCTTCAGGGACCCCTGCTACGGGAAACCTTTTCCCGAACTTCCTGAACGGCGCTTTCTCCCCTTTCATCATCCACCTGACAATGGTGATCACGCTGACCAGGTTCGGCGCAGGATCTGACAGCACTATGTTCCCGACAAGTTTACCTCCGGCTTCAGAAATCCTTTGCCTCACCCTCTCCTGCGCCATGATCCACATGTTCCGCACTCCCAAAACAGTGATGACCGGCTTGCCGTTCAGGATCCGATGTGCATCCGGATGCTGCAGGAAAGCGCTCATGGGTATGGCCGGCGACAGGTACCAGACAGGATAGGCCAGGATCACGAGGTCGTAATTACCTTCAGGATTGCACTTTAAAGGCTCCAACTGGCACGGGAGCTCCTTAACCGATTCGGGGAAAGCCTGGAAAAAAGGCATGCCATGCCAGGGAAAAGGAAACGCCGGCAACGGTTTCAACTCTTCGAAGACCAGGTCACAATCGTTTTTTAACGGGGCGGTAATGGAATCAATGATTCTTTTTAATTGCCCTGTCTGGGAGAAGTAGAGAACTAATATCTTCATTTCGCATTTCTCAATTTTCTTGATCAAAAAGGCGTGCAAGGGTTTCTCCACGGTGCACTCTATTAACTCCCAGTTCGGTTCCTGTTCAACGCTGTCGCTTCCTCCTTCGTCGTCGCGACAGGTTCTGCCTTCCTCCTGCGAACCGCGAACTGCGAACTGCGGACTCCCTACTCCCAAAACTCATAGTAATTAAACCACTGCTCCGGATATTTCTTCAGCATCGATTCAACAGCCATGATATAATCTTCCAGGATCGGGCGAAGGTGCTCCTCGCTGATCCTTCTGCCCTGTGGCAATGGATATATCCTGGGAGGCGTGGCATGGAAATGATAGTGCTTTTTGCCGGCTTTCATAGCAAAGGCAAAGCTTACGGGCGCTCCCATCCTAACAGCCAGGTAGAACGGCCCCTCAGGGAAAAGGGCATCACGGCCCATGAATTTTGCCGACAATGTCTTCATTCCGTCCCTGTAACGATCGCCATGGATAGCCACCAATTCATGCTCATCCAGCACTTTCCGGATCTCAATCAGGTGCGACAGGTCATCCTTCAGCGGGATGATCCGGATATTCCGCTCCTTCATCACTGATTCCAGGAGACCCTTGATCTTCTGGTGCTCTTCGTCAAGCATGAGCAGGTTGAGGGTCTTATGGATCCGGTCCGACTTTTTCCCGGCCATTTCCCAGTTCCCTATGTGCGCACTGATCATGAACCCGCCATTGGTCATGGCCGCCAGGTGTCCCTCATCTTCCAGGTCGAATGTGAACTTATCCGCCATGCCTGAATAGATGGCCACTTTATCGATCAGGATCTGGCCCAGTGCATAATAATTCTTATAGACTGACCAGCGGGATCTCCAGGGGGAATAATGATGTATCTCCCTGAAATAAAAATAAATATGATGATTGGATTTACGCGAGAAAAGGAAAAAATAGAAAGCGACGAAACGCAGGAGCAAATAAGCTGGTTGTAAACCGAAGTATCGCAGGGTATATACAAAAATCAGGTGACCGAGCAGGCCGCCCCGGGTTTTACCCTTCCAGGTGGCCATGATTTAATTGTGATTAATAATGCGGGAATGGATATGGTCATAAAACTGGCCAAGCGTTCTGATCGTAGCCATTTCTTCCCCTTTGAGCCTGAAACCGTAGCTTTTTTCAATAATAACGACAATATCAACGAAATCAAGGCTGTCAATGCCTATTTCTTTCCAGGACGCTTCAGGATTGATGAGTTGCTCCTCTATCTCGAATTCTTCAACCAAAAAGCCGTTAATTTCTATTATTAGTTTGGTTTTGTCCATGCAGGGATCTTCTTCTCTTCAAAATCGAGGACAAAATTAATGAAAAAATTTTACAAATAAGATTTTAATAGCACACGATCCGCCAGCTGGCGGACGGATGCGACGGATTTAAACGAATCAGAAAGAATTCCAAGTTCCTATAAAACAACCTAATGACTATTTTCCCGGAGGAATGACCTTAAATTCTTTTCGTTCTTTATGGCAGATCATCATCGCCACATCCCTGGCTGATTTGATGGCGACAGGCAATCCACCTCCCGGCATCGTCCAGTGACCCGCCAGGTAGAAATGATGCAATCCCGGTAATTCCGCATGTATAGGAGAGGGTGAAATGATCTTTTTGGCCGGCAACCAACCCTGGATGCTTCCCTTCCAGTTATTGGTATAACGATAAAAGGTCGCTGGGGTGGCAATGTTCATCTGCTCTAAATTCTCCTTAATTCCGCCAAATTTCTTATCCAGGATATCAATGACCTGCCCGGCAAATTCTTCCTTGGCTTTAGTGTATGAATTCTTTTCAGAATCTTTTAAATTGATCCAGTAATCGCCCCGCAATGTGTATAGACAAACAGAAACAACCGTCTTTCCTTTTGGCGCAACGGTGGGATCATAATTGTGAACATGCAGTTCCATTCGCTGATATTCTGTTCCATCCGGGGACATAAGGGGTGTTTCCAGGGGGAAGCGGAACAGCCCTGTGTGTTCCGTGAAGATCCTGTTCAAGCCAAGAAATACAAAAAAGACTGAATGGAAAACCTTCAGCTTTTCCTGGTTGCCTAAAGCCATGATATTTTTGTCCGCGTACTTCTGTTCAAGGGCATTAAACACCGTGAATCGCCAATCTGCGGCTGAAATGACATAATCTGCCTGTACCCTGGAACCATCCTTTAGCTGCAACCCAATGGCCTTATGGTCTTTTACCAGGATCTTATCCACCTTTGAATTAAAATGCAGCGTGCCGCCCAGGGAGCGGTATTTTTCTTCAATTTTTTCTGAAAACCCTGATGCACCGCCAATTGGATAGCCTGCACCTTTTCTGTCGAAATACGATAACGGGATGGTATGGATGAGTATCGGCATATCATCCCCGTTGAACAATTGCTCAAAAGCTTCTTTTAAAAACGGGTTCTTTAGCTGGCTGGCAAATGAATAGCAGGTGATTTTGCCGTATCTTCTGAGGAATAATAATAATGGAAGATACTTGATGTAACCTATTTTCTTATACCAGGGCAATAACTGGGGCAGGCTCCTGATCTTCGGAGGAATCTCAAAAGTCTGTATTTTCCGTATCTGCCTGATGAATTTCCTGATCACCCGCTTGTCTTCCGGTGCAATGCCGAGCATATATTTTTCCAGCCGGTCAATGTTTGTATAAAGCCTGAAGACATTATTCCCCTTTCGGTCGCGGTTTTTTAGCGTTTCAATTTCCAGCCTGACTTCAGGTGTGTAGAAATGAATCGAATCCATATCGATCAGCTCCGACCAGAGCTGGAAAAACTGGCTGCTCTCGTTGGAGCCCATCAGCCAGTTCAGGCTTGCGTTGAATGTATATCCGCCCTGTTTCCAGCTTGTACAAAGTCCACCGGACCTGGAATGCATCTCGAAGATCTCCGTATCGAACCCGTTCATCTGCAAATAACAACCAGCCGATAACCCGGAAATGCCTCCCCCGATGATTGCTGCTTTCATATGCCCTTGACAATCAGCGTGCTATTCGTTCCACCGAACCCAAACGCATTGGACAGGAAAGTATGGAATTGCTTATTGATGGTGGTTGGGACAATGTTGAGCCGTGCAGATTGGTCGTCGGGATTCTCGAAGTTTATGTTGGGTGCGATGAAACCGTTTTGCATCATCAGGATGGAATAGATAATCTCGCTGGCGCCGCCCATCCACATCTCGTGGCCGGTCATGGATTTGGTAGAACTGATATATGGCTTTGTCTCTCCGAAAAGGAGGCTGATGGCTTCGGCTTCCTTGGCATCGCCCAGTGGGGTTGAAGTGGCGTGGGCATTGATGTATTCAATGTCTCCAGGCGAGAGATTCGCATCCTTCAAAGCAAGACTCATGGCCTTGACAGGGCCTTCCAGGTTTGGAACGCTGATGTGTTCGCCGTTGGAAGAGAAGCCGTAGCCGATGATCTCCGCCAGTATATGAGCACCGCGATTCCGCGCCGAATCATAACTTTCGAGGATCAGCGTAGCTGCTCCGCCGCTGGGTACCAACCCGTCGCGGTCGCGGTCAAAGGGCCTGCTGGCTTTTGTGGGTTCGTTTTCCCTGACGGAGAAGGCACTCAGCGCATCGAAGTTCCCCATCGATTCCTTGTTGATCTCCTGCCCGCCGCCGGTGATGATGCATTCCTGCAGGCCGCTGCGTATCAGAAGGTAAGCCAGTCCGACAGCATGCGAGCCGCTGGCGCAGGCACCGCTCACCGTCAGGTTGATCCCTTTCAGCTTGAAGATCACCGACAGATTCATCGTGATCGTCGAGTTCATGGTCTGAAAGATGGAACCTGAGCCGACCAGTGCGGTGTCCTTCTTCTCCCTCATGATGTCAATGGCTTCGATCACCGGGATGGCTGAGCTGTCGTTGCCGAAAATGATCCCGGCTTCAATCTTTGTAAGATAATCCTGGTCGAGGCTGGCCTGTTTCAGGGCTTCAATGGTGGAGATGTAGGCGTAATCAGCCTGTTCCGGCATGCCTACGCGCTGCCGGCGGTCCAGCAAACCTTTCAGGTGTGGCCGTTCCAGGATCCCGGTCAGGGAGGATCGAAATCCCAGCTCTTTCCTGGTCGGATCAAGTCCAATGCCCGATTTGCCCCGGTAAAGAGAGTCTCTGACCTCATCGAGATTTTTCCCTATGGTCGAGTAGATGCCCATGCCTGTTATTACAACGCGACTCATGTATAAAGTCCTCCATTTACCGAAATCACCTCTCCGGTAATATACGAAGCTTTCTCTGATGCCAGGAAAGCCACCACATCTGCTACTTCCTCCGGGGTCCCGAAGCGGTTCAGCGGAATCATTACCTTTTGCTGGTTTTCATCCAGGTCCTTAGTCATGTCGGTGCGGATGAATCCCGGGGCAACCGCATTCACAGTTACGTTTTTCTTAGCAACTTCCTGCGCCAGTGCTTTGGTCGCTCCGATAACCCCGGCCTTGGCCGCTGAATAATTCGTCTGACCCGGCAATCCTTTGATACCTGACAGAGATACAACATTTACAATACGGCCGTATCTGTTCACGAGCATCTTGGTCAGGACTTTTCTCGTAACATAAAAAAAGCTCCCCAGGTTCGTCGACAGAACATCCTGCCATTCGGCATTGTTCATGAATACCATCAGGTTATCCCGCCTGATCCCGGCATTGTTAACCAGGACAGCGATATATCCATCCGGATGGTTGTTCATCCAATCTTCCAGGGTTTTATCAACCTGTTCCCCTGAAGAGACATCAAATTTTGATAATTCCCCCTGACCGCCCGCATCTTTGATCAACTCCAGGGTCTTTTGTGCTTCAGCATCATTGGTAATGTAATTGATAACCACCGCGTAGCCCAGTTCAGACAATTTCAGGCATATTGCCCTGCCAATTCCTCTCGATCCACCGGTAACCAGAGCGTATCTCTTCATTATAAAACCAATGTATTTCTAAGGAGATAATCCTTGATCTTTCCAATTTCCAGCGACATGATGCGGTCTTGTTCAAATACCGGCACCAGGGCCCGCAGGTGCTGATATATTTCCCTGGTAAAGGCAGATAGTCTTGCTTCTATTTTAAGGTAATCCACCGCCTGGATGAGGGTGAGCATGTGAATTGACAGGACCTCGTAACTGTTCTCGATGACCTGGCAGGCGATCAGCGCGGCATTGGTACCCATGCTGACGATGTCCTGGTTGTCGTTGTTGGTGGGGATGCTGTGCACATAGGATGGGAACGACAGGGTCTGGTTCTCAGCAACTGTCGAAGTGGCGGTAAACTGTGCCCCCTGCATGCCAAGGTTCAGCCCCAGGATGCCCAGGTTTACAAATGGTGGCAACAATCCGTTCAACCGGTTGTTCATCAGAAAGTTGAGCTGGCGTTCGGCCAACATGGAAAGCTTTGTAACGGCGATCTTTAGTTTGTCCATTTCCAATGCAACATAATCACCATGGAAATTGCCGCCGTGGTAAACGTTTTTGTTCCGGTGATCGATCACCGGGTTATCGTTGACAGAATTGATCTCATTCAGCACCACCGTTTCAGCCTGGCGGATGGTATCCGAGATGGGCCCCAGGATTTGCGTGATGCAGCGGATGGAGTAATATTCCTGTATTTTCTTGGTGAAAACCGTTTCGCCGTTAGTGCCGTTGAAGAGGTCATCAGCCCTTTTCCTGGTCAGTTTGCTGTTCACAAGGATCTTCTGCATTTTGGCCGTGATCTCTCCCTGGCCCGGATGCAGCTTCACATGGTTCAGCTCGAAAGAATAATGATCATCGTAGCTTTCCACCACTTCATTGATCAGGGCCGAGGCGGCTACAGCCCAATCCAGCAACTGCCTGGAATAGATTACGTTAACAATACCGATTCCCGACATGGCCGAGGTGCCGTTGATCAGTGACAGGGCTTCGCGGATATGCATATTGATCGGCTCAAGGCCCGAATCTTTCAGTGCCCGGGCAGTCGGGACCTGTTGTCCTTTGAAGCTGACTTCCCCTTCTCCTATCAAAGCGAGGGCAAGGTGTGCTAGCTGAACCAGGTCGCCACTGGCACCCACACCGCCATGCCTTGGGATGATGGGCAGAATGTCATGGTTAATGAAATCTTTTAAGAGGATGACTGCAGAAGGATGGATCCCGGAATAGCCTTTCATCAGCATATTCAGGCGGGCAATCAGCAAAGCCTTGATATGCGAATCTTCTATTGGTTTGCCGGTACCGGCTGCATGGCTGCGGATGAGATTGTACTGCAGCGCCAACCGGTCTTTCTCCTGCACCTTGTATTGCGACATCGGGCCGAGACCGGTATTGATGCCATAGATGATCTTATTCTTCGAGAATTCTTCGAGGAAATGAAAATTTTCGCGGACCGTTTCCAGTGCCTGCTCATCGAGCGCCACTGGTGCATGGTGGAAAACGATCTGCCTGAAATCTTCTGTAGTCAGGTTACGGCCGCCGATGTATATTGTCATCTGCTGATTTCTTCCTTAAGGGAAGGCAAAATTAGAAAATTTGGTGATTAATCTCTCCGGCCCATGAAAATCATGATATAATACAGCAAGGTTGCCAGTGAACCCAGTGCAGCCACGATATAAGTGTAAGCGGCCCACTGAAGGGCATCTTTCGCCTTTGGGTAGTTTTCCACGCTGGTAATGCCATGGTTGTCCAGCCATGCCAGTGCCCTTTGCGAGGCATTGATTTCCACCGGAAGGGTGATGAAGCTGAACAGGGTGGTCATTCCAAACAGGATAATACCTACCAGGAGCAGAGCAGGGAAAGTCTGAACCATTAATATGCCTGCCAGCAGGACCCACTGGACCCATTTCGAGGCAAAGCTCACCACGGGTACGAGCCTGGAACGCATCATCAGGAAACTGTATGCGGTGGCATGCTGAACGGCGTGCCCGCATTCATGGGCCGCAATGGCTGCAGCAGCTACGTTGCTGCTGTTGTAAACGCCTTCGCTCAGGTTTACGGTCTTATCCATGGGATTGTAGTGATCGGTCAGTTGTCCGGGCGTGGAGATGACTTTCACGTCACCGATCCCATTGTCCCTCAGCATTTTCTCGGCTACATCCTTGCCGGTCATGTTGTTCCAGACCGGGAGTTTGGAGTATTTCTTGAATTTCATTTTCAGCTGCATGGAAATCAGCCAGCTGAGCAGCATGAAAATTCCAAATATGATCCAGATTGGTGCTATCATTTTTAAAGTTTTTTTGATTAACAATCAGTCCGTCAATTTTGTTGCCACAGTTAATCAATATAAGATTTTAAGTCATTATGGCAGACGGAATTTGATTACTCCTGCAAAATTAGTCATAATTATACAAGGTTGAATTTTATTCAGGGACTCCATCTCATAACAGGAGATGGAGTCCCGTTAAGAAAATATTATTATTGGATATCAATGAATTAGCGCTTGGGATGGAGTCCCGTATCCTGGAGATGGAGTCCCGGTGTGGAATAGTTATTGTCACTAAATCATCTTTTCTCCCCGTGCCACCGTCCACATTTCCTCTTAAATTTGCTATAAATTAAATAATCAGTGCAAATCCGCAGGATTTTATTGCCAGGGTCATTGTCATTGTTGTTAGGTTTGACAATGCATTTATTTGCACAGGAAAAACCCCGCAATTTCTTCCGCCTGGACGAAAATGACCTTAAACCCGTAGTAGATTCCGGTCAGGGCCAGGTGATAGCCGCCAGCCGCACCCTGAAACGGGTGGAGGATCTGCCTGTAACCGTCTATATCATTACCCGTGATGAGATCATCGGCAATGGTTACACGACGCTTGTCGATGCCATCAGCTCATTGCCGGGGATCAGGGTATCCCAGCCCGGGTCAGCAGTCGATGGGGAGACCTTCCAGATCCAGGGTATCTATGGAAATTACTATTGCAAAATTCTGATCGATGGTATAACGATCAAACCGTCCGTCGTGAGCGGCATGCCGATTGGCCGCCAGCTTCCGATCCGCCAGGCTGAACGG
>Ga0208980_10001046_pt1 | contig 16590 bp, 14 predicted proteins | sample WetSurMetagenome_3_FD_187993 | JGI IMG/M metagenome (GOLD analysis project Ga0208980, IMG submission 187993) | Wetland microbial communities from Twitchell Island in the Sacramento Delta, sample from surface sediment Aug2011 Site A1 Bulk (version 2) | ecosystem: Environmental > Aquatic > Marine... | reverse complement strand
ACCTGGTGAGGCAATAAGCAGGGAAGAAGCTCTTAAGGCCTATACAATAAATAACGCCTTTGCTTCTTTTGAAGAGGCAATCAAGGGATCCATCGAACCCGGCAAACTGGCTGATATGGCTGTTCTGTCAGATGACATACTCACCTGCAGCGAAGAAAGTATCAAAGAGATAAAATCACTTATGACTATTCTTGGCGGTAAAACAGTTTATGGCTCACCTGAAAGTCTAAATTGAAGTCGCCTCAACCTTCTGCCAACTGCCAACTGCCAACCGCCAACCGACTTATTCAAATACAAAGGTCCCGAAATGATTGTATTCATGGAAACCCTTATCAATCTTCTGCCAGGCAAAATATTTTGTGCCATTGTCATAGTCTATACGATACATATTGGCTCTCCATTTTGTACCTGAGGCAGGAGGAACATTGTTAAGAGGGACAAGAAGCTTGTATGGAATGAAGAATTCCGCCATCCATCCCGATACTGAACCTCCGCTGACTTTCTGCCCGCCGGCTACGCTCGTTGCATGTTGGGTCAGCCTTTCCCCTTCATAATGCCATGGCTTCCATCCGAAAAACTTACCCTGATAATTAGGAATTATAATAGGAAGCTCAAAATTAAGAGGGGAGACTTCATACTCAAAATATACAGGAAAGCTCTCATCGGGCCATAGAAACACCTCCACAACATCTTCATTGTAAAGGTCCAGAAAATCACCCTGCAGTGTTGCTGTAAGTTTCTGATCTTCACAATTAAAGAGAAAATATATCCCCGTTTCAGAATAGAGCACCTTGACTTTGGTCGCATAAGTTGCCGGACCATTACCCTGAGTGGTCAAATTTATCCATTCTGTGTTTGTCCAGTTTTGTGCAGTTCCGTCACCGGTAACTTTGAAATCACCCGTTTCTTTAATTGTAATTGACCCCGGTTCAGGTTTTTCAGCAGCCAGGCAGGTGTTCAGTATCAGGAATGCAAAAGTTATGCAAAGAAGAAGAAATTGGAATAATGAGCTATATCGATTTTTCATGGTGAGAAATTTAGACCCGGCATTAATTGAATCAATCATTTGTACTAAAGTTAATTGTATTATTAAAGGGCAGCACTGTCCTACGTTAATGACTTACAATCTTTACTAAATCTTTATCTATGGCTTCATATGAGGACAGTTTAGCAAACCCGAAGCCGGAATCCTTGTAACTCCAGACAGCATGTCCGATCTTATATTCATCCAGGAATGAGATCAAATCAGTAAACCAGGCTGTTCTGCTTTTCAGGGAAGTTTTGTTGTATATTCCAAATTCGCCGCAATATAGTTCCTTGCCTGTACTTTTCATGAAATCGACAGCCGGTTGCAGATCCATACGCATGGTTTCCCTGTCAAGCTTATGCCCTCGATACCGGCCAAGATTAATCTCATATTCAGGATGTTTTTTCAGGAAATCATCAAAATCGGGGAAAGTACCCGGATATTCAAGCGTCTTATTATAATCAACAGCTGCGCTGACCCACGGCGCCTTTTGATGTGTAAATATCACAGGATCGTAGAAGTGAAATGTATAAACAATCTTAGGGTCATTAACTAATGCTATTTCTTTTAATGCAAAAACGGAATTGTAATTTGTACCTCCAATCATGATGATCCTTTCGGGGTCAATCGTCCGGATAGCTTCAACGGTTTTTCCGGCAAGTGAATTCCAGACAGATGGATCCACCCCGACAACTTCGTTAAGCAGCTCAAAAATAAGATTGCTTTTGGTATCACGATAACGCATGGCCAGACTTTTCCAGATATTGATATATCTTTCCTGCAGAGAGGTATTTGTCCAGAGCTGGTTTTTGGATTTATCAGCACCAATAAGACTGTTTTCAAAACTATAGCCCGGTGCCCGGTGGAGATCAATAATAAGGGCAAGGTTATGTCCCTTGCACCATTTCAGACAATTGTCTATGTACTGGAGGCCCTCTTCTTTCATCTTGAAGGGAGGTAATTCCTCCTCAATAATCTCACAATCCACCGGAAGGCGTACATGATCCATACCCCAGGATGCTATGAGGTCGATGTCCTTTTCAGTGATAAAAGTATCAAAGTTGGCCTTTGACCACATCTGATACTGGGAAATCCATCCACCCAGATTTATCCCTTTCTGAAAATGTCCTAGAAGGGCCGTTTTTGTCTGAGACTGACCTGCACCTGGAAAAGAGAGGAAGATCAGGAGGATAAATGCTCCTTTCAGAAGTCTGACTAAATCAACTGTTTTTTTCATGTTTGTAGTTATTATTGAATCGGAGAAATTATGATCTTTTCAGTGCAAAACAAATATACCCGGACTTCGCTGGGTCATTCTGTTACCAAATGTATCACTTGCAGTAATATCAGCAGTATATATTCCGAATTTCTGTTCAGGAATTTTAAAGCTGAAGACATTGTCTGATCCGGCAACATCCCCGTTCCTGCCATCATCCTTAAGCTCAAATTCCAGAAAACTGTCGGGTTTTGACTTTAATATCAAGCGGACACTTACATTCTTAACCGGTGATCCGTCAATTATTCTGGCCTGGATTACATTGTCACCGGTGACTTTTACCCATTGCAATTCAGGTGCTGTTTCATCCTTCCCTGAAACTTTGATAGTAACCCATCCCTTTTTAATAATATGGTTGGGACTATCAGGTAGCCAGTATTCGGCTATAAAGCTGACCGTCTGACCGGCAGGACAGTCTGACGAGATTAAAGGGACTGAGCATTTTGCAGAACCGCCGACATGGTCATATGATCCCCAGTAATCTGAATTCCTTGTATTTATCCCGTATGGGTTTATATACTTGCTGTAGAAGGTAAGGCTAGTCCGATATAGGATATCCTTGTCTTTAGCCAGGATAACAATTGCTTCCCCCGGATTTGGAATTCCGTCTCCATTTCCTTTTCCAAGGAAGATAGTTTCTTCATGTATACCCTCCTTTGCAACTGTCACAACCTTTCCGTCAGCAATCTCAAATTCCTTTATTTCCGGAAGATCTTTACTGAAAACGGGAATTTCAAAATACTCAACCCATTCATTATTAAATTTGTCACTTATTTTTAGCCTGAATTTTTCTATTTCAACAGTATCTGAAAGAACATGAAATACAAAATTGCTTTTTGATTCTGCAGATTTACAGACCTCGATAGTACCATAGTCAGCTTCTCCCTTTAACATCGCGGTACTTTTTCTTACTGCTGAAAGATCCGCTTTTATCACCTCTCCTTTTATGTTCCCTTTATTTAACAGACTTACTTTAACAGCCATATCTTTGCCGGTTTCGGCAATATTCATCGGCTCAATTGCAAATGATGCGATGCAGATATTCGGTTTATCGTCTTTCCTGTTTATACCGATTTCATGACTGCCGCCGTTAAACGATATCTTCAGTTTTCCCTGATCATCGCTTTTAAGCATATAACTGGCCGTCATTTTACTTCTCTTATCAATATCATTTATTATGTAAAAGGTATTCTTGTCATACAGAGGGGGAGTTGTTACATTCAAGCTTACCAATGGCAACAGCTCTCCATCCGGAAGATGATCCCTGACTGAGCACCTGAAGCCCCTGCTGTCGACATTTTCCAGTACTGTGAAACCGGGGGCATTTCGGTCGGAGGCCACTTCGTAATCCCACACTGTGAATTCTGGATAGACATCAATGTGGCTCCATTTAACAGGTTTTTCCGGAGGGTTCTGGAAAGTTTTCATAAGGAATGAGAACATCTCTCCCATCCCGCAGGTGGAATGAGCGGCAGGGTATATCTTATATTCGTAGTTATCCATCACACTAAGCCAGATCTTGTTAAGATCGCGATGATAATAGCGGATAAAATCCTCATTACCATAATTAAGCCTGACGTTTATACCTTCATAGTTTCTGTACATGTCGATATGCCTGTATTCGACAGGAAAATCTTTCGGGCCGATAACAAACTCAGGCGAGCCGCAGAAATTACCTATAGCAGAAACAAGCTGAGGATATTTCCCTCCGATCCAGAAACACATAAACCCACCCATCGACAGACCGGAAATAGCACGATGGTTCCTGTCAGGAACAGTGCGGTAATTTGCATCCACGTATGAGACGAGTTCAGGAAAATAGAGCGGATACTGACGGTAGGTCTCCACGGGCCCGATATTGTATGGCCGCAGATAATATTCCTCTCCGGGACTCCGGTTATAGCCGTCGGGTTTTACAACAATCACTTCATTATCAGCAACAAAGGCGGCAATATTATCTCCGTTATTGTCATCCCCTTTTTCGAAGGAATTATATCCGTCCGGACCGCTTCCGAAGTATCGCTGTGACCATCCATGATAGAAGTAGATCACAGGATATCTCTTCTGATTGTTCTCAGAGTATCCTGGAGGAAGAAAGATCCTGAAATTTCTTATTTCACCGAAGACATTGCTGTAATGCCTGCAATCAAGTATGGTAACATCACCAGCGAATAGGTTTTTGCTAAAAAATAACAAGCCGAAAATGCAAAACCTGGAGTAGAATTTTAGAGATGTTCTGACCATTTTTCATGAGTTTAATGTGTTATGCAAATTATAATAAATTATCCATCCTGACAATTTATGCACATTGTATTATTATCTTTGGATTGATAATTCGTAAGCTGTACTGCATGTGGCCATTCAGCTTTTTGTTATCAAAAACAGGCTCTATGGATGTAATTTCTTTAACGAGAGATCTTCTCTCATTCAATAATATAAATCCTCCCGGCAATGAGGAGGTCATAGCGAGGTTTGCCGGCAAGATCCTGGAGAACAATGGCTTCAGCACCGAGTATTTTCCCTTCAGTGAAGGTCGTTTACATCTGGTTGCTGAGCGAGGTTTATCGGAAACAAAAGCTCCGATAGTTCTTTCAGGTCATTTCGATACGGTTCCACTTGGAAATAAAAAATGGACCGTCGATCCTTTTAAAGGCAGTGTCCTGGATGGAAAAGTATATGGCAGAGGCTCCAGCGACATGAAAGGCGGGGTGGCAGCGATGATACTGGCATCGGTCAGGGCATTTCAGGAATCTCCTCCCCGGGGAGGCGTAAGGCTTATTTTCACAGCTGCTGAAGAGCTGGGATGCATAGGCATCCAGCAGCTGGCAAAGACAATGAAATACCCCGGAAATGCAAGTGCAATAATTGTGGGGGAACCAACTTCAAATCATCCCTACATAGGGCACAAGGGAGCACTTTATCTTAATGCTGTAACAAAAGGAATCACGGCACACTCTTCGATGCCCCACCTTGGCGACAATGCCATCTATAAGGCTGCCCGGTCGATACTTAAGGCAAGAGATTTTGATTTCAGGGCTGAACAGGATCCGCTTCTGGGTTTTCCAACCATAAATGTCGGCAGGATGAACGGAGGCATGAACATCAACTCCGTTCCTGACCATGCAGAATTTTCCATAGACATAAGGTCCACTGCAAAAGTTAAGCATGAAGAGCTGCTGACAAGACTTTCACTCGAACTCGGCAGTGAGGTGCATCTGGAAACCCTTGTGGATATGGGGCCTGTCTTCACCAATGAAAAAGATCCCTTTGTTGATATGGCATATAAAGTCTGCAGAGTAGACAGGTCTGATACAGAGCGGGCAAAAGCGCTGCCTTATCTCACAGACGGATCGGTCCTTCAAATGTTATATATGGGAGCTCCCACCATAATTCTTGGCCCCGGACAACCTGAGATGGCACATCAGACCGACGAATTCTGCCATATCAGCAAACTTGAAGAATCAGTCAGAATATATTATGATATTATTACAAAATGGAATAATCAACTATGAACAGTTTCCCTGATAAAATCGAAAATGAAGTACAGCTGGATGAAATGCTGTCAAGACCATCCCCTGAGGCAATTGAAATGTTCTCAAGGCTGGATGGCGATATAATTTTTCTTGGAGTTGCAGGTAAAATAGGGATATCTCTTGCACATATGGCCAAGCGGTCATGCGACGAAGCTGGAATTAAGAAAAGAATAATCGGAGTTTCCAACTTTGAAAATAATGAGCAGCAGAAAAAAATAAGAAAGCTGGGCATTGAAACTATCCATGGCGACCTTCTCGATACAAAATTCACGGCCACTCTCCCATCCGTCAAGAATGTATTCTACCTGGCCGGTATGAAATTCGGATCGATTGATAATCTTGCGCTTACTTGGGCAGTAAACACTTATCTGCCGGCCATTGTCGCCGACCACTTTAAGCAATCCAGGATTGTCGCTTTCTCTACCGGCTGTGTCTATCCGCTCGTTCCGGTATCATCAGGAGGCTCGAGGGAGACAGATCCTCCGGTTGCAATAGGAGAATATGCCCAATCGTGTCTCGGACGTGAGCGTATGTTTGAATATGGAAGCGTCAGAAACAAAACCGAAGTGGTTCTCATAAGGCTTAATTATTCTGTTGAGATGAGATATGGTGTTCTGGTCGACATTGCGCTCAGGGTAAGGAACAACCAGCCAGTAGATCTGACAATGGGCCATTTCAATGTGATCTGGCAGGGAGACATGAATGATTTTGTACTGCGCTCCCTTGAACTGGCCAAATGCCCGGCAATGGTTCTGAATATTACTGGAGAGGAGATCCTTTCAGTACGCCAGACGGCGCTCGAATTCGGGAAGCTTTTCGGAGTCAGTCCTGTCTTCGAAAATACCGAAGCCCCTACAGCGCTTCTGAACAATGCTGATAATTCCTTCAAATTATTCGGACGTCCTAAAACACCTGTAAATCAGGTAATAAAATGGATAGCCCAGTGGATAAATGATGAAAAGGAACTATTAGGCAAACCAACTCATTTTGAAGTAAGGGACGGAAAATACTAATATCAACATCTTATGTTATGAAATTTGACAAGATTCCACCCGATATATTGAAGCTGCTGAAGACAGGAACTGTAATTCCTGCCCTGCCCCTGGCCCTGAACAGCAAGCGTAAACTCGATGTACGGCGCCAGCGGGCTCTGTTCAGATATTATCTTGATGCAGGAGCAGGCGGCATAGCGGTTGCCGTTCATACGACCCAGTTTGCCATAAGAAACCCTGAAACAGGTCTTTACGGACCTCTGCTTGAGCTTGCCAATGAAGAGTTTAACAGATTCGTTGTCAGAACGAAAAATCCGGTGATCAGGGTGGCCGGGGTAATTGGCAGGACTGATCAGGCACTGAAAGAGGCTGATCTTGCATTGCAAAACGGATTCCACGCTGTTCTTCTCAGCGTGGCTGCCTTTAAAGATGCCACAAATAATGAGATCATAGATCATTGCAGGAAAGTAGCGGAGGTGATGCCTGTTATAGGATTTTATCTCCAACCGGCAGTAGGGGGAAGAAAGCTTGATGTAAGCTTCTGGCGTGAATTTGCCGGAATTGAAAATGTGATTGCCATCAAAATGGCTCCGTTCAACAGGTACCAGACTTTTGATGTTGTCCGCGGTGTTGCAGAATCCGGAAGATCAGACAGCATTGCTCTTTACACCGGAAATGATGATAATATCCTGGTTGACCTGCTGTCAGAGTATCAGATTTCTACCGTTAACAACAATATAAAAAAACGTATAGTCGGAGGATTGCTTGGCCACTGGGCTGTCTGGACACATTCGGCTGTAAAGCTGCTGAAAGGCGTACAGGAGGGAAACTTCGAAAATGATATACAGCGAACCATGGCCCTGGCCAACCAGATTACGGACACTAACTCAGCATTCTTTGATACGGCGAATAATTTTGCAGGGTGTATTGTTGGTTTGCATGAAGTACTTCGGCGTCAGGGCTTGCTTGAAGGGCTGTGGACTCTTGATCCGGATGAAGCTTTGTCAAAAGGCCAGCTTGAGGAAATAGACAGGGTATACGCTGCCTACCCCTGGCTCAATGATGATGCCTTCGTAGCCGAAAATATTGACAAATGGCTTTCGCAGTAATATAACACCACATTTCTATATGCCTGAAAACCGGCTATTTACAATCAGACCTATGAGATTTGAAGACCTGGATCAGGCTCTTGGACTCTCTCGTGCCGAAGGTTGGAACCAGACAGAAAAAGACTGGAAGCTGCTCCTTGAGAAGCGGGATAATGTATGTATTGTAGCCGAAAAAGATGGACGGATTGCAGGAACGGCGACAGCCCTGAACCATGAAAATAAGATAGCCTGGATAGGAATGGTGCTTGTCGATAAATCCCTAAGAGGAATGGGTGCTGGAAAGATGCTTCTCCAACAAATTATAGATAAGTTAAAGCACATTAAATCTGTAAAGCTTGATGCCACTCCTGCCGGGGAACCTCTTTATTCGAAGCTTGGATTCAGGCCAGAATATAAAATATTCAGGATGAGACGAGAGGCAGGAATTTTCGACTCTGAAATCGCTGCCTGCAAGGATATCTGCAGCATCAACAGAGAAGTTTTCAATGATATAGCCGTGACCGACAAGGTCATTTTCGGGGCTGACAGGAGTTATCTTCTTAATAATCTGCTTAATGATTTTCCGGGAAGGGCGCTTTGCATAAAAGACGGAAACAGTATTTCCGGATATCTGTTTGGCAGGGATGGATCGAGGTTCGGCCATATCGGACCAGCAATTTCTCATTCGCAGGATATTGCAAAATGTCTTATTACCAGAGCTTTGGAGTCAATTGCAAGCCAGCCTGCAGGAGTTGATGTGCCTGAGTACAAGGAGGAGTTTATAAAATGGCTTGCATCAGTGGGCTTTGTGACACAGAGGTATTTTGTGAGAATGTACCTTGATGCCAATCCGTTCCCGGGTAAACCGGAGAGCCAGTTCCTGATTGCCGGACCTGAGTACGGGTGAGAAGGTCAGTTAACTTTTACTTTTGAATATTCCTGAATAAGACTGTGTATATCGAGGCATGTAGCGTCTCCTTTGTGAATGATCAGGCGATAATACAAAACCAGCTCTTTATTCTTTGGCACATCTATCCTCTCCCTGCCAGGGAAGACAACATTTTGCATACTCCCTTTCTGTCGGAGTATCCATGGCTGAGGAAAGCCGGGCATGGCCGGATTGCATATTATTGTGATTCCGCTTATTTCGCTTCCAGTACCGAATCTTCCCGAAAAATCCATCCAGGGACCTGCTTTAATCTGAAGTTCCTGAGGCACCACAGGCCCGTTGTCCGAAGTAAATTTCAGGCTGTCTGGCAGCCTCATCCTCACACAAAACCCTCCATAACCTTTCTGGTCTGATGAACCACCTATTTGAAGCAGATCGGCAAGGGCCTTCAGTCTGATCTCAAAATCAATTCTCCTTATGCTGTCAGAAAGCTTGTGGACGGTTATTATTGCTTTTTCCTCCATAAAAGGTTTTCCGTCTGCAGGTATTGGTGAACTCCAGAGAACTTCAGTCTTTAACCTGGCATAATTCTTTACCTTTTCAACAGAGACGCTTACCACCTCCTGGGCAATACTGTCGTTTGTCCATCCGTCGCCCAGCCTGACACCTTCTGCGTATAGCTGATGCCATGCCCAGAATACGCCCCTGTGATATGGATGATCTGCAGGGAACTCTTCAGTGATTACGTTTCCGTTAAGGTCGAAGAGAGGGTGGATATAATTATTGCACACATACTGTCCGGTTAGTGACTTTGGCTTTTTCTGATAGACAAAGACCGGATTGCCATCTTCCAGCAATACAAGTTTCTCAGGAGTTTCAGCAGTTGTGAAGGGAGACCCCTGTTTATTGCACGATGCCGCTGAGTAAATAATCACTGTTGCCGATGCAGCAATGATCAGTGATAAGTGCCTCATTTATAGTATTAAATGAATAATCCTTTGTGAATATTCCCTTATCAGACAATTTTCCTGCTTACTGGATCCCATTCAGTACGGCGCTTCTCTACATACGATTTATGGGCCATAAGGCAGGCTACTCCTTCCTCAAATGCCTTTTCAATGTTTGCACTGGGAGTCTTACCGTTGCGGATACAATCGATCCACTCCTTGATATGCAAGTATGTAACATCTACATTTACCCCATTTATTGTAGTGGTGGTAAGGCCTCTGGCTGCATAGTATTTCTCTGTCGCAGAAGTAACTGCATCTATGCTGCCGCGGTTTGGATTGAAAGATACCATTGGAACCGTGGGATCGATAAGACCGGATTCTATCTGCTTTTGGTAACGGGTAGAGTCACCGTCAGCTGTGATGCTGATAGCACTTCCTATTTCCATGGAAGCATCATGACCCATAAATACGCGTCCGCGACTCCTGCTGTTTCCCAATGTGGCACTGTATAATAAGGTCAGCTCACGGTCGGGGTACTCAAAAACACAGTTAAGGACATCCGGCATATCGCGGTTATCTTTCCAGTAATAGATTCCTCCGGATGAGACTACCGATTTAGGTATTCCTATCCGCAGGAGCTGATTTACAGAATCAAATTCATGAGTAAACAGCTGGCCGATAAGACCTATGTCATAATCGAAAAATTTAGTCCAGTTATAGTAACGGTCAACGCTGAACGGTACTTTTGGTGCATGCCCCAGCCATTGAGCCCAGTCAATGGACTTTTCATCGCCGGGTTTGGGTTTTCCGTTTTTGTCAAGATGCCTTATCCACGCTCCATCTGCCGTATTACGGTTTGTTGTCGTTTCTATCAATGTAATCTTTCCAAGAATATCTTTTTTAATTATATCCTTTGCCTGCTGGAAGATCACACTCTGGGTAATCTGATGGCCGAGCTGATATACTATCTTGCTGTTCTTTACGGTGTCACACATTTCGTAAAGCTGTTCTTCCGAATGGGCAGGTGATTTTTCACAGTAAACATGTTTTCCTGCTTTTGCAGCCGCGGTGGTTATGGGAGCATGATGATGGTCGGGGGTCGCTATCATCACTGCATCGATCTCTTTATCATCGAGCATCTCCTGGTAGGACATATAGCGTTTTACGGGAAGCTTAGACGGTGCTGCCCCTCCTGCCCTGTATTCGCTGCGGGCAGTAGCAAGGCCATTCTCGGCATGAAGGTCAAAAACATCGCATATACCGGTTATAGCCACATTAAGATCTTCCTGTGCCAACCAGTCTTTAATGGTATCGTTTTTCTTCATCGCCTCTACTGTCTCGGGAAGCATATATCCCAGTCCATTTGCATGAGAGACAGCTCTTGAACCGTAACCAATGAGTCCGATCCTGAGAAGATCGGATTTGGATGAAGAGCTCTTCATGACTGCAGGAGCTTTTATATTCTCAAGTCCCAGTTCCTTTATTACCCTGCTCCGTTTCTCGTGGTCATATGTCCACTTTCTGAACAATTCGAACGCAAAAACACCAAGTACGGGTATTCCTACCAGTGCCTTTAATAAGGTCCTCCTTTTCATTGCTGATTCCTGAGGCATATTTTTTTCGTTTTCAGATTTCGCTTTAATATCTTTTTCCATGATCTCTGCCCTTTACTTTAATTTGTACGATCCCTGAACTTTTGAACATAAATATCAAGACCTGCAAACAGGCCCGATGGAAAGACGGCGAGTGCTACAAGTGCAACAGCCTCTATCAGGGTTTTGCTTATAATCAGGTAACTTCCTTCGGTAGGTACTGAGTATTCCAATCCGATAAGTGGCGGGTTGTTAAGGTAATAAACAAACAGAAGAATCGAACCAGAGATAGCAGCTGCTTTCGTGAAAAGACCAAGTATCAGTCCGAGCCCTATGAGGATTAAGCCCCATGTATTCAGGAAGTCAACTGCATGTAAAACACCCGGGCTTGAAATGATCCACTTTGAGAATCCTGCAAGAATCCATTTCGATTCACTTAAGAAGCCCATTGATGACCAGTTGGGAATTAGTAATTTTGAAAACCCTTCATAAAGTATATGCCATCCTATCAATAACCTCAATGCAACAAGCACATACCGTTGCATCGGGGTAAAACCTGTAGTATCTTTCATTTGCAAGGAATATTAAATAATGATGTAATGGTAAGCAGATTTTTCTTAAAAATCCGTTAAAAGTAGTAAGAAAAATATGAAAACCGAACTAATTTTTAAAGTAAAATTGGCCGGACAATTACAATTTTTCTGAACTCCTGACATTGTAATATACAATCCTGCCAACTGCACTTTGCTTACTGCCAACTTTAAATAAATCTGCAAAATTAAGTTAATCTATCGTCAAAAATGGCTTAATGAATAGATTTATATCTGTGTCCTGAAGAATGAGGCAGATTAAATCCTATTTTTGGAGCATGAACACAGTAATTGAAAAAGACTACATAATTTGCGGTTCATGCGGCCAAAAATTCGAACGGGACAAAGAATACAGGCATTGTTCAAACTGTTTTGCATGCACCGGCTGCGAAACCTATTATTGTCCCGGATGTGACTTCGAGATAGTGATCACTCCTGTAAGGTCAATAGGTGAGAGCTACAGACGGGTAAAGGAAACCAAAGCATAAAATAGTTGTTATATCAATATGCATCTACGGGTATCAGTCAGAATAAATTATAACCATTGGGATAACTTCATTAATATTTAACTTCTTTCTATCATGCGAATACGGAATCTTCTTTCATCGGCGCTTTTATCATTACTGATCTCTGCAGCACTTTCATCACAGCAGGTTTACAAGCCCACCTGGGAATCACTCGACACTCACAAAATCCCTTCCTGGTACGATGATGCCAAAATTGGTCTGAGCATGCACTGGGGTGTATATTCAGTTCCTGCCTGGGCTCCCCGTGAAAGTGGCATATCCTACGCTGAATGGTATGGATTCCGGATGAAGGAAAAGGGGAATCCGACAGTTGACTATCATAAGGCCAATTACGGTGAAAATTTCACTTACGATGATTTCATCCCGATGTGGAAGGCTGAAAATTACAACCCTGCCGAATGGGCAAAATTTGCGAAAAGGATGGGCGCTAAATATATCTTCATCACATCGAAGCATCATGACGGATTCTGCCTCTGGCCGACAAAGCTTACCGACAGGAATGCAATGAAAATGGGTCCGCACAAGGATCTGCTTGGTCAGTTTTTTGAAGCCGGCAGAAAAGAAGGCCTGAAGGTTGGCTTATATTATTCCTTATATGAATGGTTCAATCCTCTTTATACAAAGAATGAGATCCCTTATGCAGGACTTAAGAGAGTGGATAATTATGTCGATGACTTCATGATCCCCCAGATTAAGGAACTAATTGATCTTTACCATCCTGATTTTTTTTACTTTGATGGAGAGTGGGACCACCCGGAGGAATTCTGGAAAATGAAGGAAGTCGTGGCTTATTATTACAATCAGGCTGCAGCAAGAATGCAGGAAGTATTTGTAAATGACAGGTTTGGCAAGGAAGAGAGAGGCCGGCACGGCGACCTTTACAATGTGGAATACAATTATGAGAAGGGAAGTGAGGGTCTTCTTACACATAAATGGTCATACTGGCAGGGCATCGCCAAAACATTCGGATTCAACAAGGATACCGATCCGCAGGATTGCCTTTCCCCGAAACAGTTCATTGACAAAGTTATAAAAGGGGTGAGCAAAAATGGCAATTTTGATATCAATGTTGGTCCGACAGCTGCGGGTCTGATTCCAGAGTATGAACAGTATCCTCTTCTGGCACTGGGGGAATGGCTCACCACCAACGGGGAAGCCATTTACGGAACACGGCCATGGAAAATCCAGGAAGATGGTGATGCCTGCTTCACCTCAAAAGGTGATATTGTATATGCCATATTTCTGAACTGGCAGGGAGAACAGTTTCATCTCAAATCTGTTAAGCCTGCAGAAGGATCTGTAATCACAATGCTTGGTATACCCGGGGAACTCAAATGGAAATGGGATGATGCAAGCGGCCTCACAATATATTATCCGCGCGAAAAGGCGAGGCCAACGTCATGCAGCTATGCATGGGCCTTCAAAATAAAAGCCGGCAAATAGTTTAATAAATCAACTGATGAAAAAGCTAAGATACTCACTTCTTCTGGCAGCCATTCTTCCGGTTCTGGGATTATCCCAGACGGTTTACCAGGCAGGGACCTCACAGGCATCTATTGAACCTGACCAGTCGCTGATCTCGTTGCACCTCGGCGGATATGGTGCGCCAAGGGCCGGCAGGTTTACACTGCAGTGGATCGCTAAAGGCAATACCCCGGCTGCTGCCTCATTCACCGGAGTTGATAACAGCCTGTTCATTTTATCCGGTAACGAACTGTTTAGCCTTAAAACCTCTGATGTCAATCCGGCCTGGAAAAAAGCAGGTGAGGCAAAAAACATAGTCTCAATTACAGGGGCTAAAGGAAAGCTTTACGGGCTGAATGGGGATGGCGAAATTTTTGAAACAAACACTATTTCAAAGATAAAATGGAAAAAGATTGGCACCATATTCCGTGATGTGAGACTGATTGCAGCATCAGACAATACTTTCTTTGCCACGGATTGTAATGGCTCATTATGGACGACCTCCATTTCACAGAGAGGCTCGGAATGGATCAAGAGCGAATCACCAGACAGTATCATAAGCCTCTCCTCAGATAATGGCAGCCTGTATGCGCTTACACTCAATGGCGTTATTTACAGGAAAAAACTTCAGGGCAAGGATCAAAAATGGTTAAAGATTGCCTACCGGAATAATGAGACAATAAAAGAGGACATAAGGCTGATATCATTTCTCCATGACCGGATTTACGGAATAAGCAGCGATAACTCGCTATATCAGGGGGAACACAGAAGTGAGGGCAATCTGACCGCAAGAGCTCTCGCAATACGGGGAGGCAACCAGACGGTTGTAGTTGTCAATGTTGACATTTGCGGACTTACCGTTGACTTTACAGGGATGCTGAAAGAAGAGATCAGGCAGCGGCATAATTTGCCGCCTTCGGCTGTTTTCATCAACTGTTCGCATACGCATTTTGCACCCGTCGCACAAAACTGGCTCACATGGCAGGAAGCTAACCAGAGACCAGACAGCAGCTATCTCTTTTCAACTGTAAAAAATGGTATCTTGAATGCTATTGAGGGCGCGTTCCGGAATACTGCCCCTGCAACATTGTATTTCGGCCGGGGGACTACCGATATCGGCTATAACCGGAGCCTCAAGGACCATCCCGAACTGTATGACAGCGATGTTGATGTATTGAAAATCGCCTACGCTGACAATAAATCGGAAAGCTATCTTTTCATGGCTGCATGCCATCCGGTCTTCAGCACAGCAGGCAAGCTTCACTATACTATCAGCGCAAATTACCCGGGTGTGGCGCGAAAGCTGGTTGAAGAGAGAACAGGTACATCCAATTCGCTTTTTTTGCAGGGAACGGCCGGTGACATAAATCCGAAGGACAATGGTGAGTATATCTCTGGTGAAAAGCTTGCCAACGATGTCCTTAAAGTCCTTAACAGCCCCATGACCAAAATTGAAGGCCCAATATCGTGTTTCCTAGACACCATTAATATAGCCATCAAACCATGGACAAAGGAGGAAATTGCCGCCTTCAGGGCGCAGAACGCCGATAAGGCGGGAGATGTATATGCAGAGAAAAATGTAAAATGGTGTGATCTGATGACGGACTACTATAATAAAGGTACAATGCCTGAATCTATGCCCGTTTATGTTAATACCATCAATATAGGCAACTGGAAACTTGTCGGTTTTTCAAGAGAAACTACCACCGGTTATAGCTTCGGGGTAAAAAAAACATGGCCGGGAAAGCTTATCTCTGTTGCAGGATATACAAATGATGTTTCAAGCTATCTCCCCACCCATCTGCATCTTGAGGCTAAAAACTATGAAGGTCTGGATTCATTTTTCTGGTACGGGATGCCAAATGTATTTCCGATGGATGCAGATGAAATTATTCTCGGAAAGGTAGTTTCTCTTGCACGTTGAAATAAAAACAGTATTTTCACGCCCACAAAATAACTGATTCCTGTAATGTCTTAATAACTAATGATGAGCTCATTAAAAAAATTGTTCAGGGATATCTCCAGCCCTATCATTATAATTGGTGCACTGTTTTTTGTTTTTGGTTTCATCACATGGCTGAGCGCGGTGCTGGTTCCATATTTAAAGATTGCCTGCGAACTGAGTAATTTTCAGTCATACCTGGTGGCTTTTTCATTTTACATAGCCTATTTCTTTATGTCAGTTCCATCGGGTTGGTTTCTTGAATATACGGGCTACAAAAAAGGGATGACGGCAGGTCTGGTAATTATGGCCATAGGATCTGTCTTTTTTGTGCCGGCGGCTCTTACAAGAACATACGGACTTTTTCTGACGGGATTATTCATACAGGGTGCAGGGATGGCATTGCTGCAGACGGCTTCGAATCCGTATGTCACTATAATCGGCCCTATAGAGAGCGCTGCAAAAAGGATAAGCATCATGGGGATCTGCAATGGTGTTGCAGGTGTCCTGGCTCCTGCGATACTCGGATTTATCACGCTCAAGGGAGCTGATGAAATTGTGGAAAAGGTGGATAAATGTAGGGTTTTGCGCGGATGAAAGTGCTAAATTTGCATGTTGAATAATAATGAATAATAAGTTAAAAATTAAAATATGATTTTGCTTACTTGGCATGTTTATTTAGAAATTTTAATCCATGGAAAAGGGGAGTCAATTACACTA
>Ga0208980_10001045_pt1 | contig 16609 bp, 14 predicted proteins | sample WetSurMetagenome_3_FD_187993 | JGI IMG/M metagenome (GOLD analysis project Ga0208980, IMG submission 187993) | Wetland microbial communities from Twitchell Island in the Sacramento Delta, sample from surface sediment Aug2011 Site A1 Bulk (version 2) | ecosystem: Environmental > Aquatic > Marine... | reverse complement strand
ATAACGACTGGCTGATTTCCTATCACTTTTCAGTTGTTAAGGTGCCTTCAATCGAGCGGGCGGGATTTTACCACCGCCCCTAGAGCCTGTCAAGGCTTTGAGAGAGACTAAACTGCCGATGTTAAACTCAACATCGGCACGCCAGACTGTGAAGTGTATACACTTTAGTCTCTGACGCTCAAGCGTCTTTGCTCGGTTGTAAGTGTTCTGCCCATTCGGGCGAGAACGAGTGCGTTCAATTGCGAAAGATAATTATAAGCTATAGTTCTTGCTTGTCAAGAGGGAAAATCAATTGTCAGACAAGTATTATGCCCGACCGAAACCTAACTCATTTCCTGGCGCCCCATCAAAGCACGCAATAATGTGGTCTGATCGGCATACTCCAAATCCCCACCAATGGGCAGACCACGCGCCAGACGCGTCACTTTTACCCCGGGAATATCGATCTGCTGCTGTACGTACATGGCAGTGGCATCTCCCTCCATGCTCGGATTAGTCGCCAGGATCAATTCTCGAATTCCACCGGCTTTTACTCGCCTGACCAATGCGCCAATGGTCAGGTCCTCCGGACCAATTCCCTCAATCGGCGATAGCGCCCCTCGCAAGACGTGATACCTGCCCTGGAATCCACCCGTGCGTTCCATCGCCAAAACGTCCAAGGGCTCTTCTACCACACACACCACTCCAGGGTCACGTTCCGCACTGGCGCATATTTCACATTCCGTCCGACCGACATTGGTTACGTTGAAGCAAATGGGGCAATCGACCGTATTCGCTTTCAGCTCACCCAGGGCATCAGCCAGCCCCCCAGCGACATCTTCTGGTGCATTCAGCAGGAAGAATGTCAAACGTGAGGCGGTCTTGGGCCCAATTCCGGGAAGGCGAGAAAAGGCATCAATAAGATTTTGAATCGGTGCAGGAAGAATCATGTGAATAATCTACCCGTTTGTCAGAACGGTAACCCTCCTGCCAGTGGTCCCATTCGCTCCGATGCCAGAGCACGCGAGGCGTCCAATGCTCCGTTCACTGCTGCCAGCACCAGGTCCTGTATCATCTCGACGTCGGTATCTGATAATATCTCTGGGTCGATGGTCACCGACTGGCATCGCTGGTCGCCAGTCATCACCACTTTTATCGTCCCCCCACCCGCGGAATATTCTACGGTCTCCTGAGCCAGCTGCTCTTGTGCTTGCGCCAGTTGCTCCTGTAATTTTTGGATCTGCTGCATCATTCCCATCTGCCCGCCCTTTTGAGGGAAATTTGGTCGATATTTAGGCATATCTCGCTCCTGTTTTATTGAATATCCACAATTTCACCGCCCAGGTCGCGCAATGCAGACGCTACCATACCATCGCTGTCCACATCCGCAGGAGGTGTGCTCTTCTTCCCTGATGCCAATTCAGCCTGCACAATAATCTCCATATCCATGACCTGCTTGAGAACATTCCTGATCAGTTCGAGACTGGCGGCATTTTCCAATGTTTTTAAATAAAAATCACCATTAAATCCTAAGGTGAGTACATTGCCCTTCAAAACACGAGTCCTGGCGGAATTCAGCACCCCGGCGAGCTTTGGGTTCTGCTCCTTCACTTTTGCATATACCTGGTCCCATCTGTTATTCAAACGCTGGTTTGCGGAGGCATCTGCTGAGGATGGCTCGTCACTTTCTGTTATTCTTACATCCGGTGATGGCTTTGGATTTGGAGATATAGCTTCGGCAGGCGTAACCCTGTGGCCTGAGATTGGTTTTTCGGGGTTGTCCGGCGTGGGCTCGCGGCCACCAAGCCTATCGGACAGGGTGAGCGCTTCAATAAATGCCATCTCAATGGGTAGGGCTGGTTGCCAACTACTACGCGTTTCGGTCGCTGCCTGATTAAATGCCTGAATAACGCTTAACAAATCGGCGACTGTGAATGCCTGTGCGTGTTGAGCCAACTGGTTCCGCACCTCCGAAGTGGCATCCACATGAGAGGCATTTCCCATCGCCACTAACAACAGGCTACGCAGGTATTCCACAATCTGGCGAGCAAACTGGCGCGGATCTGAGCCACTATCCAGGCTGCGATGAATTACCTCCAAACCCTGCGTCGATTGGCGCTTTATCATGGCATCAATCACGTCAATCACCGACTGGCTGGTAGCCGTGCCCAAGATATCCTGTGCCAATTTCAGGGTGATATTTTCACCTGCCGAAGCCAGTTGGTCTAGCAATGAGATGGCGTCGCGCATAGAGCCCGTTGCCTGACGAGCTACCAGGCTGAAGGCCTCTGGATCTACTTTAATTTTTTCCTCATCAGCGATTGCTTTCAAATTGTCTACGATTTCCTTCACGGGTATTCGCCTAAATTCATGCCGTTGGCAGCGTGATAACACCGTGGCGGGAATTTTATGCACTTCTGTGGTTGCCAGGATGAATATGGTATGTTGAGGGGGCTCTTCCAGGGTCTTGAGCAGGGCATTAAAGGCTGCAGTGGATAACATGTGCACTTCATCGACGATGTAAACTTTATAACGTCCCTGATTGGGCGAAAAATTGATCTTATCGCGCAGGTCACGTACATCATCGACGCTGGTATTGGAAGCGGCGTCAATTTCGATTAGATCTAGAAAGCGTCCCTGATTAACTGCCTGGCAGTGTGCACATTGGTTGCATGGTCGTTTTGCCAAATCCTTTTCCAGACAGTTGACGGCTTTTGCGAGGATACGTGCGGTGGTAGTCTTACCGGTGCCGCGTGGTCCAGAAAAGAGATAGGCATGGGCCACCCGGTCTGCACTGACGGCGTTACGCAGGGTTTGTACAACATGCTCCTGGCCGATGACCTGATCCCAATGGAACGGTCGCCATTTCCTGTAGAGAGATTGTGACATGCCTAGAGTGTATCAGACTGAATCATATAGGTCAATCTATTTCCAAGGCCGGATGTTTTCACCGGAACAACCCAACCGCCATGACCTGCCATCGCGAGCCAGCAAAGTATTCGCTTCTGTCGGTCCCCAACTTCCCTGCCGGTAGAGAGCCATCTCGGGGGTGTTGCTTATCTCCCAACCATCAGATATAGAATCGATCAGTTTCCAGGCAGCTTCGATGCCATCCGAGCGGGTGAAAAGTGAAGCATCTCCACGCAATGCTTCAAGGATCAACCTTTCATAAGCATCCGGTAATATACCTGTAAAAGAATCTTGATAATGAAAATCCATATCTACCGAACGCATTTCCTGGTCAGAATCGGGAACTTTAGCTTCAAACATCAAGTGAATACCTTCGTCTGGTTGGATGCAAAGTGACAGAATATTGGGTATGAATTTGTACTCGTCCACCATCTGGAACATCAAATGAGGCGGACGTTGGAACTCGATAATAACCTGGGAAGTTTTATCCACCAGACTCTTGCCCGAACGCAGATAGAATGGCACACCCTTCCAGCGCCAATTATCAATGTTTAGCTTGAGCGCAGCAAAGGTTGGTGTTTGTGAGTCTGGAGAAACACCGACTGTCTTGCGGTAACCCTCATACTGAGCACGAACAGTTTCCGCCAGGGTAACCGGTCGTATGGACGATAGAAGCTTGAATATTTCGTTTCTCACTGCATCCGCTTCAAAAGAAGCCGGGGGTTCCATCGCAACCAGTGATAGCAGTTGTAGCAGGTGGTTTTGGAACATGTCGCGTAAAACCCCAACGCTGTCATAATACTCTGCCCGGTGTTCGATATCCACCGTTTCAGCCACCGTAATCTGGATATTATCCACATAACGCCGATTCCAGATGGGCTCAAATATCGTGTTGGCAAAGCGGAAAAACAGGATATTCTGGGCAGTCTCTTTACCCAGATAGTGATCGATGCGATAGATCTGGCTTTCATCAAACACCGAATGCAACAATTTGTTCAAATCTCGGGCAGATATCAAATCTCTGCCAAAAGGTTTTTCCACGATGATCCGGCGCCAGCCCTCACTTTGGTCAGCTAAACCAGCCTGACCAAGGTAGTTAACCACCGGGATATAGTGCTCTGGACCCGTAGCCAGGTGATATAGCCGGTTGGTAGGTGCACCTTCGCGCTGTTTAAGATAATCAGCCAGGCGCACAAAATCCTCCGGTATATCCAGGTTGCCCTGGAAGTAGATCAGCTTGGAGGAAAATTCGTCCCAACGGTCCTGGTTGAAACTCTCGGGGCTAAAAGTGGACACGCCTTCTTGCAAACGTTGACGAAAGGTCTCATCAGTGTATGGGCGCCGAGCGAATCCAACGATTTGGTCACAACCCAGCATACGTCCTTTAATATGATTGTTATATAGCGCTGGCACCAGCTTGCGCCAGGTGAGGTCACCTGAGGCACCAAAGATCACCACCGTGGTTAGCTTATCTTGGTCAGTCATCATTGATTCTCCTACGAATGTCAGATGAGTATACCGCAACCATGCATAATTCTCAAAGGCGACAGAAAAGCCAGGAGGCTCACGCCTACCTGAGCTTCTCGCTTGCTCCCTCAATGCGCTGGATAATTTGCCCCGCTTCATCCAGATCGGCAATATGGACCGTGCCATCCCCGTCCACATGGGTGGGGATGATATCGTACCCGGCGTAATCTGTCCCATTAAAATGCAAGAGCAGCATAACACCCTGCTGGTGGGCGAGGTCCCAGGTCTGGTCAAAGATGAAATTCCCCAACCCGTAAAACACATCGATCCCATTTATCTGTTGGATCGCCTGGACCACATGGGTATGATTGCCCACCACTACATTCGCCCCAGCCTCCACCGCTACCCGGGCAAAATCCAGCTGGTTGGAATCTGGGTCTGAGGTGTCCTCAGGACCCCAATGGGGCATGGCAATGACCACATCCGAGACCTGCTGGGCAGCATCAATGGCGGAATGCAGATTCTCGTTGTTTAACTCAGCGATCCCTGGGGAATCCTGACCTGCAAATGTCGTCGGTTCGATCATTCCCAGCGAGATAAAACCAAAGCGGATGCCCTGCACTTCCACCACAACCGGCTGAATGGCCTCTGCCAGATTCGCACCCGCCCCCACTGGCAGGATATCATTGGCACGCAGGTTATCCAGCGTGTCATTGAAGGCGCGGTTGAAATAATCCCTGCAGCTTGCTCCAGAGCAGTTCTTAATGTGATTGGTGGCCACGCTCATCACGTCAAATCCTGCCGAGGAGGCTGCTTCAGCACTGCGCGAGTCACTCACCAATACATAGGTTTCGATACAGCCGGTATGGGTGGATAGGTCGCTTAAGCTGGTATTCAACGTCCCCACTGCCAGGTCAGCACTGGAGATGAGCTCACGCACCTCATCATAAAGATAATTAGCATCACCACGCGCATCAATCGCAGATTGCACACAGCGAGCTGGGACAATCACCCCAGTAAATAGCAGGGTGATTTGAGGCTTTGACTGGTTGGTTTGAGTTTCGTCTGGAGAAATTATCGGTATAGGGGTTGGTGTAGGAATGCTTTCGTTATTAGGAGCCAGAGTCTCCTCAGGAGCCTTTTGCACAAGCGGAAGTGCTACCGCTATCGGGGTCGCCGTAGCATTTATCGGTAATGCCAATGCCATCCGGTTTGGTGCTGAGGTGATCGGTATTAATGCAGGTGGCATCGTGGAATCCACTGCCAGGCATCCGCTCAGAATCAGCCAAAGCATGAATAAAATCGTAATTTTATATTTTAATCTCCAGAGCTTCGCCAAATAATCCGGAATCGTGAGCAGCCTCCTGTTATAAATTATCCATTGCAGCTTGAATTTCCAATTTTACGGAAATATCTTTCTCCAGGTGCAAGGCACTTTCAAGCGCCTGCCGGGCAGATTCACCCCCAATCTGCGCCAATGCCCAGGCGGCATGTGCCCGGATAAGCGGTTCCTGGTCATCCAAGGCAGCTTGTGCCAGTGCTGAGACAGCTTCCTGACTGCCCGTGTTACCAATCGCCACGGCAACATTGCGTAAATAACCTCGGCGTTTGGCTCGCACAATCGGGCGGCGATGGTATTTACGGATGAATTCATCCGTAGTAAGTGCAATCTCATCTAGCAAATTGGGAGATGGTTGCGCCAGAGACCAATCAACCACTAGATCAGCTCCCGGAATCGCAAACCGATTCCACGGGCATACCTGCTGGCATATATCACAGCCAAAGACCCAGGTTCCTAGCAGTGGTCGTATCTCATGGGGAATCAACCCTTTTAATTCGATCGTCAGGTAGGAGATGCACCGACGGCTATCCAGGGTGCGGTCAGGCAGGATGCATCCGGTAGGACAGGCAGTGATGCAGCGTGTGCAGCTACCACAGCGGTCTTTCGTAAAAGGCTGATCTGGCTCGAGCTCTATTCCAAGCAGGATTTCTGCCAGTAAAAAGTACGAGCCTATTCCAGGATTTATCAAATTAGTATTCTTGCCAATCCATCCCAGACCAGCTCTCTGTGCCAGCTCCCGCTCCAGCAATGGACCTGTGTCGGCATAGCACCGGTTTGGAATGGGATGCCTCACCTGTGATTCGATAAACGCAACCAGGCTCTGTAATCTTTCGGGCAAAAATTTATGATAGTCAACACCTCGGGCATAGGCAGCAATTTTCCCCAGTAGGGGTGTCTCATTCAAAGCTTGACTCATTTGAAGAACCGGCTCCGGGTAATGAATTCCCAAAACCACTATAGACCGGCATTCAGGCAGTATCTCCTGTGGGTATGCCCGACATTGCCTGGAGCGTGGGGTATCCAGGTAAGCCATTTCCCCATGCCTGCCTTGCTGTAACCAATTTTCAAAGACATCGGCGTGTGGAAGCGGATCGGGTGCTGATATACCGACCAGTGAAAACCCCAAACGGTATGCCTGCTCTTTGATATCCGGGGTGAGGTTCAAATTCGACTGTTTCCTGAAATAAATTGTAGCGCAAGAGTTGATCTTGCGCTACAAATAGAATCTGAGGGTAAGGGCAGCTTATGGGCTGCAAGTGAGGTTGAATGCGGCCTGGTTGGAGAGTATATCCTGCGGGGCGGTTATGTGGAATTTCACCCAGCCTGTGCCTGAACTGGTGAAATCCAGGGGGAAGCTTAGTGAATAGGTACCAGGGCCAAACGTGCTGGTTTGAGCGCCTGGTAAATTAAACGTAAATCCAGGTGTATCGGAGTATGCCTCTAGTTTATAGGTCAGGGTCGCCGACTGGTTCACAGTGAAAGTTGCAGCAAAGGTAAATGTATGGGGACATGAACCAAGGAAGGTCCCCTCATCCACGGCCATGCTCAGATTGCTGATTGGGTTGCCTGGAATGCCTGTGGATGTGGGTGTAGTTGTGGTGCCTGGCGCTGTGGTAGAGGTTGCTCCACCGCTGCCTACATTGATCAAGACATAAACCGGGTCATTGAATAATTGTCCGGAGCCGTTTTTCATCTTCCAGAATCCCTGGTATCTGCCTGTCGTTGTGGGTGCCACCATGTCGACAGATACATCCACCTGCTGACCTGGAGCAACCGATTGGGTCAATGGTACAGAAGTGATGGTGCCCATCTGATCACCACTGGCAAAACTAAAAGTGTAGGAGGTTGTCCAGGTTGTTGTTCCACCGTTCATCAACTTCCACGTTTTACGAAAAGTTGTTCCTGCTGCGATTATGCTACCATCTGGAATGGTTACGTCACTGACGTAAACTGCCCGGTCACCTGAGAACCCTGCGCGTGAGGTGGGTACCGCGGTGCCAACAGCAGTGCCCTGAGGGGTCAGGGATAAAATTGCCATTTGGGTCTGCATAGCAACAACGGTCTGGGCGGCTGCCGTCTGGGTCGGATCGAAGGTTGGGGTGGGTGTTACTGGTGTGGCAGAAGGTGTGGACTGAAAGATCTGTGTCAAGGTAGCTTCTGCCGCTTGAGCAGCTGCTGTATATATCAAATCCGGATTGGTGGTAGGTGTGGCAGGTTCCCTTGGGCCACAGCCCAGCAGGATAATGGGCATGACCATTACAGCAAGGGTTATTAAAAAGGCTTTCATGTTCATCATATCTCCTAATCAAATGGGGCACTTATTCGTCCATGCCCCCGGTCTTTACGTATTAAGCAAGAAAATGAAATCGGTGATTATACCCGGTTTCTCAAAATAATGGGCGGCAGGTGGCCCGGGGTAATGATACCACGGTTACCCTGCCGCCAAGAAAGTGCGGCTAAAACGCTAGAGGCATACGCCAGGTTATCTTTCGATGCGTGGCGACACCCACAACGTGGACCATACATTTGGCGTTCCGATTGCTACGACTACCAGCTCAAATTGAACGGTATGACCAACCAACGCCGAGAGGTTGACATCCACAGGGCTCAATCCACCTTCACAATTTTCCAACCACTCACCCACAGTTACCTCTGATGAACCTTCAATATATTTTATTTGGAATTTGACACTGCTGGACCCACAATCATACTTGAAGCCCACCTTCGCACGTAAGTGGTCATTGTTCTGGATGGTATATGCCGGGTATATGCCTATGATTTTCCCATCACTGATATGCTGGGGGTATGTAGCCAGCAAGCTGCCGTATGTTTTCCCATCTTCCATCTTGATATTGACCAAATTCACTGCCACACCAGGATAGTCATCAGGCGGATCGCCCCAGGGGAGGTTATTGGTGGCGTTTTTCCATGAAGCATCCGGTCCACGGGCTATGAAGTCAAACGAAAGCGTGTATGCGGAGGTTGGAGAAGGAGTTGGGGTGGATGCCACCGATTTGATCTGCACCCAAAAGCTCTGATCCGCATTGTTGCCAATCCCGAATAAAGCCCCCGCTGTATTGCGCAAGCGCCAATTACCCCGATAAGTACCCGGATTAATGGGGGCAATCAGAGAGACAGACACATCGACCGTGCTCCCAGGGGGTACGGTGCCAGTAGTGAAGGAGGCTGAAGACGGTCCACTCATCGCATCGCCATTATAGAAAACTACCGCATAACCGGAAGTCCAGGTACACGAGCCACTGTTCTTCAACCTCCAGATCTTCACGAAGGTTGTCCCAGCACCAATTTCAGTATTGTCGGGTATGGTGACATCCGAAATAAATTGTGCCCGGTCGCAAGGAATCGGAATAGGTGTAGCGGTCGGTGGCACAGGCGTGAAGGTTGGGAGTGGCGTGTTCGTGGGTGCCAGAGGGGTGGCTGTTGGCACTATGACCATGGGTGCTGTGGAAGTTGCTACCCCTCCCGGAATCGGGCTAGCGACGCCGATTGGAGTGCCTAAGACTGCCTGGGTTTGTTGGGCTACCACGGTCAGTGCTGCTTCTGTGTAAACAGCCCACTGGTCAGCTGTAGGTTCTTCGTCAGCACTAGGGAAATTACACGCAGTTAATAATAGCACGATGCCTGCTAAAAATATAATCGGGCGCATTTTCTTTAGAAACATATACTCCTCCTTGATAATCCACTACTTAAGACGCAGATAAGAACGATATAGTTCCTTATAGGATGCAATTTCGATACCTTTTTTTATCTGCAACCCCTCCATCCATAAATATACACACATTTATGCATAATTGTTCACCATGTTTAGAAAACATTACATTCTGATAGGTTCGGCTTGCATGGACCATGGTCCAGCCCAGGAAATGCGGACCGGCAAAATCAGTCCAGTAAGGTCATCACCAGACTCAGCAAAGACCAGCTTATTAGTAGGCGTTCGACCCTTCCAGCGACCCTTTACCTTTCCTTCAAAGAGCACCTCCACCTGCTCACCTTGATACTGCGATGCAATTTCGGATGCGATGCGCTCCTGTTGCTCCTCCAATAAACGAAATCGCCGCATCTTTTCGGCAGCCGGTACATCATCAATAAACCGGCGGTCGGCAAGCGTTCCAGGCCGGGGTGAGTAGCGTGCCAGGTGGGCGACATCCAGCCTAAGCTCTTCCAATAGGTCATAAGTGCGTTGGAATTGGACTGCAGTTTCACCTGGGAAACCGACGATGATATCCGTAGCAATGGAGACGCCCAGCCATCTTTTATCCAAGCGAGCACGGATTTTTTCCACCAGACGGCGATAATCGTCAGAGGTATAGCCGCGCCGCATATTCGCCAGCACCTCATCATCACCAGCTTGCACGGGAACTTCAATATGTGGCATGACCTTCGGTAGCTCAGCCACCACATCCAATAGCTCGTCGGTCATCCAGCTCGGGTGGGAGGTAAGAAATCGAATGCGCTCCAGACCTTCAATACCATGCACCAATCGCAGTAAGCCAGCCAGGTTGAGCCCATCCTGTAAATCCTTGCCGTAGCGGTCGACGATTTGCCCCAGGAAAGTTACCTCACGCACGCCTTGTGCTACTAACGTGTGTACCTCTGACAGGATTGTACCGGCCGGGCGGCTTCGTTCAATCCCACGCCGGTAGGGAATGATGCAGAATGTGCATGCATGCGAACAACCCAAGACAATCGGCACATGCGCGGAAACCAGCTTTCCCTGCTCAGCAGCAGGTAACTGAAGTGCATATTCGTTATCTGACACCTCATCCATCAACGTGAAACGGCGCTGGGTGTCCTCACGCTCCATGCGTTGGCTATCTTCTTGGGTCAGGTAGGCGATGAGTGGACCTGGATCGGAAGGAGGCGAAAATACATCCACATAGGGAAATCGCTTCTGGAGCTGCTCATATCCCTTGACCCCCACCAAACATCCCATCAGGTTGATCACCAGATGTGGATTCTGTTCCTTGAGGGGCTTCAGAGAATAAAGCCGACCATAGGCTTTATTCTCCGCACTTTGCCGTACAACGCAGGTATTTAAAACAATGACATCTGCCTCATCCGCCTGGCGTGTAGCGCTCAATCCGATCCTCTCGAGGGCAGATGCCACACGCTGGGAATCAGCCACATTCATCTGGCAACCTTCTGTCCAAATGTGATACTTCATGGCTTTATTATAACTGAGTGATTTTTCATTAAGGATGAAAAAACGATTAGGCTGGGTTTTGTCTGTGCTCACGAATTATTAATCCAGGTTTATAGAGTCAGGGGTAGAATTGCGCCTATGTCTAAAAACCAAGGTAAACGCATTCTGACCATTGGCATCCTGGCCATTTTTGGTCTGGTTTTGGTCGCTGTATTGTTAACCCGAATTCCAGGGGTCAAATCAAGATTGAGCTGGCGGGTTGATCTCGCCAGAACCTACCTGCGCGGGATAGTTTTCCCCGTTAAGCCTTTCCCCACTCCGGCAGAAGCAATGGTTCTGCCCACGCAAGTTACCACCAACACCCCGACCAGCCTCCCAACCCTGGTTCCCGATCAGCCAACCGCAACCATTGTTCCCACCGCAACCCCGCAACCCAGCCCTACACCCATCCCGGCTACGGTCCAGCTGCCGGCGCCACTCTGGGAGCAGCAAGGTCCCAACAATTGTGGCCCTGCAACACTGGCACTTTATCTGCGTTATTATGGCTGGGAGGGCAGCCAGGAAAGTATCGCCGAGCTGGTTAAACCAATTTCGGAAGACCGCAACGTCAACCCCGAGGAGCTGGTCTACTACGTCCGCAACCATGCCGGCTGGTTAAATGCTGAGTTTCGAGTGGGAGGTGATCTCGAGCTGTTGAAAAAACTGGTTGCGGCGGGATTTCCCGTGATGATCGAGGAAAGCTTTTATTTCGACAAGCCCTACTGGCCAAATGATGACCTGTGGGCTGCTCACTACCTACTGGTAACCGGCTACGACGACAGCACGCAAACCTTCACCGGGCAAGACAGCTTCCATGGTCCCAACCAGACAATCCCTTACGCGACTCTGGATGATTATTGGCAAATCTTTAACCGCGTCTACTTGCTGACCTATCTCCCCGCCCAGGAAGAAACCCTTAAGGCTGTCTTGGGTGATAATTGGGACCCGGATCTCAATCGGCAGCATGCCCTGGAAGTTGCTCAGGCAGAGACTCAGTCCGAGCCGGATAACGCATTTACCTGGTTCAATCTGGGCAGCAACCTGGTTTATTTTGAGCGTTATAGTGAAGCAGCCAGTGCTTACGACACTGCCCGTAATCTAGGCTTACCCCAACGCATGCTACGTTACCAATTCGGTCCATTCTTTGCTTATTTCCATGCCTTCATGACCGACGAGCTGCTGGCAGTGACTGAATACACGCTGCAGCGTACACCCAACTCTGAAGAAGCCCTGCTGTGGCATGGTTGGGCTTTATACCGGATGGGCAAGAAGGTTCAAGCGATGGCAGATTGGCAGAAAGCCCTGGAATACCACCCAGGTTATCTGGATGCTCAATATGCCATCGATTTTGCCAGCTCCAACCCCTGAGAAATTTATTTCGATAAACGCGCTAACTGATCATTTTCTGGTACATATACTTGATGTTCGCCTGATGCAGGCGTTCATACTTTTGCTCAGAAAAACGTGGAAACGCTGGATCGGCAGCAGTTTCATCCGGGCTGTGCCCCAGGCGGATATGTTCAGTAGTTAACTCCCAGGTATTTTGCAAGTATTCGCGTAGATAAACGATTTCAGCCTCCCCGCACATTACTCCATGGCCAGGGATGATCGCAGACGCGCCGAATTCCATCAGCTGGCTTAATCTGGCAATCCAATCAGGGATGTTTGCATCGAAAATGTACGGGTAGCGCCCTTGAAAGATCAGGTCGGAAGCGAAAAGCACCCTGCTTTGGGGAAGCCAGACCACAGACAGATCTGGGGTATGACCACCCAGATGGATGACTTCATACTTCAGCCCACCCAATTCCCTTTCAACGCGCTCATCGAAAACCTCGCTAGGCAGGGTGATGTGCAAATCCTTCACCGTCCGTCGAAACTCATCGGCTTTTTGAGGATCTGTCTTTTCCAGGTCAGATAGATAGGATCGAAATACCTCCGGGCTCCACTCATTACTCAGCGCAGACTGCATGCGCTCCAGGCAAGAGCGATGTGCCAATATCGGGCAAGTGAAGGCCTGGTTGCCCCAGGTGTGGTCGCTATGAGAATGGGTATTAATCACCAGGCGTACTTCCTCGATTTGGGCATCCACTGCATTAAGTATGGAGGTGATTTCCTCTGCCGAGGATGTAGTATCCACCAAAATCATGCCTTCCCGGGTGTGTATCAGGCCTGCATTGACACCCTCAGCGGGGCGGATGAAAGCTGTGGCAACCGAATCGATCCGGATAATTTCCATACATACTCCTTATTTAACAAAACGATATTCACCTCCACGCCATAAGGCGCTGTCCAGCTGAACGGCTAAGGCTCCCATTGCTATCATCACATTTGCGTTCGCCTGTTCATACACCCCGCCAGCACCAATGGTTGGTATGCATAGTTTAATCAGCTCGTGGACTGTCCTCAGTGCCATCGGGAGAATCGCCGGACCATAAAGCCTGCCCCGGACCAGCTCTCCATCTCCGCTTGGGTAGATACCGCGGGGTGGTGCCAGGCTGATGGCAGCTGCCTCGGCTTTTATGGCTGCTGGAGCCAGCTCAATAGCTCGTTCCATGGGCAAACGGATGATCACCGGGTATTCTCCGTATGCCCCCTGGGTAAGTGCCGTCACCATATCAAAGCTTGCATCACTATCCACCCCCACCTCCAGACCTGACACCCCCTGCACCTGTTCCAACCAGTGTGTCATCTTAGCCAGCTCATCTGGATTTTCTGCCAGAAGGTGAACGATCACCGGGATAGGCGAGCGGCTCCAATGCCTGGCATAATGGCGTATAACCTGGGTGATGCCAGGGTTCGGGTAACCTGTATGTAGGAGAAAGCCTCCTGGAAATTCAATAAAACGCTCCCCATGAGCAGGCGTGCGTGGTGCCAGACTGACCGGATTGGTTACAAATGCCCCCAGCCTGGACCAATCCACGCTGTTGTAACTATCAGGTGAAAAACCCAGGCTGCCTGCTGCATTCATCAACGGAGGGTTGATGGTTAAGTCATGCTTTGACATTCTTTACCATATTAAATCATGGAGGTCAAACACTGGTCCATCCTCACAGGCTAATTTCCAGCCTCGCCGGGAGGCTACAGCGCATGCACCACATTTTCCCAATCCCGCACATGGCATGGGTGTCGTTACCAGCACTTGCGCTGGGCAGATGAGACCATTTCCACCTGAGAGACCAAACGTATTCCTCAATTCAGTGTACCTCTGCAATGGCAGGTCAATGGCCAGAAAATCAGGCCAATCGAGGGCATCCTGCAGGGAAGCCAATGGGTAAGCCTCAAGCAAAGCTGGCATTCGCGGAAGGGTCAAGTCAGTGAACAACGTCACGCCACCATGAGATTTTCCAATTGGGTCAACCAGGGGCATCAGTCGGGAGATTGATTCACCCAAGGCGATCAATCCCAGGCGTTGAACCTCCCGTGGTACCCTAAATCCATGCCCAAGAGGTCCCAGCAGGTCAAGCTTCATTCCTGGCCTCCAGGCTGCCGGGATGGGAGGGGCTGACCAAAATCCATGCCGGGACTTTTCGGCAAGAAATAGCGGAACGCCAATCACTTCATCAGGGTCATCCATATTAGACGCCAGCAGATACTGCCCTACATGCGGGATTGCTTCAACTGGGCAGGCGATCAATGCTTCCCATTGCCCACCAGCTTCAAGGCGGATCTCAACAACACGACTGTGGTGATAGCCCATATCCGCATGGTATCACAATTATTGGTTTTCCTCGGGTATTCCTAAGATAATCCAAGGAGCACCTATGGTAAGCACGATAAACTATTTAGGGAGTATAGTTTGCACCCGCGGGATGGCTTATTTTGAAATCGGGTTATAATCACTTAAGAATATAAGAGGAGAGATAAAATGAACGTTGCTAGTATCATTAAGTTGTTTGCTGCAGTTGCCTGGGTGGCGTTTTTTGGCCTGATATTCATTGTCGCATTGCGCGCCTCCCGCAATAAAAATCTCAAGGGAGCGATCACGATCCTTCTGGTGGTGCTATGCGCAGCCATTGTCCTGTCCATTGTCAGTGCCGGACTGGTTTTCATCCAACCGGAGGAGCGTGGGGTGGTGATCTCAGCCCTGCAGCCGGGTGGATACCGTTCTGAGCCATTACAGCCAGGCTTGCGCTGGATCATCCCGTTCTTCGAAAATGTAGTTGTCTACCCAATCTCACGTCAGACGTATACCATGTCCATCGCTCCCAACGAAGGTGAAATCCAGGGAGATGATTCGATCACTGCCCGTACTTCCGACGGGCAGGAAATCTTCGTGGATGCCTCTGCTATCTATGCTATCGACCCCAATAAAGTGGTGCAGGTGCATATCGACTGGCAGGACCGCTATGCCGATGAGTTGGTGCGCCCCCTGGCACGCGGAATTATTCGCGATGTGGTCTCGCAATATCAGGTTGAACAGGTGGTCACCTCAAAGCGGGTTGAGATGATTGATCAAATTTCTAATGATATGAATCAAAGATTGGAAGATAACGGTTTGAAGCTGGTTGAATTTATCCTGCGTAATATAACCTTCTCGCCTGAATACGCGGCTTCGGTGGAACAGAAGCAGGTAGCTGAACAGCTGGCACAACAAGCTAAATTTGTGGTTGAGCAGCGCAGGCAGGAAGCTGAGCAAGCCAGGCAGGTTGCCCAGGGTCAGGCAGACGCGGTGGTGATCAATGCCCAGGGTGCCGCAGACGCGCGTCTCATTCAGGCAGATGCCGAAGCCAGAGCATTACAGCTCATTGCTGCTGCTATAAAGAATAACGATAACCTTTTACTCTACCAATATATCAACCAGCTTGCGCCGGGCATCCAGGTGATGTTGGTGCCAAATGATAATCCCTACTTGTTGACGCTACCCTCACTACCTACCGCAACCCCAGCGCCGACAGCCACGCCTTAGGACAATACCCTGATATAACAACCTATCCAGAGATGACAAGCCAACCAGAAAATAAACCCTCCGGACGACAGATCCGACTGACAAGCCTCTCCAGCTGCGCAGGCTGAGCGTCCAAGCTAAATGCGGAAACGCTGGCGCAGGTGCTGCGCCCCTTGCAGGGGATCTTTGATCCTAAAGACTATCCCAACCTGCTGGTCGGGTTGGGAGAACCTGATGACGCGGCGGTCTGGCAGCTGGATGCTGAGCGTGCGCTGGTGGTAACTACCGATTTCTTCACCCCGGTGGTGGATGATGCCTATGACTTTGGCGCGATTGCTGCCACCAACGCCCTATCAGATGTGTACGCCATGGGCGGAAAGCCATTTTTAGCGCTCAACATTGCCGCCATGCCCCCAGACCTGCCGACCGAAGTGACTGGCAACATCCTGCGCGGTGGGGCAGATATTGCTCACCAGGCCGGGGTGGTCATTGCTGGTGGTCACACCGTCCAGGATAAGGAGCCCAAATATGGCTTGGTTGTGGTGGGCTTTGTCCATCCGCAACACATGCTCACTAAAAATGGGTTACGCCCGGGGGATGCGCTGGTGCTCACCAAGCCGCTCGGGTTTGGCACCACCACCACTGCCCTTAAACGCGAGCAAGCTAACCTAACCGATGTTGATGAAGCTGTGGAGTGGATGAAAAAGCTGAACAAGGCTGCCGCAGAGCTGGCGCAGGAGTTTGATCTGCACGGTGGGACGGATGTGACCGGCTTCAGCCTGCTCGGGCACGCCTGCGAAATGGCTGATGCCTCCAATGTAAG
>Ga0208980_10001044_pt1 | contig 16618 bp, 11 predicted proteins | sample WetSurMetagenome_3_FD_187993 | JGI IMG/M metagenome (GOLD analysis project Ga0208980, IMG submission 187993) | Wetland microbial communities from Twitchell Island in the Sacramento Delta, sample from surface sediment Aug2011 Site A1 Bulk (version 2) | ecosystem: Environmental > Aquatic > Marine... | reverse complement strand
ACAACACCGGCTTATGATGACAGTAACTGGAAAAGTGCTGTTGTCGTAACAAATGCCGGAACTGCATTTACAGGGAGTTCGACAGAAAGAGATGGCACAGTAACCAGTTTCGATTACCAGAAATTCTCACTGACAGGACAGATCGGCAATAATGCCGGTGTTTTCAAAGTGATTCCTGCAAAGAGTGTTAAAGAAGTTCGTAAAGGGGTATATGTTTACAATATGGGACAAAACATTGTTGGTGTTCCGAGAATATCTATTGCCAACGGGACTGCAGGAAAAAAGATTACCCTGAGATTCTCTGAAATGCTCTATCCCGATCTGAAAGAATCTGGCAATAATGTAGGAATGATAATGACCGAGAACTACAGGGCTGCCCTCAGCCAGGATGTTTACATAATGAAAAATGGCTCGCAGATTTATCAGCCGAAGTTTACTTCACATGGATTCCAGTATATCGAGATCACAGGAATTGACAACCCTCTTCCCCCGGAAGCTGTCCAGAGTGTTGCAATCAGTTCAGTAAGAGAGCTTACTGCCGATTATTCAACTTCAAATCCAAAGGTCAACCAGCTGTGGTCGAACCTGGTGTGGTCAAATATCGATAATTTCCTTACAATACCAACGGATTGCCCACAGCGAAACGAGCGTATGGGTTGGTCGGGAGATATAAATGTTTTTTCACGCACTGCTACTTATATTTCAAACAGTGACCAGTTCCTGCGCAGGCATATGTTCGCTATGCGTGATGTCCAGTCGGCAAAAGGAAGATTCACCGATGTTGCTCCCGTTGGAGGAGGCTTCGGAGGTGTCCTCTGGGGAAGTGCAGGCATCGTTGTTCCATGGGAGTCATTTCAGCAATATGGAGATGTAGGACTGCTTGAAGAGCATTATCCCGCCATGGTCAGGTATATGGATTATCTGGAAACCACAATAGATCCCAAAACAGGTCTTAGCTCCGATGGAACACTGGGTGACTGGCTCGGTCCACAGAATAACCAGCTCGGTTCTGCCCTCCTGGTAACTGCATATCACGCTTACGATCTGGAAATCATGTCGAAAGTGGCCGGCCTTCTTGGGAAGGAGGAAGATGCCATTAAATTCAAAGGATTATATGAGAAGCGCAAGGAATTCTTCAATAAGACATTTGTGAATTCTGATAAGAAAACCCTGGGACTGATAGGCGGAGGAAGAGGTTTTGGAGGCGGAGGAGGAGCAACTCCGGTACAACCTGAATTTAAGGTAGCGGATGTTCAGACAGCTTATGCCGTTGGCTTGGCAATGAAACTTTTCAATGAAGAGAACAAATCCTATATGATCAGAAACCTTGCAGCTGCAATCGACCGCGAGAATAAAGATGATGGTGGCGTTATGCGTCCGAAGAATTCGCTTATGACAGGTTTCATCGGTACTGCATGGATAAGCAAGGCCTTATCTGATAACGGTATGAGCGACCTTGCCTATAAAATACTTCAGAATAACCAGTATCCTTCGTGGATCTATGCAATTGACCAGGGTGCAACATCGATCTGGGAAAGACTTAACGGATATACTGTGGAAAATGGCTTCGGCGGGAATAACAGCATGAACTCCTTCAACCATTATTCCTTCGGAGCCGTAGGACAATGGATGATGGCTTATTCGCTTGGCATTCAACGTAATGAACCCGGTTTTCGAAACTTTATCCTCCAGCCTGAACCAGATCCTACAGGCCAGATGACCTGGGCAAAAGGCTACTACGATTCAATGTACGGGAGGATCAGCAGCTCCTGGAGTAAGGAGAATGGAATATTTACTTATGAAGCAACAGTACCGGCAAATACAACAGCCATACTTTATCTTCCTGCTTCATCGGAAAAGAGCATAAAGGAAAATGGTAAACCGTTTATGAAGGCAAAAGGGATTAAATTTCTGAAATATGAGAACGGCAAAGCCTTATTTGAAATCGGATCAGGCACATATAAATTTACCTCTGAAATCTGACTTTAACAATAAATTCGGTTTAAATGAGCAAACGAGGTCAATGAAGTACCGCCATGAGGATTATGAAGCTGCAGGGGAAGTGATAACTTCAGGGAATATTATCACTACCCCACTTCTCACCAACAGATTTCATTTTAATAAATACTTTGAGGCTTACCAGTTAATATAAGAACAAGCTGACATAGGTTTGAAAGTAATTATTGATCTTTAAGCTTAGAAATGGAACAGTGGCTTTGGAACGTATTGGAGACGCAATAAAGAATATTTTTAAAGAACTATAAAATGATTAAGATGCGAAGACAACAGTGGAGAAGAGTGAAATCTATACAGGCTAAGCGTTGTATTAATTTACTTTACTTAAGTATGATTATTTTCGGTTTTGTGGCATGCACTCCAAAACCTGGGACAAACAATCCGGTAGTAAGTACTGGGAGCGATACAACTACTTTCAAAAATAAGATGGATCTGTCAAAAATTAAAATTGGTTATTGTACTCCATCACTCAATGCACCTTTCTATGTGGTTCTTACACAATATATTCAAAAATATACAGAAGGGTTCGGCATGAAGTTCGTTTCGGCCGATGGGCAGGATGATATTATCAAACAGATTACCTCACTTGAAGATCTGATTGCAGCTGGAGTTAATGTTTTGATTCTTAATCCGCTCGACCATAAAGCGCTCGTACCAGCGGTAAATGCTGCAGAAAAATCAGGCGTCCCGGTGTTTATAGTGGACAGTGCCATCGATCCTGCTGCAAATTATATTACATCAGTTCAGGCAAATAACGAGGGAAACGGCGAATTGATCGGAGAATGGATTGTGAATAAAATGGGTAAAATAAAAATTAAAGCAGCACTTATCAGCGGTAGTCAGGGTAATCCTGTTGGAAGGGAAAAACGTCTGGGATTCGTGCGTGGTTTTGCTGAAAGGCAGTTAATGTCCCAGGGGAATGTTGACCTGACAATCGTATCCCAGGGCTGGGGCAACTGGACCAATAATGGCGGATTGAAAGCAATGGAAGATATACTGGTAGCAAACCCTGATATTAATCTGTTAGTAGCTGAAAATGACGCAATGGGTATGGGTGCTCTGAAAGCAATTAACGAATCAGGCAGAGCAACTAATATTATTGTAGCAGGTTTCGACGGGCAAAAGGAAGCTTATGAGTTGATTAAGGAAGGGAAATTCGGGGCTACTGCACTTAACAGTCCTGAGGAGTTGGCAAGATTAGTAGTTGAAGCAGTAGTTAAGTACATGAATGGCGAAAGACAGATTGATAAGATTATTTACACTATTCCGGTATTGATTACCAAAGATAATGTAGATAAGTATTATGATCCGAAAGCTCTTTTCTAACCTGACCATCATTAGCAAAAATCCATCAAACCATCATGTATTAAGAATATAATTATATCGGGTTAACTATAAATTGATTATTGCAGCAATATTGTTATGAACAGAGTAGAATTGCGAAATATTTCAAAATCATTTGGAGGTATTGCTGCCTTAAGTAATGTCACTTTGAAAGTAATGCCTGGTGAAATCCATGCTCTTGTCGGAGAAAATGGCGCCGGAAAATCTACCCTGATGAAAATTCTTTCAGGTGCTTATACAAAAGATACTGGTAAGATTTTTATTGATGACCTGGAGGTTCAGATCAGGAATACACATGATAGCAAAAAACTTGGTATTGGTATCATTTACCAGGAATTTTCACTTGTTCCTGAATTATCGGTTGCCGAAAATGTTTTTTTGAATAAATTGGGTGTAACCGGTTTCTGGATGAACTGGAGTAAAATAAAGAAGAAGGCAGAGGAACTAATTCAAAGTATTGGTTTCAATATAGATACTTCGTTAAAGGCAGGCGATCTTAGTATAGCAGAACAGCAGATTGTAGAAATTGCAAAGGCATTATCGGAGAACGTGAAAGTACTGATCCTTGACGAACCCTCAGCAGTGCTGGGGCCACAGGAGATAGTGAAGCTTTTCGATACTTTGAAAAAATTAAAGAAAGAAGGAGTCGCTATTATTTACATCTCTCATCACCTGGGTGAAATATTTCAGATTGCTGACAGGATAACTGTTCTAAAAGACGGAACTTCCAGTGGGAGTTTACTGGTATCTGAAACAGACAAAGACTCTATTATTAAACTTATGCTGGGAAGATCTCTGGACAAGATGTATCCTTTACGTGATCCAAATATCGGGGAAGAGGTATTAAAAGTAGTTGATATTAGTAAGGGAGAAAAAGTAAAAGGTGTTTCATTTATGATAAAAGAAGGTGAGATACTTGGAATTGCGGGTCTTGTAGGGAGTGGTCGCAGCGAAACAGTAAGAGCCATCTTTGGAGCTGATAAGCCGGAAAAAGGAAGAATTTTTTTGTCGGGGGGAGAAGTTAAGTTTCGATCTCCCTGGGAAGCAGTAAGAATGGGAATTGGAATGGTCCCGGAAGACAGAAAACAGCATGGTGTAATTCTTTCACTTACTATAAAAGAGAACATAAGTTTGACAAATCTAATGGGAATCATTGATCATTTCGGATTTATCAACGCCAAAAAAGAGAAAAACAATACAATTGAGCTGATAAGGAAGCTGGCAATTAAAACGGATACTGAAAATCAGGAAGCAGGTAAATTAAGCGGAGGAAATCAGCAGAAAGTTGTCCTGGCAAAATGGCTGAACAGGAATTGTAAAATTATGATTTTCGATGAACCGACACGCGGTGTTGATGTGGGAGCAAAGATAGAGATTTATAATCTTATCACTGAACTTTCACAAAAAGGAGTAGCAGTAATTATGATTTCTTCTGAAACTTCAGAGCTTATTGGTATGAGTGATAGAATAATTGTTATGCGTAAAGGTCAGGTACAGGGCAACCTGACGAAAAAGGAATTTTCTGAGGAAAGCATTCTGCGTTTGTCGATAGGTGTTAACAAAAATACTGTATCCGGGTGATCTGTCTTTAAATATTAAAAATTCAGGATTAGTTTAACAATAACACATTTTATTTGACTCAAAAATTAATATGAAAGCCGGTTTAAAAAAATATTTGCAAATTGTCATAAAGTATAACACAGTATTCATTTTCCTGATTATGCTTGTGGTCTCTGCTCTTGTATCAGATGTGTTTTTTACCTCTGCCAATTTATTCAACCTTGTAAGACAGGTAACTCCTGTAGGTATCATAAGTATGGGGATGCTTCTGGTTATCCTGACAGGAGGCATTGATCTCTCAGTGGGTTCAATCGTTGCCATGGTTGGAGTATTATGTGCTTTTTTTTCCCAGACCATACCATTGCCTCTTACAATATTGGCATCTCTGGCATGCGGCTTATTGGTGGGAAGCTTATCCGGTTATCTGGTAGCTGTGCATAAAATGGCTCCATTCATAGCAACTCTTGCTCTTATGTCTATTGTCAGAGGACTTGGTTTTATTTTTTCAAAAGGAGCTCCCATTTTAGTAAATGAAAATAATTCTGCATTAACAGACTTCGGCAGCGGTAGCTTTTTGGGCTTTCCCAATCCATCATTTGTCCTTCTTTTAATATTTGCAATTACAGCAGTTTTATTGAATTATAATGTTTTTGGACGTATTATTATAGCCATCGGCAGCAATGAAGAGGCAGTTCGTTTATCGGGGATAAAGGTAGCTTTATATAAGTTCAGTGTATATGCCATAGCCGGAGGATTATCTGCTGTTGCGGGAATTTTAACTACAGCAAGAACTGCCGTTGGTTCTCCTGTTATAGGAGGGGGAATGGAACTGGATGTAATAGCTACCGTGGTGATCGGAGGTGCAAGTTTAAGCGGCGGTAAAGGATCAGCAATTAATACTCTTTTAGGTGTGCTGATTCTGGGGATGATTGGGAATATCATGAATCTAATGAATATTCCTGCTTATTCACAGCAGGTTATCAAAGGATTGATTATCATCTTTGCTGTGTTATTACAACGATTTCATACAGATAAAAATTAATATCTACTGTAATGCAAGTAAGAAAATTAAATTCAGAAAGCCTGAGTCTGCTTCCAAAGGAGGTACTTACCCCTGCTTACGAACGGTCAGAAATTAAAACCGGAATTGTACATATAGGTATTGGCGGTTTTCATAGAGCACATGAAGCGTTTTATACAGATCAGATATTACAGCAAAAAAATACAAAAGACTGGGGCATATGTGGAATTGCATTGCTGGACTCTGACATTAAAATCTATAATGCGTTAGCGAGTCAGGATGGCCTGTATACATTAATGGTTACTGAATCAGATGGAACTTTAAATGCAAGGGTAATTGGTTCGATTATCGAATATCTTTTTGCACCAGAGAATCCCGATGCTGTAATTGAAAAAATGGCTGATCGTGATATTAAGATCATTACCCTTACCATTACCGAGGGAGGTTACAATTTTAATGCAGCTACAGGTGAATTTCAGATTAATGAGCCTTCGGTTCAGTGGGATCTTAATAATCCAGAAACTCCAAAAACAGTATTTGGATATATTACCCAGGCATTAAAGCGCCGTAGAGACAGAGGAAGACAGGGGCTTACGATACAATCGTGTGACAACATCCAGAAAAATGGCGATTTATTAAAGAAAATGCTTTTAACTTATGTTAAAGAAGCTGAACCAGGGATGATTGAGTGGATTGAAAAACATGTTACTTTTCCTAATAGTATGGTGGATAGAATTACCCCTGCCACTACCACCTCTGATATTGAGAATCTTAAATCAGTCTACGGTATTGAAGATGCATGGCCGGTAGTATGCGAACCTTTCATTCAGTGGATTATTGAAGATAACTATTCAAATGGGAGACCAGATTGGGAATCTGTTGGAGTTCAGTTTGTTACTGATGTAAGCCCTTTCGAAAAGATGAAAATACGCCTGCTGAATGCAGGTCATTCGCTCCTGGGATTACCTGGAGCTTTGGCAGGATATACTTATATTCATGATGTTATTCATGATAAGTTATTTGCAAAGTTCCTTCGTGACTTTATGGATGAAGAGGTCACTCCTATCCTTGATGAAGTTCCAGGTATTAATCTAGATTCTTACAAAGACAGCTTGTTTGAACGGTTTGGAAATAATCAAATCAGAGATCAGGTTTCAAGGATTTGTCTTCAGAGTTCAGCCAAAATACCCAAATTCTTGTTACCCACTATCCGGGAACAATTGAAAGCTGATGGCCCTATTGAACGTTCAGCTTTTGTTATTGCTTCATGGTGTCGATTTTCCGAGGGATTTGATGAAGCTGGCAATAAGTACCCGATTGAGGATGAAATGAAAGTCATCCTGCATGAAAAAGCTCTGCACTCACATGTGGATCCACTATCATTCCTGAGAATTGAGACTATCTTCGGAGATCTCATTAATTCAAAAAAGTTCACTGAAACTTATATGAGCACCCTTCAGAATTTATATCAATCAGGAGTGATTGCATGTATAAAAGAAATAAATGTCAGTTGAAACATAACTTTTCTTTGAACATCGTGATCAAATTTAGGATGTTCATACTATAAATCTCAACCTAAACCTCAACCTTATATGTTTGACGCCAGGTTTTGAGCTAAAGTGGGATGTTATAACTGAATAAATGAGTTGAAAATAATTCCCTCGAGCCTGGTGCAACGTAACGGCGGATCATACGTCTTTATGTTGTATGCATTTATTTTTATCTGAATATCCTGATCTTTTACTAATTAATTACAAAATGAAAAAAACAGTTACCTATCGTAGTCTGATCTTCATGATCCTGTCAATGATGTTTTTCTACAGTAGCTATTCCCAGACATTTATATCTGTGAAAGGCACTGGACCATCAATTGATAAAAAACTCAATGTTTCTGATTTCAAAGGGATAGATGTATCGGGTGGTTTCGACGTGATCCTTGTACAGGGAAGTAGTGAATCTCTTACTCTGACAGCACAGGATAATCTATTTGAATATATAACAGCCAAAGTGGAGAATGGAACATTGAAAATTTACACCCGGAATAATCTCAGGCCAACCCAGCCAATTAAAGCAAGGATAACTTTTAAGGAAATAAGCAACCTTAAGGTATCCGGAGGTGGCGATGTATACAGCGAAAGCCCTGTTAGTGTTCAGACATTGGATGTAAACATAAGCGGCGGTGGTGATTTCAGTTCTGTAATTAATTCAGAAGAGCTGAAATGCATGATAAGCGGTGGAGGCGACGCGGAAATAGGAGGAAAAACAAAAGATTATAATATTAGTGTTTCGGGCGGAGGAGATCTTGAATCAAAAGTAAGTGCAGAACGCATTTCGTGCAGAATCGCCGGAGGCGGGGATCTGTTTTTAAGGAACGAGGCTCAGGCTTCTGAAGCTGCCATTGAAATTAATGGTGGAGGAGATGTGGATATGAAAATGAGCGCAGAAAAGTTGAGATGTTCCGTCTCAGGTGGAGGAGATGCACTTATTTCCGGACAAGCCTCTGAATTTGAAATAGATATTAATGGTGGTGGAGACGTTGATGCAAGGAATCTTTCAACTGAAATTACATTATTTAATGTCAGGGGCGGTTCAGACATCCATGTGAAAGCATTAAAAGAATTATCGGGCTATATTTCAGGTGGTGGTGATGTGTATTATTCCGGAAATCCGGCAAAGATCTCAGTTGATGCCAGGGGAGGCTCAGAAGTACATAAGGAATAATTCTGCTTACGCGATAAATAAATACTGATAAAAGCATTCAGGAGAGGAAATTCTGCAGAACTGACAGGGGAACATAATTATGTGTTAACAATTTATATGCTTATGTTAATTAATCGTTTCTATTATTTAGAAATGATAAACTATTTTTATCAACGTTAACATATAATCGTTTAACCGATTTTTCTCCCCTATGAATGAATTAGAAGGAATATACATTAATGGAACAAAAAAGACCCCGAAGATTGAGTTTACACATTATATAGGGGAACTGGTTTTGGAAGGAAGGTCGATTCCTGAAAATACAGCAAAAGTGTATGAGCCCTTACTGGATTGGATAAATGAATATGTAAAATCTCCCTGTTCTACAACAAATCTCCATTTAAAGCTTGAATATTTCAATTCCTCTTCACTCATATATATTATTAAGATGATTATGGCCTTGAGTAATATTGAGCTCGAAGGTGCAATTGTATATGTTCATCTCTACTTTGAAATTGAAGATTATGAAGATGGGATTACAGATGAAGTCAGGAGCATAATTGATGTGCTGGTTGCAAAAATCCATAATGTAAAATTTAACATCGCCATTAAAACCCATGGCACTGACAGCAAAGGTAATGTAGTCAAAGAATCAACAATTCTTATCTGATTTTTAATGAATCAGCTTCTGTTAGTGCTAATTAAATAAGCAGAAAAAGCAGCGCCATTAACTTCATCTCACAGGAATAAACTGACAATCCAAATCAGGAGTTAAATAATAGGGGATTTTAAGATAATTGATTCTGATACTATAGAATCGGATGGCAATCAAATATTTACTCTTCTAACCGCGATTGTTATTTTGGAGTATCAAATGTATAAAACTCATAGGTCAGTTTCCAGCTTATCTCCTTCCCTGGCTCAACCTTGAGATCAATATATGGTTCGGGACATAATGTTTTAGGATTGGTCCAGAAAACCATCCTGGAAATCGGATGTGATCCTGTTATCCGTACACCTGCGCCTGTTTTCTGATTTTCAATTCTAATATCAAAATCCTTAACATCATTCCCGAATCCGGTTAAACCGTTTATCCCGGTAGTCTCACCCTTAATCAGATCACGATTGAAGTATACTGCATTATCCTTAACATATGCTACATTACCGGGTTTCTGTTCACCAGCTTTAATTGTAAAAGGAAATTTAACAACATATGAGGGTCCGATAGCGGTAGAATCTATGACAAAAAAATTATGACAATAGACACTTGTTTCAATGGTTTTGATACCTCTGTTTTTTAAAGTATGTGATATTTCCAATTCAGGTTTCCCTTTGATTAATCTTTCCGTCTTTACATATTCGTATCCATAATCCTTGTTTTCGAGTGTTTGGGTGAAGGATATCTGATCAGATTTCTGTCTGACCTTCCATTTGCCATTGTCTTCAATCGGATAGTATTTGAATCTGTTATAATTGTCCTCCTTCGGTTTATGAAGAACACCCACACCAATTTTAACAAAACTGCCTTCAGCGGGTGCTTCAGCATAACCCAATGGTGTAAACTCCTCCACAAGTCCGGTTATGGCATCATGTAAAGTCGGGTCATATGGAGCAGGGTTCCATACTCCAAAATAACGATGACCTTTAAAATCAAGACCTGACATAACGCCGGACCAGTCGAACCTGGTCGACCGGTAGTAACCAGATTCCTTATCAGGAAGGAGATACCGGAGGTGAATTAATTCATTACTTATTTCTGCCTGTAGGCTTTTATTCTGACCAAAAGCAACTGCTGTCATTAACAAGGGCAACAGTGCGACCAAAGCGTATATCTTTTTCATTTCATTTACTATTTTTCAGTATGTTACAGGTAAAGTTAAAAAAAGGGTGCTTAAAACAAAGAACTTTTAATTATTCTACCTCAAAATACTTTCCCCCATTTTTTTGTTAGCCAGTTATTATAGGCAAACTATTTCTTTTTGACAGCGTATGGCATTTTTCTGGTAGCTTTTCTTATAAGTGACTCAACAAGCCGATCAGGTGTTGATAAAATACCAGATGAATAGATTTGGTCATAGCTCCATATCATTTTTTTGGTTTTAATATCGTAGATGCCAATTGAAATTAATACTGTGTTTGTTGGATTAGCAAAAATATCTAAAAAATGTCCAAGCATTGCCCAGCTAAGAAGTCCAAATCCTATAGCTTCGCCTTTTGACATAGGTTTACTTAATTTATAATCTGAAGTTATAACGCCGTCAACACCCAGAGTCCGGCAAATTTCCGGAGGGGATAACAGTGTGCTAAAATAGTATTCGGCTCTCCTTAACTTTGTAATTGTGGTATCAAAATCCTGAATTTTTACAGCTATCATTCCTTCCCTTTTTCTTTCAAGCATCTGATTATACATTTCTATCTGAAAATTGACTGATGCAGTCTTTTGCTGTTCAATAAGTGACTGTAAATCTGTTTTTTCTGATGCTGCAATAGAAACAGATGGGGGTGCAATCGCAATGAGATGATGATCCTGTGCTAAGGAAGCTGAATCGGCTGTGCAATAAATTTTTGCACAACCCTGGAAAACAATTGCTAATAAAGCCAATGGAATTGTATACTTTTTCATTTTGATTATAAGTTATTCCATATAATAGAATAATTATATCTTGCTGATTATATACCTGTTGAGAACTCTTTAACCTTAATTCAATATTTATTTTTAATTGGCTTATACAAGTTACAAAGAATTAATAAAATAGTAAACACAAAATCAATATAGTAACTTCTTCTTTTCTGACTTTCTTAGCGGGATAGAAAATTGGACAAAAGGATAAACCGAAGGTACTCTCTATGTTACCGGTTATTAAATAAATACTTATTTCAAAGTTGAGAAAGGAAGGCTATTTATAATAAGTGAAACAGCAGTAGAACATCCGAATGCCGATTTGGGTTTTGTTTCGCTGGTTCTGGTTGCCCATTTAGTATTAATAAGATTCTGGGAATTCCGGTTGTTATAAGCAACCCTGGCATTCAGTTGCAGCCATTCGACCAGGTCTGTTTTATTTAATTCTATGGTGTACATTCGGGCATAACGGGCAAATATACCCTTAAAACCAGGAAGGTCATTTCCATTGTCTTCGTTATTCATAACCTTACCATTATACATATTATCCCTGGTGTATGCAGCAATCTTTTGTGCTTCAGCCAGATAGCTGGCCTCTTTAGTATATTTATAAAGCATTGTTGCAGCCCCCAGATAAGTTCCCTGGTTATAGGTTGAACTCCAGGTGCTGATTTTAAGCTGCCCGGTTTTTTTATCTAAATCAACATTGTCATTTAATTTACCGGTAGCGGCATCAAAAAGGTATAATTTTGACCATGTATAGAGGGAAATTGCTTTATCGTAGTAGGTACTGTCGCTGGTGGCCTGTGCAAGATAACAGCACGCCACCATTGAAGGACCATTTATACAGGCATTTTTAGTTGTTTTGGTATAATACCAAAGCATTCCACCACCATATGAATAGTTAAATGCCCTTGTATACATCTTATCGAATTGCTCCTTTGCCTTATCGCGGTATGATATGTTACCGGTTAAAAAATAACCTCTCACACTAACAAGGACCATCCAAGCAATGTCGTCGTTGTATTTGTTGCCCTGCCAGTCAGTCCCGTTTTTTTCAATAAAGTTTTTATACATAGCCTCAAACATTGTTTTGTACTTAGGATCTTTGGTAACTTCAAAAGCATCCAGAACAACTTCCATCATCTCAGCATTATCCCAGAAAAAGCCTTTAACTGATTCTATATTATAACCGTTATACCATGCTGAAAATACTTTGTCTGCAATTGCGGATGTGGGTGCAGCATCCTGCGTGATCTCTTTCTTTAATATCCATTTTTGAATATCTCCTCCGGAAGATCTGGCAAGATCAACATTAGTGCCATCGGAAGCACCTCCGGCATGCAAATTAAGCGAAAAGAGCTGATTAGAAGCTGGTTTTATATAGAATGACCCCTGTCCAGCTTTCTTAATTGTCCATTTGACGTCATCACTGCCAGTATCTGAGAATTGATCAACATTTACTGAGTCCGAAGGCGAGGCAACTATATGCAAAAGTTTCCCGCTTGCAACATTTGTTAAAGTGTAAAAGCTGTTCCCAATATATGTAATAATCCATCTTTGGGCATCCGATCCGGTATTTGTCCAGCAATCGACATTAGCGCTGTTATCATTTGATGCATTGCTTACATTGAGTAATTTATTACTGGATTTTGATTTTATTGTATAGATTGATCCCGATGTTATTCCAGATGCCTGACCAAAGCCTGTTTCCGGGTTCACAAAGAAAAAAACCAGTATTGCAATTCTAAATAATAATGATTTCATATTTGAGTAATTTCAGGATTAGCTTATATATTGCTAATATAATTACATTATCCTGTTAAGCTTTCAGGAATCACGCAAAATCAAAATCGTTTAACATAATTTAATGTTAGCATCATATCCGGATTAACCGTAAAAGCTGCTGCTCTTGACCACAATAGACCGGATATTAAAAAAGAAACAAATGAATATTGTTCCCTGGCCAATTAAATTTTTATATTTAAACAATAAAACATGATATTCCATGGATAGAAGAAATTTCCTTCAAAACTCGGCTGCAGGTGCTGTCGGCATTTTAGGTACTGGCCTTCTTTCCACCTCAAAGGAAAAGGCAATAGCAGCTCAAAAACTTAAAATAACGAAAATCGAAACTGTCCGCTTCAAAGAAAATCTTTGGATGTGGATCAGAATACATACTGATGCGGGAATAATTGGTACCGGAGAAGTCTATCCGTTTAATGAAGCCAACTCTTCGGTCTTTAAGGATCTTGAATGGCATAGTTGGGCAGGCAAGCTTCTGGGTGCAAATCCTTTGGAAATAGAACAGACCTGGGAAAGAATTTATCGCCAGGATGCTTTCAACGTTTCCGGCGGGGCTGAAATAAGAGCACTATCGGCTATAAACATAGCTCAATGGGATATAATGGGACAGGCATGTAACATGCCATTATACCAGCTATTAGGAGGGTCTTATAATAAAAAAATCAGGGTATATAATACCTATACCAATGGCGAACGTGGGATAAATGGATGGTTACTTGAAAAAGATATGGATAAAATTGCCAGATTCCTGGTTGACCAGGGTATAAAGGCAATCAAATTCTGTCCCTTCGACTGGATAGCTTCGAGAAATAACGGGGAATATATATCAAAGACTGACATAGATAAAAGTATCGAGTGGATTAAACGGGTAAGAGATACTGTCGGAAATGAACTGGAAATAGGATGTGAGTTTCACAGCATGTGGAACCTCCCCTCCGCGGTGAGAATAGCTCAGGCTCTTGAACCTTATTCAATACTGTTTCTTGAAGATATGCTTTTGCAGGATAATATGCAGGCCTATGTTTCGCTAAAGCAGATGACCAGAATTCCTCTTGTCATCAGCGAGCGGCTTGCAACAAGGTTCAGTTTCAGGGAAATGTTAGAGTCCAAGGCCGGAGAGATTGCTATGTATGATCTTACCTGGTGCGGAGGCATCTCTGAAGGGAAGAAAATTTCCGATATGGCAAACACTTATTATATCCCTACAATGATGCATACAGCCGGCGGTCCTATATTGTTTTGTGCATCAGCACATCTTGCCGCGGCGGTTACGAATTTGTTTTACGTAGAGAGCGTATATCCATACTGGCATGACAGGGATCCTCTCTATTTTGAGAATTCCCCAAAAGTTGAGAACGGGATGGTTCTGCCACCAGATCTGCCAGGACTGGGATTGAAGTTTAAGGATGGGTTGTTCGAAAGAAAAGATGTTGTTGTAGAAACAATAGCAGGGAAGTAGTCATTGAAAGATACATTATTGAATATTCTCCATTTGAATATTTATTAATATTTGAAAAAGACTTTCAGGAATGTATCAGGCTATAATAAAAATTTGTAACAGGTGTTAACGCTTGCAGAGTAGGAAGTCAGACAGTCGTAGTCAGAAGGTAGAAGATATTATTGAAGTAACCATTTGGACTTCGGACTACCGACTTCGGACTTCGGACTTCGGACTAATTATTATATAAATCTTTAATAATGTTGGAATTATGAAAAGAATACTATTAATCTCATTTTCAATTTTTTTATTATGTATAACAACAACTGCTCAGAATGTAGGTTCTTCTCCCGAGTATATTAAAGCTATAACCTCTCAATGGAAAGGTGAGCGTTTCGCCGATGGAAGACCTAAGGTCTCTGACGACCTGCTCGAAAGACTGAAAAAGCTTCCAATCGAGGCTGCCTGGGGTGTTTTAAGAAACAAAGGATACCAGAACCAGTTTGAGGGTGATTTTACAGTTCTATTCCCTGAAAAACCAATGACAGGCCGGGCTGTAACAGCTCAATATATGCCACTCCGTCCTGACCTTGAAGAGTGGGTGTTAAAACAAGGAAAAGCCGAGAACAGGTCGAACCCCCCTACCAATTCCTGGCCAATTGATGTCCTGGTTAATGGAGATGTTTATGTAACTGACACCTATGGACGAGTAGTAATTGGGGATAATCTGGGTAATGCTATTTATGCCAAGTCCAAAAGAGGGGTAGTTATTTATGGGACTGAAAGAGATCCTGAGGGTCTGAAAATGATAGACGGCTTCAACAGCTGGACAAAAGGGTATGATCCTGCTTTTTTGATGCAGATGATGCTCACATCAATAAATGCACCTATCCGCATTGGTCATGCAACAGTATTGCCGGGAGATGTTGTTTTGGCAAAAAGTCATGGAGTGATTTTTATTCCTGCCCATCTTGTTGAAGAGGTGGTTATTACCTCTGAGGTAACGCAGTTACGTGATGAATTTGGATGGGCCCGGCTGAAAGAAGGGAAATATACACCGGGACAGATCGATAGTCAGTGGTCGGAGGAGATTAAAAAAGATTTCCTTGATTTTGTAAACAACTATAAAGGTAAATTACCAATGACAAAAGAAGCATTGGATAATTATATGAAAGAAAGAAACTGGTAATGGATTGCATTATTTGTAAACAGTAATTTCTAAAAATATTATGGCCCGAAGCCGGAAATCGGAAGAAAGGAAAAAGAGATTTTTTTTGACTCCAAAGTACAAGTTTGTCACTTCGGACTTCTGTCTTCGGACTTCCGGCTAATTAGTTATTTTAACTTCTGTAATTAATGCTTTTAAACAAACCTACATAAATTATGAAAAATATATTACAACATATTTCTAAACAGAATAAAGAAAAGGAGAATAATGATGCTCAGGCCATAAAGGCAGAAATCGCTAACCCGGCCACTGGAAATGACCGTCGCAATTTCCTTAAGAAGGCTGCCCTCGGGGGCATAGCTCTTGGAGGTCTGATGCATTTATCCATTGAAGATACTATTGCTCAGACAACTTCAAAAGTTTCCAGGCTGTCAAATCCCTCAGATCTCAGGATAACTGACATCCGGTATGCCATGACAACCATAATGGGTACTTCCATTATCAGAATAGATACCAACCAGGGTATTTATGGTTTAGGAGATGTCCGGGGTGGAGGTGATCCTCGTTATGCTCTTGAGTTGAAAAGCCGTCTTATCGGTTTAAATCCGTGCAATGTTGAGATGATTTTTAAAATTATCAAACAATTTGGTAATCATGGAAGGCTTGGGGCAGGAGTCTGTGCAGTTGAAATGGCTTTGTGGGATCTGTGCGGTAAAGCATATGGTGTCCCGGCATGGTTACTTCTTGGAGGTGGCAGATACCGCGATAAAATCAGAATATATGCCGATACACCTCAGGCAAAGTCACCTGAGGAACAAATAAAACTTATAAAGCATCGCATTGAGGTACTTGGGTACACATGGCTGAAGATGGATGTCTCTATCGAAGAAATAAGAAACATACCGGGTACTCTTGTAAACACCAAAGTATGGGGTAATGTAGCTC
>Ga0208980_10001043_pt1 | contig 16619 bp, 12 predicted proteins | sample WetSurMetagenome_3_FD_187993 | JGI IMG/M metagenome (GOLD analysis project Ga0208980, IMG submission 187993) | Wetland microbial communities from Twitchell Island in the Sacramento Delta, sample from surface sediment Aug2011 Site A1 Bulk (version 2) | ecosystem: Environmental > Aquatic > Marine... | reverse complement strand
AAGGAAATTGAATTTTACCAGAAAGAATATGCAGATGAATTATCTTTTCTTAGTGATGAATTTAGTTTAGAGCTGCCCCGTACTGAATTCTTTGCAACAGGTGAAACCGAACGATTCAGATTATTTAATTACAGGGATTCATTATTCAGCTTTAATCTTGACCCCATACTCGGAGTTGAATTTGCCGGTAAGTGGAATACAGGATTTACGCACACATGGAACGGTGTGGAATTTTTCGGATACATTTCTGATGAGTGGGGTTACTCACTTGACTTCAGAGATAACCAGGAACAAAGTATTAGTATTGATGAAGAAAAAAATAATACTCCCGAACCGGGAATTAATATATCCAAAACGGCTGAGAAGACCATTCAGTACAGCGAGGTTAATGCAGAGCTGAATTACAATTGGTCAATCGGTACACTTTCTTTAGGAAAATATCATTTAAATATGGGCAATGGACGAGCAGGTCAGATCATCACGTCATCAAAACCTCCTTCCTTCCCTCTTATAAGGCTTGATATTCGTCCGGTAAAATGGCTGAGCTTTACTTACTTCCATGGCTGGCTAAAATCAAATGTGCCGGACTCTTCAACATTCAGGTATACTTCGGTTGAAGGAAGAGAGAGCATTTCGGATATTCCTAAATTTATCGCTTCACATATGCTTTCATTTTATATAGCTGAAGACATCTCGTTATCAATAGGTGAATCGATTGTTTACAGCGGCAATGTAGAGCCTGTCTACCTGATACCGGTTATGTTTTTCCGTCTGGCTGATCATTACTTATCAAGCTCTGGTTCCAATACAGGAGATAACGCTCAGCTCTTTGCAGATGCTTCATGGCGGATAGCTCCGATCAATTGTAAAATTTATGGCAGTGTATTTATAGATGAACTTTCTATAGAAAAAGTTTCGGAAGGTGAAAATCTTTCTTCAATCGGATATACTTTGGGTACTGAATTTTCAGACCTTGTGATTCCTAATTCAGCATTAGTTTTAGAATACACCAGGATACAGCCGTTTGTTTACACCAACTCGGATAATGCACAGACATATCAAAGCCATAACTATCAGCTTGGTCATTGGACTGGCAGCAACTCGGATATTATTTATTTATCATACAGGCAGAATATTCTGAGAGGGTTAAACATTAAGTTATCAGGCTGGTATTTCAGAAAGGGACAGACTGAGGTACCGGAACAACAATATCAACTTCCCTATCCTTCCACTTTGTATGGTCCAAAAAGAACGGATAAAAATATATCCTTCTCTGTAATCTGGGAACCTTTCCATAATCTTTTTGTCAAAGGCAGTTATAGTTACTCAGACATTTCAGATGAAGAAGCGGGAAGGACACCGGAATTCAAGCTGGGAGCAAATAATAATTTCGGTTTTTCAATTTATTACGGTTTGTAGTACAGCATATTGTTGATTGGAAAGACATAAGAACTTATTTTGGATAGTGTTTTTCCGAAGATTATTAGAGGGCATATTCATATTTCGGTTAAACTACTCTAACTTCAACTTTTTACGGAGTGCTCAATGCGGCAGAGAATTACATTACTTTGCTTTTTATTATTCTTTTTTACAATCATTTCTTTTTCTCAAACAAAGGGTATAAAAGAATATCATCCTTTGTCAGGGAAGCTGGCTTTTTCACTTGAGGGCGGACCAACCTGGACTCTTTCTGACTTTGCAAATTCAGAAATTAGCTATTACGGAAGATTCACCGGAGAATATTTATTCCCGAGTACACAATTTGGTGTCTGGGGTTTAAAAGGACATGCTGCTTATGGTTTTCTTGAGGGTTCGGGAGGAGCTACAGTTACCAGACCAGATCTTACAGCGTTTAAAACTACTTTCATATCATTGGGCGGCGGTGCAGAGTATATTCTAAGACTTTCTGATGTCGTAATGCCCTACGTTTATGCCGGGGCTGCATATCTGTATTTTGATCCTAATGACCCGAATGGTAATCCCCTGCTCAGAAATAGTCAGAAACAATATTCAAAGAATGAATTCTCGATGGTCGGTGAAGGAGGATTCAAATTCCTTGTTTCAGAGGATGTATCATTGAATGTCGGTTTTAATATGAACTATGTTGATGTAGATAACCTTGATGATGTTGTAGTTGGATCTGACAATGATATATTCTTTACCGCGTTTGGAGGATTGACAGTTTACTTTTTTGGAGTTGATGACTCTGATGGCGATGGAGTAGCAGATAATGATGATCTGTGCCCACAGACTCCTGGTAAAGTGATTGTAGATCAGTTTGGATGCCCGGTTGATATAGATAGAGACGGTGTGCCTGATTACCTTGATAAGTGTGCGGATACACCAGCAAATATCCCTGTAGATGTAGATGGATGTCCGGTAGATTCTGACCACGATGGTGTGCCGGATTATCTTGATTTATGCAAGGATACACAAGAGGGTGTGCTCGTAGATAAAAGAGGCTGTCCAAAAGACAGCGATCAGGACGGCGTACCTGACTATCGTGATAATTGTCCTGATACTCCGATAGGAATCGAAGTAAATCGTGTAGGTTGTCCCCTGGAAACTATGAAAACTGAAGTGCCTGAAATTACATCAATGGTCTTGAGTTCAGGTGTAAACTTTGAAGTTGGCAAAGCTACATTGTTATCAGGTGCCAAGTTAGAACTTGATAAAATGATTGCAGTAATGAAAAAGAATCCTGATTCAGGATGGAGAATAAGCGGTTATACAGATAATACCGGATCATACTCATTGAATACGAAATTATCTTACGAGCGTGCACAATCAGTAGCTGATTATCTTGTGCAGAATGGAATTAATAGATCCCATTTAAAAGTAAAGGGATTTGGTCCGGATTCTCCGATTGCAGATAACAGCACCGAATCCGGCAGGTCACTCAACAGGAGAGTTGAAATTAATTTTATTGAACCCGGTACAGAAACAATCGATATACCGAAAACTACAAGTTCATACAACGCTGATATCGAAAGGCATATCGGCAACATGATATTTACAGATGGACAATTCTTTTGTTTCCAGGTTTCATCTTTCCGTTACAGGAGTGAGGCTGAAAAGCATGCCCAGCGTTTAAGAGAATCAGGTGAGGATGCATTCGTGGTGGAAGCAAACCTGCCTGAACTTGATGGTATATGGTACAGGGTTAGAGTTGGATATTTCAATTCTCTTAGTGAAGCAAAGGCGAGAAGAGAAAAAGTATTAAAGTAAGTTTGATAATGTAAAGCCCTTGTTCAGCAAGGGCTTTACTGAATATTCTCACCAAAGTCTACCAGTAATATGCTCCATTTGAATGATTGAACATAATTCACTGGAGCACATTAGCGAATAGTGAAATAATCGGTTTCAGCGAACCAGGTAATTGTATCTGGCTGCCCGTTATTGAACTGAATGTTTTACTCACTGAAGTTAGAAACAGATCAGATTACTCAGGTCTCAGGTAACGATATTCTGAGGGTCCAGAGTGTAGAAAGCTTCAGCAGATAAATTAGACAGATTTAGCTTATAATCTTTTATAAATATTTGAGGCTAACTATCAATATATAATAAATTAGCTAAGGTAATCTAAGGATTACCATCCTCCTCCCCCACCGCCGCCACCGCCTCCACCAGAAGAACCTCCTCCACCCCCGCCGGATGAGGATCCGGGTGCTGTTGAAGAAGAAGATATTGAACTGCTGAAGCTGCTTGATAATGAGGAAGCAAAACCCGCTGCACCTAACGTGCTCCAGGCAGCACCTGAATACCAACCCGGTTTATATGAAGTAGTTTCTATAGCTGCGCTGGATAGTACATCAGAAAACTTCTCAGTCCATTGGTTTTCAACACCCAGCGCAAGAGCATATGGAAGAAATGATTCAAACAATTCTGGTGTCTTGTACGGTTCTTTTACTGAATATAGATTGTCCTTCTCAGCTACTCCCAGATACATCTTAAATCCATCTATCTTGTCCATTATTTTTCTGCCGAGTAAAGTAGGTGCCTTTAGTAGATTGTAAAAAACTATATTAGTGAGGGCTATCAGTGCAATGACAATAATCATAAGCGGTGAACTGACTTCTGAAAGGAAATACAAACCAGCTATTTCCCCAATAATAAAGGGGATAGAAAATAAGGTTATGAATATTGTGCCGCCCAAAGCTGTTGCTTTTCCCCTGCCTTTGTTAAGAACACCTTTCCAGGCATTAAAGACTGCTAACAAAAGTGCAGCTACGCCCATGCTCCAAAAAGAAATCCAGATTAAAATAAAGATCTGTTCACCGGAGCCCCCAATAATGGAAATAAATAAAATCAGAACAGATATCACAATACCGATAAAGAAAAACTTTCTGTTCGTAAGAAAGTAATTTTTCTCGTATCCATTCTTTAGAGAATTTTTTAATGCTTTAATAGCACCCTGCAGGATAGAATGGTTTTTCTGTTCGAGTTCAAGAATCTCTCTGCCCCCATCTTTCTTAAAACCTAATTTATCATATACAGCTTGTTCATCAGCAGATAATAACTTTTTACTGTCTCTGGTTTTTACAAGGCGATAATCGCTGTCATCTTCTTCTATTTTAAGATAGCCTTTTACCGCAAGAGATACGATTGTACTAGTGAATATTTTACTGTCGTAACCCATTTCAGATACGAATCTCACCGCGGCGGGTGACATATTAGCAGGCGGTTCATAAAGCGGTATAATAAGTCCTTTGTCAGGATCTTTCCCCACTCGCCACCATATTGTTAAGTAATAAAAAATAAGAGCAGCAATTCCAAAAAGTCCAATTACTGTTTGAAGATTATCCTCAATGAAATATCCGACTCTGTCGCTCGAGTCTGGTTCGTAAACTAACCCTTTCGGCCATTGAACAACAATTGTTAAGCCTTCTGCTGGATTAAGCATGTCATTGGATTTGAATACAACTCTGTCAGAGCTTACAACTTCATAAGTATAGTCGTTTCCTTTAGAGCCGCTTGTTCCAGTGTAACCATATAACTTCAAATCTTCACTAGATACAGAACCAGGAAGATTTACTGTCGCACTGACCTTTTCAATTATGAAATCCCATCCGTTGCCTGTTACATTCCAATATAGCTCGTCGAAATTTTCGAAGTAACCTATCTGACGGTCGGTTTTATACTTAATCGAATAATTGTATTCATCGGCAGGAAGGAAATAATCACTTTTTCCGCAATATACCCTGATGCCATTCGTTAGATTTTCAGTATGATAGTCTTCAGAATTCCCGTCTCTTGAAACTTCCAATACATCAAAGTTTATAATGATATTATTGCCGTATTCATCTTTGTATTTTGTTGGAAAGTCACGATAAATGCCTCGTTGTATTTTTTGTCCGGCGGCATAAACTTTTATCCTTTCAATCACGATCATTGATGCATCTTCGTTGATTGTTATATCGCTATCGAAGGAAATAATTCTCTCAATATGATCGTATTGTGCTGAAGAATGAGTATTAAAAAAGATTATGAAAGAGAAAAAGGTTAGATAGAATAATCTATTCATATTTTTACTTCAGGAGTTGCTCTTTCAGTTGCAAGTGTTATCTCAAAGAAATTATCCGTCTTAAAGTTAAATATCCCTGCTAAGATATTTGAAGGAAAGGACTCAACCCTGATATTATAATTCCTTACGGCACCATTATAATATCTTCTCGCATATTGCAGATGATCCTCAATCTCAACAAGCTGATTTTGAAGACTAAGAAAATTTTCGCTTGCTTTCAGGTCCGGATAATTTTCAACAACAGCGAAAAGATTTTTTAACATTCCGGAAAGATCGGACTCGGCAGGCGCTTTGTCTTTTATATTTTCTATCCGGGCTGCTTCACTTCTTTTTTGAGTAATATCTTCGAGCAGCCCTTTTTCGTGCTGACTGTATCCTTTCACTGAAGCTACGAGATTTGGAATGAGTGTATGCCTTCTTTTCAACTGGACATCAATACCGCTCCAGGCTTCTCTTATTAAATTTTTATCACGCACAAAAAGATTATAAGTAAAAATAATCCATATAAATATTGCAGCTAATCCTAATAATAAAATTATAGTCAAATGTATTTTTCCTTCAGTATAGATTTAAGTTCATTGAAGTCTTTAGCGACAGGCACCCCAAGCTTCAATAACCGTCTCTCATCCTGATGTCCGTGAGACATAAGAATACATTCAGAGCCTATTTCTTTAGCTACTTCATAATCGTGAATCGTATCGCCAATCAACAAAATATTACCGGCTGAACCGTTACTCTGAATTTTCTCAACTAATTTTTTAGCAATGTGGGATTTACCGCTTGCATATATATTATCCAGCCCGACTATATTTTGGAAGTAATCACTGATAGCAAAATCTTTTAATATATTATTAAGACTATTCTGCTCGTATGCAGACAAGAGATGCTGATTAATATTTCTTGATTGAAGCTCCGCTAAAAGTTCTTTTACGCCGCTAAATAGTCCACATTTATTCTTCTGAAGTTCATACTCAACCATAAACTGTTTGCCGAGCATTTCAAAAGAATTTTTCTCAAATGTGTGACCCGCGATTTTGTAATATTCAACAACGGGGAAGGTAAATATCTCTTTATATTTTTGAATTGAAATATTTGGAAGTGACTCCTGCTTAAGAAGCACGTTCATCACATTAGCACATAACTCAACATCATTAAAGAGTGTGCCGTTCCAGTCCCAAATAATATGATTATAATTTAATGAGGTTTGCTTCATTTAGTGGAAGTAATCATTCTGCATAATTCAAATACAATTTCAGCGGTTATCCCCCAAATAACTTCTTCAGTTGAGTTATAAACCAAAATCCGGTGGAAACCATTTTTCCATGGTTTGGAATATCGTACTGGCAATCCCAGTTTCTGGACGGGAAGCAGTTCAACTTTTTTACCGTTGTCATCTGTATACGAAGGATGAACTTCAAGCTTAACAGTATATTCTTCAGGTTTTTGCTTTAGAAAATGGTCCACGGAAACTAGAAATACTTTTTCAACTTCATTTTTATCAATATTTAATTCATCCAGACTTTTTATCGAGATCACGCCAACAAAAGCATCTACAGTTACACCCATCGGTGCAACAAGAGTACCCACCTTACCGATAATTTGAATTTTGTCAGTTGCTAAACCAAGTTCTTCAGATGTTTCTCTTATAGCAGTATGTCGAAGTCCCTGATCCTTTTTAGTATCAAACTCACCGCCGGGAAAACTTACTTCTCCTCCCTGCCGTATGTGGTTCGCTCTTTTTTCAAATAGAAAGTGGAACTTGTTATCAATCTCTACTAACGGGACAAGTACTGCAGAATTAAAATACTTATCCTTACCAAGAATCTCAGGCGAGTTTGTAAGTGCTAAGGTTATATTTTCAAGAGTTAAGTAATTCACAGATAAACAAAAAAGTAAAACTGATTTTACAAATGCTATCTAAATTTATCTGTTTAAACTTAGAAATGAAATAAGTACGTGATTAGTAAAATTTTACTTTGGGAAGAAAGACGACTGGCCGACAAAAATATTTTTTGATAGCGTAGTGCCATCAAACCAGGCATCGGGATTTTGTGAGGAGTGAATTACAAATTGACTCAAATCCTGGTAACCTTTAATCTCAATAAACTTTAAGTCAGATGTTGTAATATTTAGTGAAAATGTTGGAGCCGATGTTGTGTTTATTTTGATATCATCAATAAAGTTATTGTTAGATAGGTTTGCAAGCCTGCTGAGATAGTTAGCCGTTTTTAATGAATCTGTTACTTTACCATTTAATAACCAATTGCTGCCGCTTTTAACCAACTGAAAAGAACTATCTGCAGGATAAGTAAATTGTATTTGCTTCCAAGAGTTTTGATCTGATTTGATAACTGTTCCATCCCTAAAAATATTTGAACCCTGGTTAAATGTCATATCAAGAAAACCATCAACTTCATACACATCTTTATCGTTGAACAACCTTACAAATGTATTCATAGTCCTGGGCTGCTGGAAAGAAAATCTTCCGATCACTAAATCTAACGCTAATTTTGAGCCTTCGAAAACTTTTACTCTTGAACCAGTGCTGTCAACCTGAAGCTCATTCCATTTGCTTTCGTCCCGTGCAGCAAGTCTTTTAGGTTTGATTGCAAGAAGTTGTTCAAACAAGCTGGTAATTCTCTGATCAGCGACCTTTGCACTTCCTCCGGAACCAAGAGTAACACGCCATCCATCTTTATCTTTGTATAATTTTACTTCTTTATGGTTTTGTGATTTTGGATATATCAGTATCTCCGTTACTGCCGAAGAATCAATATCAACCAGAACTTCCCTAAAAGTTCTTTCTGTTTTTCCACCATCGAATACGAATAGGAAAATTCCAATAAGGACTAATATTCCAAAAATTATTCCGAGTATTTTATTATTTGCTGTCCGAAACATATTCAGTAATCATTAATTCATTGCGTTTTTTTCTTTTAAACTGGAACCGGATTACTCCATAAACTATCGCTAAAATTATCGGGAGTAGAAAGTTGAGATATTTCAGAAGTGTTTTTGTACCATCTTCAAGCGATGTATCGATTGGCCGGGATGTGACACCTTTTGTTCTAAGTTCAATTAAACCAGTATCGTCAGAGAGCCAATCAATAGCATTTGCCATAAAACTGATATTGTCTTCGCTAAGCTGCTGGGCATTTTGACCTTCACCATTAACTGCAAAATCACCATCGCCAAAAACAACCATTTTATAGCCTGATGTGCCTGGAACTTTATTCTCAACAAGAACAGCAATAGGTAACGAAGATAAAGTAAAATCGTTTAGTGTCCATTGTTTCATCACATCAAAGTATAGTGGAGGATTTTGAACTCCTGACTTTTCAGACGTGACTGCTAGTGGAAACATTACAACTGAAGTATCAGTTGTCGTAAGCTTGATTGGGCTTGCAAATATTAATACTACAGATTCAATTCCATCAGTAATAGGATGCTTTGTAAAATTTGTAATGTTAGGAAGATAAGGAAATTGGACAGGCGTATTCATCATAAAAGGACCTTGCTGCTGACGAACCATAATGTTACTGCAGCTTGCATCAATTACAAAACTTTCTTCAACTTCTATTCCTCTTTGCTTTAGCCATACTTCAAAACTTGTGGAAACTTTATTCCCTGCTCCAGTACTCAAATCGCCACCGACTGTATTGAGAGCAACAAGTAATCTTCCTCCTCTGTTAAGAAATTCATCAAGATAATTGAAGTGACTCTGTGGGATTGTGTCTTTAGGAGCAATAACTACCAACGTTTTATATTGAAATGGAACGCCCATAGTATCATTGAATTCTATTGTTTCAACTGAGTATAAAATCGATAGCTGGTCATGAAGCTGCTGGATTGAAGATAATGTTGCTTCGCCATGACCCTGAAGCAATGCAATTGTGGGTTTATCTTTAACAGCAAGCTTTTTAATGTTTGTTGAAAGAGCATATTCCATAGCTGCACCCGGTTGAATAAATGGAATAACTTCTTTCCGGTCACCCATTTGAATTAAAGCACCAAGGTAAGCTCTTTGCTGTTTCATCTGGTCTCTTTCGCGAACATTGATCATAATTGGTTGAATACCGCTTTGCTGCGCTTTCATTTCAGTTTCCTGGTTCTCGCTTGGATTAATAAACTCATAAACAATTAATCCATTTGACTTACTTGAGTACTCAACAAGCATATCACGAAAATCCTGACGAACCTGTTCTACGTTGGGGGGTAAATCCTCAGAAAAATATGCACTGATGGTTACAGGCTCATCAAGCTGATCCAAAATATTTTTTGTCGCATCGCTTAATGTATAGCGCTGGTCAGCAGTATAATCAAGCCTGAAGAAAAACCTGGAAGCAATTAAATTAGCCAGTAATAATATTCCTATTACTAAAAGAACTGAGGTTCGAACTTTTTTTCTAGTAAGCATAAATTCTCCTCACTCCACAATATTTCTTTTTGATAATGAGGTTTCTGCCAACATCAGACCGAGAAATGTTATTGAGAAGAAATAAATAAGATCACGGGAATCAATAACTCCCCTGGAAATAGAGTCGAAATGAGTTGACATACTTAAAAAGTTCAATATTTGACCGATTGTTCCTGTAAAACTTCCAGCTAAAACATCAAATATTATTAAGAAAAATACTCCGATGAATAGTGCTAGTAGAAATGATACTATCTGGTTATTAGTAATACTGCTTGCAAAAAGTCCAATTGCGATATAAGCCATACTCATCAGTATCATTCCAAAGTAACCGCACCAAACAGCACCATGATCTATCGGACCCAATGCCCAAACTGTGATATAATAAGGCAATGTTAATGCTAAAGCCACTGAGATGAGAATTAAGCAAGCTAGAAATTTTCCAATAACGACCTGCCAGTCTGAAACCGCTTTTGTTAGAAGCAGCTCGAGTGTCCCGATTCTTTTTTCTTCTGCAAGCATCCTCATCGTTAATGCAGGAATGAAAAAAAATAGAGTAAAATATGCGATAGAGAAAAATGGCTGAAGAGTTGCCTGGCCGATAAGAAAAATATCTGAGCCAAACAGCCATGTAAAAAATCCACCGACACCAAGAAAAACTACAATGAAAATGTAAGATACCAGTGAATCAAAAAATGAATTGAACTCTCGTTTAGAAATTACCCAGATTGCGTGCATAGTTAATTAGTTGTTAATTCTCTGAAAATGTCTTCTAATTTAGTTTCGATCGGTGTCATTTCAGTTAACACCCAGTTTTTCTGAACACAGAGCTTAAAAATATCTTTACGAGAGTTTTGATTCTCTTTACTCGTCACTAAAAAGGAATCAGGCAGTTCCTTCACAAAATCTACAATAGCAACAGAAGCTAAATTTTTTAATGCAGTAACAACCGTATCTCTGTTTTCAAAATCTTTTATTTGTATGCGAACCATCTCCTCTCCTCTTGCTCTTTTACGAAGCATGTCAGAGGTTCCGTCTGCAACAATCTTGCCTTTATTGATTATTAATATTCTATCGCAAGTTGCTTCAACCTCAGGAAGAATATGAGTGCTGAGTATAACTGTTTTATGTTTACCTATTTCTTTTATTAATTTTCTTATTTCGACAATTTGATTAGGATCAAGACCTGTAGTTGGTTCATCGAGTATTAAAATTTCGGGATCGTGTATCATCGCCTGGGCTAATCCAACTCTCTGCCTGAATCCTTTCGATAGTTCACCAATTTTTTTATGTTTCTCAACATTAAGGCCGCAAACATGAACCATCTGCGTAATCCTGTTTTGAATCCTCTCTTTCGGTACGCCCTGTAAGTCAGCCACAAACTTTAAATAATCCAGAACGGGCATATCGTGGTAAAGCGGGTTGTTTTCGGGCAGATAACCAATTTTTTTCTTTATTTCATCCTGGTATTCAAGAATGGAAAGATCATTTATTTTAGCATCGCCATCTGAGGGTGCCATATAGCAGGTAAGTATTTTCATGGTAGTGGTTTTACCTGCACCATTAGGCCCCAGGAAGCCTAATATCTCTCCTGTTTTTACCTCAAAGGAGATATTATCAACAGCTCTTTGTGAACCAAACTTTTTTGTAAGATTATTTACTACTATACTCATTTTCTGAAATATTATTTTGAACAGATGCTAAATTATATACACACGAAAAAAAATCCAATGGAAATAAGACGAACTAATAAAATAATTGTTTCATACTTTTAAAAAATAATTTGAATTGATGTTTGATAAAGATTATTTTACTATTTAAATTGTGTTATAACACAATAAGATAATTTAAATCTTAAGAGGCTATATGAATAAAAATATTATCTATTTATCATTTTTGATTGTTGGATTCTTAATCAACTCCACTTTTTCACTTCCCCGTTTTGCTGTCAGACTTGGTGATAAGTGCATTGATTGTCATTACAATCCTACTGGAGGAATAATCAGGAACGAAGACGGTTGGAATTTTGGTAAAAATATTATGAGTGCGATTACTCCCCGGGACTCGGATTTTGCTACAACTCCTAAAATTGGAAACAACATATCTTTAGGATTGGATTATAGAACGCAATTTCTATATTCTGAAGAGAAAAGCCGTACTGATTTTCAGCAAATGACAGGATCAATTTATACTAATGTGGGATTGGCGAAAAACATTAATCTCATTGGAAGATATGATTTCATACAAGAGATATGGGAAGCCTATGGAGTAGCTCATATTCTTCCAAATAATGGCTACATCAAAGCCGGATCATTTGTACCAAACTATGGAATAAGAATAGATGATCATACAGCTTATACAAGAGGCGGCGACCTTTTCCTTTTATCAAGTGGCAGTATACAGGGATTAATTTATTCACCCTGGTATACTGAAGCCGGCGTTGAAGCAGGATTGTATATAAGTGACTGGGCACTTTTTACTGCCAGTGCAGGTTCTAACCTTCTTAGTAACAGTACGCTTTCAAAAGATCCAACATATACAACCCGACTGGAATTAAATCCAAAGATTGGCAAAGTGGGTCTACTGTTTGGAGGATCATATGCAGCAGCTAAAATTCCGCGGGCTGCTGATTTCTATGGAGCGTTTACAGGAATCGGAATTAATCGATTCTCTCTATTAGCCGAATTTGATATGGCAAACAATGTTATTTCTGCTGATACGAAATCGAATTTTGCGATGGCTGAAGCTGCATACGTCATATTAATGGGTTTAGAAGCAGTTGTTAGATACGATCGTATAGATCCGAATACTTCAGTTGATCAGGATGAATTACAGCACGTAATCGTCGGCTTCGAATGGTTTCCTTATAGTTTTATAGAAATCAGACCGCAGTATAGATTTATTTTGGAAGACCCCAGTCAAAAAAATAATTCAGCAGTTCTTCAATTTCATTTCTGGTATTAATAGCTGAGATAAAAAATAATAAACCCGATTTCTTAAAAAAGTCGGGTTTATTAAGATTATTTAAAAGAGGTAATTTATACAGAAAAATATTTCAGTGGAGTATATTCACTTCTCCAGATTTCAAAATAGTTTTGCATCCTTCCAACAAAGTATTTGGAATCTTCAGAATAAACTTTTCTTCCAATCGACCTGGCTTCTCTCAGCAGATCTATTATTCTTCGGTCAATAAAATTAATCAACTCTCGTGTATGCTGATCATCTTTGAATTTGCTTTGATTGGAAATAATTTTTTCTTTAAGGAGGAATAAATCGTTAGCGTCACCTAATGCATCCGATAACTTTCCAAGCAGGATATCAAGTGGACTCATTATTTCCGGCCAGATATTTCCTAATATTCTCATCGCATACCATAAATCCTTTACACGTTTTCTCCATTCGTGAACATTTTCTTTTATTGCCTCACTGAACACGGCGTACATATATTTTTTCCCCTGCTCATAAATTAGCTGTAAATTCTTTTTAATGAGTTTGAATTCATCACCTGAAAGTGGCCAGTCAAAAACCCTGCTGCGGGCAAGAAGCAAATCAGTTGAAAGTGAATTTATAACTGCACTCTTCTTGCTCTTTGCAGTCCTGATATGTTTCTGCTTTTCAACAAGGAATTCTCTGAATACCGAGAAATCAAAATTTGACATTTCAAGCTCAGAACTTATCACGAGCTTATCGAATGTCTGAATCAGCACAGTGCTGTCCCTTAAATCCGATAGTATCCTACCGGCGTCCCGGTAAAATGAATTTTCAATCTGGTAGTTCTCTTCTCCTAATTCGTTTCGAATAAGTCTTAGTATAGTACGTACTTTTTTAAAGTTCTTCCTGGTATCGTGTACATCTTCATTGAAAGAGACATTTCCCTTGGAAAGGTTAAAGACAGATTTATCAATAAGCTCGAGTATAATCCTCTTCAAGCCAAAACTCAAGGTTTCATTATTTTCTAATCGGAAACTCATATTTGAACTTTATTAAAATCGAATTGAAGTGCTATGCAATTTAAAAAAATTAGAGATGATAATTTTTCAATAAAACGAAAAAGAATTATAGATTCCTGAAGGAAATAAAAAGCTTTAAGTTATTATAAATTAAGGCTTTATCCAGTGGTTACTTAAGTTAACTGAGCTTGAGACTAAGGGTTATTAGTAATCAGCGGGAACGAATCAAGCTGATCTAAATCAGAGTATGTTTCTATCCATAATGCGTTCGAATGGTGCGACAATCTTTATAATTTTTTAAAAACTGAATTTCATATCTTTTTTTTTATCCTCGAATTAATTACAATATCGATTTAAGATTAAATTCTTAACCAATTTTAATAGCGACATTTTCATCGTTTTCTAAACTATTTTTGCTAATCAAATGGAAACTTATTTTTTCTAAACTATAGTTGTTATTTTTTCATAATATTTCTTGTTTCTTTAATATTAATATATAATTTAACAATTCTCATAGTGTGGATTTTGTGAAGTAACTTTCCGGGTTCATTAACCCAATATTTTTTAGGTTGAGTGTATTGTAAAAGAGGACTTACATCTATTTTAAAATTTTATCAGAATCAGGTTTAATACTTTCCTTTAAATCTTAAAGGCGGCACAATGAAAATTTTTGCGTTTATTATTTTATTACTCATAACTGTTTTGACAACTGTCTCTTCTCATGCTCAATTCAAGGATTGGGGTACAAAAGTTGGGCTGCGTGGAAACATTCTTTTTCCTGAAAACGAATTTGCTAATTTAGGTTTTTCAGGTAATGATGATATGTCATTTGATTGGTTTAAGTTCTCTTCTCTCGGCGAAGCATTCTTTGGTTTCCAAACTTCAAAAACATTAGAATTACAATTAACTCTTGGATACGGCTATTATACTGGCGAAGCTTATCTTGATGATTCAAACATTTCCTATGGTGAATATAAGACAACAATAATTCCAGTTAACCTCCGGCTAAGAGTTACTCCATGGGACATATCAGATTGGAATCCTTACTTTTACTTTGGCGGTGGAGTGATGAGTTATGATTTGACAACAAAGCCAACAGAAGTACCGGGAGGAAAAACAACAAAAGATGCAGGGTGGACGGGAATATTTCCATTGGGAATCGGTGCTGAGTTTGCATTGTCTGATAATGTTTTAGTTGATTTTTCGATCGGGGGAGCATTTTCAACCAGTTTTGATCTCGACGGATATCAAAGTGGTAGTGATCAATTCTGGGATTCATATTTTAACGCAGGAATTGGATTGACATTAGTTAGTGAAAGTTGTGATTCAGATAGAGATGTAGATGGGCTCGGAAAGTGTGACGAAGAAAAATTTGGTACGGATACAAAAAATCCTGACTCTGACGGTGATGGATTATCAGATGGTGATGAAGTTCTTAATTATAAAACAGATCCTCTTAGAGCTGATACTGATGGCGATAGTTTGAGTGACTTTGATGAAATTATGAATGCTAAATCGAATCCAGCAATTTTCGATACTGATAGCGACAGCCTTTCAGATGGTGATGAAGTTCTTAATTATAAGACGGATGTTCTGAAAGCTGACACGGATACTGATGATATAATAGATGGAGACGAAATTATTAATTTTACAACTAATCCCTTAAGAGCTGATACTGATGGTGATGGCTTGTCAGATGGTGGCGAAGTGCTTAATTACAAAACGAATCCTTTAATAGCAGATACAGACGACGATGGTTTATCAGATGGTGATGAAGTTGTCAATTACGAAACCGATCCGAATAACATAGATACTGATGCGGGATCAGTTAATGATTTTTTAGAAGTCAGGCGTGACACCGATCCTCGTAATTCAGAAGATGATGTAGTTCAGATGGATGTACCAATCGTTCTGGAAGGAATCACTTTTGCGACTGGCAAAGCGAACTTAACTCCGGAATCTGAAGTAGTGTTACAGAAAGCGTTTGAAACATTGGAAACAAACGGAAATATTATTGTTGAAATAAGCGGCCATACTGATGATGTAGGAAGTGATTCCAATAACAAATCATTATCTCAGAGGAGAGCTGATTCTGTCAGATTCTGGTTGATAAACAAAGGGATTACACCTGATAGAATTATAGCAAAGGGCTATGGTGAAGAATTCCCAAGAGTTCCTAATGATTCTGCTGATAACAGAAGAATTAATCGAAGAATTGAATTTAAAAGAATAAGATAAGTGGAATTTACTTTGTTGAATTAATTCAAAATTATAAGGTCAGATAAAAGAAATAAAAATTTCCGCTCGAACTAGTCGAGTAGTAGAAATTGAAATCTGAGAATTAATTTTTCAATTATTTTTTCTTAAATGGATTTTATCATTACCAAGATTTGTATCTAAGTATAATATTCCGCTCGCATTAGTTTTAATCCAATACCCTTTTCCACGCTCAAGTGTATTAGCTATATAATACCCACCTCCAAAGCCAAAAAATGGTGAAGCTAATATATTAGGAGGTTGAGTAGTAATTGAATCAATAGTAATAATTTTATCAAATGGTCCAATCATATTCCATCCGCTTGAGACATTTATTAAGTTCTCTGTTACAAAATTACCCGGTAGACTGATGGTCTCATTTGAATTAAACTTGACCCAATAGCCTTCCCCGTTTACTAGAGTATCAACAGTATAATATCCATTATTATAAGCGTATACCGGTGAAATTGCAGTC
>Ga0208980_10001042_pt1 | contig 16620 bp, 13 predicted proteins | sample WetSurMetagenome_3_FD_187993 | JGI IMG/M metagenome (GOLD analysis project Ga0208980, IMG submission 187993) | Wetland microbial communities from Twitchell Island in the Sacramento Delta, sample from surface sediment Aug2011 Site A1 Bulk (version 2) | ecosystem: Environmental > Aquatic > Marine... | reverse complement strand
GAAGCCATAACTATCTGTCTTGTTCTTTTTTTGCTTTCGGGTGGTCTTATTAATTTATTGCTACTATGTTGTATATCTGGATTTCTATTCTGGAACTGGCCGAAAGCAAAAATTTTCATGGGTGATGTAGGAAGTACACAACTTGGATTTGTTCTGGTTGTATTAGGGATCTATTTTCATAACACTTATCGTTTTTCTATCCTGAACTGGATCATGCTCTCATCTCCATTCTGGTTTGATGCGACCTTGACTTTATATCGCAGATGGAGAAATGGCGAAAATTTAGGTGAGGCACATCGGAAACATGTGTACCAGAGGATTGTACGGGCCGGCTTTTCACATCTGAAAGTTAATATGTCTTTGCTGATCATTAATTCGTTTGTTGTGATTATGATATTAATATACAGGGAGATAAAATTTCTGCAAATTCCACTTTTCATATTAACACTGCTGTTTTTCTTTATTCTTACTAAACAGGTAGATAAGAGAGTTCCATTTAAGTAAATCGTAGACAGGAAACTAATATTGAAAAAAGAAAAGAACTTATTTTATACTATTTTTCTGAGATCTGAACTGCTCCGAAATACGACTTTGCTTATTTCGGGAACGGCATTGGCACAATTGATCCCAATACTTCTTCAGCCAATACTGCGCAGATATTTTTCTCCGGAGATCTTCGGAGCTTATTCTGTTTACCTCAGTCTAATTGGAATACTCATAGTTATCTCTTCATTCAGGTATGAGCTTGCCATAATCCTGCCCAGGAGAGATAAGGAAGCTGCAGGCGTGTTATTTCTTGCTTTAATTGCAAATCTGATATTTAATGTTCTTTTGCTTGTATTAATCAGTATCTGGAAAATAAAAATTCTTAAGTTTCTGAATTTATCTGAGACTTTTACTGATTATTTATACCTGGTTCCACTTGGAACCTTTTTATTTAGTACCTATCAGAGTATTAATTATTGGCTGATCAGGAAAAAAAAGTTTTTTTCCATCTCGCTTAATAAATTCATGCGGAGAGGTTTTGAAGGAAGTGCCCAGATCGTTTTTAAATTTGCAAAAGTGTCTCATGGATTGATCTATGGAGATTTAATAGGACAAGTTGCGAATGTTGTTTCCGGAATTTATCAGGGAGCAAAAAGTGGCCTCACTTTTCGGATGTTTAGTCCTGGCAAGATAAAGTACGCATTGCTCAAATACTCTGAATATCCGAAGTTTAATATTATACCGGCATTTATGAGCGCCTGCAGTTATTTATTGCCTGCAATAATGATTAATAAGTTTTATTCAGCAGAAAGTACCGGATATTTTGATCTTTCAAAGCTGCTCTTATCTATACCTCTCGCATTAATTGCATCCTCCATTTCAAATGTTTTGCTGCAACGTGTTTCTGAAAAAAACAAATCGCGACTCAGCATTCGGAAAGATCTGATTTCAATTTTGATTTTGGTGATTTTTGCAGTCATTTTTGAGATCGGGATAATCTTGTTATGGGCTGAGGACATATTCAAAATTCTTTTCGGAATTAAATGGGAGTTTTCCGGAACGATTTCTAAAATACTTGTCTGGGCATTCGCCTTTAATTTTATTGTTTCATCTTTTAGCAGCATTTTCATATCACTTAAAAAGATAAAACTTTTAAGTTCCTGGCAGCTATTTTACTTTATTTCTATCCTCTCCTTATTCTTTTTCAATAAATTGTCATTTAGCAATTTCTTAAAAGTATATGTGCTGATTGAGGTGATATGTTGTTCAATAATTACTCTGTTTATCCTCTATGTGGTCTCGAGTTATGAAAGGCTTATACTAAAAGAAGCAACATTACAAGAACAGTAAAATGAAAAAACGATGTGCTGTATTTACGAACATTGCTCCTTTATATTCAAGGTCATTGTGGTATGAACTTTCATCATCGGATAAAATAGAGTATTCTTTCTATTCATCGCGCAACGGTTTTTCTGGAATAAGAACAATTAACATTAATGAATCAAAAGCTGTCAGTGAGAATGGCAATTTGAACTGGCACTTTCTTAGAAATATTTTTATAGGGAATATTGTAATCTTTCAGTCAGGTATAATTTCTGAATGCATTCGGACTGACTTTGATGCTTATATTTTATACGGGGAAATGTACACCATTTCGAATTGGATCTCAGCCCTGATTTGTAAAATACGCAGAAAGCCCTTGCTGTTCTGGGGACATGGCTTGTACGGAAATGAGAAAAATATCAAAAAGTTTGTAAGATTATTGTATTATAAAATTGCTGATTATCACCTGGTTTATTCCAACAGATCAAGAGAATTAATGATCAGTTCGGGTTTTAGTGCGGATAATGTATTTACTGTTTATAACTCTCTGGATTTTAATACTCATAGCAAACAATACGAAGCTAAATCACTGTCTCAGTTGGAAAAATTAAAAGCGAGCTTATTCCCGGTCAATAGTAAGTTGCCAGTAATCATATTTATCGGGCGACTGACAAAGGAGAAAAAAATCACCTATCTCATCGAAGCAATCAAATTATGCAAAAATAAGGGTAATATCTATAATTGTCTGATAATTGGAGGTGGCGACGAACTGGTTAACCTTCAACATTTAACCGATTCTTTGGGAATCAGAGATTTGGTATGTTTTTTCGGACCAAGCTATGATGAAGATTTAAATTCAAAATTTATCATGTTGTCTGATTGTTGCGTATCACCTGGCAATGTAGGTCTTACCGCCATTCATAGTTTATCCTTAGGCACGCCTGTAATTACTCATGGAAATTATTTAAATCAGGGGCCTGAAGTTGAATCAGTCGTGCAGGATAAAACAGGTATGTATTTTGAAGAGAACGATGTGGTAAGCTTATCAAATGTAATTGATGCTATGATACTGAATAATAAAAAGCTGATCATGGAATACGCATGTATTGAACAAGTTAAATTGTACTGGAACCCAAAGAAACAGGCTCTTGTTTTTGATGAGGCAGTTATGGATTCAACAAAAACCGTATAGATTGAATATCCTGTTCAATAAAATCAGAGCTCTGCTTCTCAGAGAACAATTCAAGCCTTCATTCTTAGGCTTATTTGTAAATCCTTTTTACCTGGCACGGAGAGCTATTTATAAGAATATAAAATACTATTCGAATAACATAACAGGCAATACTCTCGACATTGGTTGCGGAAGCAAGCCCTATGCTAGTTTATTCCCATCTGATAATTACATAGGAATGGATATTGAAGTAACCGGGCATAAACATACGGAATCAAAAATAGATGTATACTATAATGGGGTAACGATTCCTTTTGGTGATGATTATTTTGATTCCATTGTTTGCTTTGAGGTATTAGAGCACGTTTTCAACACAGATGTTTTTTTAAGAGAAGCCTGCAGAGTTTTAAAAAAAGGAGGAACTGCTATTTTTACTGTACCGTTTATCTGGGATGAACATGAACAACCGTTTGACTTCGCACGATATTCTTCATTCGGTTTGAAATCCTTGTTCGAAAGGAATGGTTTTAAAATTAAGGAAAGCAGAAAATATCTCTGCGACCTTCGACTCATGGCACTATTGTCAAATGCTTATATTTATAAGATTATTAAAAAAATAATACCTAACAAAATGTCATATTTATTGATACTTCCTTTGACTACCCTGAATAACTTCTTAGCTTATATCTTATACCTGCTTCCGAAAAATGAAGATTTGTACTACGGTAATATCTTTCTTCTTACTAAATAGCAACCGATTTATCTTCTGACGTTTATCAAAAAAATATTACCCTGACAATCAATATTTATACTTCCAAAACGATATTATATTAATAACGAATATTAATTATCACACAACGATGAGAGTAAGCACACTATCAATTATTATCCCTGTTTTCAATGAGGAAGCAACGATTGCTCTGATCCTGGATAAGATCCGAGAAGTAAGCATGGTAAACAATATCGGAAAGGAAATAATTGTTGTGAATGATTGCTCAACCGATAATACCGGTAAGGAGATTAGCAATTTTATTGCGAATAACCCGGAAATGAATATTCAATATTTTGAACATGAAGTGAATAAAGGGAAAGGAGCATCTTTAAAAACTGGAATCTCTCTTGCCAAAGGAGAATATCTCATAATACAGGATGCTGATTTTGAATACGATCCGAATGAGTACAATGATTTATTAAAGCCAGTTCTCAAGGGCTTTGCAGATGTCGTTTACGGTTCGCGTTTTATTGGTGGCAATCCCCAGCGAAAACTGTTTTTCTGGCATGAAGTTGGTAACAGGTATCTGACATTTCTGACAAATCTTTTCTCAAATCTAAACCTGACTGACATGGAAACATGTTTTAAGCTTTTCAATACACAGATAATCCAATCACTCAAATTGGTAGAAAACAGATTTGGCTTTGAACCTGAAGTAACAATAAAGATTGCACGGATACCCAAAATAAGAATCTATGAAGTGGGGATTTCTTATTATGGAAGGGGTTATGAAGAAGGGAAAAAAATAGGCTGGAAAGATGGTTTCAGGGCAATATACTGTATTTTCAAATACGGACTATTCAGAGTTTAAACTATGATACTTATTCTCCTTATTTGGGTCCTGATTTTTTCAGTTTTTTTCACAATAGGATTTTCAGTTGTCAGAATCGTCAACAGAATTTTTCTTCAGAAGGAGAAACCGGGCTCTTTTAGTCTTGATGAATATTTCTTTACGGGATTTCTGACGTTATCTTCCCTGGCTGGTATTTTTTCGATTTGGATTCCTATTGGTAATAAAGTTCTCATTTTTGTCAGCATTCTGTCAATATTTCTGTTTCTGGTTAACTTCAGAGAAATAAGAAGCAAGATTGAAAGTGCCTTCATTAAATTATTCCTTTTAAAAAAAATTGAATTGTTAGCAATACTCCTGGTGATTTTGTTCTTGCTTACAATTGTTGTTCAAAAAATAACCTGGTATGATACAGGATTATATCATGCTCAAAGTATTCAATGGATTAGAAAATATTCTGTTGTGCCCGGATTGGGGAATATACATGGCAGATTAGCACTTAATTCTATGTTTCTGGTGATCTCAGCTTTATTCACTTTTCAAATAAGGGATGTACTTATTTTTCCATTAAACGGAATATGTTATGCCGTCCTCACTATAAAACTAATTATTCTGATTCTTACTGAATTTCGTACAGGATCTGATTGGAAGGCACTTTTCTACAGTGTGATTCTGTTAATTAGTTTGCTATTTATGATTCCGTTTTTAAATTCTACATCTCCTGATATTATTTGTGGAATTCTTATAATGTATACATTCATCCTGCTTTTAACCGGATCTGAAGATAATCCACAAGTTGACTATAGTAAATTCATTCTATTGTCTTTAGTAGTCCTGACTTGTGTGACATATAAAATCAGTTCACTTTTCCTGGTCTTAACTTTATTGATCAATCTAAAGAAAGAATTTGCCGGGAAGATCGTTGTAATAGTGATTATCTGTATCCTGGCAATTATACCGTATATCATAAGAAATTACTATTTATCAGGTTATCTGGTTTACCCCTTTCCCTCTGTTGATATCTTCAACGTTGATTGGAAAATACCATATGAGAGGGCGCTATTTGAAAAATCATGGATTGTGAGCTGGGCTAAAATGCCTGGAGTACCATATCAGGATGTCATTAATTTAAAAACTTCTGAGTGGATTTTGCCATGGTTTAAATCAAATGATTTTAATAATAGATTGATATTGATTATTAATTCTTTATCGATTATTACGTTAATAACCATGCTTTTAAGGAAGGATTTTCTATTTGCAAAGATCCAGCTTATAATAATCTTAAACCTGATTTTTTGGTTTATAATGGCACCAGATGTGAGGTTTGCATATGGATTCCTTTTCACAGGATTTTCATTAACACTTGCCTGCCTTTATAAAATTATTGGGACTTCAACGCGTTCCGGTTTCTATAAATTTTTGAAACTTGGGATAGCTTGTTTTTTCATTATTGTAATAGCCAGAAGAATTTCTATTCCTCTGGGAATAATTAATAAACCTTCGCTATGTATCATATCAGCTCCATATGAAACTGTTGAGACAAAAACATTAAAATCCGATTTTGATTACAGGATTCCTGTTCTTGAAGACAAATGCTATTATTCTGAAATCCCTTGTGTGCCTTTTCCATTAAGTAATGTTAAATTGCGTGGGCATGATTTTCAGGAAGGGTTTAAAATAGTAAATGAAAATCATTAATAGATCTTACGAAACTGCACTTAAACTGCTACGAATTGCACTACTACTGCACTCTATTTGATTCTATGTACCTGAGCAGAGGCTTAGCTATGTATGAGTCACTTAAAACATATTCACGGGAATTCCATCTTTTTATTTTTGCTTTTGATGAAAGATCTTTTCAAATACTAAATAAGCTGGAACTAAATAATGTGACCGTAGTTTCATTAGGCGAATTAGAAACTCCAGAACTTCTGGAAGTAAAATCAATAAGATCTAAAGGGGAATATTGCTGGACTTGCACCCCTTCAACAATTAGCTATGTGCTTTTAAAGTATCATTTACCTGATTGCACATACCTTGATGCTGATCTGATCTTCTATTCAGATCCTACTGTACTTATTGAGGAAATGATTGAAAATCAGAAAAGTGTTTTGATAACAGAGCATCGCTATTCAGCATTAGCGAAAATTTATGAGGAAAAAAGGGCAGGCAGGTTTTGTGTGCAATTCGTGACCTTCACCCAGGATAAAGACAGTCTGCGTGTTCTTGAGAAATGGAGGCTCCAGTGTATCGAATGGTGTTATGCAAGACACGAGGAAGGTAAATTTGGCGATCAGAAATACCTAGATGAATGGCCATTGATTTATCATAATATTCAAATACTTAACAACATGGGAGGGGGGGTTGCACCATGGAATCTGCAGCAATACCTGTTTGTTGAAGAAGGTAGCTCAATAAATGGAATAGTTAAACGCACAAAACAGGCATTTAAGGTCGTTTTCTTCCATTTTCAATATGTTAAGTTCAACAAAAGAGGATTTTATGACATAGGTTGGTACAATATTCCCAGATCTGTTAAGAGAATATTTTATGTGCCTTATATAAAGAAAATTGAAGAGATTGAAAAGAGGATCCGGAAGCAGGATATAAATTATCAAACTGTTTTTACCGAATTCAATACAAACGGCTTTAAAAACATGTTAAAAACAGGTTTTAAGAAAATATTTGGTTATAATATAATGAAAATATCTTATTAATGGCATATATTATTGATCTGGAAACACATACAGATAACCGGGGAAATCTTACTGTTATAGAAGACGTTTTCCCTTTCGCTATAAAAAGGATCTTCTACATTTATGGAGTTGACAAGTCCGAACGTGGTGGACACAGGCATCATAAGACAATTCAAGCCGCAGTTTGTATTCAGGGAGAATGTAGAATACTCACTCATGATGGAGTGAAACGGCAGATTTTTCATTTGGATAAACCTTCTAAATGTATTTTACTCCAACCACAGGATTGGCACAAAATGTATGATTTCTCTGAAAATGCGATTCTAATGGTAATTGCATCAGAAAAGTTTGACCAGAATGATTATATATTTGAAGATTACAAATAAAAACTTTAAAATAAAGTCATCTGACTTTAGCTTTCTATTACATAAGCATTTATAAACCTGATGGTTTGAGCAATAAAAGATGAATCAATTAATAGCAGGATCAAGGAAAATCGATCTCTTAAAAAATGGGTACTTCTCGTATCTGGTTGCAATGATCTCAATGATTGTATTACCATTGCATGTTAAGTTCCTGCCACCATTCATGATCTTATGGGTTCTCTTCAGAATGTTAGAAAGTGGCTTCCAGGTAAATTTATTAAAGGAATCGAGTACTTCGGTTAAAATTTTATTTGGCTTATTTATTTTATATTATTTATGGCAGGCTGTGGGTCTTATTTATTCTTCTGACAAAAATATGGGACTCTCTAATTTATTTGGCAGGATCTCTCTTATTCTTTTTCCTGTCGTATTGTTTGTTCCAGGAGAATGGATTAACAACAAAACAAAAGTACTGGTCAGGATTTTTGCTTTTAGCACCTTTCTTTTTATGTTGTTCTGCTTTATTTATGCATTCTATCAGTCAATCCACATACAGAACGGGACTTGGACTTTTGACCCTAAGCCGGACAAATACAACTGGCAGAATTATTTTTATAGCTCAGAACTGACTTTATCTCAGCATCCAACGTATATTGCTATGTACGTTCTGTTTTCGGCTTTAATTTGTTTTGAATCATATTTTGACTACAAAGTCAAGTTTTTGTATCGGATTTTCTGGCTGATTCTAGGGGTTTTGTTGTCTGTATCTCAATATTATCTATCCTCCAGGGCTGGTATTCTGACAAGCCTGATTTTGATGCCGGTATATTTCATAATTAAATTAAAACAATTCAGTAAGAGGAAATTTGCATGGGTTTGGATCATTTTAATAATTATTGCTATCGTACCATTTGTTGTCAAGAATAAAAGAGTGGATTATTTATTCGGAAGATTTTCCCAAAATCAGGTAGGTTATGAAAGGAAGGATGATCCAAGGATAATAATTTGGAAATCATCATTGGAGGTTGCCAGAAAAAATTTGATTTTAGGTGTGGGCATTGGAGATGTAAGGACACAATTAACCCAGGAGTATTTAAGGATAGGGGAAGAACAAATGGCTAAAATAAAATATAATGCTCATAACCAATTTCTTGAGGTATTGCTTGAAAATGGAATTATTGGGTTGACAATATTTGTATCAATCTTTATATGTATGATTTATACAGCATTGAAGGATTCTAACCTTTTGTACATGATGTTTATCCTGATAATTTTTTTGTTTTTCTTATTTGAAACGGTATTATATAGATTAGCCGGAGTCACATTTTTCGCTCTGTTTTCATTTCTTCTGATTTATTTCAGGACCAATCCGATTTCCGGGATCCCTGATACGGAAAAGTAAGATAGCTTGCACATTAATCAAAATGTTACAATAAAAAGAGGGAGTTTATAGCTCCCTCTTTTTATTAGTACTTCTGATATATTTCCTGGATTTTCTTTTTGTTTGCCAGTAAAATCAAGATCAACAGTGTAGCAATGAAGAATGTTGGTATTATTTTTTTTGCATAATACATGGATCCATTTGCTCTCATGGCAGGAATAGTAAAATCGCTTATAACTGTGACAATATCGCCATAAAGATCCCGTACTGCTTCTAGCGACTGTTTTCTTGCATAGAGAGTATATATATCACCATATATTAACTGAGTTTTCTGTTCCTGGAGGAATATCATCTGGCCTCCATTCTTTGGCTGCATATTTTTCGTTTCCTGAAAATATTTGAACTTCTGTAAACTGTCGAGCTGGAGAATATCATAATTCAACCGTGACAGCATCTCTTTATTCTGTCTTAATCTGACTATGTTTCTCTGTTGAAATAACTTCTCATTGTTAATAAATTTAATAATTCCATCACGTATATTTGCTAGTTCCTGTGGAGAATTGATTTTTACTCGAACATCAAGTCTATCCATCATCCTGATATTGACTGTGTCATAGACATCATGGTTATCTTTATAATCCACATAATCCGGAACACCATCATGACCATTATCTATTATCCAAAATGCACTGATATCGCCTATGTTATTAACCTGCTGGGTTTTTAGCGATAATGCATCAGCTAAGGCAGGTTTATTTTGTTCAATACAAAAGGTATGTAGTCTGTTTAAGTATGCTATCATTTCTGCCGAAGAGGTACCATTAACTCTGAAAACAAGATCAGAATTGAATGAAGAATCAGAGGTCTTTATTAATAGAAATGAAGCTCCAACGCCAAGTATAATGCTCAAACCGAGAGGTAACCATCTTTTAATCAGGAATACAACAGAAATAAGAAATGCTCTGCCCAAAGCATTTCCCCATTGGCGCAAAGTTCTCCCCATCCTCCTGAAAAGATCTAAAAGATCTATTTCATCATTCCTGGAGTCTTTAATAGTGCTAGAATTATCAGCCATATTTAAATTTTTGACTTATTAGTTGTACAAATATATTCAATTTTGGAATTTATCCAAGTAAGCATTCTAAGCTGATCATATAATCTTGAATACTCGTAGGGCCAAATCATTCATCAAGGGTTTGTAATTCTGGATGAATTCACCTGTTACACGGTTGCCGATAACGAGACAGATAGTTAATGCTTTATGACCCAGAAGGGCAGATAAACCATAAATTGCAGAACTTTCCATCTCATAATTGCAGATTGTTCTGCCTCTGTAAGAAAACTCCGCCAGCTTATTGTTTATATCATTGTCGAATGTCTCCAGTCTCAGCCTTCTTCCCTGCGGTGCATAAAATCCAGGTGTTGAAATTGTTATTCCTTTCCTGAAGTTCTCACCTTGAAATATTTCCATCAGTTCTTTATTTCCATTTACTGCATAAGGGTAGGAGAGAGTATCAGGCCATTCAAGATATTCAACCAGTGCATCAGATATACCCGTATCCAGTATCCAGTCATAACCTTCATAAAAATGCAGAAGGCCATCAAAACCAATAGCAGTCTCAGTAAGTACGCATGATCCTGCAGGGACATCATTCCTGAGACCACCTGATGTACCGAGTCGGATAAAGGTCAGCGATACCGGTTCTGCTTTGCTTATTCCGGTATTCAAATCTATGTTGACAAGTGCATCAAGCTCATTTACCAAAATATCTATATTATCAGTTCCAATTCCTGATGAAATAACAGTAATCTCACTATTTTCGAATGAACCGGTCACAGTACGGAACTCCCTGTTTTCCTTTTTCACCCTTATATCGTCCATTAATGCTGCAAGCATATCAACCCTTCCAGGGTCACCAACAATAATAATCTTATCGGAGATATCTCCAGGATGAAGATTAAGATGATAAATGCTTCCGTCTTTATTGGTTATAAGTTCAGTTTTCTTTTGCATAGTCAAAGTTAAGCTCCAAAGTTAATATAATCTCTTTTAAACACAATGTATGAGAAGTCCAACTTACATAGGCCTGCAGGTATAAAAACACAAGTGTGCAACATGCACACTGCATTCTGCACCTTTTAGCCTCCGTAACTTCAGCGGAGGAGGCCTGCAACTTGCAAGACTAATAACTTCTATTGATAATATTCCATTATTTTTCCTGAGATCAGTTTGAGAGATATCTCTGCAAGCTTTGTCTGATACTGGATTGACAACAGACGTTCTTTTGCATCAAGTAAACTCTTTTGAACTTCCCTCAGGTCAATCCCTGACAAACTGCCAAGCTTGTATCTTTCAAGCGCAATGGTGAGATTTTCAGTTGCTGTTTCAAGATTTTGTTCTTCAAGCTTAATGAGTCTCAGATTATTGCTGTAGGCAAAATAAATAGTGAGCAGATCAGCTTTAATGCCCTGTTCAATATCAAGATAAGCCAACTCTTTGTTTTTTAGATCTATGGATGAGTTTTTAATATTCCTTCGCTGATTTAGCCCGTCAAAAATATTTATACCAAGGGTTAAGCCATAATTCATGCCATTAGTAGTCTGACTTGTATAAGAACCTGTTGAATACTTATTAAGATTGTAATTATAACCAGTTGACAGGTTAAGATATGGATATGACCTGGATGCAATTATTTTATAATCGTATTCTGAAATAGTTTTGTTTTTGGCTGCTATAAGAAGACGCGTATTACCAATTAGCGTCTCCTCCAATAGCTTATCGTACAGAAGATTGGTATTTACATCAACTGATGTATCTTTAGAGATGAACTGAGTACCAAGATCCTCTGCTACCATTAGCTGATTTAAATTGATCTGAGCAGCTCTGACCACTTCGAATTGTTTTGAAAGGTTTGAACTGTCCGCATTCAGATAGACCCTGGACTGCAGCACCTGAAGTTTAGAGCTGGAACCTAGCAGATATCTGTCTTCGTCAATTCTGAGACGCTCCTTTGAAAGAACCACAGCATACTTCAGGTTCTCCACAAGCTGCATCTGCTGAATATATGTGTAATACCCTGTTATGATATCAGCAATCAGGTTTTCAGCTGAAACCTGTGTGTTCAGAGAACCCAATTGCTTTAATTCATCCAGCTTTTTATAAGTTGTACGGACATTGAATCCGTTAAAAATGGTCCAGCCTAATGTTAATCCTGCATTTGCGTTCGTATTATAGACTCCGTTTGTGCTGCTCTGACTTCCATCAGTGGATGTTTGTGAAGAATTATTCAAGTTGCCATTGTAACGTGTTGTAAGATCGAGGGTAGGTAAATATCCTGCATTACCCAGAGAAAAATTATTCTTTGCAATTGTCTCGCTGTTCCTGGCTACAAGAATGGAATAGTTTTTTTCAAGTCCAATCCCGATACAATCTTTTAGCCCATAAACTTTTTGAGCTTCTGCTGCTGGCACAAATAAAATTATTATTAAACTAAGAAAGGTCAACCTGATTTTCATTTTCAGACGTTTTTGTTTCGCTTGAGATATATGTATAGATTGCAGGAACGACGAAAAGTGTCAGAAATGTTGAAAAGATCATGCCTCCGACAACTGCAATTCCCATTGATACCCGGCTTTGAGCACCTTCTCCCAATCCCAGGGCAAGAGGCAGAATTCCAAGTATTGTTGCAAGACTTGTCATCAGAATTGGCCTGAAACGGGAAGCAGCTGCATACTTGATTGCGTCTATTTTAGTCATCCCGCTTTGTTTCCTCTGGTTGGCGAACTCAACTATCAAAATCCCGTTTTTAGTGACCAGTCCAATAAGCATGATAATGCCAATCTGACTGAAAATATTCATGGTGATATTAAAATACCACATAAACAGAAGTGCTCCTGTAAGAGCTAAGGGAACAGTCATCATTACAATAAAAGGATCTTTAAAGCTCTCAAACTGTGCTGCAAGAACCAGGAAGATTAGGACAATAGCGAGCATGAAAGCAAACATCAGACTTGATGAGCTCTCCTTAAAGTCTTTTGAATCACCTGCCAGTGCAGTCCTGAATGATTCATCAAGAACTTCTTTTGATATTTTATCCATTTCGTCGAGTCCCTGGCTTATTGTCTTGCCTTTTGCCAGTCCTGCAGATATGGTAGCTGATACGAATCTGTTATAGCGGTTAAGCTGTGGAGGTGCGGTCTCTTCTGTAAGAGTGACAAGATTATCAAACTGGATCATATTTCCATAATTATTTCTGACATACAGTGATTTCAGATCCAATGGCTTATTCCGATCGCTTCGTGCAAGATCACCTAATATCTGGTATTGTTTTCCATTCATGAAAAAGTATCCGAATCGTTGCCCGCTGAGAGCAAGCTGCAATGTCTGACCTATATTTTGAGTTGATACCCCCAGTGCACTGGCTTTTTCCCTGTCTATATGAATCCTGAGTTCAGGTTTTGTAAATTTAAGATTAACATCAGCCATCTGGAACATAGGATCTTCCATTACCTTTGCCATATAAACCGGTAGAACCTTCCTGAGTTTTTCAATGCTTGTTGCCTGAAGAACGTATTGAATAGGCATTCCCGCTCTTCTTCCTCCAAAGGTGGATTGCTGCATGACCATTGATCTTGCTTTAGTTTTTTTACGAAGTGCTGCGCCCAGTGCATCGGCAATTTGCTGCTGTGTTCGTTTCCTTTCTTTTGGACTAACGAGAGTTAACCGTACAAATCCGCCACCGCCCCTGACCATCGATATTACAGCATCGCGTTCTGGTACCAGATTGGTGACTGTATTGGCTACATCATCTATATAATCGAGGTTAAACTCATATGTTGCACCTTCCTGGGCAATAGTATTGACCGAAACCTGGGATCTGTCTTCCAGTGGAGCCATTTCAGCAGGAATTGATTTCCAGAGAAAGAAAATCAAACCAAAAGCCACAACAAGGATTAGAAAAGTGTATCGTCGATGAATAAGAAATGAGTCAAGCATTCTTTTGTAACCATCATTAAGTTTATCGAAGAATTTTTCAGTTTTCCGGTAGAACCAGCTATGTTTGGTTTCATGACGAAGCATTTTTGATGAGACCATAGGTGTCAGAGAAAGAGCAAGAAAAGCTGAAATACCAACAGCACCAGCCATCACAATGGCGAATTCCCTGAAGAGTCTGCCTGTTATTCCGGAAAGAAAGACAATTGGAAAAAAGACAGCAATAAGAGTGATTGTTGTAGCAATAATTGCAAAATAAATCTCTTTTGATCCTTCAAGTCCTGCTTTTAATGGTGGCATCCCCTGTTCTACCTTAACATATATGTTTTCCATAACAACTATTGCATCGTCAACAACTATACCTATTGCAAGTACAATAGCGAGAAGTGTCAGAACATTGATCGAGTAACCAGCGAGGTACATTATAAAGAATGCACCTATTAGTGAAACAGGTATAACGAGAATTGGTATCAGCGTTGCACGCCAGCTTCGCAGGAAGAAATAAATGATAACGACAACAAGTGCGAATGCAATATAAATAGTATCTTTTACTTCCTTTATTGATTTCCTGATATACTGAGTATTATCGAAGGCAATTTTGACTTTGACGTCTTCAGGCAGATCTTTCTTAATATATTCAAGGCGGCGGTATACCTCATCCACTATATCTATCTGGTTCGATCCCGGCTGTGGTATAATAACATCACTGACCATCGGAACTCCATCCCTCTTGAGAATTCCACGGATGTCTTCAGGTCCTAGTTCAGCCCGGCCTATATCCTTGAATCTAACAATCTGGTCGCCAGTCTGTTTTAAGATCAGGTCATCAAACTCTTTTGGAGTTGACATCAGGCCAAGAGTCCTTATTGTCAGCTGTGTTGTATTTCCTTCAATACTTCCTGAAGGAAGTTCCACATTCTCTCTCAGAACAGCATTTCTCACATCAAGAGGAGTTATCTGATAGCCTGCAAGCTTGACTGGCTCGAGCCACAATCTCATTGCATATCGTTTTTGTCCGAATATGCCAACGGCACTTACTCCCGCAATGGTTTGCAGTTGTTCCTTAAATGTGAGTTCTGCTATTTCGGAAAGCTCGAGAAGAGATCTTTTATCGCTCTCAATGGTAAATTGAAGTATTGGATTTGCATCTGCATCTGCTTTTGCAACAACTGGAGGATCACAATCGCGAGGTAACATCCTCATAGCCTGCGAGACTTTGTCCCTGGTGTCATTGGCTGCCGTTTCCATATCAACTGACAATTCGAATTCAACAGTTATGTCGCTGCTGCCCTGGCGGCTCACACTTGTAAGTGAACGGATCCCCTGGATGCCGTTTATTGACTGTTCCAGAGGCTCTGTTATCTGAGTCTCAATTACATCTGAATTAGCACCGGGGTAGGAGGTACTTACTGAAATAATAGGAGGGTCCACACTCGGAAATTCCCTGATCCCTAAAAATGTGAGACCAACAACTCCAAAGAGCAGAATCACTATAGCAAAAACTGTTGCTAAAACGGGCCTGTTAATACTTACTGATGATAAACTCATATTAATACTCCCTGTTATTTGTTAACAACCACAGTGTCAAGTATAATTGGCAAGCCCTGTCTCAGCTGCATGATCCCTGAAGTAATCAGGGTATCTCCGAATTTGAGTCCGTTGGTAACCTGAATCCTGGCCTCGGTTCTGAGTCCGGTCTGTACTTTTACGGACTGGGCTTTCCCATTTTTTAAAATGAAAACCTTAACACCCTCCATCTCGGGTATGAGCGCCTCAGTTGGAATTGCAATAGCATTCTCTTTATGAGACATTTGTAATGTTATCTCAGCATATCGTCCCGATTTAATTTCTTCATTCTTATTCGGATACAATGCACGAAGTACAATGGTTCTCATGTTTTCATCAGCCTTAGGATCTACGGCGTAGACAGAAGCGTTGAATACCTGATCAATGCCGTCTATCTTAAAGGTTAAAGGATAACCAACCTTTATCTCTGATGCATATTTTTCGGGTATGGAGAATTCGATTTTCAGAGGGCTCATTTTAATCAGGTGGGAAATTTTTGTTGAGGAAGTAGCAAAACTTCCTTCGCTCAGGTTTCTAAGCCCGATCGTACCATCAAAAGGCGCCCTGAGTTCTGTCTCGGATATCCGGGCTTTTATAAGATTAATATCAGCCTTGAGGCTTTGAACATCTGTCTGTACCTGGTCATAGCTTTCCTGGCTTATAGCATCTTTGTCGAGCAGGCTCCTCTGTCTGAATTCTTTGGCTTCTGCCATTTTTAACTGTGCTTCAAGCTTTTCAAGCTGAGCCAGGTAATCCTTTTTTACTGATGTGGGATGCAGTCCCATCATGGGATAACATATTCCCTGATATCTGCTCTCAGCTGAAAGCATCTTTTCAACAGAATCGGTATCAATGTTCGGCATCAGCATCATTACAACACTGTTACTTACTGCTCTGTAAACCACTTCATCTCTGTCGGCATCAAATTCCGGAAGATAAATGTGTGTATGCGTATCGATAAACTCCATTATGTTATTTCAAGGTTAATTTGGGTGTTAAAATTAGTGAAAAAGACGGAAGACTGAAGACCGAAGACGGAAGAAAATAGACGGAAGACCGAAGACCGAAGAAAAAAGA
>Ga0208980_10001041_pt1 | contig 16620 bp, 14 predicted proteins | sample WetSurMetagenome_3_FD_187993 | JGI IMG/M metagenome (GOLD analysis project Ga0208980, IMG submission 187993) | Wetland microbial communities from Twitchell Island in the Sacramento Delta, sample from surface sediment Aug2011 Site A1 Bulk (version 2) | ecosystem: Environmental > Aquatic > Marine... | reverse complement strand
AAAGTAGAGGTAACGGCGGTTGGCCTGGGATTCGCCGGCAAAGGCGGCCTTGAGGTTTTCTTCGGTCTTGCTGCCTTTCAGGGACATGGGGGTTCTCCGATCCGGGTTCTCGAGAGTGAATGGCGGTCGCAATCCGCCGGACGTTTGCACAACGCCACTATAGCGGCCGCGCCGGGCCGGCTGAAATCGTTTGTTCCAATGATACTCATAGGCTGCATCAATGGGCTCGGCGACCGCGGTTCAGTCCTCGCTCACCCAGTGAACACAGCTCAGGTTGCAGCCACGGATCGCCTGCCGCAACAGGGCGGCGGCCTCGGGACGAGGAAACGACTTGCGCCAGGCGATGGCGACCCGCCGTTGGGGCGCCTCTCCCACGAAGCGGCGGACACTCACCAGTCGCTCGGAGAAACGATCCGCGCCCGCGGCGCTGCAAGGAAGCACGGTCACGCCCAAGCCGCTCGCCACCATGTAGCGAATGGTCTCCAGCGACCCGCCCTCGAGGGTCCGCTGCAGGCGGCCTTCGCCATAAGACGGCTGCAGGCACCGGGGACAGGCCTGCAGCACCTGGTCCCGGAAGCAGTGCCCGGAGCCGAGTAACAGCACATTTTCCTCTCCCAGCTCCTCCACCGGCACCTGCTCGCGCTGGTTCCAAGGGTGGACACTCGGCAGGAGCAGAACGAAAGGCTCGTCGTAGAGGGGCACCGTCACCACCCCCGGCTCGTCGAACGGCAGGGAGAGGATGATGGCATCGAGCTTGCCCTGACGCAGGCGCTCGCGGAGCACCGCGGTGAAGTTCTCCTCGATCACCAGTGGCATCTGGGGAGCACACTCCGCCATGATCGGGATCAGGTGCGGAAACAGATAAGGCCCGATGGTGTAGATGGCCCCTACCCGCAAGGTACCCGTGAGCTGATCCCGCCCCGAGCGCGCCAGCCGCTTGATGCCCTCGGCCTCCTCGAGCACCCGCTGGGCCTGGGCGACGATCTGCTCGCCCACGGCGGTCACCGAAACCTCCCCCGCCCCCCGCTCGAACAGACTCACTCCGAGCTCGTCCTCGAGTTTCTTCACCGCCACGCTTAGGGTGGGCTGGCTGACGAAGCAGGAGCTTGCCGCACGCCCGAAGTGCCGTTCGCGCGCAACCGCGACGATGTAACGAAGCTCGCTGAGGGTCATGGTTCGCTAAGACGCCGTGGCAACGCGACGGGATAGGGGCGGCTTACCCCCTACCCGCCACCGGGCAAGTTTCGGCTACTATATCGCACCCGCCGATCTCCGACAGCCCACATTCGCCCGCTCAGGCCTGATCCGATGACACGACCCGCGCTTCGCCTGGCACAGATCTCCGATACCCACCTCTACCGCGACCCTGCACGCGAGCTGATGGGCCTCAACACCCAGATCAGCCTCGATGCGGTGGTGGAGCGGATGAAGCAGACCTTCTGGCCCCTCGACGCAGTCCTGCTCACCGGCGATCTAGTCCATGACGCCAGCCCCGAGGGTTACGCAAGACTGCGCCAGCAGATGGCGGCACTCGGTGTTGCCGTCTACTGCCTCCCTGGTAATCACGACCATCCCGCCACCCTCGCCGAAATCCTCAACAGCGGAAGTGTGCACACCACCCGCTCGGCCTCGCTGGGTGACTGGAGCCTGGTGCTACTCGATTCCACCCTGCCAGGGGAGGACAGCGGGGTGCTCAGCCAGCACGAGCTTCACGGGCTCGATGCCGCCCTCGCCGCCAATCCGGAGCGTAACGCCCTGGTTTGCCTTCATCATCAGCCGGTCCCGGTGGACAGCGGCTTCATGGACAGCATGGCACTCCTCAACCACGACGCCTTCTTCACCGTGCTCGACCGCCACCCGCAGGTGCGCGGGGTGCTCTGGGGTCACGTGCACCAGGCGTTCGCCGCGCGCCGTGGCACAATCGAGCTCTACGGTTGCCCCTCCTCCTGCGTCCAGTTCAAGCCGGGCGCCGAGCGCTTTGCCCTAGATGATCAACCGCCGGGCTTTCGCTGGCTCGAGCTCCATGCCGACGGACGTATCGAGACGGGAATCATCCGGCTGGAAGCCTGCTCAGGGGAGGTCGACGCGAGCTCGGGCGATTACTGAGGCGGGGAGAGATCGACCGAAACCAACCCATCCGCCCGCAGACCCTCGGCCTCGTGGCGGATACGCACCGCCAGCACCTCCACCCCGAGCGCCGCCACCTCGCAAAGCCGCGCCGCATAGGCCGGATCAATCCGCCAGGCGGGCGCAAAAAAGGTTCCTTCCGGCCGATTCACGGCAAACAGTAGCGCCCCCCGCAGGCCCTGACGGACGGCCTCCGCCAACAGATCCAGGTGCTTCTTCCCACGCTCGCTCACTGCGTCCGGAAAGCGGATGCGCTCGCCATCGAGCAGGGTGGCGTTCTTGACCTCAACCAGCGCATCGGGGCCTTCGCCCTCGCTGAGCAGGATATCCAGCCGCCCCCCGGGCAATCCCGCGGGGCGGAACGAAGCTTCGCGGCGAAGCCGCCGATAGCCCCTGAGCGGGGCGATGAGCCCCCCCTCGATGGCTTCCGCCATGACCGGGTTGGTGCGACCGGTGTGGACCCCGACCCAACCTCCGCCCATATCGACCCGCTCCAGGGTCCAGGGCAGCTTGCGATTAGGATTGTCGCTATGGCTGAGCTGCACCGGGACACCGGCACGCCAACAGGTGGCCATGGTGCCGGTATTGGGACAATGGGCAGTTACCCTTCGGCCATCGGCGATCTCCACGTCCGCCAGGAAGCGCTGGTAGCGACGCACGATGATCCCGTCTGTTAGCGGCGGCAGGCGCATGGTCGGGGCGCGGCGGCCCGCACCTTCCTCTCAGAGAATCGAGAAGCCACTGAGCTCCTGGTAATCGGTCACCTCGCACATCACGCCCGACACCCGCGCGCCAGGTGGGCCCTCGCGCAGCCACTCCCGAAGCTGGGCCACCGCCTCCGGCTCGCCGCAGGCGAGCACCTCGACACGGCCATCCACGGTGTTGCGCGCGTACCCGGTGAGCCCCAACTGCTGGGCCCGTTCGCGGGTAAAGGCACGAAAGAACACCCCCTGGACCTGTCCCGCAACCCAGCAGCGCTGACCGACCTTCTGAACCGCTTTGTTCTCATGCATCTAGGGTCACCTTCGAGCGATAGGGATTGTGGGAGTCCATCCCTTTGGCCGGTAGCGACAGAGGGCAAGCCTGCCGAGCGGTCGGCCCAACGCAGGCACCGGGCCTAGCTCTTGGCCGAGGCCTTGAGCTTGTCTTGCTTGAAGCGGGCGAAATCCCGGTCCTTGTAGGCTCCGGTCGCAACATATTCCCCGAGCCAGAGGAACTCCTCCGCATTCTTGGTGGCGCCGGTGTAGCGCGCGATCAGGTTCCCTTCGAGATCAAAGAAGGCGAACACCGGGGTTGCGCGGACCCGGAACTGCTTGAGGGCGAGGTCCTTCTGGCGGACCACCTGACCATGGAAATCGGTGACCTCCACGTCCCCCTCGATGTCGAGAGGGAAGATGAGAAAGTTGGCCCGGAAAAAGTCCTGAACCTCCGGGCGATTGAGCACTGTGGTCTTCATCCGATGGCAGAACGGGCACTCGTCCATCTCGAACATGATCAGGATGCCCTTCTTACCCTTGGTACGGGCATTGGCAAGCTCTTCGCGGAAATCCCCGAAGGTCTGGTCGAAAAAATGCTGATCCGGACTCCGGGTTTCCGCCCGAACCCCAACCAGGGCACCCAGCAAGACCCACAGGGCGAGAACCCAGCCACCGAGGCGCACCGGAGAACAGTGCAACCCTCCCGGCCTCTCGGGGGACAAAGCGGCGTAGTTCGCCCTGATATCCAATCGTCGCGCCATCGTTTCTCGAATCCTGTAGCCGGCCTGATCGCGGCGGAAACAATGGCGCCGGATTATAGCGGCAGCCCGCCGGCCCCGGCAAAATCGAGGTGCCGCCTGGGAGTATCCAGGGCTCCGGGGGGACGGCCCGAAGGTTGGGCGAAACCGGCAGCGACCGGCGCACCGGCCACAAACACAACGCCCCGCACAGGGCGGGGCGTTGTTCGGATTGCAGAGCTTGGGGCTGGGGTTAGAAATCCATGTCGCCCATGCCACCCATACCGCCCATGCCACCACCGCCGGGCATACCGCCGGCCTTTTCCTCCTTGGGCTCCTCCGCCACCATGGCCTCGGTGGTAACCAGCAGACCGGCGATGGAAGCGGCGTTTTGCAGCGCCGTACGCACCACCTTGGTGGGATCGAGAATGCCCATCGCCACCAGATCACCGTACTCGCCGGTGGCGGCGTTGTAGCCGAAGTTGCCCTCACCCTCGGCAACCTTCTGCAATACCACGGAGGCCTCGGCACCCGCATTGGCGACGATCTGGCGCAACGGCTCTTCCATGGCACGCCGGGCAATGGCGATACCGACATCCTGGTCGTGGTTGGCACCGATGAGGTCGGACAGCTTGCGCAGCGCTCGCACCAGAGCAACACCACCGCCGGGGACAATACCCTCTTCCACCGCCGCGCGGGTGGCGTGCAGGGCGTCCTCGACACGGGCCTTCTTCTCCTTCATCTCCACCTCGGTAGCGGCACCGACCTTGATCAACGCCACACCACCGGCGAGCTTGGCCAGACGCTCCTGGAGCTTCTCGCGATCGTAGTCGGAGGTGGTCTCCTCGACCTGCTGGCGGATCTGCTCGCAGCGCCCCTTGATGTCGGCGGGGGAGCCGGCACCATCGATGACGGTGGTATCTTCCTTGGCCACAATGATCTTCTTTGCGCTGCCGAGATCATTGAGGGTGGCCTTCTCCAGGCTGAGACCGACCTCTTCGCTGATCACGGTGGCGCCGGTGAGGATGGCGATGTCCTGCAGCATGGCCTTACGGCGATCGCCGAAGCCCGGCGCCTTCACCGCACAGACCTTGATGATGCCGCGAATGGTATTCACCACCAGGGTTGCCAGGGCCTCGCCCTCCACATCCTCGGCGACAATCAGGAGCGGCTTGCCGGCCTTGGCCACGGCCTCGAGCACCGGCAGCAGATCGCGGATGTTAGAGAGCTTCTTGTCATGGAGCAGGATAAAGGCATCCTCCAGCTCCACGTTCTGGCCTTGCTGGTTGTTGATGAAGTAGGGGGAGAGGTAGCCACGGTCGAACTGCATGCCCTCGACCACCTCGAGCTCGTTCTGCAGAGTCTTGCCCTCTTCAACCGTGATGACGCCCTCCTTGCCAACCTTCTCCATCGCTTCGGCGATGATCTCACCAATGGAATCATCGGCATTGGCCGAGATGGTACCGACCTGGGCGATCTCCTTGTTGGTAGAGCAGGGGCGGGAGATGCCCTTGAGCTCCGTGATCGCCACCTCGACCGACTTGTCGATGCCGCGCTTGAGGTCCATGGGGTTCATCCCAGCGGCCACCGCCTTGAGGCCCTCGCGGACCATGGCCTGGGCCAGTACGGTGGCGGTGGTGGTTCCATCACCGGCCACGTCCGAGGTCTTGGAGGCGACCTCTTTCACCATCTGGGCGCCCATGTTCTCGAATTTGTCCTTGAGCTCGATCTCCTTGGCCACGGACACACCGTCCTTGGTGACGGTGGGGGCACCGAAGCTCTTCTCGAGCACCACGTTACGGCCCTTGGGCCCGAGGGTCACCTTGACCGCATTGGCCAGGATGTTGACCCCGTGCATGATGCGCGCACGCGCATCGTCACCAAACTTAACTTGTTTCGCCGTCATGATTCTTTACCTTAGTGAAGGGTTGCGAGGGTTGCGATAGGGGGGTTCGGAGGCGCCGGGTCTTAGTCTTCGATCACGCCCATGAGGTCTTCTTCACGCAGCACCAGGAGCTCCTCGCCTGCGATCTTGACCTCGGTGCCGGAGTACTTGCCAAACAACACCCGGTCCCCCACCTTCACGTCCATAGGACGCACTTCGCCGCTGTCCAGGATCTTGCCTTTACCCACGGCGATAACGCGACCCTGGATCGGCTTCTCGGCCGCGGTATCCGGGATCACGATCCCTCCGGGGCTCTTACGCTCTTCCTCCAGGCGGCGGATGATCACTCGGTCGTGCAAGGGGCGGATATTCATTGTTACCGATCTCCGTTAACTCATTGATTTATACATGAAATAGAAGGATGCTGTTAGCACTCGTTTTCCGAGAGTGCTAACAATATAGCGCAAAATCCCGGGTTTGCAAGGGCATGGACCCCCGTGGCCCCCCGCAGAGCCAGGCGGGGCGGGAGCACCGCGGGACTGGCCCTATCGCCACGAGACTCCGGAACCGCCTCCCACAGCAAGCTCCCATCCACAGCCCTCGCCCCCACTACGCCCAGCTCCTCCTGTGGTTTCTCGGCTCCGACAGGGTGCCAAGCACACTTGCCATTGCCCGCGCGGTGGATAGTCCTTAATGTTTAGAGGTTGCCATGGGCCTTCGCCGCACGCTGCATCGCCCTGGTCCAGCCGACATCATTACCGGAGGTTTTAGCAGTCATGACTGAACGCGTAGCCGTAGGTGGCCTTCAGGTCGCCAAGCCCCTCTATGACCTGGTCCAAAGCGAGATCGCACCCGGGACCGGCATCGATCCGAACGCTTTCTGGTTGGCCTTGGGCAACATCGTCCGCGAGCTGGGTCCCAAGAACCGCGCCCTCCTCGACAAGCGTGACGCGCTGCAGGCCCAGATCGACGCCTGGCACCGGGAGCGCCGGGGCCAGCCCCATGATCCCCGCGCCTACGAGGGTTTTCTCCGCGACATCGGCTACCTCCTGCCCGAGGGGGAGAGTTTCCAGGTCACCACCACCAACGTGGACCCAGAGATCGCCAGCATCGCCGGCCCCCAGCTCGTGGTGCCCATGAGCAACGCCCGCTATGCGCTCAACGCCGCCAACGCCCGCTGGGGCAGCCTCTACGACGCGCTCTATGGGACCGACGTCATCCCCGAGGAGGACGGCGCACAGAAGGGCTCCGGGTACAATCCCGTGCGCGGGGCAAAGGTCATCGCCTACGCCGCCGGATTCCTCGACCAGGCCGCACCCCTGGCCCAAGGCAGCCACGGCCAGGCCACCGCCTACGGGGTCCGCGCCGGGCAGCTCCGGATCACCCTTGCGGACGGCCGCGAAGTCGGCCTGGCGCAACCGGCGCAGTTCGCCGGTTACCAGCCACGGGGAGAGGACCTCGCCCTGGTGCTGCTGGTCAACAACGGCCTGCATCTGGAGATCCAGTTCGACCGCCAGCACCCGGTGGGCCAGCAGAGTCCGGCCGGAGTCAAGGACGTGATGCTCGAGTCCGCCGTCACCACCATCCAAGACTGCGAGGACTCGGTCGCCGCCGTGGATGCCGACGACAAGATCGGCATCTACCGTAACTGGCTCGGGCTGATGCGGGGCGACCTCACCGCCCGCTTCGAGAAGGGCACGCGGTGGGTGGAGCGCGCCCTCAATCCCGACCGCACCTACCTCGCCCCCGACGGGTCTAGCTTCAGCCTGCCCGGCCGGTCCCTGATGCTGGTGCGCAACGTCGGCCACCTGATGACCATCGATGCGGTGCTCACGGAGGCCGGAGCGGAGATCCCCGAGGGGATCCTCGATGGTATGGTCACCGCGCTGATCGCGCTGCACGACCTCAAGGGACTTGGCTCCGTGCGCAACTCCCGCAGCGGTAGCCTGTATATCGTCAAGCCGAAGATGCACGGCCCCGAGGAGGTCGCCTTCGCCGTGGAGCTGTTCGGGCGCATCGAGGATGCGCTGGGCATACCTCGCAACACCCTCAAGATCGGCATCATGGACGAGGAGCGGCGCACCACCGTAAACCTCAAGGAATGCATCCGCGCCGCCCGCGAACGGGTCATCTTCATCAACACCGGATTCCTCGACCGCACCGGCGATGAGATCCACACCTCCATGGAGGCCGGCGCCATGGTGCGCAAGAACGACATGAAGTCGCAGCCTTGGATCCTGGCCTACGAGGACTGGAACGTGGACATCGGTCTCGCCTGCGGCCTCCCTGGGCACGCCCAGATTGGCAAGGGCATGTGGCCCATGCCCGATGAGATGCGGGCCATGGTGAGCACCAAGATGGCCCATCCCAAGGCGGGAGCCAACTGCGCCTGGGTACCCTCCCCCACCGCCGCCACCCTCCACGCCCTGCACTACCACCAGGTCAAGGTGGCGGAGGTGCAGCGACAGCTCGCCACGCGCAAGCGGGCGAGCCTCAGCGATATCCTGACCCTTCCGCTGGCCCAAAACCCCCAGTGGACTCCCGAGGAGATCCAGCAGGAGCTGGACAACAACTGCCAGGGCATCCTCGGGTACGTGGTGCGCTGGATCGACCAGGGGGTCGGCTGCTCCAAGGTGCCCGATATCAAGGACGTCGGCCTGATGGAGGATCGCGCCACCCTGCGCATCTCCAGCCAGCACGTCGCCAACTGGCTCTACCATGGCATCACCAGCGAGGCCCAGGTCATCGAAACCCTGCGGCGCATGGCTGCGGTGGTGGATCGCCAGAACAGCGGGGACGTCAATTACCTCGACATGGCCCCAAGCTATGGGGGCATCGCCTTTGCCGCCGCCAGAGACCTGATCTTCAAAGGGCGCGAGGTGTCAAACGGTTACACCGAGCCCACCCTGCACGCCCGGCGCAAGGAGCTCAAGGCCGGCCTTGGTCGCTAGGCACCGCGCATAGCGGAACCGAAACGCCCGGCACCCGCCGGGCGTTTCGGTTATTGCGACCCGAACGCCGGGCTTCTATGGGTTCTATTCAGAGCGGAGAAGAAAGGCCGCGCAGATCGTACCCAGCGAGTTAGGTCTCGGTGAAGAACGCGTGGCTATGGGCGAAGTCGACGAAGTGGGCCTGGTACTTGCGCATATCCTGTAAGGCACTCCGGCCCTCCGGGGATTCTGCCAGCCGCAAGACGTCCCTCGCCTGCTCCCACCAGTATTCGATGAGGCCATCGAAGGGTTCGGCGAGGCCTCGCTCATCCATGATCAGATCGTTGGCCTCCACCGCCAGCGTCAACGAGTGCTGGAAACGGTTGGCACCAAGAACCCTGGACACCCGCTCCTGGAGCTCGTCGAAAGCAAGGGAATTCCAAAAGTGGCGGAATTCTTCGATGCTCACGTCGTCCCGACGCTTGATGCAGCTAATGAAGCGGATCATGGTGGCCAATGCATCCCAAGTGGGTGTATCGTTTTTTGCGAAACTTACGCTCGCACCCCCTATTCGTCAAATCGCGGCTGCGCATCGGGAGCACTGCGGCTTTGGACCAGCGAACCCACTCGTCCTAGGCAATTGAGGCCAATCGGCATCCAATACCCCGAACGCTCCGCCTAGAGAACCGCCATGACCGATTTCGACCGTCGCCGCTTCGAGCACGTCCGCTGGACCCTCTACGGGCTGCTGGTCTTTTCCTACATGGGCGTCTTCTTCCACCGCATGGCCCCCGCGGTGGTCTCCGGGGACCTGATGGCGGCCTTCGGTACCACCGGGGCGGCGCTTGGGTCCCTGGCTGCCATGTACTACTACGTCTACACCGCCATGCAGATGCCAGCGGGGGTGCTGGCCGACACCCTGGGTCCGCGCTACAGCGTCACCATCGGCGCCTGGGTCGCGGGGGTGGGATCGGTGATCTTCGGGCTGGCGCCGGACTTCTCCACCGCCGCCAGCGGACGGCTGCTGGTGGGGCTCGGGGTCTCGGTGGTGTTCGTGGGGCTGATGAAGAGCAACACGCTGTGGTTCAGCGAGCGTCGCTATGGCTTCATCAGCGGGCTGACGCTGCTCCTCGGCAACCTCGGTGCCATCGTCGCCGCGGGACCCCTGGCCGCGATCCTCAGCCTCTTCTCCTGGCGCCAGGTTTTCGTTGGAGCCGGCATTGCTTCGCTTCTGGTTGGATTCCTCACCCTCATCCTGGTGCGTAACCGTCCCGAAGACGCGGGGTTCCCCTCCATCCGCGAGCAGGAGGGCCTGCCGCCCCACCCCCCACGCGAGCAGCACTGGTTGCAGAATCTGAGGAACGTGCTGACCCACCGCGAGGCCTGGCCGGGTTTCTGGGTCAACTTCGGCATCACCGGCAACCTGTTCGCCTTCGCCGGGTTGTGGGGCGTGCCCCTGATGCGCGACCTCTTCGGCCTCTCCCGCGGGGAGGCCTCGCTCTACACCACCCTCGCACTGGTGGGTTTCGCAATGTCCGCCTTCGCCTCCGGCTGGCTATCGGATCGCATCGGCCTGCGCCGCCCGGTAATCATCGGGGCCGCCCTGACCTCCGCGCTCATTTGGCTGGCCCTGATCTTACTGCCCTGGGGACCGGGCTGGACCGGGCTCAGCCTCTATGCCCTGCTCGGAATATCGGCCGGGGGCTTCGTCGTCACCTATGCCGCCGCCAAGGAGATCCTCCCCCCCGGGGTGTCGGGCATGGCGATCGCCCTGGTCAACACAGGCCTGTTCCTGGGCGCCGCCATCATGCAGCCCACCTTCGGCTGGGTGATGGACCTCACCTGGAATGGCACTCTGGTGGACGGCGTCCGCCAATACGCCTACCTCGATTACCGCAACGGCCTATGGCTCTCCTTTGGGTTTGCGCTCCTGGCCCTCGTGGCCAGCCTGCGCATCCGCGAGACCCACTGCCAGAATCTCACCCTGAGAGCGGAACAGCGATGACCGCCATCCCTGCCTCGCCGGGGCCCGAGCCGCAAGAGTGAGCAGGCTGCGCGCCCTGTTCCTGAGCACCCTGTAGGTGTGGGTTTCCCGCAACCAGTTCCACGTCCGCCACCTCGAAACTAAACGCGAGGTGGTCGTATCCGCGCGGGTACCCTTCTCCACCCGGCGCCTGCTGATCGGGAACCTCAGCGTCGCGGAGGAGACCCATCGATGATGCCGTCGAGAAGGTGCGGAAGGGGCGCCGGTATCCGCCGCCACCCCTGGTGGTGATACAGCCCCTGGAGATGATCGAGGACGGCCTCTCCGAGGTCGAAGAGCGAGTCCTGCGCGAGGTCGCGGCCAGCGCCGGGGCCCGCAAGGTGGTGGTCTGGGTCGGGCATGAGCTCTCCGATGCGGAGGTCATGCGGCACTCGCAAAGCAGCTAACCTGCTGGGTCAGCGTCTTGTTGTTGGCGCGATGAGACGGGGGCGCCGGGGCGCCCCCTGATACAGACCTTAGGCGAGGCTCAGCCGACCGATGGCAGGCCGGCCAAGGCCATGGCCACCTCGGACTCGTCGTAGGCCTGATCGACCAGCTTCCCGGCCGTGTAGTCGCTATAGGACTGCATATCGAAGTGGCCGTGCCCGCAGAGATTGAACAGCAGGGCCTTGCTGACCCCCTCTTCCTTGCACCGGAGCGCCTCGTCGATGGTGGCCTTCACCGCGTGGTTGGCCTCCGGCGCCGGGATGATGCCCTCGGCCCGGGCGAACTGCACCCCGGCGGCGAAACACTCGGTCTGGTGGTAGGAACGCGGTTTGATGTAGCCCAGCGCGGCCAGGTGGCTGATCTGCGGCGCCATACCGTGGTAACGCAGACCACCGGCGTGGAACCCGGGCGGGACGAAGCCCGAGCCGAGGGTATACATCTTTACCAACGGGGTCAGATGGGCGGTGTCCCCGAAGTCGTAGGCGAACAGGCCCTTGGTGAGTGTGGGGCAGGCCGAGGGCTCCACCGCCACGAACTCGGTGTTGCGGCCCTCGCGCAGGCGCTCCCCGAGGAAGGGAAAGGCGATACCGGCGAAGTTGCTGCCGCCGCCGGTGCAGCCGATCACCATGTCGGGGTAGTCGCCCGCCATCTCCATCTGCTTTTGGGCCTCGAGCCCGATCACCGTCTGGTGCAGCAGAACGTGGTTGAGAACGCTGCCGAGGGCGTACTTGGTGTCGTCGCGCCTGGCCGCCATCTCCACCGCCTCACTGATGGCAATGCCCAGACTGCCGGTGCTGTTGGGGTTCTGGGCGAGGATCGCCCGGCCCGCCTCGGTGGTGTCGCTTGGGCTCGCGATGCAGCGGGCGCCGAAGGTCTCCATGAAGGCCCGGCGATAGGGCTTCTGCTGGAAGCTGACCTTGACCATGAAGACGTCAATCTCCAGGCCAAAGAAGGCACCGGCCAAGGCCAAAGACGAGCCCCACTGCCCCGCCCCGGTCTCGGTGGCGATCCGCTTAACCCCCTCTTCCTTGTTGTAGAATGCCTGGGGAATGGCGGTGTTCGGTTTGTGGCTGCCGGCCGGGCTGACGCCTTCGTACTTGTAGTAGATACGCGCAGGCGTCCCCAGTGCCTGCTCCAACCGACGGGCGCGGTACAGCGGCGAGGGCCGCCACTGGCGGTAGACCGCGCGTACCGGCTCGGGGATCTCGATCTCCCGCTCGACACTCACCTCCTGCATGATGACCGCCATGGGGAAGATCGGGGCCAGGTCGGCGGGACCGATGGGCTGCAGAGTTCCCGGATGGAGCACCGGGGGTAGCGGCACCGGAAGATCGGCGTTGATGTTGTACCAGGACTTCGGGATATCCTGCTCCCCGAGCAGGTATTTGACGGAATCAGACATGAGCTTTCACACCCTCCCTCAGGGTTGAAGATGAATGGGGTTACCGCAATCGCTGGGGGGATCGCCCGAGCGGATCCCCCAGACGCCCACCGCGCGGCGCTTGCTGATCGGCTCGATCTTGCCGGGGCGCCAGTTTACTCGCTCCGGCCGGAAAACCAACCCGTGCGTGAATCGGGGCGCGCCTGGGGCGTTCAAGCTCGCCACCCTCGAGCCCAGCGCCGCCCATCGAGCACCCACACCAGCAGCAAAAAGAGCATCAGCAGCAGAGTACCCGCCAGGAATGGGGGCCAACCCCTCTGCTCGATCAACCAGTGATCCGCCCCGTAGAGCGCCACCCCCAGTCCCAGGTAAGCCAGCGCCCGCCCCACCGGGTAGGGCACCGGATAGTAGCGGCGCCCAAGCCCGTAGGAGAGCAGCACCATACTGCCGTAACAGGCGAAATGCGCCCAGGCGGCCCCGGCATAACCGTAGATCGGTACCCACCACCACAGCAGCCCCACCGTGATAACCGACCCCGCGAGCGCCACCCAAGCCCCCATCAGGGTGCGGTCGGTGAGCTTGTACCAGATCGAGAGGTTCAGGTAGACGCCGAGGAGAAGGTTGGCGACGAGGAGCACCGGTACCACCTGCAGCCCTTCCCGATAGGCCGCGCCGACGAAGTACTGGAACAGATCGAGGTAGAGGGTGACGACGAGAAAGATGAGCACGCAGAAGATCACAAAGGCGTTGAGCACCGCCGCGTAGGTCTCGCCGGCGTCGCGCTCCTTGGCATAGGCGAAGAAAAACGGCTCCCCCGCGTAGCGAAAGGCCTGGATGAACAGCGTCATCAGGATCGAGAGCTTGTAGCAGGCGCTGTAGATACCGAGCTGCGCCATGTTGGTCTGAGGATCGTAGGGCAAGAGGTACTTGAGCGCGGCGCGATCGAGCATCTCATTGATAATGCCGGCAAAGCCGATGATCACCATGGGCAGTGAGTAGCGCATCAGCCGCCCGAACAGCGCCCCGTCGAAACCCCTTAGGCCGCCGCGCAACTGCGGTACCAGCAGGAGTAGCTTGCCGGCGCTGGCAACCAGGTTGGCGAGGAACACGTAGCCGATGCCGATGGCGGGGTCCCAGAGTCGGCCCAGCGCGGAGTTGGGGTCGGCCTCGAAGGCCTGGCGGCAGACCAAGATAAAAAAGAGGTTGAGCCCGATGTTGAGCCCGATCTCGCCCACCTTGATCAGCGCAAAGCGCACCGCCCGGTTCTCCGCACGCAGGCGGGCGAAGCCGAGCGCCCCCACCGAATCGAGGGCGAGGATCGTGGCCACCCAGACGATGTACTCCGGATGCGCCGCGTGGCGCAGGGTCTCGGCGATGGGCTGGCGCAGCACAACGGCAAGCAGAAAAAACCCCGCATTCACCAGCACCAGAAACCGCAACGCGGTGGCATAGACCGTCTCAGGGGACCAGGCGCCACCCTCGCGGAAGCGGAAGTAGCCCGTCTCCAGCCCGAACACCAACAGCACCGCCAGAAAGCCCATGTAGGCATAGAACTCCGCCACCACCGCGTACTCCGGCGGGGCGAAGGTGTAGGTGAACAACGGTACCAGCAGATAGTTGAGAAAGCGGCCGACGACGCTGCTGCCGCCGTAGATCGCGGTCTGGGAGGCAAGACGTTTGAGCGGGTTCAAGGCGGCAGACACCCTTTCCGGTGAGACGGCCAGGGGCGGTCAGAAGAGCCGATCCGACCTCGACCAGGCGAGTGGCCCATTCTCGCGTAGAAGCCTCTACGCGCCAAGGAAACCCGGCGTGCCGATGTCGGCGGGACGAGTGACGCTGGCATAGGCCACGGAGACCAGGGCGAGGACCCCACGCCCCCTTCTCCAACCTGCGCCATAGCAGCCGGGTCGGGCGTGGAAATGCCGACCCGACCGGACGCAGACAGAGACTCCCGCACACACAAAGGCTTCGCCGGTCGAAAAATCGACATGCCGAGAAGCGTCTCACCGCTTTTGTTAGATCCGCGATGTCTTCGACACCCCAATGCCTTCCATGACAGAGTTGACATTTTTTAAGGAAAAAACAATGTCTTGGGAAAAGATCTACTATACTTCGCATCGCGGTGCTTTGGCTGCGTTACCAAGTTAACCAAAAAAGGCGCCGGGAAAAGGGTGCGAGGCCCCCCCGAAAAACAACCACAGGGGGTTACCCACCAAGTTGAGCGGAAAACACATCTTTTGGAGATCCAACCCATGTCAAAGAAACTCGTAGCTCTAGCTGTTGCATCCCTGCTGGCAAGCGGCACTGCCGTGGCCGACAAGCAGACCGTCTGGTACGACATCGATGCCGGTGCGCTGAGTGATTACTGCCTCGCGGGCGATCTGGCGACCGCCGATGGCGCGTTGGCCGCGGCCCTGAGTTATGTCAGCGTTCATGTCGCCGCCGCGGCCGAGTTCGACGTCACCTGGCACGGCAAGAACGGTGCCGTGTTCAACATTGACCTTACCGGCGCACTCACCCAAGGCACCCTGACCTTCAGCGTCTCGGGCGCTGGGGCTGCGGCTGAGGCGGGTGCCATCGAAGCGGCGGCTACGGTGAAGTCCGCAGGTTTGGCCTTGGCCACCTCGGGGGCCGATGCCGCGGCTGGCGCTGGCGCTGGCGGCATTGCGGCGAGTGGAGCGGCGGCCGGCTCCCTCAACGGGATGTTGTCCCGGGTCACGGTGGATGCGGCCAACATCACGGAGTTCCGCGGTGGCCTGCTCATGGGCGGCCTGCAAGGCAGCGCCAGCGGCAGCTTCGTCTCCGAGTTGGCCGAAGTGCTGACTCAGGCCTACGCGATTGCGTGCGCCGACGCCAACATCAGTGCCAATCCGCCACTGGCGTGTAATTCGAACGGCTCACTGACCCCGGAAGTCGCCACGGTAGCTGCCGAGGCCATGGCGGGGGCGATCAGCGGCTCGGCAGTGGGCATTGCCACCGTCGCTCACTACAAGAAGCTCCCTGGCAACAAGTCCACTGACATCATCGATCTGAACACGGGTGCCGTGGCCATTCTGGGTTGTGCCGCTGGCGCCAGCGCCAGCGCGCCGTAACCGAGTCAATAGCGCAAACCGTGCGACCGGGCCGGAACCCACCGCGTCCCGGCCACTCGATGACCACCTAACAAGCCGCCGCGCCCTCAGGGGCGCGGCTTTTTTTGCGCCCAGATTGGCGCAGGCTTGTGGGCGCAAGTACCAGCCTAAGCGGATCAGGGCGAACGGTGCGAGGCGCCACTCCCGCAGTGCCCATCTGTCAGCGCCCGCGCGCTGGGCCTATACTGCCCCCGGTTGCTCTGCCTGGGCCCCGCCGGATGAACGACTTGCACGATCTCGAGCTGCTCCTTGGGTCCCACACCCCCATCCTGGTCATCGAGTCGCTGGAGGAGCCCCGGGTGCTGCAGATCTGTGTGCAGCTTGGGCTGCGGCTCGGAAAACCGGTATTCCGCTGGACCCTCACCGAGGGGCTGAGCCGCGCCGACACCCACCAGCCGGGGCAACGGACCACCGCCGACCCCGCCGAGGTGCTGCGCCACATCAAGGCCACCTCGCTCGCGGGGCTGTATCTGCTGCTCGACTTCCACCCTTTTCTCGACAACCCCCTGCACATGCGCCTGATCAAGGAGATCGCCCAGACCTACGGCGAGACCCCGCGCACCCTGGTGCTGGTCAGCCACGCGCTCGCGGTGCCCCCGGAGGTGCGCCACCTAAGCGCCCGCTTCACCCTGCGTCTGCCCGATCGGGCGCGGCTGTTGGGGCTGATCCGCGAGGAGGCGGAGCAGTGGCAGCGGCAGTACCCGGGGCAATCGGTCAGGGCCGATCGGACGGCGGTCGAGCAGCTTGCGGGCAACCTGCTCGGGGTGACCGAGTCGGATGCCCGCCGGCTGATGCGCAACGCCATCCACCGCGATGGGGCTATCACCCACGAGGATGTGCAGGAGGTGATGAAGGCGAAGTACGAGCTGTTGAGCAGCGAGGGGGCGATCAGCTTCGAGTACGACACCGCCCACCTCGGGGATGTGGCCGGGCTCGACAACCTCAAGGCCTGGCTCGAGCGGCGCCGCCAGGGGTTTCTCGG
>Ga0208980_10001040_pt1 | contig 16628 bp, 13 predicted proteins | sample WetSurMetagenome_3_FD_187993 | JGI IMG/M metagenome (GOLD analysis project Ga0208980, IMG submission 187993) | Wetland microbial communities from Twitchell Island in the Sacramento Delta, sample from surface sediment Aug2011 Site A1 Bulk (version 2) | ecosystem: Environmental > Aquatic > Marine... | reverse complement strand
TATGCCTGGATGATGATATGGAAGGCGAATCCCAACTCCAAGAGAGGAGTTGGGATTCATTTCGTTCATCCATGCCAATAGGGAATCTCTTTTATTTCTTGATTAGCGGCAGGAAATTTTGCAAGTGCGCCGCCAGCACTGCCCAAAACCCGCCTGTCAGGTCATAATCACCGGCTGATAGTGTCCCCGTATCCGGCTGGCCGGCCGTGCCTGAGAGGGTGTAGCTGCCGGAGGTCAGGCCGATCGTGCCGCCGTTGTCGACCGTCCACCAGGAAAGATCGTAGATGGTGGTCGTTTCAGCCAGGACCGGGGCGACTGACAGGGCGAGTAACAACAGCAAGCAGAACAGGATAACCCATCGCTTAATCTTCATGGCAGCCCCCTCAGCGTAACCTAAAATAAGGGATGCACAGGGTGTTGCTGCAATGAGCCATTTTCAGAGTGTTATGGGTGGTATCGATATAGCTGATCAGTGGGAACCCGTCGATGCCGATCGTGATCGAGTTGTACAGGCCTACATCCCCAGTTGCATCGACCGTGGTGATGTTTGCGGTTGTGCAGGTTTGGTTAGAACAATGTGCCACCTTAAGATCATGGTCAGGATAGTCATAGTAACTGATCACACCCAAACCATCCGCACCAATAGTGATCGAAGTAGCCTGTTCGGAAATATTTCCAGCCAGGTCGAGCGTGTAGGTTGTCGCACTGCTGCAGGAAGCATTACTACAATGGGCAACTTTCAGGGCACCATCCGTGATGGCATTGTAGCTGATCAGCCCCAATCCATCAGTACCGGTGGTGATCGATGTGTAATAACCTGCAAGATAAGATGAGTCGATAGTTGAAACCGTCGCGCTTGAGCAAGCGATGTCATTACAATGTGCAACTCTCAAAGCACCGACAAAGTAGCTGATCAATCCCAGTCCGTCCCCGCCAATGGTGATAGAGATGTGAAAACCACCAGCCCCACCCGATACGATTTCAAAGACCGTCGCAGTGCTGCAAGTGATATCATCGCAATGCGCCACCTTCAGGTTATGGGTGGTATAGTTCAGGTAACTAATCAACCCAAGGCCATCGGTGCCGATGGTGATGGCTGTGTGCCAACCGACATTACCAATTGAATCCAATGTGTTTGTCGTTACGCTGCTGCATATAATATCTTCGCAATGGGCAACCTTAAGATCGGGATCGTCCCCAGCTGCGTAACTGATTAACCCCAATCCATCTGTGCCGATGGTGATCGAAGCGAATCCAGCATTTGATTCAATGATGAAAGCCGTGGCTGTGCTGCAGGCGATGTCATTGCAGTGTGCGATCATCAGATAATCATGTAGATAGAAATAATCATAATAGACGATCAACGCCAGTCCATCACTGCCGATGGTCGATGTCACATAACCAGCGACAGTCGGTGCAAGGGTGGAAAAGCTAAAGGTGTTTCGTCCGGGCATGTCAGCCTGGCAAACCACGCTGCCATCCTCATTGATGGTTCGGATTGTGCTGCCGACGTCACATCCACTACTTACGCGTCTCTGGGTGAAATCTGAGTCGATTGAGAACGTGCCGGTCGAGAGCACCAACCCGCTTCCAGCGGAGTAGGTCGTGTCATTATCCAACCCATCCGAAAAACCCTCTGGTACATCCATCAGGCCATTCCAGGGTGCAGCGCTGGCGTACAAGGCATACGGGACAGGGGTCAATTCCTGGTGGGGGAAGGTGGTTATACCGCTGTCGCCCGGACACTGCAGTGAGACTTCCAACCAGAGAGCAGTCCCGGTATAGAAATAGGAGCCGAAGTCCAGCTTGACAATGAATAATCCGGCCGACACCGGCAAGTCGGCGAAAATAAGCGTGTCGCCGATCTTTTCGCCCCCATCGGCCTCATCCCACAGACTGAACTGGAAGTCGCAGGCACCCGTATAAGGTGTGCCGTCGCGGTCGAGCCGCCCCTGGTAGGTGAAAGCTGTCCCGAGTGGAGAAGCACCGGGCATAGCGGAACTGCTGCCTACGCCGAACATCAGGCAGACTATGAGTAATACAACAAAGAAAAGCTTCATTTTCATGTTTGCCTCCGAGATGAACCGATTGAAGCATTACCCGGCGGTTCGAACCCCCATGGAGCGCCCTACGGCTTGTGCTGCGAAGTCAAATCAACCTTTCTACCGGTCGTAATGCTGATCCGGAGATTGGTTCCGTCTGTATTCCTTGCGATGATGAAGTAACTGGAAGATTCCGCCCTGATATACCCCGCGATGCTATACGGATATGGTTAATGTAGCACGTTTCTTCTTAAAAACAAGTAGGGACTCACCGCTCCCTGTGTGACCACAAGAGTGCGTCCCTACAAGGGAAACCCCCATTATATCCAGATCATTGGCAGGAACGATTTCGTTATTCCCATCAGTGTTTCGAAGAACTCACACGCCAGTTCGCCACCTTATCCTACTGTGGAACATCACCATCTTCCACTTGGAATAACGCTTCCACCGTGACCCCCAGCACCCTGGCCAACTTAAGTGCCAGGTAAGTGGAGGGGATGTAGATCCCATTTTCAACCGTGTTGATCGTCTTGCGGGTGACGCCGACCAGTTCGGCCAACTGTTCCTGGGTCAGGTCCTTTCTGGCCCGTTCGATCTTCAGCGTGTTACGCAGCCTTTTCTCATCCATACATCACCTGTTCAACCAGTAAGCCGAGGCGCCGTAGGCACCAAAACCCACCAGCAGGCCAGTGACCAATACCCGCCCCAGGTCGGGGAAGTCGATGATCAGCGATAAGACCACCATCAGGCAGATGTAGCCGATCAGGGCAAAGAATGCCGTCCGCCAGGCTTTTAACTCGTTTAATCGCACCAGCTCGTCGTTCATCATCTCCCGTAAAGCTGGGTCCTGCTTCATTTCCATCTTCAGCCGAACCTCCTTCACCACGAAAAAGGTTTGGATGCCAAGACAAACATACATGAGGATCAGCAGGGCGTCACCCAGCATTCCATCTTCCCCTCCGGAAAGACGCAAGGCTGAGCGGGCGATCCAGGTGATGAAGAAGACGGCCAGAGCGACCAGGTATGCCCCGCGGTAGCGGTTGCGCTTTTGATTCAATAATTCGAATTTGGTGGTCATTTTAAACTCCTTGGATAGTAACATGTACTGGATAATATATAACGTATAATGTACATAATATAACCTAAAGGTTACATATTGTCAAGAGATATTAACCTTTTTGGGCTTGATTGAGTCCAGAACGACGGTTTAAACTCTCATGCAATCCTAATTTACCAAAAATCACCAATGCATATAATGTAATTATCCATAAACCGGGGAATTCGGCTGCTTCATCGCTTTACGATCTATTTTCCGGAAACCAGAGAAAGAGAGATGCCATGAAGATCGTGACTGATTGCGCGGCAGACCTGCCAGCAGATGAAATTGAAGCCCTGGGAATCATCCAGGCTCCGTTGTATATCCAGTTCCCTGAAGGCGAAGTGAGTTCGCTGGACCTGACCCCGGATGAATTCTACGACCGGCTGGCAGCCATGTACCCCGAGATCCCCTCGACCGCACAACCCTCGAGCGGCATGTTTTCCGGAATTTATCAAAAATTAGCTGAAAAGGGTAAGGAGATCCTTTCAGTCCATATTTCCTCCGGCTTATCCGGCACGGTCAACTCGGCTCGATTGGGCAGCGAGGAAATAAAAGGGACGGCTATCCATATCTGGGACACGATGACCCTCTCGGGTGGAGAACGCTTCCAGGTTCTGGCAGCTGCCAAGGCAGCCAAAGCCGGCTGGAGCATCAAAGCCATCCTGGAACGCCTGGAGCAGATCCGCCAGAGCAACGAGGTCATTTACACCCTTGACACCCTGGAATACCTGGCCAAAGGTGGGCGCATCGGGCGCGTACAAGCGCTGGCCGGTATGCTGCTCAAGATCAAACCGGTCATCACTGTGGACCACAAGGATGGCAAGTACACCAATGTTTCCAAAGGTCGCACGATTGGGCAAAGCCTGGAGATGATCGGTGATTACCTGCAAAAGAAGGTCGGCAGCGAGCCCATGTGGGCAACCGTCCTGCATGGTCGTTTTCAGGAATCAGCCGATGCGCTGTCTGAAATATTAAAAAAGAAACTCAACATATCGAAATTGGAGGTAATGCGTATCTCCCCCGTGTTGGGCGTTCACACCGGGCCTGGCATCGTGGGTGTGGCTGTCGTGCCGATGCGCCTGATGTCGGATTTCAAGTAATTCGAGGTCCTGAAATTAACCCCGACCGGTCTATGGTCGGGGTTTTTTTAATCCGGGATGACCGTTTTCAAGTCAGCGGGGTATGCTGCAGAGTATGGGCCAGGTTGTGGATCCATTTGCGTGATAGATAGCGTCGCATACCCAGGCACCATTTGGTGACCTCCTCGGTCATGGCCAGCAGGTAGACCCAGTAGACCGGCAGGTGGAAGACGAACACGCCCAGGGCTGCCAGCGGGACTCCCACGATCCAGATGATGATGCCATCCAGGAAAAGCGAGTAACGCGTATCGCCGCCAGCTCGCAGAACACCCAGCACAATGGTCGCGTTCATGGCTCGTACCCACAGGATAAGTCCAAAAATGGTCAACAAGCGATGCGCATAGGCGATGACAATTGGAGAAACCTTAAATAATGCCAGGATCGAATCGCCGCCCAGTAACGCCACGCCTCCCAACACGACACCCAGGCTGCCGGCCATGCCCAGCGAAAGGCCGGCAGTGTGATGAGCTTGCTCCTCCTCCCCGCGCCCGATGCGGTGGCCCACCATCACCGCTGTGGATAGGCTGATGCCATTCATAAAAGCCCAGGCAAGGTTTTCGATCGTGCTGAGCATGTTCACGGCAGCGAAGGATTCAGTACCAATATGGGCATAAATGGCGTTATAAGCGGTGATACCAAGTGACCACAACACTTCATTCAGTACGACTGGCAGGACGGGCTTTAAGACTTTCGAGGCAAAAGCCCGGTTGAAGTCGAGCAGTTCATTAAGCGGGGCGGCAACTGGCGAGCGTGTCAGATAAGTGGCAGCCAGGATACCGGTGCATTCCAGTGCGCGGCTGATCATAATGGCAACTGCAGCTCCGGTTACCCCCATGGCTGGCAGGCCAAGATGCCCGAAGATCAGGCACCAGGACAGCAGGGTGTTCAACGCCAGGGCTGCTGTACTGATGACCATCGGTATGCGCACGTTACCGACGCTGCGCAACACGGTCGAGTAGCTGACGGTAACAGCAAAGAATAAAAATGAGAAGCCATAAATGCGCAGGTAAGCGCTACCCAGTTTCACGACTGCAGGATCCATCGAATAGAGTCCCATGACCTGGGCTGGGAAAAGTTCGGCCAGCAGGAAGAAGAAACCGCCTGCCAGCAAGGCCAGCGCCAGTGTCAAACCCAGCACGCGGTGGATATTGTGCGTGTCCCTTTTTCCCCACAACTGCGCGGTGAAAATAGCCGATCCACTCGCGATGCCGAAGACCGCCAGGGTCAGCAGGAAGAACATCTGGCCAGCCAGACCGACCGCTGCGATTGCTGTCTCGCCCTTCTGGCCGATCATGATCGTCCCGACCACGTTAAAAACAGCGGCTGCCAGGCCCTGCAGGATGATGGGCCCAGCCAGCCTCGAGAGCTCCCGTAAGTAGGCGCGGTCATAACCAAACCGGTACTCGTGTACCGGTTTCATGGGCGACTTTGGGGTGGCTGATGACTTTGGACTCATTTGTTGAACCAGGCAGGAATTATACCTTTCCCATCCGACCGGGAGTCCATTTCACGAGATCAAAAAAAACACCAGGTCGATATCTGTCAGCTTTTAGATGTTCAGATCGACCAGCCGTTTCATCCTATCGCCTGTCGATAGAGCCACCACGGTCAACAAACCCTGTGGTGGGAGCCGGCCTTATTGTAAATGAATTTGAGCGGATGTTTGCATCACCAGAAGGTGGCGGGAAATCCGGATTAATGAGCAAAAAATTCGTGAAGTCCTTTTAAATAAGATACGGGAGATACACAGCGATCAGCACCTTCCGGATTACCTGAATCACCAGGTTTATATAGTGAAACTCTTTGTCTTCATTAAACTACAGCATATCAAATAGGAGCTGAATTAGGAATTGCGAATATATTAAGCCGTAGGTGCGATCCCAATCTGTTTGCATGACTACCGGGGCGAATAATGAGACTAGGCTTGTAAATTAATACTTATTATTGTATAATTCTTGTATCTTTTAGACATAAAATGAGCTATTTATGGTCAAAATAGACGCAATTGATAAACAAATATCTGATTTGCTACTCGAAGATGGCCGAATGACCTGTTCTAAAATTGCCAAACGGATCGGGGGGGTTTCTGAGCGAGCCGTGCGCTACCGAATCAACCGGTTGATTAAAAACAATATTCTGGCCGTGCATGGGAATGTCAATGGGCCTGGATTGGGTTTCAAGGTCTTTGCTGATGTGTTCATTGATGTTGAACCGGGCATGGTGAAGGAGATCGCCGGATTATTATCGGGTTATGAATCCGTTAGTTATGTGGCTTGTACCACCGGTGATACCGACATCAGCATCCAGATGTTTGCGCGTGACAACGATGAGTTATATCAATTTGTGACTGAGATCATCGGTCGAATCCCGGGCGTCCGAAAGACGAGCACCTCCTTGATCTCTGTGGTCACCAAGGATGACCATGTCTGGCAGATTCCATCTTCTTGTATCCAGAAGAATCTGACAGATAAACCATGACGACTGTTTTATTGCCGGTACTAAGAATTTATATTTCTAAGCGATCATTTAGAAAATGTGTTACAGGCTGATGAGAAAGAGTCAGGCGTTTTATTTGATGTTGGGAGCACCATATGGTTATCGAAAGCAGTAACTTTAAACCAGCAGAACATCTATCAGGCACCCTTAAACGCGAACTGACGCTGTTCCCGTTATTCGGTTTGATCTACTTCACGGTCTGTGGTGGAGCCTTCGGGATCGAACCGTTGGTCGGTTGGGCCGGACCAGGCATGGCGCTTCTTTTAATAGTAGTCATGCCACTGGTTTTCAGCATCCCAAACATGCTCATGGTGCGTGAAATGACTTCCATGATGCCGGTGGAGGGTGGCTATTATCACTGGGTCAAGCAAGCTTTTGGGCCTTTTATTGGTTTCATATCCGGTTGGATGAACTGGGTGTTTTCGTGGCTGGATGTTTCCATATACCCCGTCCTGGCAGCTTATTACCTGGGGTATTTCATCCCTCCTCTGCGGGAAGGGATGACGATTGGTGGGGTTGAGTTATCGGCTGCCTTCCTTTCCTGGCTGGTGGCGGTCATCCTGATCTGGAGTATCTCATACTTGAATATCCGCGGCGCGCGTCTGACCGGTCTGACCACCAACTGGCTGGGGTTGGTCATGATCATCCCACTCGTCCTGATGACGGTGGTCGGTTTTTATAACTGGATCAGCAGTGGCACCACCATTGTTCTGCCATTTCTCCCTGTCGGGGAGAATTTCATTGGCGCCATGAGTACCGGCATTTTCATCGCGATGTGGAATTTCATGGGGTGGGAGTTGCCGATGGCTGCAGGTGATGAGATCATAAATCCCAAGAAGACCTACCCGCGTGCCATGGCGCTGGTGTTGGTGGCGGCCATCCTCACCTATGCCCTGCCCACCATCGCAGGTCTGTACGGTGGCGCCGGATATGACGGGCGCTATCAGGCTTGGGGCATCGAGGAATACGAAACAGGCGCCGGCATCGGTCCGGTAATGGAAGAGTATGGTGTGACACCCGAACAGATGGCGGACATGAATATCGATCTCAGTCAATCGTACGGCTGGGAATTTCCGGATATTGCCCATGCAATCGGCGATCAGGCGGCCGGGGTCAACAGCCCGCTGTCGTATTTCCTGGGAAGTACGGTCATGCTGGCAGCCGTGCTATCCATGATCGGGCTTTTCACCAGCATCAGCATGGGAGGGACGCGCTTGCCGTTTGCCATGGCCAGGGATGGCATGATGCCATTTTTCCTGACCAAGGTTACCCGTCACTATGGTACACCCTGGGTATCCATTTTAGTCTGTGCGATTTTTTATACGATATTCTCCACCAATGCGTTTGCCTCGCTGGTGGTGATCGATGTCTTCCTCAATATGTTGGTGTTGATGGCGGAGTTCCTGGCCTTGTGGGTCCTGCGAGTTAAGAAACCCGAGGTTAAACGAAAAAAGGTACCGGGAGGGTATTTGGGACTGGTGTATGTGACCTTTTTACCGCTGATCGTCATCATTCTGGCCATATACAGCCAGGTTGTCGAGGAAGGATTTAAATCCATTGGCTGGGCATTGATCTCCATGGCGGTCGGGGCTGTTTTGTATTTTCCGATCAAGAAATATGTCAAACGTGGCATCCCGGATATCGATCCATTCGATATGTCCCATAACGAGGAGTATTGATAATTTCTCTTCCTGCTCGTTAAACCTATAGGTAAATGTGGTTATCACCTTAGGTTCAAATTTATTGAAAATAATTTAAAAGGAGTGAACAATGGAAGAAGTATCTGCAAAAGCACGGGCGATCGCTACTGAGAAGAAGAAATTAAAGAGGGAATTGACCCTGATTCCGCTGTTTGGCTTGATCTACTTTACCGTCTGCGGTGGCGCCTTCGGTGCCGAACCCATGGTCGGCTTATCCGGGCCGGGATTGGCACTGGCTTTGATGGTCATTACACCGCTTGTATTCAGCATCCCGAACATGCTGATGGTACGCGAGATGCAATCCATGATGCCGGTAGAAGGCGGTTATTATCATTGGGTTAAGCAGGCGTTTGGTCCATTCGTCGGATTTCTATCAGGCTGGATGAACTGGGTGGTTTCCTGGGTGGATGTATCCATTTACCCGGTTTGGACTGCCTGGTACCTGAGCTACTTCATTCCTGCTTTGAATGAAGGCACCACCATTTTCGGGATCGAGTTCTCCTCGGAATTCCTGTCCTGGCTGGTTGCGGCGGTTCTGATCATCGCGCTCTCGATCCTGAATTTGCGCGGTGCCCGGCTTTCGGGCCTGACTGCCAGCTGGTTGGGTGTGTTGATGATCATTCCCCTGGTGGTCATGTCCATCTTCGGCATTTATTCCTGGGTTGTTCACGGAACACCCACCGACATCCCCTTCCTGGTGGGCGGGCAGGAAGTAAATGGTACGACCCTGCTGGGTGCATTAAGTGTGGGCATCTATGTCGCCATGTGGAACTTCATGGGTTGGGAGCTACCCACGGCAGCCGGGGATGAGATCAAGGAACCCAAGAAGACCTATCCGCGTGCGATGGTCCTCGTCCTGATCGCCGCCATCCTGTCCTACTCGATCCCCACGATCGCCGGCCTTTATGGCGGTGCGGGTTCTGACGGGCAGTATATGGCGTGGGGCATTGAAGAGTACGAATCAGGAGCCGGCATCGGCCCGATCCTGAATGAACAAGGTGTCAGCGACGAACAAATGATGAGCTGGGGAGTGGATCCCACCATCGATGCCGGTTGGGAATTCCCAACCATCGCCCACCGTATCGGTGATGCGGTCGCCGGCAAGGACAGTCCGCTGTCCTATTTCCTGGGCGCCATCGTGGGTATTTCTGCCATCTTCTCGATGATCGGATTGTTCATTGGAAATGGGTTGGGAGGTACCCGTGTGCCTTACGCCCTGGCGGAGGATGGCATGATGCCGTCCTGGCTCAACAAGGTTCATCCGAAGTTTGGTACCCCCTGGATCTCGATCGTTATTTGTGGTGCGTTTTTCCTGATATTCTCGACATCCGCCTTTCAGAACCTGGTGGTTATCGATGTCTTCCTGAACATGCTGGTGCTCATGGCTGAAATTTTGGCTCTGGTGGTGTTGCGTCATAAAAAACCGACCCTCCCGCGCAACCGTGTTCCCGGTGGCGTGTGGGGTTTGATCTACATCGTCGTCGCACCCTTGACGGTTATCGTGATCGCGATCGTCAGCCAGGTGGCCGATTACGGCTGGGAAAGCTCGATCGGTTGGGGGCTCGCTGCCATCCTGATCGGTGCGCTCTTCTATCTCCCGATCCGTAAGTGGGTAAAACCAGGCATTCCCGATGTTAACCCGTATGTATTAAATGCGCCTGAAAAATAATTCATGAAAGAGATCTGGAAATAAGTATGATAAGGAGATAAACATGAAAGTTTTACTTGTGGGTGTGGGCGGCGTCGGCGAGTCGATCGCTGTGATCGCGGCCAAACGGCCATGGCTCGAGCTGATGGTCCTGGCAGATTACAACAAAGCGCGGGCAGAAGAAGTCCAAGCCAGGTTGCCGGACAAGCAGATATTCCCGGTTGAGTTTATCGATGCCGGTAAAAAAGACATGATTGTTGCCATGGCCAGGAAATACCAGGTTGACCTGATCATGAATGCCTGCGACCCCAGTTTCAATGTGCCGATCTTTGATGCCGCCTTTGAGGCAGGCTGCAACTACATGGATATGGCGATGACCCTTTCCGAACCACATCCAAGCGATCCATTCCATGCAACCGGTGTAAAACTGGGTGATTACCAGTTCGCACGCGCCCAGCAATGGAAGGACAAAGGTATCCTGGCCTTGCTCGGTCTGGGTGTGGAACCCGGCATGGCGGATGTGTTCGCCAAATATGCATCGACCCATTTGTTCGACGAGATCGATGAAATCGGTATTCGCGATGGCGCCAACCTGATCGTCAAGGGCTATGATTTTGCCCCGAACTTCTCGATCTGGACGACCATTGAAGAATGCCTCAATCCGCCGGTGATCTGGGAAAAAGGGAAAGACTGGTTCACAACGGCGCCCTTCTCGGAGCCGGAGGTATTTGATTTTCCCGAAGGGATCGGGAAGACAGAGTGCGTGAACGTGGAGCATGAAGAAGTGCTGCTCGTCCCGCGTTATATCAAGTGCAAGCGGGTCACTTTCAAATACGGCTTGGGCGATGAATTCATCGGCATTCTCAAGACCCTGCACATGCTGGGCCTGGATAACAAGGAACCCATCAAAGTCAAGGATGTCAAAGTCGCTCCCCGGGATGTGGTGGCAGCCTGCCTGCCTGACCCGGCTCACCTGGGTCCATTGATGGAGGGCAAGACTTGCGCCGGTACCTGGGTGAAAGGCAGGAAGGACGGCAAGGAAAAACAGGTTTACCTCTACCAGGTCGCAGATAACAAGGAAAGCATGGATCGACTGGGTTGCCAGGTGGTTGTCACCCAGACTGCTTTCAATGCTGTGATCGGTATGGAGCTGTTGGAAAAAGGCATCTGGAAAGCCACAGGTGTTGAGGGCCCAGAAGCCTTCGATCCAATCCCCTATATGGATCTGATGGCGGAATATGGATTCCCCTGGGGAATCAAGGAATGGTAAGAAGTATTGGATGAGTTGTTGATCGCTGCATTACAAGAGAGCTCTCCAATCTCAGTCCTGTCTGGTAAACTTTAGCAGCAATTGGGATTGGAGAACTTACCATTTCTCCTTGCATTCAGGAAACCATTATTCTTCCAAGGAGGTTGACATGCCATTTGGATATACCGGAAAGATTCTGCATGTAAATCTGACCGAGGGAGCGATCACGACTGAAAACCCTCCTGAGAGTTTTTACCGTACCTACATGGGGGGCAGTGCGTTTGGATTGTATTACATCCTGCGCGAAGTGCCAGCTGGAATAGATCCTCTTTCGCCTGATAATCTTTTGACATTTATGTTATCGGTCACCACGGGTGTGCCAATCTCAGGGCAGAGCCGCCTCAGCGCCAATGCAAAGAGCCCGATGACCGGTGGGATCGGTGATTCTCAAGCGGGGGGCTTCTTCCCGGCGGAGCTCAAGTTTTCAGGTTATGATGGGATTGTGCTGCGTGGGAGATCTCCAAAACCCGTCTATCTCTCGATCATAGATGGCGAAGCCAGATTGCATGACGCAGGGCATCTGTGGGGAAAGCAAACCTACGAGGTTGATCAGGCTTTAAAAGCTGAAATCGGTGATCCAAAGGCACAGGTGATGCAAATCGGCCCGGGCGCAGAAAATGGTGTGCGTTTCTCAACCATTGTCAACATGGTTAACAGGAACGCCGGACGGACCGGGCTGGGTCTGGTGATGGCTTCCAAGAATTTGAAAGCCGTGGTTGTACGTGGCAAAAAGGCAGTTGAACTGGCAGATCCAAAGGCTTTGGGGGAACTGGCCAAAGCTGGAGCCAAAATGCTGCCGGATAATGGGGATATGGATGCCTTGGCAAAACATGGGACCGACTCCGTGCTCAAACCGCAAAACGATCTTGGGACCTTGCCAACTCGGAATTATTCTGAAGCGCAGTTCGAGCATGCCATTGCTTTAAGTGGTGAGACGATGACTGCAACCATATTGAAGAAGCGCGATACGTGTTATGCCTGTGTCGTGCGTTGCAAGCGTGTGGTTGAAACAGAATATAAACAATTCAAGGTCGAGACATATTACGGTGGACCTGAATATGAGACCATCGCTTCATTCGGGTCCATGTGTGGTATTGGCAATTTGGATGCCATAGCATTATTTCATAAAATTTGCGACAGCTTTGGGGTGGATACGATCACATGTGGCGCCACGATCGCCTTTGCCATGGAGTGCTTTGAAAAAGGGATCATCTCCATAGAAGATACCGGTGGCATCGATCTGAGATTTGGAAACACGGATGCGGTGTTACAGGTCTTGGATCAAATTGTAAAATGCTCCACCCCCTTTGGGAAAACACTCGCTGGGGGGTCGGCCAGCGCAGCCAGGAAATTTGGACCTGAAGCATCGAAGTGCCTGACGACCGTGAAAAATCAGGAAGCTGGCATGCATATGCCCCAGTGTAAAAAATCGCTGGCCCTTATCTATGCAGTCAATCCCTTTGGTGCCGATCATCAATCCAGCGAGCACGATTGGATGTATGAAGCCGGAACGGCAGATCTTTACTTAAAACGATTATCGTTACTCGGTTTAAAGGATCCACCCGCGCCTGGTGATTTTGGTCCTGAAAAAGTTCGTTTTGCCTACCTGACCCAGTTTTTTTACAGCCTGTTGGACAGCCTGGTACTCTGCCAGTTCGTATTTGGCCCTGCATGGACATTATATGGACCACAGGAGACGGTCGAGATGGTCAGAGCGGTCACTGGCTGGGATGTCACGTTGGATGAATTAATGAAGCTTGGCGAAAGACGTTTGAATATGTTGAGGATTTTTAATGCGCGCGAAGGATTTACCAGTAAAGAGGATGCCCTGCCCGAAAAATTCTTTATTCCGCTCAAAGGCACTGGACCAACCGCCGGTGTCGCGGTCGACCGTCAGGCGTTTGAAGCCGCAAAGGAGCAGTACTATGTTGCGCTTGGGTGGACCGATAATGGTAACCCCACCCTGGGCAAGTTGAAGGAATTGAACTTGGAGTGGGCAGCAGGTAAGGATCAATAAAACATTTAGGGTACTCAAATGACTATCATGACTGACTTTCAGGAAACCATTAAACACCTTTCACCCGTTTGGACCCATTACAGCGATATCATCGTTGACCATGCTGAAGGCAGTTATATCTATGCCACCGATGGCCGCACGATCCTCGATTTCACCTGTGGGATCGGTGTCACAAACACCGGGCACTGCCATCCCAAAGTGGTCGAAGCTATCCGCGCCCAGGCTGGTCTTTTGCTGCATGGCCAGGCTAACCTGGTCACCCACAAGCCCATGCTTGAACTGGTTGAAGAGTTGCGCAGCGTTGTTCCGCCCAGCCTGGATGGTTTTTTCTTCAGTAATTCCGGTGCTGAAGCAGTTGAAGGCGCTCTTAAACTAGCCCGGCAAGCCACCAATCATCCGAATGTGATCGTTTTCCAGGGAAGCTTTCATGGACGCACCGTGGCCACCATGTCCATGACCACGTCCAAAACCATCTACAGGAGCGGCTACCAGCCGCTCATGCCGGGGGTTTACGTCGCACCTTATCCCTATGCGCTCAGGTATGGTTGGGATGTCGAAACCACCAGCCGGTGGTGTCTGGATGAGCTGGAATTAATTTTACAGACACAGACTGCACCTGCCGAAACGGCTGCCGTCTTTATTGAGCCGGTCCTCGGAGAAGGGGGATACATCGTGCCCCCCGTTTCATTTATGAAGGGCTTGCGTGAGATATGTACGCGGGATGATATCTTGCTGGTTGTGGACGAGGTGCAAACAGGATTCGGGCGCACCGGCAAATGGTTCGGTCATCAGCATTTTGGCATCGAACCCGATATCATGACCATCGCCAAAGGACTGGCCTCCGGAATGCCCATCTCGGGGGTCATCAGCCGGTTGGACTTGATGAAAAAATGGATCCCGGGTGCACACGGCGGTACCTATGGGGGAAATGCGGTTTCTGCTGCTGCCGGGGTGGCCACCATCCAGGTGATCAAAGAAGAAGGAATGATCGAGAACGCCGTGGCCAGAGGTTCCCAACTGGTGGCCGGGCTGGGTCATCTCCAGGAAAAATACCCCCAAATTGCCGAAGTACGGGGATTGGGGTTAATGATCGGGACAGAATTCCGTGACACCGGCGGTAAACCGGATAAGAAGACGGCCAAAGCGGTTCAACATGAATGCTTGGATCGGAATTTGATGCTGCTGACGGCCGGTCCTTGGGATAATACCATCCGCTGGATCCCACCTTTGAATGTCACGGAAGCTCAAATAAGTGAGGCCTTGAATATCTTTACGGTGTCATTGGATGCCACTACAAAATGAAACCTTGATGGAAAAACTATCCAAACCTAAATCGGAGAGTTGGGAATGATTGACAATCTAAAAGAGATGCTGGAACGGGCGCACGCTGCACAGAAAGTGGTCGAATTCTGGTCGCAGGAAAAAGTGGATGAAATGGTGCTGGCTGTCGGCTGGGAAAGCTACAAGCGGGAAACCGCCGAAGCTTGTGCCCGCCTGGCTGTGGATGAGACTGGCTTGGGAGTCTATGAACACAAAGTAATCAAGCACCAGAAAAAAACCTTGGGGGTCGTGCGTGATCTGGAAGGGGTCAAGACTGTAGGGGTCATCGAGCGGGATCCCAAATTGGGTTTAATGAAAATTGCCAAGCCGGTGGGAGTCATCGGTGCGATTACACCCATGACAAATTCCTCCTCCACCATGCCCTGCAACGGTTTGCCCATCCTGAAAACACGCAATGCGGTTATTTTTGCCCCGCATCCGAAAGCCAAAAAAACCTGCGATTACATCTGTACTGAAATGCGCAAGGGCTTGAAAAAGGTTGGTGCACCCACGGACCTGGTGCAAAATATCAAGGAGCCCACCATGGAATCTTCCCAGGAATTAATGAGCCTGGTGGACCTGGTGTTGGCCACCGGTGGCGCCGGTGTGGTGAAGGTCGCCTACAGCAGTGGCAAACCTGCATATGGGGTGGGCGCAGGTAATGCCACTGTTTTGGTCGACGAATCCGCCAACATCGATGAAACGGCGATAAAGATCTTCAAGGGCAAAACTTTCGACAATGCCACCTCCTGCTCGGCAGAGAATAACATCATCATTCATGAATCAATTTATGAGACCCTGCTAACTGGTTTAAAAAAGCAGGGCGGTTACCTTGTGACCGGTGACGACCGGTTTAAATTGAAAGCTGCCATGTGGCCAGATGGAAGTCACCTGAGTGGCAAGATCGTCTGTAAGAATGTCAAGGTCATCGCGGCAGAAGCAGGCATCATCGTTCCAGAAGCGGCTACCTTCCTGATGGTATTGGGTGAGCACATCGGTCCCGAAGACATGTTCTCGGCTGAAAAGCTCTCACCGGTACTCACGTTGTGGAAATACCAGGATTTCCAGCAGGCTGTCCAAATGGTTGTCGATATCACCGCCTTTAACGGGTATGGTCATTCTTGTGGTATCCACTCTGTAAGTGAAGAGCATATCCTGGAGCTGGCCATGAAAACCAAGGTGAGCCGAATAATGGTCCGCCAACCTCAGAGCTACGGCAACAGCGGCGACTGGGTGAATGGCATGCCCTTTACAATGACCCTGGGCTGCGGGACCTGGGGTGGCAATATCACCACCGAAAACATCACCTGGAAGCATTTCCTGAATGTGACCTGGGTATCGTACCCCATCCCGGAGGTCATCCCGGATCCTGAAATCTTGTTTGCACCTCACTTCAAGAAATACGGGAAATAAAATCACCTGCCAACCGAAAGAAACACCCAGGGGCGACTAAGTTTTGTTAAATGACTTAGGACTCATGGGTGTTGAACCAGGCTGGTATTATGCCTTTCCCATCCTGCCGGGAGTTCATTTCATTGGATCAAAAAACCGCCAGGCCGATATGACCATGCAGTTAATATTCTATATACTGTCGCCAAGGCCTTTATCGTTCAAATTTCCTCTTCCTGTTGTAGGCCCACATTACAACCTTTGCAAAGAGCCAGGGCTTTTCAGCCCTGGCTCTTTTTCAACGAGTGAGATCAGATGACGTGTAAATCCGCCACCTTTCGGAAATGGAAGCCATAAATAGCCAGCGTGACTGCCAATGGGAACAGCTTTGGGCGGCGCCGCAGGGTCCAGCCGAGGAGTTTCCAGTACTCCATCCGGTTCACACTGCGGATGCCTAGCAGGTAGATCG
>Ga0208980_10001039_pt1 | contig 16639 bp, 10 predicted proteins | sample WetSurMetagenome_3_FD_187993 | JGI IMG/M metagenome (GOLD analysis project Ga0208980, IMG submission 187993) | Wetland microbial communities from Twitchell Island in the Sacramento Delta, sample from surface sediment Aug2011 Site A1 Bulk (version 2) | ecosystem: Environmental > Aquatic > Marine... | reverse complement strand
CATCTGTTACGGCGGGACTACTCAGATTGTCCTTAACTCACCTACGGTTATGACATCTGGTGCAATACGACTTAACTATACTGCAGCAGCTACAGGCGGAGGTGTTATTGTAGGAAGCACTGCTCCTGGAGCAAATCTTACCCCGCCTTATACTATAAGCCGCACATATCAGAATAATTCGGATACTATACAGTCGGTTTACTATTACATTACACCCTATAACAATGCTATATGCGCACCAGGGACTCAGGTTAGAAGTGAGATAAAAGTACATGCCCGTTCATTGCAAAGTTTAATTGTAACTAAACCACTGACATGCGAAGGAGGACCGGGGCTTGCTGCATTGAGAGCTACAATATCTAAAGGAGCAGATCCTTATCATGTTATATGGGATGGCCCTGTCGGATATCATAAAGTTGATTCACTGGCCATTGCAAATCTTTCAAGTGGGAAATATGTTGTAAAAGTTACTGATAACAGAGGATGCTTCCGTAAAGATTCTGTTAGCATAGTTCCGGTGACAGCCAAAGCCTACATTTCTTCGCCTACAATACCTCCGGGTCTTTACAATATAAGTTGTATAGGATCAAATGACGGGACTATTCTTGCTTCAGTGACAGGTGGCATTACACCTCCATATAACTACACCTTGTTAAAAAATGAGAGCCAGGTACTGTTTACAGGCATATTTACAAATAACCTTAACCTAATTGATCCGACAACTTACAGGTATTTCAATGGACTTGGAGCCGGAAGTTATACGCTTGTTGTAAGGGATGTGAATGGGTGTGAAAACTCAGATAAAATAATCTTTAGAGTGCCGCCTCCTGTTGTTGTCGTTTTTGGGGCATCGGTATATACAGGTGGGTATAATATTTCATGCAAGGGGTATAATAACGGATCGGCCTGGATTCAGACAATTTCGGGAGGACGGGGTGGATATACGTACAGATGGTATACTTACAACGGAAATATCACAGGCCCTATTACCACCAACAGAATAGATAATATCACTGCAGGAAAGTATTACCTGGAAACCAAAGATATCTTGGGTTGTGTTAAAATTGACAGCATTATAATTACAGAACCAAACGGAATGCAATTGTCAGGCAGCCTGTTATCTCATAGCCCTGATGGTAATTTCAACATTTCGTGTAATGGGGGATCTGAAGGAAGTATTAATATGACTATCACTGGCGGATCAGGCAATTACACCTACTTATGGTCTGGGCCCGGGGGATTTACTGCAGCCACTAAAGATATTTCTGGTCTGAAAGCTGGTACATATACCTGCATCGTAAAAGACATTAACGGATGTATTCTTACTCCATCTCCGGCATTTACGCTGACTGAACCTACAACTCTAGCAATTTCCAACACAACTTCAATATCGAATGACGGAGGATTTACCATCAACTGCAATGGTGGTACCGGTTCAATCTTTGTAACAGTAACAGGTGGGAGTGTCGGAAATTATACATATACCTGGACCACCACTAACGGATCTGGAATTGTTCCAGGCCAAAAAGACCAGACTGCTCTTACTGCCGGTAAATACAATCTTGTTGTTAAGGACCTTAATAAATGTGAAATATCAACGGAGATAACACTTACCCAACCTCCTTTATTCACTACTCATCTGTCAGCTAAAAACATTACGTGTAACCCACCGGGATTCAGTAATGGTTCAATCGATCTTACTGTTGGAGGAGGTGTTGCGCCTTATACTTACGCATGGACTGGTCCAGGAGGATTTACCTCGAGCTCAGAAGATATTTCAGGTTTGAGAGAGGGTACTTATCAGGTTACTGTTACCTATAATAATACCTGTACAAAAATGGATGCTGTTACAGTATTGCTGCCTCCGCCTCTAACCTATACAAAAGATCTTTCTGACTATAATGGCTATAACATAAGCTGCTCAGGTATGGCTAACGGATTTATAAATATAAGTCCGACAAGCGGTCAGCCGCCACTTATTTATAATTGGACTGGTCCCGGAGGATTCACTGCATCCTCAGAAGATATCTCCTCCCTGATTGCAGGACAATATCATCTGCAGATCACAGACAGTAACTACTGCACTGTTTCAGAAACAATAAATCTTACTGAACCAGGGAATCTTGGCATTATCAGATTCAACCTGTCAACCAGCGTTGCGGGCGGATTTAATATAAACTGTGCAGGAGATAGTACCGGGTGGATTGATATTGAACCGATAAATCAGGTTGGACAAATTCAATATCTCTGGTCAGATGGTATTTTTGGTAAAACACGTACAAATCTTCCGGCAGGTGATTACAGCGTAATCATCACTGATGCAAATAATTGCTATGCAGGTTCATCAATAACACTTACACAACCTGATTCTTTAAGTCTTAAATTTGAAACAACACTCCCGTTCTGTCCGGATATGCCTGACGGAGAAATAAGGCTTAGCGTTACCGGCGGGGAAAAGGGAATTGATTATTCATATCTGTGGTCGAATAACTCCACATCCAGGAATTTATCAAATATTCCTGCAGGATTATATAGTGTTACTGTTTCAGATCTTAACGGGTGTCAGGTAAAAGAATCCATAAAAGTTGATCCGCAGAACGAGTTTTGCCTGATAATTCCAAATGCAATTTCTCCAAATGGAGACCTTATTAATGATGTCTGGAATATTGGTTTGAAAGAACTATATCCACAAATTGAAGTCAAGATCTTTAACAGATGGGGTCAATCGGTATGGGTATCAGAAAAGGGCTATCCTGTTCCCTGGGATGGAAGAAGTAACGGGGTCATGCTACAGATTGACTCTTATCATTATATTATTGATTTGCATAACGGATCGAAACCAATACTTGGCAATGTGACAATTGTGAAGTAAAATTTAATATTTTTAGCTTTTGTGAGAAGAACAGCTTTCATATTATCATTTTTACTGATCTGCAACCTTGCTTTTAGTCAGCAGCTTCCGTTGTACAGCCAGTATCTTTATAACAAATTTCTTATCAATCCTGCTGTTGCCGGAAGCGATGGTTATACGAGTATTAACCTCACTGCCAGGGAGCAATGGGTAGGGTATTCCGGTGCTCCCCGTACTTTCTCATTTAGCATGCAGACAAGAATGCTGAAAAAGGGCTCTTCTGTTAAGCATACTGTGTTCAGGAGATCTGTTTTCAGACCAAAATCAGATGGGAAAGTAGGGTTAGGAGGATATATTTTCAGCGATAAGAACGGATTGATTCAAAGAACGGGGTTTCAGCTCACCTATGCATATCATATGTGGTTGCAGAACAGTACACAATTTTCAATGGGACTTGCATTTACAGGCTATCATTTTAAGATAAATGAGAAAGAGATAAATTTTGAAGACCCGAATGAGCCCTGGCTTAATAATGATCTTCGACGGGGAATATTCGTCCCTGATGCAACCTTCGGTATGTATCTTCTCAATTCAAAATATAGCCTGGGATTTTCTGCTGAACAACTGTTCGAGGCAGCTGCCAAAATAGGTGATAATGCGTATAAGAATTTTACGATGAGCAGGCAATTCAATCTTTTCGGATCATATGATTTTCAATCCGGAAGCAAGACATACATCCAGCCATCTTTTTTGCTAAAGATGTCGGAGCAATATAAACCACTGGCAGATGTTGGTGTTACATACCAATATGGTCAGGATTTTTGGACCGGTTTGGCTTACAGGACTAGTGGCGCGATAATTGCAAACATGGGCTTCAGATACCAGAATATATTCTTCGGATATTCTTTTGATTTCACACTTCAGGAGATACAGACTGTCACCTATGGGACACATGAATTAACTATTGCAGTCAAGTTTGGTGATAATTCCAGAAAATACCGCTGGCTTGACCGCTATTGAAAAAAGTATCTGGAGTTTGGTGTGCCTAAAGTGCCTGGAGTTTTTTAAGAATATATATTACCGAACTGCTTCTCTCTTTATTAAAGATAGATAAAAATGCAAATAGTTTGGCCATAGCCAATCCTTTTATGAATGATAAACCTGAACCTTTGTATTTTTCACTGAGTGCTGAGATATAGAATACATCAAGAGGCAGATTCATTACAGTATCCAACCTGAAACCTGTTTTCATTGAAAAAAGCCTGAATGTTGAGGGATTGAAATGCCAAAGGTGTCTTGGTACATCAAAGGCAGCCCAATACCTGCCATAATGGTCAGCATCGAACGACCTGCTGTTTGGCAGAGCTATTACACAAACTCCATCAGGCTTCAATAAACGATGTATTTCTGAAGCGTATATAAAAGGGTCATGAAAATGCTCGAGCACATGCCACAAGGTGATGCAGTCGAAACTGCCTGCCTGAAATGAAGAAATATTTTGCGGAACTGTAATTTCAAGCCCGAACTGTGAACTTGAGTGACTCCTCGCTTTTTCATTAATTTCTATTCCCTTTACCTGCCAGCCAGCTTTTTTCATAGTATCAATAAAGTGGCCGGTGCCACTGCCAATATCAAGAAGGTTGCCGTTTTTCAATCCTGTGATCTTTCTGATTATTCCCATTTTTCTTCGCAACATAATGGTCCTTGCGATCCTGTATAGCTTATTTGAAAAACCTTTTGAAGTATTGCTGTGGGAGATATAATCCTCAGATTCGTAATATTTGCCGATCTCATCCTCCTCAGGTATATCCTGAGTAAATTCAAATCCGCATTCTGAGCACCTGAATACCTCAAAGTCCTCTGTGCTTATAAAATGATCAGTGACTTTGAAATGCAAAGAGATCCTATCCGAAGTACAAAGGGGGCAGACAACATGATGAATCATATCAGGCTGACTTTGGTTTCATCAAGAATCTGGAAACAAAATATCCGGCAAACAGAACTATCAGTAATACTGAACTGGCAAGAGAAATTTTATTTCCAACTATATAAGAACTGGGTTTAAATGAGAATTTAATTTCATGGTCTCCTGATGGAACAACCATTCCTCTCAATACATAATCGGTCCGGAAGTATTTGCTCTCTTTTCCATCGATAAAAGCTTTCCATCCGGCAGAATAATAGATCTCTGAAAATACAGCCAGCTTTTCTTCCCTGGCAGAAGATTTATAGATCAATTCATTGGGCTGATATGAAACAAGTTCTATTTTCTCGTTCTCTGAAACCGGATAAGCTGATTTCACAATCTGATCCTTGAATTTCAGATCGATTATTGCCTCTTTTGAAGGATCAAACTTATTAATAGCTGAAATTTCCCTGTTTGCATTCTCAACGATTACAGGCTTCTCAACAAACCATGCATTTCCAAGAGCATTTCTATTTATTTCCGGAGCCATCTGGCCTGAGATGATGAAGTATTTAGCATTCAGCATGTTCAGAGCATTGTTTGAGTAAAACTTCTGAAGAGCAGGTTGTAAATCCTCAAGTGACTTGGCTGTATTTATTATTGTATTATAGAACATAAGGTCCTGGTATATTGAGCTATCTATCAGTTCCTGATATCTCTCAAGTTTGGCACCGTGATAGCCGCCAACAGATTTATGAAAATAAGATGTTGGAGAATTATCGTTGAATGTTGAAGCTGCAAGATTGAGAACCCTGAAAATTGATTTATCCTTTAAAATGAATGCATCGGCTGCTGTTGGAGTGAATGATTTTTGAATAACTGATTGTTTTTCAAATCTGTCTGCATTCATATATCTTTTATCTACTGTCCAGAGATCAACAAGAATCAGTAGTGCGATTATCGTAATTGCCTGACCCTTCCGGATCTTTTCAGAAATCAGTGCAAAGATCACCCCTGCTGAAAGTATTACAAACACCAGGGATCTGAAAGCATCGCCTCTTAAAAGGTTCTTTCTGTCAGCTACAAGTGCCGTTCTGAGCCAATCAGGGTAGTCTATCTCATACTTATTCAGAAATGAACCGGAGATTCCTGGTAAAATCAGAGCAAGAAGCAAAAAACCTCCGGTAACTCCTCCTGCTATTTTTAAACCTTTAATAATTTCTTTTTTAGTTATACTTCCATTGAAGATATCCCTCAGTGCAAGAAAACCTAATAAAGGAATGCAGAACTCAGCAATTACCAGAGTCATAGTAACAGCTCTGAACTTATTGTACGCCGGGAAAAAGTCAATAAACAGGTTTGAGAGAGGCATGAAGTTTTTACCCCAGGCAAGCATAATTGATAAAATTGTAGCTACAAGGAGCCACCATTTCTCACGGCCTTTTACCAATACAAGTCCGAGAATAAAAAGAAACAATACTGTTGCCCCTACGTAATGAGGTCCATCAGTCCCCGGCTGTGTTCCCCAGTATCTTCCAAGCTGTTCCGCGGCTGCCTGATTATTGTTCTTGGTTAAAGCTTTGAATGTTTCTGAATTGCGATCAAATGGTTTACCGGAGCCTCCCTTGTAATCAGGGATGAGCATATTGAAAGTCTCATCAACACCATAGCTCCAGAATAGAATATAATCCTTGTCAAGACCGGGCGAATTCCCCTTATTATTGAATGTCAGATCTGATTTGCCTCTGATTGAATATTTTCCATACTCATAAGTTGTATAAAGGCTGGCAAAATTTATTCCAATGGCAATAATAAATGGTATAATCAGAAGGGCAGATGTCTTAAGGAATTTCAGAACTGTTCTATCTTTAAAAGCGTAAATAAATTCAACTATACCAAAAACAAGAAGGCACAGCAGGGCATAATATGTAATTTGAGGATGGTTCGCCTGAATCTCGAGTGCAAGGAATAAAGCAGTCAAAAGAGCTCCTTTTAAAGAATCGTGCCTGTAGGCATAATATATACCTCCTATCATTGGAGGCATGTAAGCCAGAGCTATTGCCTGGGTGTTATGACCGGCTCCGAGAACCTGGAAGAAAAAGGAAGTCAACCCATATGCAATGGCACCCGCTATGGCCAGCCACGGATCGACACCGAAAATAAGCAGCAGAATATAAAAACCAAGCATTGAAAGAAACAGTACGGATACAGGCATTCCGAAAATTCTTAGAAATGTATCTACCTGCTTGATAAGATTCCCGGGATATTTTGTTGATATCAGATAAGCCGGCATTCCGCTGAAAATAGAGTTGGTCCATAATGGCTCCTTACCGCTTTTAACCCTGTAGTCCTGGATCTCTTTTGAATTGATTTTTGAGACCATTGAGTCGTTTGCTTTCAGAACCTTGCCTTCAAGCACCGGATAAAAATAGGTGAAAGCGACAACAATAAAAGTTATTACTGCAATCAGATGTGGCAGAAAAGGTTGGATTTTATTTTTTATTTGCATTATTATGCTTTTAAGGTTACTTACCTGAAAGAAAGACAAAAATATATAATTAGCTGTAATTAATGATCTGAAATCTGATATTGAATTAATTATCCTTCATCTGTGATTCCTTTGAGCGAATTCACATTGCTCCGGAAGTTTTTAATTTTCGACCATTTGGAAACAAATCCTCTGATCGCCTGTAATTCAACCGGTTCATAAAAATTAAATATAAAGAGTATGAAAGGGAAACTGATAAGGCATCCTGTTTTAATCAACAGTCTTGGAAGCAGATCCATTCCATTAATGAATAAAGCGGAAAAGGATAAAACGGAACCGGTTACAAGTAAAACAATAATTTTCCTCATCTCATAAGGGATGAAATAGACCTTCTGAGAAAAGTAATAACATGCCAGCCAGTAAATAAACTGCGATAAAAGTGTTGCAACTGCAGAGCCGGTAATACTCCAGATCGGGATTAAGAGCATATTAAGAGCAAAACTTATAATTGTAGCAAATACAACAATGATTCCTAATATCCTGGTTCTTTTTGCAATATGCAAACCATATACTGTCACTTCCTTCATATTGATAAAGAAAATTGAAAGTGACAAAAACGGAATTATCACAACAGCATCCCAGAATTCTTTGTCTCCTGCTATTACTTTGGTTATTTCGAAAGCAAATAATGACACCCCAATGATTGCAAACATCATTACGAATGAAGTATAAAGGAGCACTTTGGAATAAAATCTTTTATTATCTGGCGAATCGATCCGTTTTATCATCATCGGACCAAGTGCAAGCCTTATCGAATCGACAATTACAAGTTTCAGAACACTCGTTATCTTAAATGCGAATGAATAGAGAGCCACATATTTAAGAAGGGTGAGCGATTTAAGAGAGAATCTGTCAATTACATTCAGGAGAACTGCCGAGAAATTTGCGAGTAACAGAGGGAATCCATAAACATTCATCGACCTGAAAATGCTTCTGTCAAAGAACGGTGTTATATTCTTAATTGTATACCCTGTCAGAAGAAGAACAATAAGCGTATTTCCAATAACCTGTGCAAGAAAGATTCCCTCAAGTCCCATCTTTTTTACCAGGATAAAATACAAAGTCAGCGATAAAACAACAATGAGTTTTAAGAGATTGGTCAGAGTATACATCAGTGATTTTGACTGAAGCCTCATCAGGGTATTGATAATATTATTTATTGACTGGATTCCTGATGCAAGAATCACATAAGTCAATACAGTTCCATAATCAGGTTTTGAAAAGATCAGCAGGGAAACTGTTCCGGAAAGGGGTATCAAAATAAGAGAAAACAACAATGTAATGCCAACCTGTGATGAGAGAGACATAAAAAAAATACCTTTCTGATTCTCTTTAAAATCTTTATCCCAGAACCATCTTGTCAGACTCTGAGGCAATCCTGAGGCTAGTGAAGCTGTAAGAACCAATCCGCATATTTCGAGTATTGTAAGTACCCCGAAATCATCAATTGAAAGATACTTCTTATCTGTATAAACAGGAATCAGCAACAATCCAACAACCTTTACAGCTATGTTTCCGAGACCGTAAACAACAGTATCTTTTATTGATATTTTGATTGACTTTAACATAACTTAACCTAAATATTCTTTTTTATAATCCATCCTCCAATCCGCTTTTTTGATTTTTACCTCACCCCAACCTCTCTCCCTTGGGAGAGGGGCTAAGTAACTCACATTTAGATGACTATCCCCCATTCTCACTTGGGAGAAGGAGCTAAGGGGGAAGAGGTTAATAAGATTGGATGACTGATTCATTTGGGGTTTTAAAAGATTATAGTTTTTTAGGACATTCATTTTTAATTTATGTTACCAGATATAATTATTGTATTGAAATAATAGAACGGATATTCAATTTTCATCCCTAATAACTTTTTCATCTTCCTTATTGTTAATTCTTTAATGGTAAGACTTTGAAGATTCGAATAAGTTATTTTTTCAGGATTAAAGCCAGCGGAAACCAGGATTTTAGCAATTGTATAAGGTGTAAACCAGAACCGGTGGTCAGAATTAATTATTTCCAGATAATTCATCATATTTTTAAACTGATGAATATTGTAGATACTTGGAACCGTTATTATGAATTTGTCGACTATATCACCGTATTTTTCTTTGAACCCTTTCAGAAAATGTACCGGATTATCAAGATGTTCAACGATCTCCCCGAAAACGACATAGTCCCATTTTCTTTCATTCAGAGCTTCAAAATTGTCATTTAGGATATCGCCATGATAGACATTCCTGAATCCGGTTTCATTCTTTATAAAGTCGATACTTTCCTTATCAATATCAATTCCAATACAATTATTAGCATTATCGGTTATCAATTTATGAAGCCAGGTGTTATTACTGATTTTCTGATTAATAACAGGAATATGATCAGAACAACCGATGTGTATTACATTTTGATTTTTTATCATTTCCGTAATTGCAGCTTCACGGGTAATGATTTTATGTTTTGTTTTTGCAATATCGACAAAAAGACTTGTTTTAAAGGTCTCTCCTTTGAGGTACTTCAAAACTTCCGGTTCTATCTTCATACTAAAATGGTTGAGTCTGTTCTTTTCCGGCGGCAAAGATACTGTTTACCTTACTTATAAAATCTTCATAGTTGGATGAAGCATTGAAATTCAATCTCCAGTTATTGAATGCATTCATTTTTATCTCATTCACTTCATCCCGGGACAGAGCTTCATAATGCATGATCAGTTCTGCAAGATCCTCAGGTCTGAAATCTACAGGAAGAAGCGAACCGGTCCCTTCAGTTACCACCTCCTTCACACCACCGGTGTCGGTTGCAATAACCGGAATCCCAAAACATTGTGCTTCCATTATACTTACCGGCAGACCTTCTGTTGAACTTGTATTGATAAAGAGATCAACCTGATTCCCTCCGTAGAATTTCATCAACTCCTCATTGGGATAATGCCCCATGAATTGGTAGATGATCTTTTTTAATGGTCCGAGTGTGCTTTCTGCAAGTGTTTCCAGTTCATTTTTCAAAATTCCATCACCGAAATGAAGCCAGAGAATTTCCTTCTTAGTTTCAACGATTGTCAGGGCCTTAATTATCATGTCAATCCTTTTAAGAGGCACCATGTTTGAACAGGAGACAATTATGAATTTATCTGATTTAGCTTTATCGATATTTTCAAATCCTGAATTAACACTTCCAAGATAAGAGACGATAAAACCTGGCCTGTTTATTTTTGTCTTTTGTTCAAAATAGTGCTTCCCCTGTTTTGAGATAAAGAAGATTGCATCCAGGTTAATTGCTGAAAATTTTAACAATGGCAGATATCCGGACTTTGTTTTTTCCTCATAAAGATCACTTCCATGGGCACGGGCTATCTTGATACTATTCCTGTAATCCAGTAAGGCTATAGCCTGTGCCCCTGTCTTTAGCCAGTAAGAATAGAAAACAATTGATTCTTTGATTCCCTCCTCAATTAATGTCTTTGTTATGAAATCCTTTAACTGAAACGCTTTGATAATTTTCTTAAAAAGAAAGAAAAAATTTCTTATTGTCAGCTTGTTTGCATTACTCAGTCTGAATTCAATCTCTTTCCTCAGCATGTTTAAAATATCTCCGGAATTAAGAATAAACACAACTGGAAGGAAAAAAAATCCTCGGAAGGAGGTTGAAGGATTATATCTGTAAACAACAACATTTTCAGGTAAAGTTCTGGTTATACTACCCGAGGTATTCTGAGAAATAATTATTGTTCTGTCAAAGTTCCTGTTGAGATATGGGAATTCAGATTCTATAAATGATTCACCTGTATCAAAAGGGAAATTTGAAGTAATTAAAACAAGGGTTCTCATTAGCGGCAGGTGTATAAAACTTGAGCCATAATAAAGTTAAAATAATTATCTTACTTTTTCTGATAACTGGTTGTAAACGTTCATCAACCTTTGCTTATCAATGTTCCAGTTGTACTTTTCTGTCACAGCCCTTCTTCCATTACCTTCAATTGCATCAAGTAGAGATCTGCTTTTATAAAGTTTCTCTGTAAGTAAAGCAAGATCCTCTGGTGAGTCGTTACGATAAATAAATCCGGTATTGGTTTCGTTGATAATCCTTTCCAGTGAGGTACAGTCGGAGGATATTATTGGCTTATTCAGATACATGTACTGGTAGAGCTTGTTTGGACTGGAAGCATCATTATTGTCAGTTCTTATATGCGGGATAATGGCAACATCCGATCCTGCCATTAATTCGAGCATCTCACTAAAAGGTCTGTGGCCAAAGAACCGGACATGCGATTCAATTTTGAGAGTAGAAGCCAGTTCTTCAAGTGATTTTCTGTAACTTCCTTCTCCCACAATCCATAGGTTTAAATCAAGGTTCTTATCTGAATTAATTTTAATTGCTTTTAAAACTATCTGCAGGCCCCGGTGTATATTGATTGCACCACCATAAAACAAGACTAGTGAATCGGTTTCTTTCTTTATAGTCTTAATCGAAAGGTTTTCAAAATTGATCGTATTTGAAACCATACATATTTTCTCCCGATCAATTCCAAGTCTGGCAACCCGCTCACATGCTTCTTCAATAATAGTGATTATCTTATCGGCTTCAGGAAGCATTTTCCGTTCATATTCAATCCACTGCTTGTTTGATGAAAGAAGCCGCCCTGCAAATGTCTGTGTATGAGCTGCAGTTTTGATCAGTGCCGGCCAGTTCTCATGAAGATCTATAACAAGCTTTGTATTAAACCTCTTTTTGATTTCAACGCCAATTTTACTTAAAGGGAGATCGTGTACATGAATTACATCAAACTTCTCTTTAGTGCATAATCTGGTTATGAATTTTTTCCAGAAATTAAAGTAAATTGGAAACTTCAGACATCCTACACTGCTTTTATAAGTAAATGTGGCGATATTTTTTCTGTGAATTACTGCCTTGCCGAAGCTCTCCTTTTCAGGACGGTTCTTCCTTGTGGAACATGCCAGATGCACTTCATGTCCGGCTTCCGTTAATGCCAGCATCTCATTTTCAACTCTTACATCGGGAGGAAACTCCGACTCAAGTACCATCAGGATCTTCATCTTGTACTTTTATCAGTTATTGTTTCTGTTCATCAGTTCTTTCAGAAAGTAATGCATCAGACATCTGTCTCGCCAGGTTATACCTTGAAAAATTCTTGGCAGCTTTTTTATCAGGCAATTCTGAATAATGGTCTATATGAGAAAGGAACTCAATGATTTTATCAGATTCATTATAATCAAAGGTCACCCCCGATCTGCATTCTTTAATTATTCCCGCTGCGTCACCATCTGCCGGGCCCAGGCAAAGAATAGGTTTTCCGGAAGCTATATATTCGAAGAGTTTTCCGGTCAGTATGCTTTTATTGCTTTGATGTAAAGGGATTATCAAAAGTAGAAGAGTGGAACTCATCAAATATTTAACAGCTTCGCTATGTATTGTGTATGGAAGAAACTCAACTGTTGTATCAGGGATGGAGGATATAATCAGTTGCTTAGTCTTCCCTGATACCGACCCGACAAAACGCAAAGCAAAATCCTTTCCCTCCTTTTTCATATTTTTCAAAGCAATGACTAAACCATCAACCGGATAGATGTCTGAAAGTGTACCAACGTAGGTTATGGTTAATTTTGAAGGATTTTCAGATTCAATTCCTGTAAAATCATCTTCATCATAACCATTTGTTATAACTTCAGTCTTGCTTTCCAATCCCTCTTGCTTTAATAAGAAAATATTTTTTAGTGATGATCCGACAGTTATGATTTTATCGGCATTTTTAAGAACACTTTTTTCATAATTCTTATCTATCATTTCAGAAAGAACTGTGGGATAGAACTGTTTGTAATAATAGATGTCGGTCCATGGATCACGAAGATCTGCAATCCACTTCGTCTGCGGATATTTATTTTTAATCTTTAATCCGATCAGTTGTGTTGAATGCGGAGGACTTGTTGTAATAACATATTTTATTCCTTCAGTTTCGATCAGTTCGGATGCTCTTTTAAAAGCATATTTATTCCACCCTTTTCTCGGATCGGGAAGAAAGAAGTTACCCCTGATGAAACGCATTAGCTTTTCTTTAAGTGTATCATCTACACTATTTGCAAAACCTGCACTGGGGATTTTGGATTTATCCTTTTTATAGAAGCTGAAATAGTCTGTGGCAATGGTTTTGTAAACCCGTAAATCAGGCGAAAGGTCTTCATCAAGAGAATAATCTGTTACCGGATATGAGGCGTATTGTGGGTCTACAGTAAGAATGATTGGTTCCCATCCGAATTCAGGAAGATATTTTGCGAATTTCAGCCATCTCTGCACTCCGGCGCCCCCGCTGGGTGGCCAGTAGTAGGTGACTATGAGAACCTTGTTCATCTTAAAGCTTTTTTAATAAGCTCTGAATAGATACTTTTTCCTTTATTATTTCTGTCAACTGTCCGATATTCACTCTCTCCTGTGCCATTGAGTCACGATATCTTATTGTAACACTCTGGTCTTCTAGTGTTTGATGGTCAATTGTTATGCAATATGGAGTACCGATTGCATCCTGTCTTCTATAACGCCGGCCAATTGAGTCCTTGTCATCATACTGGCAATTAAAATCGAATTTAAGATCGTGAACGATTTTTACAGCAATTTCAGGCAGTCCGTCTTTTTTAACAAGCGGCATAACAGCCAGTTTGACAGGGGCAAGAAACGATGGTAATCTGAGCACAACACGCATATCGGTGGTACCATCATCCTTTTTCAATTCCTCCTCAGTATATGCTGCTGAGACAACCTGAAGAAACATCCTGTCAACTCCGATAGAGGTCTCAATAACAAAAGGCACATATGATTCTCCTTTTTCAGGATCGAAATACTGCATTTTTTTGCCACTGTACTCCTGATGCTGCTTCAGGTCATAATCGGTTCTGGAATGTATTCCTTCTACTTCCTTGAATCCGAAAGGGAATTTATATTCTATATCAGTGGCAGCGTTAGCATAGTGCGCAAGTTTGACATGGTCGTGAAACCTGTAGTTCTCACTTCCGAAACCAAGTGCCTGATGCCATTTCATCCTGATCTCTTTCCATTTCCTGAACCATTCAAGTTCACTTCCCGGCTGTACAAAGAACTGCATCTCCATCTGTTCGAATTCCCTCATCCTGAAGATGAACTGCCTTGCAACAATCTCATTGCGGAATGCCTTTCCGATCTGTGCAATCCCAAATGGAAGCTTCATCCTGCCGGTTTTCTGAACGTTAAGGAAATTAACAAAGATACCCTGGGCTGTTTCAGGACGGAGATAAATCTTATTTGCCCCATCCGAAGTAGATCCCATCTCAGTTGAAAACATCAGGTTAAATTGTCTGACATCGGTCCAGTTCCGGGTACCTGATATAGGACAAACTATTTCATTATCAATGATTATCTGTTTTAATTCAACAAGATTCGAGTCGTTGAGTGCTTTTGAAAACCTTGCATTCAATTCATCTATTTTGGCCTGATTGGCAAGGACTCTTGGATTGGTCTCTCTGAATTTCTGTTCTTCAAAAGCCTCGCCGAATCTTTCACGAGCCTTTTCAACCTCTTTGCTGATCTTATCTTCAAACTTAGCAAGATGCTCCTCAATAAGGACGTCTGCCCTGTATCTTTTTTTTGAATCTTTATTATCAATGAGGGGATCATTAAATGCATCAACATGACCAGATGCTTTCCAGATAGTTGGGTGCATGAAAATGGCAGAATCAAGACCCACAACATTATCGTTAAGAAGCACCATACTGTCCCACCAGTATTTCTTGATGTTGTTTTTAAGTTCAACACCATACTGTCCGTAATCATATACTGCACTTAGGCCGTCATAGATCTCACTTGACGGAAAAACATAGCCATATTCCTTACAATGAGCGACTAATTTCTTGAAAATATCTTCCTGAGCCATAGCTGTTTTATTTTACTTTAACGGAAGGCAAAAGTAATTCAAAATCTTCTGTTTTACAACGAGTTTGAATGTCTTTACTCCCTTCATCATCTTGTACTCAACCCTTCTGTTCCCCTAATCCACTTTGTAAAGTGAGGGAATGAGCAGAAATAGAGGGTATTACGCCCTGTCTTTGCTGAGCTGAGAGGTGACTGGGGTTGAGATTATGTAAAGCAGAGCGAAACAAAAGGGGTTAAGTACACGGGGTCACAAAGAGGTAGTTTTGGTGCGAGTTCATTAGGTTCGTGGCCAAAACATTAATTCTATTTGTATCTTTACACAATGTTTCTATTTAATGGTGATGAAAAAAAGAACTGATTTTCTGGTGATAGGTTCCGGTATAGCCGGACTTTCTTTTGCCTTGAAGGCAGCTAAGTTTGGAAAAGTTACGGTTGTGACCAAGGCAAAACTTGAAGATACAAATACCCGATATGCTCAGGGAGGCATTGCTGCAGTATTCAGCGAACCTGATAATTTTGAAAAACACATAAGTGATACTTTGATTGCAGGTGGTGGCGTCTGCAATGAGGAAGTTGTGAGAATGGTCGTTCAGGAAGCTCCTGACAGAATAAAGGATCTTATCAACCTGGGTGTCTCCTTCGATAAAAAGGAAGATGGCACATATGATCTTGCTAAAGAGGGCGGGCACACAGAGCACAGGATTCTGCATCATAAAGACAGGACTGGAGAGAGCATTCAGAAAACTTTAATGGATCGGGTAAGGAAAGAGCCCAAAATTGAAATTCTTGAACATCACTTTGCAATTGAGATACTCACCCAGCACCATTTAGGTGAGGTGGTTAAAAGAAATTATCCAGACATAAAATGTTATGGAGCCTATGTAGCGGATCTTATTAACCAGAAAGTGATAACATTCCTGTCAAAAGTGACAATTGTTGCAACCGGAGGAATCGGTAACGTATATCTTACAACAACAAATCCTGAAATTGCCACAGGCGATGGCGTTGCAATGGTATACAGGGCAAAAGGTACTATAGAGAATATGGAGTTTATACAGTTTCATCCAACATCTTTGTACGACCCGGAAAGAAAACCGTCATTCCTTATCACAGAAGCTCTGCGTGGATATGGTGCTGTATTAAAAAATATGGCTGGTGAGAAATTCATGAAAAGGTACGACAGCAGGGAATCACTTGCTCCCAGGGATATTGTAGCGAGGGCAATTGACAATGAGATGAAGATCTGGGGTGATGATCATGTATGGCTTGATTGCACACATCTTGACCACGAAGGACTTAAAGACCACTTTCCGAATGTTTACGAACATTGTCTTGAAAGAGGGATAGATATTACAAAAGATATGATCCCAGTGATACCCTGCGCTCATTACTCATGCGGCGGAATTAAAGTTGATATCGACGGGCA
>Ga0208980_10001038_pt1 | contig 16643 bp, 12 predicted proteins | sample WetSurMetagenome_3_FD_187993 | JGI IMG/M metagenome (GOLD analysis project Ga0208980, IMG submission 187993) | Wetland microbial communities from Twitchell Island in the Sacramento Delta, sample from surface sediment Aug2011 Site A1 Bulk (version 2) | ecosystem: Environmental > Aquatic > Marine... | reverse complement strand
GTTGGGGGAAAGACCTTTTTCCACTCGCAGGAAGGTTTCGAATTCAGCCAGCCAATCCCGATTCATGGGCGTGTTCCGGGCATGCTCAGCATGCGCATGATTTCGTTCGCTTCGCCGACCTTGAGCGCGCGCAGGAGCGGAAACAGGGTTGCGATGCCGATCCCGATCGCGGCGCCCAACCTGCCGGCCGTTGCCCAGAATCCCGGGCCCGGAAGGATCATTCCGGTTGCATAATGAGCCAAAAATGCCAGGCAACCCATGGACAGCGATGCTATCGCAATACGGCCGTAAGCCACAAGCTCTCCCTGGTTCCATGCGGAGCCGGTATGCCGGCCCAGGTGCCTGAGAAGCAGGACGCAATTCAGTGTGGAAGCCAAAGTGGTTGCGAGGGCGAGCCCCAGGAATCCGAGAGGCATAACCAGCAGGATATTCAGGGCTATCTTTGCCCCCACGGTGATCGCGCTCATTCGGACGGGCGTCCAGGTATCGTTCAGCGCGTAAAACGCCGGCACAAGTATTTTAACCGCGGAGTAGGAGAACAGCCCCAGCGCGTAAAGCAAAACCACGCGGCTGGTCATCAGCGTGTCTGATGGGAGGAACAATCCTCTTTCATAGATCAAGCGGACGGTTTCGTGGCGAAAGAGGATCAGGCCCACGGTTGCCGGGAATGTCAGGCAGGCAGCAAGCCTCAAGCTCGAACGGACGGTCTGGTGCAGTTTTTCCATGGCGTTTTGCGCCGCGTGGTGTGCAACGGTCGCCATGGCAGCAGTGGCGATGGCAATGCCAAATACGCCAATTGGAAGCTGCATCAAGCGAAAACCGTAATTTAGCCACGAGACCGGGCCGTTGCCATAGAGCGCGGCTATCTGGTAGTCCACCGTAATGTTGATCTGTGCGGCGGAAAGGCCGATGATTGCCGGAAACATCAGCCGTCCCATGTTGCGCAGATCCGGATCCGAAAAGCACAGATCAAAACGGAAGCGAAAACCCCGGCCGTGTGCCGAGGGCATCATGATGCAAAACTGGCTTATCCCTCCCACAAGGGCTCCGATAGCCATGGACAGGATCGGATGCAACCCCCACCGGGGCATGATCGGCGACAAAAAAATACCCGCAAGTATGCAGCAGATGTTGAACGCCGAAGAAGCCATGGCCGGAATGAAAAAGGACCCGCAGGCGTTCAGAATTCCCATTCCCACGGAGGCAAGCGCAACGCACAAGAGGAAAGGAGACATGATCTGAGTCATCTGGACAGTGAGCGCAAACTTCTCCGGGATAGCCGAATAGCCGGCCGCCAGCAGGTAAACGAATCCTTTGGCGCCCAGGAAGATGGCCAGTGTGGCGGCGCCCAAAATCACGCACAGCGCGCTCAGAACCCGGTTGGCCAAAATCCAGGCTTGTTCCTTCCCGCCGTAAGTCAGACGGCGGACAAAGGCGGGGACAAAAGCCGAACTCAGGGCCCCTTCCGCAAAAAGATCGCGCAACAGGTTGGGAATTCTGTAGGCCACATTAAATGCATCGGTATAAAGACCGGCACCGAAGTATCGTGCCAGAACAATTTCGCGCACCAGTCCCAGGATACGGCTGATGCTGGTCGCTGCGCCGACCGACCAGGCCGGGCTCAGGATGCCCGGTCCTGCGAATGAGGTTGATGAAGGTGCGGAATTGCCTCGCGGCTTCGTTAATTCCAACGCTGCCTCTCCTTGACGGATGCGGGTGCACAATACTACCATACCGTTGTCTTGCGACAACATCTTGAGTCGCCACGGCTTGCGCGGCTTCGGTTCCCGGGGTACCCGATCGCTCACGCAACAGCTGCCTGGTTCATTAAGGAAGAGTGTAAAACCCGCTGCCCTGAAAAGGATCCGGTCACACCCACCATGAAGCTTTCTCACATTGCACGCAAAATAGAATGCCGCATGACCGGCGATGAGGATGTGGAAATAGTTCGCGTTACGGGAATCGATGAAGCCGGGCCGGGCGACCTGACTTTCGTCTCCAATCGAAAATATATCAGCCACATAAAAAATACGCGCGCCTCCGCGATCATCCTCGGCAACGATATTCCGCCGGTCGAAATTCCCAGCCTGAGAACAGACGATCCCTATCTCGCCTTTGCTCGTGCGCTCGAGATTTTCTTCGTCCCCCTTCGCCCGGACGCAGGCGTGCATCCGTCGGCAGTGATCGGGCAAGGCGCCCTCATCGGCCCGGATCCCTGCATTGGAGCCTATGCCGTCATCGGCAGGGACTGCAAAATCGGGGCGAACGTCGTGATCTATCCGCATGTGGTTCTTTATCCGGGCGTTATGGTAGGCGACGGATCCGTGCTTCACTCGCATGTGATAGTCCGGGAGAATTGCCAAATCGGGAATCGCGTGGTGCTCCAAAACGGTGTCGTCATTGGCAGCGACGGTTTCGGATTCGCACCCACCAGGGACGGTTCGTTTTACAAAATTTGCCAAACCGGACGGGTGTTGATAGAGGATGACGTGGAAATCGGCGCCAACACAACCATCGACCGGGCGGCGGTCGGCGACACGGTCATAGGGCGCGGCGCCAAACTGGACAACCTTGTGCAAATCGGGCACGGTGCGCAGGTCGGCCAGGATTCGGTTTTGGCGGCTCAAGTCGGCCTCGCAGGCTCTACCCGTCTGGGCCGCGGAGTCTGGGTCGGAGGGCAAGCCGGCTTCGCAGGCCACCTCGAAGTTGGCGATAAAGCCGTTATTACGGCTCAGAGCGGCACCTCTCACGACATTCGGCCTGGAGCGGTCATGTCGGGTTCTCCGGCATTCGACAACATTACGTGGCTGCGGGCCACAGCCGCATTTCCGAAACTGCCCGCATTGCTGCGCCGGGTACGCGACCTGGAAAAAGAGATAGAGCAACTCAAGAATGCGCTCCGCTCGAAGAATCCCGGCTAGCCCCTGCGCCCGGAAAAATGCAATGCTGATTCACGCTGACAAAGCGCTGACGTACGCCGGATTTTGGCGCTGGATTAACGTTCGCCCGTGCCTTTGCCGTCATATTTCGGCCTTCCTGCCTCCGATACAAAATATCCTCAGCCTGCAAATGGATGCTGCCGATAAGAAAATCAGGCTATTCGAGAAGCTAAACTCAGCTTGAGGCCCGCTGCTTCCGGCTTGCCGGGGCGGCGGCCTCAAGCTGGGGAAATAGCCGCAATCCCCAAGCCGCAGTTTTCATTGAAGTCGAAAGGCATCCACGCGATTCGTTTGACATAAATGCTGAATATCGAATTTCGAATGTCAAACCGTAGATCTTCGAAATTCATCATTCGTCATTCGACATTCTGCTGTTCAAAAAAGCCTAAGGATATTTATTCCGCATGAGATTTCTTTTATCTTTTATGATCGCGATCAGGCTCCTTTGAGTAGCCGGGGGCTAATTCCGTTCGGCCCTATCCTGTGTTTTCCACATTCGACGTTCATTCCTCCTGCCGGGCATATGAATTTTGCGCATCGTCGCATTCTGCTGTAAAATATAGTGTTCTAATTCATCCGGTCTTTGCCGATTCAAACCGTCTTTTGCGAGGGATCACACATGTCCATCAAATATGTCTATCTTTTTGCCAATGGCGAATCCGATGGAAACGGTGAAATGAAAGATCTGCTCGGAGGCAAGGGTGCCGGTTTGGCGGAGATGACCAATGCCGGTTTGCCCGTACCCCCCGGCTTCACCATCACCACGCAGGCCTGCAATGCCTACTATGGATCGGGAGAACGCTTTCCCGACGGGATGTGGAACCAGGTCCTCTCGGCGATGAAGAAGGTGGAATCCACCACCGGCAAGGAATTCGGCAATTCCATGAATCCGCTCCTGGTTTCCGTCAGATCCGGAGCGAAGTTTTCCATGCCGGGCATGATGGATACCGTGCTGAACCTGGGACTCAATGACGAGACGCTTCAGGGCCTGGCCCGACTGACCGCAAATGAAAGGTTTGCCCTGGACGCCTATCGACGGCTAATACAGATGTTCAGCAAGATCGTGCTGGGCGTGGACGGGGAATTGTTCGAACAGGCTTTGAGCAAAATCAAGCGTACCGTGCGCGCCCATCTGGACACGGATCTCAAAGCCGAACACCTCGCGGAGGTTTGCGCCGAATTTAAAAAAATCGTGCGCCGCGAAACGGGATCCGAGTTCCCAACCGATCCGTACCAGCAGCTTGAAGAGGCGATCAAAGCCGTTTTCCGCTCGTGGAACGGGGACCGGGCGAAAGCATATCGCCGGCGCGAGAAAATTCCGGATGATTTGGGCACCGCGGTCAACGTCGTCACCATGGTTTTCGGCAACATGGGAGAGGATTCCGGCACGGGAGTGGCCTTCACCCGGGATCCGGCCACAGGTGAAAAGAAGCTTTTTGGCGATTACCTTTCCAACGCACAGGGTGAAGATGTCGTGGCCGGCATTCGAACGCCCAAACACATCAGCGAACTCAAGGAAGATATGCCGGCTATTTACCGGCAGTTTGTGGAGGTTGCGGAAAAATTGGAGCGGCACTACCGCGACATGCAGGATCTCGAATTTACCGTGGAACGCGGCAAACTCTGGATGCTGCAGACCCGAAACGGGAAGCGGACAGGGCCGGCCGGTGTGCGCATCGCGGTGGAAATGGCAAAGGAAGGGCTGATCGACAGGCGTACGGCCATTTTGCGCGTGCCTGCTGCGGATCTGGACCAACTCCTCCACAAAATGGTCGATCTCAAAGCCAAGGTCAAGGTTTTGACAAAAGGGATCAATGCCAGCCCGGGCGCTGCTGCGGGCCGGATAGTCTTCACGCCGAAAGAGGCTGAGCAATGGAAGGAAAAGGGGGAGAGTGTCGTTCTTGTTCGCCGCGAAACATCCCCCGAGGATGTACGCGGCATGGACGCGGCTCAGGCCATCCTGACATCGACGGGCGGGCCGACCAGCCACGCGGCGGTTGTGGCTCGCGGCTGGGGCAAGCCCTGCATCGTGGGGGCCGGCGAGGTGGCCATCGATTATGCCCGGAATGAGTTCGTCGTGAATGGTACGCACGTACGCCGCGGCGACTGGATCACCGTGGATGGGACCAGCGGCCATGTGATCCTCGGTCAGGCGCCGCTGATCGATCCCGAACTGGGAGAGGATTTCCGCCAGTTGATGAATTGGGCCGACGAAGTGCGCAGGCTCAAGGTGCGTGCCAATGCCGATACTCCCGCCGATGCGGCGGTTGCCAGGAAGTTTGGCGCGGAAGGCATCGGTTTGTGCCGGACCGAGCACATGTTTTTTGCCGGTGACCGAATCGACTACGTGCGCGAGATGATTCTCGGGTCGCTCGACTACAAGCGGCTGGAGCGGGAGCTGAATGTCCTGGAAACCGAACTGAATAGGGGCGGCTCGCCCAAAAAGCGCAAGGAACTCCAGGAAGCCCGCAAACGCCTCAAAAAAATAATCGAGGTCCCCAAACGGCTTTACAAAGGCGGGCTGGATCGGCTCCTGAAATTGCAGCGAAGGGATTTCGAGGGAATCTTCCGTGCCATGGACGGGCTCCCGGTCACGATCCGGACGCTGGACCCGCCTCTGCACGAGTTTCTGCCTCATACGGAAAAGGAAACGCAGAAGCTGGCGCGAAAACTGAAGGTCAGCGCGCGCATACTCTGGGATAGCGTGCAATCCCTTCACGAGGCCAATCCCATGCTGGGGCACCGCGGCTGCCGCCTGGGTGTCGTTTTCCCGGAGATTACGGAAATGCAGGCGCGCGCAATTTTCCAGGCTGCCGTGAGTGTCCGGAAAAAAGGAATTCGCGTAATCCCCGAAGTCATGATCCCCCTCGTCGCCGATGTCAACGAACTCAAGTTGCAGGCCGATGTGGTCCGCCGGGTTGCGGATGAGGTTTTCGGGAAGGCCGGACAGAAGATCGACTATCTGGTCGGGACCATGATTGAGCTGCCGCGGGCCGCCCTAACCGCGGACCAGGTGGCCCGGGTTGCGGAATTTTTCTCTTTCGGCACCAATGATCTGACGCAGACCACTTACGGCATTTCGCGCGACGATTCCGGCAAATTCCTGCCGTTCTATATCGAAAACCGCATTTTTGCCGACGATCCATTCCAGATCCTGGACCAGACGGGAGTCGGACAGCTTGTCCAGCTTGGCACGGAGAGGGGCAGAAAAACGAGGCCGGACCTGAAAGTCGGGATTTGCGGAGAACATGGAGGGGAGCCGTCCTCCGTGCAATTCTGTCACCGGGTGGGTATGAACTACGTTTCCTGCTCGCCTTACCGGGTGCCTATCGCCCGGCTGGCTGCGGCGCAGGCGGCGCTGGGTTCCGCGCAGAGCATTTCCCACACCGCCTGATCTCATTGACGATTTACGATTGACGATTGGAAAACAAAGCCTGTTTTCCAATCGTCAATCGTAATACTCCAGACCCAGGTGAGTGATCAAATCTTCGCCCCGCAGGTACCGCAAAGTGTTCTTGAGCTTCATGAGCTGAATGAACAGGTCGTGCTCCGGATAAAGCTCGGGCGCGCACATGGGGCTCTTGAAATAGAATGAAAGCCATTCCTGAATGCCGCTCATCTTGCAGCGTTGTGCGAGGTCCAGGAAGAGGACCAGATCCAGCACCAGGGGAGCCGCCAGAATCGAATCCCTGCAGAGAAAATCGACTTTGATCTGCATGGGGTATCCCAGCCAGCCGAATATGTCGATGTTGTCCCAGCCTTCTTTGTTATCGCCCCGGGGCGGATAGTAGTTGATGCGGACCTTGTGGGTGTAATTGGAGTAAAGGTCGGGGTAAACCTCGGGCTGCAGGATATGCTCCAGAACCGAAAGCTTGCTCTCCTCTTTGGTTTTGAAAGCGGCGGGATCGTCCAGAACCTCCCCGTCCCGGTTTCCCAGAATATTGGTGGAGAACCACCCGTTGAGGCCGATAAGCCTGGATTTCAGCCCGGGGGCCAGGATAGTCTTCATGAGCGTCTGCCCTGTCTTGAAGTCCTTGCCGCCGATCGGTATGTTGCGGTCCTTGGCCAGCCGGACAAGCGCCGGTATGTCGGCCGACAGGTTGGGCGCGCCGTTCGCGTAGGCAATCCCCGACTTAATGGCGGCATAGGCATAGATCATGCTGGGGGCGATGGCCGGATCGCTATGGACCAATCCCTGTTCGAAACTCTCAACCGATTGATGGACGGCCTCCGGCTTTAAAAATATTTCCGTGCTCCCGCACCAGATCATGACGGTGCGGCTGAGGTTGTTCTGCTTTTGAAAATTCTTGATATCGGCCTGAAGCTGTTCGGCCAGGTCCATCTTGTTGGCGCCCTTTTTGACGTGCGTCCCGTCGAGCCGTCTCACATAGGATTTGTCAAAAACGGCCGGCCACGGGCTTATGTTTTCCAGCGACGGCCTGACTTGATCCAACAGGTTGCGCTCCAGCACTCCTGCCTTGACTCCCGCCTGATAGATGTTGTCGGAAAAAATATCCCAGCCTCCAAAGACGAGGTCATCCAGGGAAGCCAGGGGCACGAAATCCTTGATTTTGGGAACACGGTTTTCCGTGCGTTTTCCCAGGCGGATGGTGCCCATCTGGGTCAATGAGCCCACGGGTTTGGCAAGGCCTCTTTTTATCGCTTCCACGCCCGCGATGAAGGTCGAGCTAACGGCCCCCATCCCGGGAAGCACGACGCCCAACTTTCCGGTTGCAGGCGCAATTTCGGTTCCTTTGGAGATCATCTTTGCATTCCTCACTTGAGACAACGCCTCCCGGAAAAATGATGGCACCTTGCCGCTGCTTCCGGGGCGTTATCCGGTTTATTAATGAACTGCCTTTGGGGAAATCCTGTCTCTTTCCCCGGACATAATAGCTTTGAGATTTTTGCAGCTCTTCTCAAGGAACCCGAAGAGCTCGAAGAATCTCAAAGCATTGCGCAGCCACGGTTCCATGGAGTTTTCATCCGGCGCCTTTTTCAATGACAATCCTGGAAATGTCCGCGATGCTTCGGAACAGTTGCGAAACGCAGCTCAGCAGCGATAAGCGACTCGCTCGGACCGCCGGATCCTCGGCCATCACCATGACCTCTTTGAAAAACGCATCCACGGCGCCGCGCAGTGAAGCCAGAGATCGCAGCGCCGCCCCGTAGTCGTGGCTTTGTCGCGCCGCCTCCACCTCAGGCCGCACGCGCAGGTAGCCTTGCCACAGGGCAAGCTCAGCGGGATCCTTGAGTCCGGATTCCTCCAGCGATGCGGCCGGATCTCCTGCCTGTGACAGAATGTTTACTATACGCTTGAAATTGGAGGCCAGCGAAAGAAAGTCGGCCTCCTGGCGCATTTCCTCAAGAGCGCGCAGGCGCTCCAGCGTATCGAGCGGATCATCGAAGCCCGCCGCCATCGCCGCATGGACGCAATCGTAGGAATATCCCATCTCGTCGAAAAGGAATTTTATGCGGCCTTCGAAAAATTCCTTAAGCGCGTCCAACGCAGCATTCGCGCCGGGCGAGTATGCATCCAGGCTCTGCTGCAGAAGCTGGTTCAGGGAGATGCTCCACCGGTTGTCGACAATAATTTTGAGAATGCCGTTCCCGTGACGGCGCACGGCAAACGGGTCCCCGGACCCGGATGGAATCAGGCCGACGGAGAAGCAGCCACACACGGTATCGAGACGGTCGGCCAGGGCCAGGATTGCTCCGGTATCCGAAGATGGCGAAGGGGACTTCGTGGACTTCGGAAGATACTGCTCGTAGATGGCGCGCCAGACATTGTCCGGGTATCCTTCCGCCCTGGCGTAGAGCCCGCCGACAACTCCCTGCAGATCCGGGAACTCCTTGACCATCTCGGTGACAAGATCGCACTTGAATAGATGCCCCGCGGTCTCGAGATCCGCCAGAAGGTCGGGCCGTTTCACTGCCGTTGCGATCTCGGGGAGCAGCTTAAGCACCCGCCGGGTTTTGTCAGAATAGGACCCCAGTTTTTCCTGGAAGAGCACGCCCTTGAGTGATGGCTCCCGGTCTCCAAGTTTCGTTTTCCTGTCGGTCTCCCAGAAGAAATCCGCATCGGCGAGCCTGGCCCGCAAGACTCGTTCATGTCCGGCGCGTATGATATCAGACCGGTCCGATGGAAGGTTCACCACGGTCAGGAACTCCGGCATCAGCCGCCCCTCGCTGTCCAGAATTGTAAAATATTTCTGGTGCTCCCGCATTACGGTGATCAGTATCTCCTGCGGAAGGGCAAGAAAACGATTTTCGAAAGACCCCCTCACGACGGAAGGCGCCTCGTTCAGGTTCACCACCATCTTCAGCAGTTCGGAATCTTCCAGCAGGCGCCCGCCGCAGGCGTCCGTTTCGCGGCGCAGTCCCTCCTGGATGCGCGCCAGGCGTTCGCCGCCATCCGCAATCACCGCATTGTCGCGCAACTGCTGCTGCAGAGATTCCAGAGAGGATACCGGAATTCTGGATTTCCCGAGGAAGCGATGGCCGGCGGTGTATTTTGAAGAGGTGACATCCGCCAGGCTGAATCGGATGATCTTCCCCCCGAAGAGCGAGACAATCCAGCGAAGCGGGCGCGCAAAGCGAAAATGATCCGGGCTCCAGTGCATGCTTTTGGGAAACTGAATTTTCCCAATGCAGGCTGGAATCAGGCTTTGCAGGATCTCGTGCGTTTTCGCGCCGCGCATCACGCGCTCGACGGTCAGGTATTCGCCTTTGGCGGTCTGAACGATCTTCATCTGTTCCAGCGCGGCGCCATTTTTTTGAGCAAACGCGATAGCAGCCCGGGTGGGCGCGCCCGCGGCATCGAAAGCGACGCTTCTGGGCGGACCGATGACCGTCTCGATCAGATCCTTCTGGCGCACGGGGATATCTCGGATGCCTGCAATGATTCTGCGGGGCGTATACCAGACAATTCTCTCTCCCGCACTGAGGCGCTGCTCCCGAAGCGAGTCCACGAGCATTTCCGAGAATTGACGGGCCGCGTCCTCAATCATGGATGCCGGTATTTCTTCTACACCTAATTCGACGACAAGCTCTGATTTTTCCATATCCGATTACGGGGCCTTCACGGCTTCCCGGGATGTCAGAAGCGAGAATCCCTGGCTCTCGCGGCTGGCAAGGTAGCGCCGCGCGACCTCGCAGGCGAGCTGCCTCACTCGTGCAATGATTCCAGCTCTCTCGGTTACACTGATGGCTCCCCTGGAGTCCAGGAGATTGAACGCATGGGAACATTTGAGGCAATAATCATAGGCAGGAAGCACCAGTCCCAGACCCAGCAGGCGTTTGCTTTCCCCCTCATACTGTGAAAACAGCTTGAACAGCATGTCGATGTCTGCCGTTTCGAAATTATAGATGGAAAATTCGACCTCTTCCCGGTGCCGGATATCCCGGTAGGTGTGATCGTCCGACCATTTCAGATCATAAATGCTGTCGACCTGGGCAATGAATGTGCCGATGCGCTCAAGTCCGTAAGTTATCTCGGCGCTTATGGGATCCAGGTCGAGCCCCCCGGCCTGCTGAAAATATGTGAACTGAGTGATTTCAAGCCCGTCGAGCAGGACCTGCCATCCTATACCCCACGCCCCCAGAGTCGGGGCTTCCCAGTTGTCCTCCTCAAAGCGCAGGTCGTGCTCCCTGAGATTAATGCCCAGGGCCGACAGGCTCTGAAGATACAGGTCCTGCACATTTCGAGGAGAAGGCTTCAGAATGACCTGATATTGGTGATGTTTTTGAACGCGGTTCGGATTGTCTCCGTACCGGCCGTCCGCCGGGCGCCGCGAAGGCATGACGTACGCTACCCGATACGGCTCCGGTCCCAGCACGCGAAGGAAGGTCTCCGGCGCCATGGTACCGGCTCCCACCTCCACATCGTAAGGCTGTTGAAGAACGCAGCCGCGGCGATTCCAGTACTGTTCAAGGGTTAGTATTATTTCCTGAAAGTTTTTCGGTTGCATTGCGATTCACTGGCCCGTAAGCGCTTCCCGTAAAATCCGGTAGGATTTCAGCTGTTTTTCCAAATGCAATTCCAAAAGCCTCTGTGTCAGCCGCTCGAGATCTGCCGCTGCATCTTCCGCAAGGGGTTGGGACATAAACATTTCGGGCGGAAAACGGTTCATATCCTGCAGCGCACTTGCCGCCTCAGGCCCGATACGCAGCCCCCGCCCGCGCGCACATTCCGGACAAAAGACATTCCCGGAGCCAACCCATGCATAAAACCCATCATCTTTAACACACTTACCACAATTCGAGCAATAGGCATAATTGGGCAGCAGGCCGCTCAGCTTCAGGGACCAGATTTCGAAATATCGCGCCAGCGACGGATCGGGAACCCGCTCCTCGCCCGCCTTGAGGGATGCCAATAAAAGCCTGAACAAAGAGGGATTCGGTTGATTATCCTGAATGATCTCATTGACTATTTCTGCAAAATAGCTGAAAGCGTAAACCTGTTTTAGGGAAGGGTTCCTGCCGAGGAATGAATGAATGAGTTCGGCCTGCCGGACCTGGCCCAGGTCGCGCCCTTCTCGCATATAAAACTCCAGGCGTACGTGACTCAGGGGCTCCAGGGCACCGGAAAGGCGGCTTTTGGGTTTCTTGACACCCTGGGCGGCTGCCCTGATCTTTCCGTATTCCCTTGTGATACAGACAACGATTCGATCGGAATCGCCCAGCGAGTATTGGCGCAGCACAATGGCTTCAGCCTCGTAGACCGGCATAGCAATATTGAAGGAAAGGAATTATTGAGATCGATTTATCGGCCCGCGTTCCCGGCTTTCGCGCCGACCGGAAACGGGCCCAATTGAAGCTGCCCGCCCTTCCGGGATCTTCCGCGCTATCGGTGCTGAACGGAATCTGCGAGAGTAAGTTCTTCTCCCGGTTTCCTGCGCCTTGCCAAGGCATACAGCTTGTGGGCCGGACCGGACAGAAGGTAAACCACTGCAAGGGCGAGAAGCGTTGGCCGGGAATAATTAAAAACCAGGGCAACCAGCAAAGCCATCACCAGAATCGCCAGGTGTGATTTTTTCCCCAGGGTAAGGTGCTTCAGGCTGCTGTAACGAATCGTGCTGATCATCAGGAACGCCGTAAAAAAAACGCACGCGACCATCAAATTGGCGCCCAAAGGATTTTTTATGGGGTCCTGGAAAAAGTGTACGATGGCCGCGATGATTCCTCCTCCCGCCGGAATCGGAAGACCCACAAAATGCTTCAGGTTCGCCGCCTGGACGTTAAAGCGGGCAAGCCGCATTGCACCACAGATCGTGAAGGTAAAGGCCGCCGTCCACGCCAGCCGGAAATCCACGGTCGACAATCCCCAGACCAGCGCGAGGACGGAAGGCGCGACGCCGAACGAAATCACATCCGCCAGGGAGTCGAGCTGCAATCCGAAGTCGGTACTGGAGTTGGTCAGCCGCGCGATCCGGCCGTCAAGCATGTCCAGTATAATGGCCAGACCGATTGCATAGGCAGCCTGGCCATAGTTCGCGTGCATGGTCGACAGGACTGCATAATAGCCGCAGAAAATATTGCCGACGGTAAACAAGCTTGGAAGAACGAACACGCCGCGGCCCAGCCGCTTGCGGCGGGTTCCCTGCGGACTCAATTCATTGGGCTCTGCGCGTGTGTTCATGCCAATTCTCCGAGGACGGAACTACCTCCCTGAACCTTATCCCCTACCTTGACGCGTATCCTGGCATGTTCGGGAACGGTAACATCCACCCTGGAACCAAAACGGATCAGGCCAATGAGCTCTCCCCGCTCAAGCCTGTCGCCGGGCTTCTTCCAGCATACCACACGCCGCGCAATCAGCCCAGCGATCTGGCGCACGACGACGGGCGCCCCTTCGCCTCCGATAGTCAGGATGTTTTGTTCGTTCACCCGTGAAGCCTCATCGTCAAAGGCCGCCTTAAACTTTCCACGCTGGTAATCGAGGCTCCGCAATTCTCCCGCAATCGGGGAGCGGTTGACATGTACGTTGAAGATATTGAGAAAAATGCTGAGGGTCTGTTCGCCGCCGGCAGTCCGAGAAATTTTAACGACCTTGCCGTCCGCGGGAGAAACGATCAGGTTTGGGGCCTTCGGAATTACTCTCGTCGGGTTGCGAAAAAAGAAGCCCATGAAAGCAGCAAGAACAAAAAACAGAAACGCCGGATAGGCAAAGTGCAGGAGCGCGCACAGGATGCCCACGATAAGACATGGGATGATAAACCGATAACCCTCCTTCACCATAGGTATCCCTTCGCGCCCGCGCGCCTGCGCGCACACCATTGCGCCGCAGAATGAGCAGTCTCCCGCAACGCCGGAGGCTTTGCGGTTGCCGGCGCCTCGAAAGAGCCCGATCGCAACCGATGAAAGATAACGGAAGTTTCATGCGTCATAGATTTCACTGAAGCTTTTTGAGCCGCAGAATATCGAATGTTAAATTTCGAAGTTTTCCTGCGGTTCGACATTCGGCTTTCGATCTTCAGTATTTCGCGGTGCTGAGGCTCCGGGCTGCTGTCAGAATACCGGGGAAAAGGATGCTCCGTCATTTTTTTAGCCTGATGCTGCCTTGTCCACGGAGCCGGGGGACCTCCCCCCATGGATCAGCGGGATCCATTCTCCATCTGCTTGCGAGCTTTCTGGACCATGGTATACATCTGGTCCTTCAGCCTCAGTTTCTTTTTTTTCAGCGTCTTTTCCTGCAGTTCCTCTTCTTCGCTCAGGAAGTGTTTGTTCGATAATCCTTCCAGCTGATCGCTGTATGCTTGATGTTCGGCTGCGAGCCGCCGGAATTCCGCGTTTTCCCGCAATAATTGCTGCCGGAGTTGTTCCTCATGCAATAGATCGCTCATGGGCGTTTCCTCCTGCCTGTCTCACTGTAGCTGTCAGGCTCGTTATAAAAAAATTTTGTATATGCTTACAAACCGAATCGTCCTTTCAGGATCAAGCAAACATCCGGAGGTCCTCTGTCCGATGCCCTTGCGCCAAATCGCCGTTGCTGCATTCGCGGGGTCACTCGCCCGAAATCTGCAGCCGCCCTTTTTCATGAAACCGCTCCATGCCAAACCCGACCAGCCGGCGCACCAGTTCGTCGAACGCCACCCCGGTTGCTGCCCAAAGTTTGGCATACATGCTGATGGGGGTGAATCCAGGCATGGTGTTGATTTCGTTGATCCAGACTTTGTTTGTGGCACGCTCCAGGAAAAAATCAACCCGGGCCAGGCCCGAACCATCAATGGCCTTGAACGAACGCAGGGCCAGATCGCGGATTTCCTCCTTTTTTTTATCCTCAATGCGCGCGGGTATCTCCAGCCGGCTTGCCGGGCTCATGTATTTGGCTTCGTAGTCGTAAAACTCATGAGCCGATACCACCTCGCCCACTACGGAGGCCTGCGGGGTATCGTTGCCCAGAATTGCGCATTCCAGTTCCCTTCCGTCAATACCCTTTTCGATCAGGATTTTGCGGTCGAAGCGGGCCGAATACCGGATCGACTTTTCAAACTCCTTTTCGGAATGTATCTTGCATATGCCCACGGACGATCCCAAATTCGCCGGCTTGGAAAACATCGGGTAGCCGAATTCCCGGGCAACGGATTTTCGTATGGAGTCCGCTCCTTGCGCAATATCCCGCGCCATCACGGTCCTGTGGGGCGTAGCCGGAAGACCTGCCTGCAGGAAAAGCCGCTTCATGACATCCTTGTCCATGCCGACGGCTGAAGCCAGCACTCCGCAACCGACAAAGGGCAATCCGGCCATTTCGAACAAACCCTGGATGGTTCCATCCTCGCCGTAGGGGCCATGCAGCAAAGGGAAAAAGATCCGCGGATTCCTGCGTAATTCTTCCTGTTTCTCCGGCGTTCGCGATGTCACCCGCATTCCCGGACCGTCCCCCTCCAGAACCTCGCTGATTTGAATACGGGGCAGCAGCGAGGGCGGCAGCATAGCGCGCACTTCAGAGACGCTTGCCAGTTTGCCCGTCTTGGTGATCCCGATGGCCGTGATCTCGAACTCGTCGGGATCCAGGGCGCTGATAACGGAAGCGGCGGATGTCAGCGAGACCTCATGTTCACCGGAGCGTCCCCCGAAGACGATTCCCAGCCTAATCTTTGAATCCTTTGCCATTATTCCCGTTTCCTTCCGCGCGCATCTCATTCTCGGCGTGTTTTTGATACGCTTTGATGATCAGACGCACCAGATGGTGCCGCACAACGTCGTTTTCGTTGAAGTAGCAGAAAGCGAGCCCCTGCACATCGCCCAGAATGTTTCTGGCTTCAATCAACCCCGAGTTCCTGCCGAAGGGAAGATCGATCTGAGTGATATCGCCGGTAATGACGGCCTTGGAACGCATGCCGATCCGCGTCAGGAACATCTTCATTTGTTCGGAAGTGGTATTTTGTGCCTCATCCAGAATTATAAATGCATCGCTCAGCGTGCGTCCTCTCATAAAGGCGAGCGGCGCGATTTCGATGATTCCGTCTTCCATGTAGCGCTGGATTTTTTCGCCGTCCAGGAGAATGTAAAGTGCGTCGTAGAGGGGCCGCAGGTAGGGGTTTATTTTCTCTTCGATGTCGCCCGGGAGGAATCCGAGCTTCTCTCCCGCTTCGACGGCAGGCCGGGTGAGCACGATTCTCGATACGCTCTTTTCGAGCAGGTAGGTGAGGGCCATCGCAACAGCCAGAAACGTCTTGCCGGTGCCTCCGGGCCCAATCCCGAAAACCACGTCGTTGTTTTTGATCGCCTCCACATAGCGCCGCTGGTTCGGGCTTTTGGGCGTGACCTGGCGCTTCCCCCCCGGGAGCAGTTGCATCTTGGGAAAGAAATCGTGCAGAGAAAGCGCCGTGTCCTCGGCGATTTGCTTGAAGGCAGCTTTGAGATCCCCGTTCGAGATCAAATGACCCTTGTCGACAAGAGTTGAAAAATCCAAAAGGATTTTTTCCAATGCCGCGACATCTTCCTCTTCTCCGTCAATGGTCAGAGAGGAATCCCGCGCCTGGATGGCAACTCCGAACAGGTTTTCCAGGAATCTCACATTTTCATCGAGGGGCCCGAAAAGCAGTTGCAGACTTCGATCCGAAAGCAGAACTTTTCTCATCTATAAATCCGGCCGGACCTCGCTGTTGGGAAGGATTTTGGGAAAAAGACATTTCCGGAAATCGACGGGAAAATAACCGATCGTGACTCTCACTCGCATGTCTAAGAGGAATTCTAGGTCTGGCGTTCATCGAAGTCAATCGGAAAATTTGATTTGACATGCATGTTAAATACTTGTAAAGTAAAGAGTTTTTAGGAGACGGGCACAAGGTACTTTACTTAAAGGAGTTTTTAAAGAATGGCCAATCATGCATCGGCCCTGAAGGCGCACAGACAAAACCTGAAACACCGGAGCACAAATCGAAGCAACAAAAGCAGCTTGCGCACCACCCTGAAACAATTCACGGAACGGGTGGAAGCCGGAAAGGCCAAAGAAGCGCAGAATTCGTTGTCCGGCCTTTACGCCGCAATCGACAAGTCCAGGCATAAGAAAGCCATCAGCAAAAATGCCGCAGCGCGCCAGAAGTCCCGCTTAACCAGGCGTTTGAACGCGGCTTTGTCCGCATCCAAGCAGGCATAATCCGCGCCTATTCTCCCGAATGCAGGCCGCAGGTTCCAGATTAATCCGCCATGCCTTACAGACGCCGGCATAGGCTGAAAAAAGCGCCGATACACGCGGAT
>Ga0208980_10001037_pt1 | contig 16644 bp, 15 predicted proteins | sample WetSurMetagenome_3_FD_187993 | JGI IMG/M metagenome (GOLD analysis project Ga0208980, IMG submission 187993) | Wetland microbial communities from Twitchell Island in the Sacramento Delta, sample from surface sediment Aug2011 Site A1 Bulk (version 2) | ecosystem: Environmental > Aquatic > Marine... | reverse complement strand
ATTAACGTGCATTCCTTGCATCCATCTTCACTCTGTTGTGGCATCGCGGGCATTGTACCGTAACCGGTTTGCGTGCCCTTTGCAGGCTGGCAATCCGCGAACCAAAGTATACCCATGCATGGTTGCAGCGATGGCAGATCACAAAACAGCTCGAGAGTTCCATACCCGATCTCATGGAATCACCGGAATATCAACGCGATCCAGGTGAAGGGTGAAAGTATCCGGGTTACTATAAGGACTCATCATTTTTTCCGAGATCACCGGCTCAATCAGATATGCACCGGCCTGATTATTTTATCAAAATAAATGGCGGGGGAAAAGAACATGATATGGTACCGGATGATGATACCGGGAGTGCTGCGTCAGCTTGAATAATTCTTTTAATTTACCGCGTATCCTTCATGTTTTTCGGGGTAAGCAGCCATTGAAGCTCACCCGATGGACGTTTTTTATAGGAAAAATTCCGGATTTTTGCCAGGCCCGCTTTTGGAAAGCCAGAAGATCCATTACCCGTATCACCGGTAATGTTACTGATGAGCATGGACAACCCGGGTTCATGCCCGATCACAAGTACCGATGCATGTTCCCCATAGTCCGAAGCGTGGTAACAGACAGTATCCAGGTCGCCACCAGGTGCAAGTTCATCCCAGACAACAAGCTGGTCTTTTTGATCAAGAACCGATGCAACAATCTTTGCGGTTCCCCGGGCACGTTTTAACGGGCTTGTTGCAATGGCATCGAACCTGATCTTGTTTCTTTTCATCCACCGGGCCACTTTTTTTACCTCTTCCTTTCCATCGCGGGTGAGTGCCCGGTCTGCATCAGGAATACCTTCAGAAGATTTCTCTGCTTTTCCATGGCGAAGAATGAAGAGGTTCATACACAAGAGAATCGTTTCTTCAGATATGAATAGTTTCTTTACTTCCATTATTAATGGCGATTTTTTGCAGCGGTTCTCTTTATTTGCTGGTCAGCCCGTTTGGCAGCCGCAGAGTAGCAAAAAGTGCTGGTAGCAATGCAGAATCTTTCCGATAGTTGCAGCGGGAAGTATCAGGATACCCTCTGGTGATCAGAATCTCCCTTGCCGATTATGGGGGTAAAAGAATGTTGTCTTCCTGAATGGTTGGCGGGGCAACCCGCCGGATAGTGAGGGAATGACCATTGGGTGGTTTTATTTCGATAGTCATTATCTGCCGGGGAACGAGGGGAGCCTTTGGGTTGATACGAATAACGAACTGCTCTTCATTATCGAGCCTGTTATTGGGACTCCCTACCTCGTTTTCCACGCGGATGATACTCCAGAAGCCCTTGGGAGGATCGCCGTGGAAACCTTCGACCGGACGAAGAGATTCTGTCCGGATGGCATCAGCATAGATTATGGAAAGTTGTTCCATATCCACGGATTTGTGGCTGTCGATAAGACCGACCGTGAATGTTATCATGTCGATCGTACCGCCCGGTATACCCTGACCGGTTACATTGCCGAAGCTCTGCAGGATCTCCTGCGGGTGATTACCCGGGACCGGCAGCGTACTCATGGCAGGTAGTGGCGGCACGTCCGTAGAGGTATCGGAGCAGCCGGCTGTAAAGATAAGGAGAACAAGCACTATCGTCAGGAAAATAGACTGCCGGATTGCCATAGAGTGACTACTCTTGTGATCTTGTAGTAGAAACCATGTGTCTGTGGACTAGAAAAACAATTGGGTCGTGGTAGCAGGATTATATTTTGGCTATTAACAAATAAGTAAAATAAAATAATAGCGATTCTGATTATACCTTATGGGAAGGGTGACCTTACATTTCAGCGAAGATGACTACCAGCTCTTCCATCACTACTGTGCCAATTATTGTCGTCTCCATGATGAAACCCGGAAAAATTCAATAAAAATTCTTCTCGAACTCTATAAACACCAGGTAATTGATATCCAGGAGCACAGCCTCGACAATATTTTTACGTTTTTTTACCAGAAGAAACAGGAATTTGAGACAGAATGCCAAATCCCCGCCAGTGATGCAGACGAGCTTATGCGGGTCCGGATAAGCTCTGACATTCTATCATTTTTAGAAGACCTGGAAAGAATATACCGCCTCATACGGAAAAAAAATACCGAGGCAAATTATATCCTCATCCTTGGGGCATTTTCAAAGATTTTTGAAGAGGAAACCCAGACGCGGTTAGAGGATCTCCACGAAGCTGCATCGGGTTCAATCAATGCCATCGTTTCACCCCTGGGAGATGCGATAGAAAACAAGCTCGGGCCGGAAGTCGACACCCAGGTACTCCTCTATGAACTGGTGAGCTTTGCGGAAATTTTTAACCGTCTTTCACCGGATCTTACCTTCAGCGATGCAGTAATCGAGCTCCTCGCCCCGCCGTTAATCAGAAGGTTTGGAAAAGCGGAAAACTACGAAGAGATCCGTGCACTCTTAAAAGACCACCATGATCAATTTCAGATGGATGAACTCGAGTCTGCACTTGAGGGAGGAATCCATGCACAGCATGTGTGGGGCCTTGAATTTTCCTGGGAAGAACTTCTCGAACCCCTTCGTACACTCAATGAACTGGTTGCGCAGAACCAGAACCTCATGCGGGTGCCTCTCGATGTTCTCTCGGCCCTTGAAGCGCCGGTGAAGGAAAAACCTGCTCAGGCAGAGTATTCTCAGCTGACCCTTTACCAGAAACCCTACGGGATGGTAAGGAGGCGGAATGATGAAAACAAGTTTCTCGTAAAGGTCGACAACCGCTCGCGGAGCGAAGTCCAGCTCTCACCTTTCACGGACTTCATCCCCCAGGTACACTCGAAGGAACAGAAGTACAAACAATACTTCTCCATTACAGCGGGAGCTTTGGTGTTATTAGTGATAATATTGGGCAGCATTATCCTGTCTATCACGAATGCTCCGGCGTTTCCCGTGGGGAACACCACAGGGGGACTCGTTGCTGCGAAAAACGGGACGATTGCTGCATCAGCCACAATCAGGCCAAACACAACCCCCCCGACAGTGGTACCCACGGCAACACCGACGCCACAGTACGTAACCATTGAACCTATCATACCAGAATCTGATACCGGCATTAAAGGCAACCGGGCATTGTTCGATAATCCGGGGGTTCTCCCGGTTATGGTATTTGACCCCAAAGAGTACGTAACCATTTTTAAGAATAATCAGTCGTATAATCTGGAGAATTCTTTTAAAATCTCCTTTGATCTGAAAAACCCGCCGATGGTAATCCGGTATAAAGTCGTCCCGCAAAACATCACCGATATTAAGTGGTTTGAACCACGGGACGCCAAAAAGAAGAATGATACGGCAACTGTTATCCGCCCGGGCGAATTCGCGTGGTTTGAAGTGAAAATCTATGATAAATCCGGACTGTATTCCCGGCAGGGGTGGGGCAGGGAATACGCAATACCCCTGACTACACAGGAGATTGTTGTCAGAAATGATGGCATGTACCGTATAGAATTTTCAGGTCAGGCAGTTGCTGTCAGTTCAGAAGTGCTCGTGAAAAAAGAAGGCAATATCAACTTTTAACTGCATTTAAGGGGAATTTCCCTGTCAGATTGAGACGTATATTGTAATAATCCTCCCCTTCACAAAGGAGGTTTCTGGTAAGTGCTTTTTTTTAATGTGATCTCTGATCCTGAACCGGATTATGGAACAAAGCAGTGAATGAAACCAGAATAGAACAATGAGCTCAATTTATAGAGTGGAGATAGTACTATTTCGCATCCAATCGGATCGGCCGGAACCAGGTAAAATCCCCTGTTTTAAAAGTTGCTTATAAATCCGTCCTTGAGTAATTGGCGCTTTATAAATCGTCCGCTCCAGTGGAAGAAAAGGGGTATAAAAGCATGATCAATTTGCCGGATTGACTAAATATTCATAAAATAATTATAAAATGCGAAAATCGTTTGAAAACGGGAGAATTGTTCTCTTCACTTCAGGCTTCTTTTCCCCCAGGAACAGGAACACTATGCACAACCCGGTTTTAAAAACAGCGCACGGTATACTCGTCACCACCACGAATCACCATTACCATCATCATCCATGCCAGGATCAGGTACATACCTCATTCCGGACTCAATCCTGGGGAATCCTGATGAGTAATTTCCCTTCCACTACTATTCCCGATTGAAAAACACCGGTCCAGAAATAATTGCAAATTATTGATTTCAGGGAAAAAAACGAGAAAAAGAGAATAAAATGAGCATTTTTGGTACTTTTTCTGGGAAGATGCACCAGATGATGACCTGAATTACCTGAAAAATGATAAAAACCTGTTTTGATCATCAACCTGCAATTGACAAACCGGTATAAACCACTCATGGAATCCTGACATAACCTTTTTACTGGTCAATACGTTTTCGATACCCCTTCCAGGAAAACCATCCGATAAGAGTTATGACGATGATTACCATTACTGCTGCAATACCTAACAGGATGCTTTGCAGAAACAGTTCCTGCAGGAATACCGTAGCAAGGGCAATACCGAAACAGCCGATGAATGCACCTGTAGCGATAGCAAGGAACAGCGGAATCTTTTCCATTCCCAGCAGGTTCCCGATAATGGTGCCCCGGATGCCCCCGCTGCCCGTGACCGGCACCATCACAAGCACGACAATGCCGGTAAAATAAAGTTTTTTTAACCAGGGCCGTTCTTTGATAAACTCATCAGCTTTGCTGATGAATGATTCCATGATCCTGCCGAGTACGGGAATTTTGAGCGCGAGATCGAAGTTCCATCCCATGAACAGTGCAGTCTCAATATCGATCATCATGATTGACAGGGCCATCAGCCACCAGGGGATACCCAGGAGGATCCCTGCAGGAATCACCGTCTCTTTTCCTGCCGGCGGAAGGATGTAGGCAATCATGAGGCCGGTAACAATAAGAAAGGAGGGATAGTCAAGAAAAAAATACAGGAACGCTATCTCAGTGGCAACGAGAGCTAATGGCAGGGTAAGCTTAAGTGTACGGACAAGAGTGGGATTGTCCCTGAGGATTTCTGCATATTCCATGGGATAGTACCTGATGATATGGAAGGCAGATCTTATGTAAACAGATCTTCTGGATTATCCTTCCCTTACACATCGGATGTGCCGTGTAAGAATTGAATCTGTGACGCGCCCTGAAACGTTTCGTGCAAGACCTTATCTGCAATCCCGTGAACGATCAGAATAGAGCTCATGCTCTATGCGATGGAGTTGACGAGGTGGTTATGCTGGCGGAAAAACACATTCAGCGTAAGATGCTATCCTGCACGGGAAAAGCAGGAATGCGGCGTCTTGTGCTCTGCATCCTGGCACTGGCAGCGTTGAGCGGGTATGTGCTTGCGCATACTCCTGCAGGTGTTGTAGTGTCGTATGATGAAACTACCGGAGATCTGGGCGTTGCCATCACGCACCAGGTGGACAATCCCGCCACACATTACGTGAAACACGTGACCGTACGCCAGGGTAATATGGTTTTGATTGACCAATCCTATACCAGCCAGCCCGACACATCGGCTTTCACGTACCGCTACAATCTCCCCCAGCTGAAAGGGAGCAGTGGGGAGATCAGGGTCGATACCGATTGTAATATCGGTGGATCCCGTTCAGGAACCCTCACCCTGGGCGCGACAACGGTAGCGGGCACGCCGGGTAGTGAGACTCCCGCTCCCACCCGGGCACCGCTGAGTGTTTTTGTTGCATGCCTTGCAGTAGGATTGGCAGCATCGCGTGTCATGCTATGATATCCTCTGCCGTGACTGGCAGAATCTTTCCTGTTAAAAGGAGAATTCCCCCGCAGCTATGGCGACTTTTAGGATGCGATAGAACAGAATAATTCCAAAAAGAGCCGAAAATCCATGGGTGAACTACTTTTTTTTCTGTCTTTTAATTCAGTACCTTGTTTTTTTCATTTTTTCACGTCTTAAATCAATTTTTATTTTAATGGTTAAATTGGGACGATACCCTTTCTATCGAACCCGATTTTTTTACGGCATCCGTTCAGGGTTGGTTTTACCTCCTGCATCATTCAATTTTCTTTCCTACGGCTGCACAGTACAGCACAAACTCTTCCTCGCCGTCAATTTTCAGGACATCTGCCATCTGCTGGTCATCAAATGCCCCGATTGCACACGTGCAACAGCCGATCTGCTCTGCGGCAAGATAGAGGTTCTGGCAGGCATGTCCGGCATCGAGGTGTACAAGCCGGTACGCCCGTTCGCTGTATCTCCATGCCATACGGTAGATCACGGATGACCAGATGAACGTGACCGCAGATGATCGCACAAAGGCCTGACCAAGACATGCCGACATTATTGAATCGGCCATCCCGGTGGTTGTGTCAATAGCGACGAGACTGTGGGAAAAAGCGAGGTAACGGTACAGCCCGGGTTGTATACCTTTGACACGGTTGATGAGCAGCCAGGTCTCCAAAGCATGTCGCCCCCCGGCAGAAGGGACATTGCGGAGCGTGTAGAAGGGCTCCTTCGCATCCACGATTCCCTGAGTACACCAGCACAGATAGGCAAGTTCTTCGATCGAGAGTGGATTACGGGCATAGCGACGGACAGACCGGCGCTGTTCAATAGCTGTACGGAGATCCAGTGCATGTACGTTGATATCTGAGGATTTGGGAAGCGGAATAATGCGGGCATCCTGTGGGGCGGCTTTTTCGAGCGGGGGAGCAGGAAGTCCCTGCGTCTGGTCAGATACTGTCAGGTATTCATACCGGGTCTGTTCCATGAATGTGCGACCGGTTGGCAGCATAATCCAGTGATTGCTTCTTCATAAGAATAAACACAACGGTAGAAGTACTGGTATTCCCTCCCTGTGTTTTTTTAATGAACCCTGATCGCGATTTTGAAGAATCTGGTGTAACCGGTCCGGGTGAGCTGCAGGAATCCTGCCACTGGCAGGCAACCGCTTTAAAAAAAATTGGTGGTTAGTGCTCTGAAAACTTCATGTCCCAGAAGATGTTCTTCCCGGAGGCCTTGAGGGGGATGCCATACGCGACGCTGCAGCCTTTGAGCATGCCCTGCTGCAGGGCAGTAACACCGGCACTGAACATGATCCTGTTGTCCACATTGTGAATGCTGGCGGTCTTGACCGCTGATCCGACAGCTATACCAAGGTCAGAGATCTTCAGGACGCAGTTCGGACCCGGGTACAGTGCTTTTTTGTTCTTTCCCTCCTTCACTGCTTTTACCATCTCCGCACAGGTAGCATGCCCGCAACCGCCGCAGTTGATGCCAAGGGGTATATGACCCTCAACCCCGATTAAGACCGTAGCATCGCTGACCTTTATCTGCTCCCCATTGATCCGGAAAAAGTCCATTTTCAACTCTTTTCCCCGTTTGATCATCTGCTGTGCAAGTTTTTCCTGATCTTTGCCGGTAAGTATTCCGATTTGTATTGAGTCGAGGCCGACTGCCTTTGGTGCGGTCCGTGCCGACAGCGCCATGAGCCCGGCTACGCTTTTCACTGCTTCAGATTCAGCTGTCATACAAAATGGTTGGGATGTCAGGGGTAAAAAAAGGCGCGGGTTCAAAGAAGACGTGTGGTTAAAGATGCGTGTAACGAACGCAATCTGTTTCCAGGATATGGATATCCGGCATTTTACTCCGCCCGGGGATAATTTTACTCAGAAGCAACACCCTGCGTTACCGGCGAAAGGTTACCGAATCATGCACCCATCATTTTTTGGAGGAATGTCAAGAGGTAGCATGAAAAGGTATTTCGATATGCATAACAGTAGATTCAATGGACAGCCAAACGGTACTTCGTACAGGGAATTTTTGGATGGATGCATAATGTCACGATGCGAAAAATGTGGATCATTTAAAACAATTCTCTCAAAGTCCTATATTTACCCCGGTAAAACTATCGGTTCATTTGAAATTACCGAAGCAAAACCGATATGTAATACCTGTATTTCTAACATGAAAGAAGATGAATCAACCCAGGGTGAAACGTCAAAAAAAATGATACAGTGCATTGAAAAAGAGCACTATGCCGACTATCTCCGGATAATTGAAGACAATTTCAATGCTGAGAACCCTTCTCACTGGTATAATAAGGGAAATGCGTTAAGAAATCTCCAGAGATTTGATGAGGCAGTAGATTGTTTTAACCAGGCCCTGTTTCTGGATACCCATTATATCAAAGCCTGGTATCGGAAAGGACAAACATTATTTTACCATGAAAAGTACCTTGATGCCCTGAAATCCTTTGGAAATGTTGTTCAACTGGATAAAAAATATGAGAGCGGATGGGGAATAGCTGCGAAATTTTATATCACGATGACATTGAGTCGTGAATATTCCCGTTTGCTCAGGGAAGATCAGATGACGCAGGAATTTGAGAATTACGGCCTGGAATGGATTTCCCATCTCTATTTTCTCCTGCACGATGAGTTATCACTCCCTGATGGCAAAAAAATAGTTCCGGAAGAAATTACCCTCGAAGAATTCCTGGACTATTGTTACGAACATTTTGAGGAAATCATCACGATCCTTGAACCGGTGAAAGGACCGGCAATCTGTTACAAAAGTCACGGGAAAACAAAAATGAATCTTACAACCTGATACTTCCTTTTCCTGATTCTGCGTTTTATTCCCTGGTGAATTCCTGCCGTACCTGCGCCGTATATCTTTTCTGCACTACATACTTCATCGTGGCGACAAACGAAGTACCGGCACAGGTATTTCTATTCAGGCATTACGAACCGGAATTTTCCCTGGGGTACCCGAATCTCGAACCGTGCACCTTTTCCCGGCTCTCCGTTTTCCTGAATCGACATCCCCGTAATGCCAAGGATAGTCCGTGAAAGGTACAACCCAAAACCGGTATGCTTGAAAAATTTACGCTCTAAAATTGCTTTCTTATGTTCAACAGGAACCCCTTCACCGTTATCCTGGTATACCACGACAAGATCTTCGTCCTGCATGCGGTAAGAAAAATCGATGCCTGTTACTGTTTTCCCGTGGCGAAGTGCATTTTCAAGGAGCGTGTAAAAAACCTTCCCCAATAAGGGATCGGCAAATATCTCAAGATTATCAAAGTGCACGACAAGTGTCACCGTCGAAAGTGGCAGGTTCGCTGCATTTGACACAATGATCTTCCTGATATTAAACCAGACGGGGGACTGGACCCCGATATCCTGGTAATCTTTGGTGAACATGATCTGGGTCTGTATATTGTGTGCAGCATGGATCTCCTTGTCAATATATTCCTGCAAGGAAGGATCCGGAAATTTCATCTGCATCATTTCGAGGTAACCCAGGATCGCAGTGAGCTGGTTTAAGATGTCATGCCGTGTTATACTGTTTAAAAGGTTCAGCTTATCGTTAACCCGTACGATCTCTTCTGCATGGCGCGTTGCAGCCGTGTTATATTGCTCCTGTATCATTTCAACTACTTTTTGTTCAGTAATGTCAGTGATGAGTGCGATGAAATAGAGGAATCTGCCCTCCCTGTCCCTGACCGCAGATGCCACTACCGAAGCCCAGAATTCATCACCATTCTTTTTGATATACCGTTTCTCTGTTGTATATTCGGGAATTTCCCCGGCACTCAGCTGGTGTAAATGAAGGATATCTGAGGAAACATGATCGGGGTGGGTGATACCGGTAAAAGACATGGTGAGCAATTCCTCCTTTGAGTATCCAAGCATAGTGCAGAACCTCGGATTGATTTTTAAAAACCGGAACTTTTCATCGACAATGACCATGCCATGCTGTCCTTTTTCAAAAACTGTACGGAATTGTTCTTCGCTCTTCTGGAGTGCATCTTCCACCAGTTTCCGGCTGGTGATATCACGGATCGTTTCAATCGCACCAATGACCCTGCCCTTTGTATCAAAGAGGGGAGCGACAATGAACCAGAGATAGGCGCCTTTCCCCCCGAAAAGTCGCTGAATATATATCTCTGAGAAAAATTTATTCCCCTCTTTCTGGATGAACGGATATCTCTTTTTAATCTCCTCATTCTCATCTAAAACCAGGTCAATCAGAATCGGCCGTCGCTCCCCGTAAAACGGGATGCTGTATTCGTGATCCCCTTTACCCAGCATTGCCTGTGCAGGAACACCGGTCATCTCCTCCATTGCTTTATTCCACGAGATGATCATTCCCTCAGCGTCAATGACCAGCGTCGCATCCGGAAGGAAATTGATAATGTCGGTTAACCGGCGTTCAGACTCTCTTATCGCAGCTTCAGATGCGGTGAGAATCTGTCGCTCCCGATCATTTCGCTGCAGCACATAGTAAAATATCAGCAGGAGTAGCAGCAGCAGGAGCATCGCGATTACAGCCGGTGCACTGGCCGTAATTATCTGTATGGTCCAGTCACGGGCATCGATATCTGTGCCCAATAGTGCAATAACCTCACCGGTCTGCGAATCCCTGATCGGGATGAGTCCACTCACCCATACCCCCCAGCGATCGGTCACCGGTCCCTCGGTTGTCTGGTTACCGGAGGTAAAAGTATTCACAAGGGTATCAGAGGCTTCCGGATAAACCTGCCCGGGCGGTGAGTAATCTTCAGATTCCGGAGGTTCTGAATCGATAAAGAAGAAGATCGTTTTATCGGGATGCCGGCCAAGTAAATAAATAAACCGGATCTCTGGATCGGTGGATCGAACCTGTATCATCTGTTCTTTTAAGGCCTGGTAATCCGGCGATACCAGATCAGCTTCAGTACCTGTCAGAGACTTCAGGTGCTGGGTACTGATACCCCCCTCCACAAGACGGGTTTTTGTAAGGAGGTCTGCCCGCAGGAGATTTTCTTCCCGCTGAACTGTCCACAGGGTCAGAACCATACCGCTAACGATGATTACAATTACGGCTATGATCAGCCATCGGTTAAGGTTGCGAATCATTGGATAACCCTTTGCTGGATACTGGTACCATTCTCCATCAGCCTGATCCTGCTGACTCTTTTTATTTGAAGGGAATTTAAGTGGTCTCTTTTAAAGGATATATACATTCTGAAATAAGTCTCCTAAATCTGAAATCAACCATCAGGTAAAAAAAATCGATAGTGAATACATTAATATCAATTGATTATCCTATAAAGAGGATATTCATATCATTTATAAGAGGAATTTTTTTGAAAGGCACAAGAATTTTTTTTGTTGAAGACGATGACATTGTTGCGAGCGTAATTGAATGGAGACTGAATAAACTTGGATACAGCGTCTGCGGATCGGCTAAAAATGGTGTTGATGCCATTACCCTGATCAAGGAAAAAAAGCCGGATCTCATCTTACTGGACATCGAACTGAAAGGACCGATGGATGGTATTGAGATGGGGGAGCTCCTTTCGACACAGACCAAAATTCCCTTTATCTACCTGACCGCCCATACCGAAGACAGCATCCTGAAACGTGCAAAAAACACCGGATCCAGAGGGTTTGTAAAAAAACCTTTTTCGGATGATGATTTACGGGTTGCCATTGAACTGGCAATGTGACCTGATCCAAGATGCCTGAACCCTTTTTTACCAATCCACAAAAAAAACGTTAAGAATTCTTTTTGCTTTTGATATGAACTACAAAGGATGGGAAGGATGACGGAGGAGAACAGGCTCACCCTCCCTACCACCCCGACGATATACATAAATGAGTACTCTTCATGTTCTCCTCCCGGTTCCTCACTCATGCGTACCTGACCGCAGAATTATTTTGTAGGAAGGGAATAATGGATAGTAAGGGTGTACTGGAGCTTAAAACAGAAAAAAATGTGGAGACTCCGGTGTAATGTTTACTCAGGACTTATATAACAAAGGCGTTGCCCTAGCTAATCTGCACAACTTTGTTGAAGCACTTGCATGTTTTAATGAAATTCTCCGGTTCAATCCGGATGATGCTGATGTTTTGTATAATAAAGGGGTAGCTCTTGCTGCCCTGCACGAGTATGAAGAAGCAATTTTTTATTATGGACAGTCTCTTAAAATCAATCCCTATAATGCCGACGCATTAAATAACCTTGGTGTTGCGTTTGCCTCCCTGAAAAAGTTTGATGAAGCTATTCTGTATTTTGACAAAGTCCTGGCGATAAACCCCAACCATGAACTCGTTTTAATCAATAAAGGAGGTGCACTTGCCAAACTTAAAAAATACGATGAAGCTATCCTGTATTTTGATAAAGTTCTCAGGATCAACCCGGATAATGCCGATGTTTTGTATAATAAAGGAGCCACTCTTGCCAGTCTTGGCCGTTTCACCGAGGCGATTGCCTGTTATGATCAGGTCCTCAGGCTCAACCCCCAGAATGCTGAAGCGTTAAACAACAAAGGAGTGGCGTATGCTTCCCTGAAAAGATATGAAGATGCTATCATCAGTTTTGATAAAGCCCTCTCCATTCATCCGGATTACAAGCATGCCCTGCACAACAAAGGGCATGCTTGTGCCAAACTGAAAAAATACCGTGAAGCGATCACCTGTTACGACCAGATCCTTGCAATCAGTCCGGATAGTACCGACGTTTTGAACAGTAAAGGAGTTGCACTTGATGATCTGAAAAAGTACCCTGAAGCTATAGCCTGTTACGATCAGATCCTCACCATCAGTCCCCAAAATACCGACGCATTGAACAACAAAGGAGTGGCGTATGCTGCTCTGGAAAAATATGAAGAAGCGATTCTCTGCTACAATCAATTTCTCCGAATCAATCCGAAGAATGTACTCGTTTTAGTGAACAAAGGACGTGCCCTTGCCCGATTAAAAAGGAATGATGAAGCCATTGCATGTTTTGATGAAGTCCTCAGGATCCGCCCGTATACCGCAGATGCCTTATTCAATAAAGGGGTGGTGTATGCTGCAATGGAGAAGTATGAAGAAGCGATTCTCTGCTACGACCAATTTCTCAAAATCAATCCGATGAATGTCCTCGTTTTAGTGAACAAAGGGCGTGCACTTGCCCGATTAAAAAGAAATGATGAGGCTCTCGCATGTTTTGATGAAGCCCTTACCATCAAACCCGAAAACGCTGATGCTGTATATGATCAGGGTGCTGCTCCTGCAGACCGGGAAAAGACTGAAGAAACCCGGAAAGACAATCGCTCGCTCACCGTCATTCCACCAAATGCCCTCGTTCTGGGTAAAAAAGGCGTAGATTTTACTGCCTTAAAAAAATATAATGAAGCCGTTGCATGTTTTGATGAAGCCCTCCTAATCTCACCGTATTACGCCGATGCTTTGTACAACAAAGGGATCGCCCTTTCCGGACTGGAAAAATATGAAGAAGCACTTCTCTGTTTTGATAAGGTTCTTGGAATCGACCCTGATAATGCCGATGCTTTGAATGATAAGGGAGTAACTCTTGCCAATCTTTCCCGGCATGATGAGGCTGTTTTCTGGTACCATCAGGCTCTCCGGATTAAACCCGACAATACCGACGCAATGAATAACCTGGGTGTTGCGTATGCTGCCAAAAAAAGGTTTGATGAAGCTATTATATGGTTTGACAGGGCCCTTGCAATAACTCCAAAACATGAACTCGTCCTGATGAATAAAGGCGGTGCCCTTGCGGATTGGGAACGGTATACCGAGTCAGTCGCATGTTTTGATAAAGTCCTCAGTATGCATCCGGATAATGCGGAAGCTTTGTACAATAAAGGAGTAAATCTTGCAAATCTTTCCCGGTACGATGAGGCAATTCTCTGTTATGATCACTTCCTGAAGCTACACCCGGGGAATGCCGATGCTTTGAACAACAAAGGTGTTGCCTTGGCCGCGTTAAAAAAATATGAAGAGGCAATCCTGTATTTTGATGAGACGCTTAAAACCCATCCGGAGAATGAATTTGCTCGTTTTATCAAAGGAATTACCCTTGCCGCTCTCAAGATGTTTGATGAGGTTACTGCTTCTTTTGATGTTACGAAGGGGTAAAATCGGAACGGGTAGCTAAAAATGTGATACAGGGATTCCGAAATCGATTATTACATAATCCATATTTACCATTCATTTACCAGAACAGGGGACTTACAGTATGAACAAACGGCAATTCAGATCCGATGATCCGGAAAGACAAAAATGGCAGGACCCGGAAAAGATTCTCTCGTCCTTGGGTGTGGCACCGGGAATGGTATTTATTGATGTAGGCTGTGGGGACGGTTATTTTGCCCTTCCTGCAGCACGAAGGGTCGGGCCACAGGGAAAAGTATACGCAGTTGACATTGATGCCAGTGCTATTCAGAGACTCCGGGAGCAGGCAGTACGGGAAGGACTTCACCATCTGTTTTCAGAAGTCAGGGAGGCAGAAGAAACCGTAGTCTGTGAAGGATGTGCAGATTATGTATTTTTTGGCATAGACCTGCATGATTTTGTTGATCCGGCACGCGTACTTCTGAACGCACAAAAAATGCTCGGCCCTCAGGGACAGGTGATTGACCTTGACTGGAAAGATGAGCCTATGGCATTTGGTCCCCCTCAACAGAAGAGGTTCCCGATTGATAAAGCCCGCCATCTGATTGAATCGGCGGGATTTGCGATAACATCAGTTTCAGATGCCGGGCCCTATCACTATCTTATCCTCGCCTCGCGAAAAAAATAAAAAGTAACGTCCTGATGAACCCCCCCGGTTCTTTTTGTTCGGAGCCCATAGGATAATCCCCTTCTTTGAATAGTTCCCAAGCGTATTTTTACCAGGGTAAGGTATATTATTCATGGATCCCCTTGTCGCGTTTGTCATTACACTCGCGCTCATCACCCTGATCAGCATACGGTACAGGATTTCACCGTTCTTCACGCTGATCGGAGGATCGGTTCTTTTTGGTCTTCTCGCGGGGCTGACCCTGGATGCGACATTAGTTGGGATTGCAGCAGGTATCGGAAACGTCTTTTCGGCATTCGGAATTATCATTCTCTGCGGGGCTGTCATCGCAAAACTCCTCCAGGAACAGCACCAGATAGAAGATATGATCGGTGATATCCGAAGAGTTGTACAGAATCCCCCAATAATTGCCGGAGTATCGGGATATGTACTGGCCGTGCCGATTACCTGCTGCATTACTGCTTATATCCTGCTCAATCCTATCCTCGATAGTCTTGCAACAGATCCAAAAAAGCGCAATGTCCTCCTGTACCTTGCCGCAGTCGGGAGTATCATCTCCTATGCACTGATCTATCCAACCCCCGTTGTCATCCCCCTGTTCGATGCCTTCTCCGAAGGGATGAGCCCGCTGGTGTTCGATGCAATAACCCTGCCACTTTCCCTTGCGATGTTAGCGGGGATTCTTGTCTTCTTCCGGTGGTGGTGTGCTGAAGGCATGCAGGTAAGTAAAACTGAAACACAGGAAAACAGCCTGGACTCAGCAGTCATCGCCGGTTCACACGGTGCGGTTCACTGGAGGGCGTGGGCTCCCTTCATTGTTATCTTTGCTTCAATCCCGATTGCGCTCTTCGTGCTCAACCTGTCGCACATGAGCATGATCAATTTCATTATGCTCATCGGGGCAGTCACGGCTCTTGCCCTTGCACCGCAGACAGCCCGTTTTCAGGGACTGTCACAGGGAGCTAAACACGCAGGGATCATTATTTTTGATATCTGCGGGGCTGGAGCACTGGGATTCGTCATTGTCAAAAGTGGTTTTGCGCAGGCAGCCCTTGGGCAGCTCACCCTTTTCATTCCCATCATCCTTGTCCCGTTCCTGTTTGCCGCGTTGATAGAAACCGCTCAGGGATCACGGGTTGTGACTGCGGTGGTAACTGCTGAAGTGCTTGCAGGTTCCGCAGTTGTCGGTGCGATTCACCCGGTTCCCCTCATCCTTCTTATCAGTGCCGGGTCGTGTATCGTATCTTACGTGACGGATCCCTACTTCTGGCTCGTTCAGCGTACTACGGGTGATGATATCAGGACAGTCATAAGGAATTACACACTCCCTGTCGCTCTGGTGGGAATATTCTTATTTATCGCTGCATTAGGTCTCGAATATATTGTCTACCAGTGAAGCCCGGATGGGAGCACATTGACGCCCGGGCACCTCTGCCCCTCCTCACATCAGACAGCAGAATGGCTCTTGAGAAATGCACAATAACAAACTTAATGTTCATAGGGGTTTCACCCCAGCCGTTGTTGCTCCTCCCAAGTGCGATAGCCAACGGGTAATACAGTATCATCGCTGCTGGCACAGGGGTGGTATGTGCCGACAGACATAGGAAGCTCCATCATCGTACCGCTGCTTTGGATCTCATCTCACCGGGGAAGGAATTCTCCCGTTTGCTCAAAAAGGATACATCCATCCCGGCTGTCCTTCCTCTTGTTTCAGGATTTTAATGAATTATTTATGTGATGAACTGCATTCTTTTATTTGCGTGAACCATGAGAAAAACTGCCGATTTGATACAAGAGATGACAGAAGAAGCAAAAAAAGCCTGGCTTGTCGCAATTGCGGTCGGGTTTGAACATGAGACAAAGTTCGTATTCAGTTCCGGTAGTCATCCGCTTGAAGATCTGAATACGTTAGTAAAAAGGGGGGGTGCACCCATCGGGCTATTGCGATTTGAAAAAGAAAATAGTTCGGTACAGGGATCATACCGCCCGTTCGGGGAATATGAAAATGAACCCTGGATACAACAGTATCTTGGTGGACTTCTGGAAAATACCGGGGAAATAATTGCGATCAGTCAGAACCAGAAGGACTTGCCTGA
>Ga0208980_10001035_pt1 | contig 16663 bp, 7 predicted proteins | sample WetSurMetagenome_3_FD_187993 | JGI IMG/M metagenome (GOLD analysis project Ga0208980, IMG submission 187993) | Wetland microbial communities from Twitchell Island in the Sacramento Delta, sample from surface sediment Aug2011 Site A1 Bulk (version 2) | ecosystem: Environmental > Aquatic > Marine... | reverse complement strand
ATCTTACGAGGTATGTCGTATGACGGGCTGAACCATTCTCCTCCATTAATTGCCTGAAATTTTCGCCTGGACTCCGAAAGAGTAAAACCACCTTCAATTTCGAGATGTTTGGTCTTCCATAGAAAACTAATTTCAACACCCCTGGAGTAGCCTGAGCCCTGATCAGTTACAAATGCATTCGTTGTGAAATAATTACCATCAAGGAAATCTGTTAAATCGTTAAGCGATAAATAATAAGCTGAAAGTGATAGGTCTAATTTACCGGAAACATTTTTGCTGATAGAAATATTATAATGATGAGCTTTCTCCGGAGGTATACCAGATTGTGAAGGATACCAGATATTCAGAGGTAGATATATTCCGGTCGGCATATAAAGATGCTTATACTGGATCTGTCTCGAATAACTTAAGTTTATCGCATACCCTCTTATAAAATAATCGGCAGATAAATAGGGTATGAAATTAAGATAAGAAGCATCCGAGTGAAAAAGTTCTGCTCGGACTCCTGCTTTAAATTTAAGGTTCTTTGTAGCTGACAATTGAATATTATCAAAAACAGCAATATTTGAAGAAGGCACTTTCCATGCTATTGAGGAAGATTCTTCAATATTGTAGGTAACTATGCTGGCATTAAGGTTTAACCGGGTAAATTTAAGATCGAATCCTGATTCGTTTTTTAAAGAATTGGAAATCATGTAAGTGAGTTTTGAAACTAAATTTCCCTGTGAAATTTTATTTTGAATTCCACGAGTAAAAATGTTTGTAAATTCTGTATTAAGATGAAACCAGGTGTACCCTGCGAAAGTCTCAACATCAAGCCTTGGAGATAATGTTACTTTCCAATTCCCTGAAAAAAGGCTATTCTTCCAGATAGAAGTCAGATAAAGGCCGCTGTCTTTAAATTTCATATTATCAGAAGTGCTAAGGATATCGAGTGTGAAAGAGTTTTTATCATTAATATGCCAAACAAACGAACCATTAATATCAAGAAATCCATATAATGGCAAAGTATGTACATCATTATGATCGTTATTCAGGTTGTTGTAACTATTCGCGATAAGATCGAAATAGGACCGACGCAATGCTATTTTTGCTGAAATCTTGTCCTTAACAACAGGAACATTAAAGAATAGTTTTGAATTGAGAACTCCTATCTCAGCTCCTCCTCCAAAATCAGAATAGAGTTGATTGTCGGGTTCAATTAGCAGGTACGACGAAAGAAATCCTCCATATCTTGGATCGAAATCAGCTTTTTGTAACAGGGCACTACTGATGGCATCGCTGTTGAACACCGGATATATAGATAGCATATGATTAATACCGAATAGCTCAGCACCGCTATAAAACATTCCGGTGCTGCTGTATTCCGTTCCTCTCACATATAATCCCGGACTCAATTCCGAAGAGTGTATGATCCCGGTTTTTTGCTGAAGAAGGCCTAAAATATCAGTCTCACCAAGACTCTTGGATTTCAGGGCAAAATCACTTTTCTTAATGATAATTGAATTGATTTCACTTTTCTTTCTGGCAACAACAAATACCTCACTTGTACTAAATGGATTAGCCTTAAGTGTAATTACCACACTAGTATCACCCGTTACCCTGAATGCAGATTCCCATGGTATAAAGTTGATCTGGCTGACTTTTATTTGTACCAGTCCAGGATTACTTATCGTTTGAGAAAACCTGCCAGAACTATCAGAGGTTAAAGAAAACGATCTGTCTGAAATTACCTGGATATTTGCATATTCAATCCCTTTACCAGTACTGTCAGCTAAAATGCCTGAAATAAGAATCTGGGAATAGCAGGGCTTCGCTACAAGTAACAATAAAACTGGTATATAATAAATACTTATCCTCTGTATAAATCTGCTCCAGATTTGCCTGTTTTGCATCAGCGGCTATCTCTACCTCATTATATTTCCATAATGAACATATAAGGATATCTATTAAAATCCTATGTACAAGATCAAAAACGTTATTCTTTTTTGATGTAAGATATATTGAATTGAAGTCCTAAGGCGAACTCTGTATCATATAAACTGGCTTTGATACTTTCAGGGTATCCGCTATCGTTGAACTTTTCATAATCTATCCACCCGTATCCCATCGATTGTGCATGTGAAATCTTGATCGGGGCATTGAAAATTTTATAATTCTGAAGTTCCGGGAATAATGCGCTAATTGAATTCCCAAAGAAATTCTTGTATGCATAATCATATTCAACTTTGGCTATCAATTGTAATCCTTCCGGCACGATTACCGCTGTCCATGGGTCATTAGGATTAGTAAAAGGATCAAAATAACCCCAGTCTGAATAAATAGCGCCATTCCAACTATAAATTTCGATTGGATTTCCATTCGCATCATAAACTGTCTTAAATATTTCTTCAGGACTTTTATTCGAATAATTTTTCTTTATAGATGAAACCAGGTTATTTGGGTTGTATTCAACAGTAAAATAAAAATCACTTTTTACCCAGGTCCCGTTTATATTTTCATAATCATCAGCCCTTGTCACAAGAGTTCCGCTATTATAGGTTAGTTTCACATAATGGTCATCCTCATAATAGATGTTTGCGGGATTGCCATTGGAATTATTCTCAATTTTGGTATTAGTTGTACTTTCTATATCGCCTATATTTAAAACCCCTGTTTTTGTGTATTTAGCACTTATAAAATGTACTACGAAATAGGAGGTGACACCACTTGTAATCTTTGAGTAATCTGCTAAATAATCAAATGAATATGCAATATTATCATTGTATTTGGCATAATAACTATATGTAATGTTTGGTGGTGAACTAAATGCGTGTATGACAGTATATGGATAAACAGTATAATGATAGCTTCCAGGACTTCCATAGGAATACTTATAATAACGGTAAGTGCTGTCTCCTTTATTTTTCTTATAAAAATCACCAAGGTTTGAAACAACAATAGTATCTTTTGTTAAGGAATAGTCTTCAGTATTATACGAAACCTCCTTTTTTGTAGCATATACGATCGTTTGTATGCCTGAGAGTTTCCCGTTTGTATATGCTTTGTTGATTCTGAAACTGTTTAAGATATTCCCGTCGATGACTTCTTTTGATAACATGCTTGTAATGTTAAAATTATTATCATATGTAAAAGTCGCGATTGGAACAGCTCCCATAGTAACTTCCGATACGTACATTTTGCCATTTACATCCGAAATAAGCACGGCTGTCATCCCCGTACTTCCATTGTTTATTACCTTGAATTCCGAAACATTATTATTTGTAAGTATAATTGTTAAGATCCCTGTGGTTTCGTTGTATGAAATGCTTTTTATGCCTGTCCCATCGGCACCATTCAATCCGTTCGTGCCATTTGTTCCATTTGAGCCGTTGGTGCCATTTGTTCCGTTAAGTCCGGATGGCATCGACAGTGTTGCTGTTTCGTTTGTGGAATAAGTAATAACCATTTGTGTCCCGACAAACTTTATACCTATCACAGTTTTTGTGCTCTCGAGTTTGGCAACACGCTCTTTCAGGGCTGCCATCTCTGTATCTACATCAGCATTACTGCATCCTGTCAATAATGCAATTGCAATAAAAGTGAATAGAGTGATCCTTTTCATACGATTTCTTATTTAATTTTGGTTCTTAATAAGTTATTGATATAAGTAAAAGCCTTTTATAATAATTTGAGAAGTTGTACTATTTTATTACAATTTTCCCCTGATATTTGAATGCACCTGACTTAACCTGGTAGAAATAAACCCCTGGAATGATGCCTTTAAGATTTATCTGATACACGCTGGTAGTCATCTCTTTCTCAAGAATCTTATTCCCGGTAATATCGAACAGATAAAAGACTGAAGGGAGACTTTCAGAAATATCTATTTTAACAGTAACCGGACCTATTGAAGGATTAGGATAAACCTGAACTGCTTTTTCTGAAAGAGTTTCGTCTTCAGCACCCGATATCAGCGGACTGTATTTTAGAAGCTCATATCCGATTTTATTAATGCTTCCTGAAAAGAATAGAACATCATCTGCTGGCGTAAAACTTCCATAAACGACCAGGTCACCTTCATAAACAAGTTTTGTACCTGCATTTGTACCATCCGATTCCCAAAGCTTTTCTCTCCCATTATAATCAATTGCACTAAAATGTAATTTATTCCTGAAAGAGACCAGGTTGCGTGGAACACCGGATTGACTCCCGGCAATAATATCTTTCACTATGGTGGTTCCGGCACTTGTTCCATCCGTTTTCCATAACTCCCTTCCATATATATCATTGTATGCAGTGAAATACAATGAACCATTTACATTTGTCAAGGAGCCTGGATCACTTGAAGCTGATCCGGCACATATATCTTTCACAAATACTGTACCTGAAGAGGTGCCGTTGCTTTTCCATAATTCCCTGCCAATTACATCGTGTGTTGCAACAAAATAAAGTATTCCATTAACAGCAGTTAGATAATATGGGGAACTTGAAGATGAACCTGCCCAGATATCTTTTACAATATAAGTACCGGCTTCTGTCCCATCGCTTCTCCACAGTTCATAACCGCTAATCCCATCATTGCCAATAAAATACAATACCCCGTTTACATTTGTCAAATTAGTTATACTACCTGAAGATGAGCCTGACCAGATATCTTTTACCATATAAGTACCAGCCTCTGTACCATCACTTCTCCATAACTCAAAACCATTTATTCCATCATTAGCCTCAAAGAACAAAACTCCATTTACATTAGTCAATGAACGAGGATATCCACCCATACTTCCCGGGATTATATCTTTAACAATGACTGTACCGGCGTTAGTACCATCACTCTTCCACAATTCCTTGCCATTAATGCCATCGGTTGCTGTAAAATATAAAACACCATTAAGATTCATCAAATAGTTCGGCTCAGCTGAATTAGACCCGGGAATAATATCTTTGACTATTAGAGTTCCTGTTTCGGTTCCATTGCTTTTCCATAATTCAAAGCCATTTACCCCGTCATTTGCCACAAAAAATAAAAGACCGTTAACATTTGTCAATGATTGTGGATTTCCTGAGCTAATTCCCGGATATATATCTTTTACCAAAATTGTCCCTGATTCTGTCCCATTGCTTTTCCATAATTCACCACCATGTATTCCATCATTAGCAGTAAAAAACTGAACACCATTTATATTGTTAATATTATTTGGGTACCCTGAAGCATTTGCATTTTCAATATCTTTTACCAAATAAGTTGTTAAATCAGTTCCGCTGCTTCGCCAGAGTTCAATACCTTTAATTCCGTCAGTTGCGCTGAAATATAATATCCCGTTGGAATTTACCAGGTAATCCGGGTTACCAGGCTCAGTACCTGAAAAGATGTCTTTAACCAGCCCTGTGCCGGCAGTGGTACCATTGCTTTTCCATAACTCCCTCCCTGTTATATCGTGATTGGCAGTAAAATACAGGATTCCGTTTACATTAGTCAGATTAAGTGGTTCTCCTGATGATGTGCCTGACGAGATATCTTTTACTAAAACTGTTCCAGAAGCGGTGCCATCGCTTTTCCATAATTCCCGTCCTGTAATATCCTGGTTTGCAGTGAAATTAAGAGTCCCATTAACGTTTATTAGGTTAACAGGTTCACTTGAAGCTGATCCTGAATAAATATCTTTTACAATGACAGTTCCGGCTTCAGTCCCATCGCTTTTCCAGAGCTCTGTGCCATTTACTCCTTCATTTGCACTGAAATATAGATACCCGTTAACATTAGTCATAAATATAGTATTGAAAGAAACTGAAGTCCATGGATTCACTCCTGAAGAAGTTCCTGCTCTTATATCTTTTACCATTATAGTTCCCCCAGTTGTTCCGTCACTTTTCCAAAGCTCCATTCCATTAACTCCATTATCAGCGATAAAAAACAGAACATTGTTCACAACAGTAGGATTTGCCACATAAAATGTTCCATAATCAACGCCACGATTTGGGCCGGGACGTATGTCTTTAACCAAGTATGTTCCGGCATCTGTTCCATCGCTTCTCCATAACTCCCAGTCACTTGTCCCATTGTTTGCAGGAAACATCATTACTCCGTTTATACTTGGTATAGCAAAGTTCATATAATAAACCGGAGAGTAGCCAAGCACCCCTGCAGCTGTTCCCGGATTAATATCTTTTACAAGCATAGTCCCTGATGAAGTTCCGTCACTTTTCCAAAGTTCAAAGCCATTAATACCATCATTTGCAATAAAATACAAAACTTCATTAACAGTAGTCAAATTTTGTGGAGCACCTGAACCAACACCCTGATAAATATCCTTTACCATTACTGTTCCTGATTCTGATCCGTTACTCCTCCATAGCTCCAGCCCGTTACCTCCGTTGTTAGCTGCAAAGTATAAGGTTCCATTCACATTTGCCATATTTTGAATAGAGCTCGAGCCAACACCGGGAAAAATGTCCTTTACCATATAAGTTCCTGCTTCTGTTCCATCAGTGTACCACAATTCTGTTCCATATTCTGTTGTAGTCCCAATAAAAAAGGTAAGGCTTCCAACCTTAACAAATGATCTTGGGCCCGAAGATCCGGCAGTTGAATTAATATCTTTTACGACTGTGACCTGTCCATTAGTTAAAAATGAAATAAACAGGGTCATTAACAGGGTAATTTTGATACGTTTCATATAGTCAGAAGTTTAAATAGTCTCAACGTATTTTTTAAAACACAGTTGTTAGAAACATAATATATAAGGAAGTAGACTTCACGCTGAAAATTCATCTCTAAAATTATAATCTTATACGTGAGTATATACAAAATACTAAATTGAACAGGTGTGAAGTTATTTATCGCTCAATAATCCACGATTAACGCATAAGTATTTCAATTAAGCGCTTTTCAATTTTTGAGAAAATCCGGTTGAAAAATGTAAGCTTGATCTGTGAAACATAATAATTCAAAGATTAAACATTTAAATTTTTTAGCATGGAGTCTTTCTTTCAGATTTTTAAAGTACATTTCTGAAATTCAAAAAAAAGCTGCAATGAAGATCCGTGCCATTATTGTCGATGATGAAAAAGATGCCCGAGATTCTCTTAACCTGATGATCGAACGGTTTTACAACACAGAGATTGAGATTGTTGACTCGGTCTCCTCGGTAAAGGAGGCAGTTAAGTCGATCAACTCATTCAATCCCGATCTGGTATTTCTCGATATTGAAATGCCAAAAGAGAACGGAATTCAGCTTTTTGACTATTTCAAAGGAAATTATGATTTCGAGGTGGTTTTCATTACTGCCTTTCAAAAGTATGCACTTACTGCATTCAGATATGCAGCACTTGATTATCTCCTTAAACCAGTCGATTACAGACAACTCGGTGAGACGATTGAAAGATTCAGGAACAGATCATTCAGGAATACAAAAATAAGAATGGATGCTTATTTCAGTAATCTGAACAGCGCCCTTGAAATAAACAAAAAGATCCTCTTTCCATCTAATAACGGGTATAATATTGTCAAAATCAATAATATAATGTATTGCCAGGCTGAAATAAATTATTCCACTGCCTATACTTCAGATAATAAGTCATATACGGTCTCAAATCCTTTAAAATACCTTGAAGAGATGTTACCTGAAAGCATATTTTTCAGGACACACAAATCTTATCTTGTTAATCTGAACTACATTAAATCATTTGACAAAAAAAAAGGTGTTGTTATCCTCGAAAATAATAAAGCATTAGATGTTGCAACCAGACGCGTCGATGAATTTCTGAAGGTCTTAAGACTAAAATAAGAGAATGACCCATTCTTTAAAAATAATAATTCCACAACTTCTTCTGGTTTTATTAACCGGATTAATCCCCGGTACTGCTTTTTCCCAGAACTACTACTCAAGAAATATTACAATTGAAAACGGTCTTCCTTCCAACAGTATACAGGATATTTTTAAAGATTCTCGAGGCTATATGTGGTTCGGTACCGAAGCAGGATTATGCAGATATGACGGAATAAATTTTAAAACTTACACTACACTCGACGGGCTTGCAGGTAACAGGATCTGGTCGATTACTGAAGATCAGGATGGCAATCTCTGGGTTGCATGCTATGGCAGCGGAATATCAAAATTCGATGGAAGGTATTTTCAGAATTTTTCAAAAACGGATGGACTGGTTAATAATAATGTCCGAAAAATTGAATACTCAAAAAAACACAGCGGATTAATGATAGGCACAGATTATGGATTCTCTTTTTACAGTAATTCTAAGTTCTGTTCATATGTTGATTCTGCCGCAACTGACAGACATTTGTTCCAGGTAACCTCATTCCTTGATACTGACAGTATGATCTACCTGTTCACATATTATGACAGTAAAGGTTTTATCCTGTTCAATCCCGAAACCTGTAAATTCAGATATCTTGATTCACTTCACAGATTTCAATATAAAACACATTATTCTACAACTTCCTTCATAACCTCTTCAAAGGATACTATTATAGGTGATTATACATGGGGAATTAAGACCTACTCTGAAAACTCCATCATTGTGAACGATAGCGTCGGTCAGATTTTTGATATTGCTGAAGATAAAAACGGAGCATTATGGCTTGCCTCCTGGAATGATGGGAAGATTTTGGATATGAAGGTAAAAGGAGGCCTTTACAGGTTAAAGGATTCGAAAACTGATTATATGAATGACGCTTTCGGAATCAGATCGGAATTATGCTTTAGTATCTTTTACGACAAGAATGAGGATCTGCTCTGGGTCGGGACTCTTGATCATGGCATCTATGTTTCGCCGCTTTCAGGTATTGAAAGTATCTCTGCCTCAGTTTTTAATCCGGAGAATCCAACCATCAACGATATTTTTTCTGATAAAACGAATAAGGTGTTGATGTCTGTCGGGAACAGAATTATCAAATACACAGGAGGGGATATATCACTCTCCTTAAAAAGCCTTAAGGATGAGTACCTGAAATTACTTGAGCACAAATACTCTTACATGATTGATAAGAATGGCAGCTATAAAAAGTATCAGCAGCTTATCAAAGAAGGCAAATATAATTACTCAAATCCATATCTTACTGTTGATAAAATAATAGTTGACAGGTCATTGTACAGTCCTCAAACCTATAAAACGATTATCAATACACCATTGACAGGCTTTAATTATATATATGAAGACAACGCAGGTAACATATGGATAAATTCAAATTGTGGTATGACTCTTGTTTTTGACCATAAAGGAGATGTTCTGGTTCAGGACTGGAGACATCCCTCATTCTTCTTTATGGAGTCAGATAGTGTATTTGATGCGCTGGGAACCTATGAAATAACCCGATATTCCTTAAAAGATCAGCGATATCTTTCAACACTGCCAATCCGCAAAAATACTACTTATGCATCTTCCTGTAAATATCTGAAAGATGAGGGCTTTTTTTGGCTATATAATGATGTTGAAGGAATTACAATGTATAAAAACAGTAAGATAACTGATTTCCCTTATCTGAACAGGAAAATGGATCCTGGAATAAATTGCATGGGAAAAGATCATCTCGATAACCTTGTTGCAGGTACCAACTCCGGAAAGGTATTCATTCTGAAACATCAGGGAGATTCATTGAAAATCCTTTATAAAATTACAAATGAAGATGGTATAGCAGGTACTGATATAAGATGGATTCAGACTGATAAAAACAGGCAACTCTGGCTTGCAACAAATAAAGGTTTGAATAGAATAAACCTGCCGCTCCTCTATGAAAAGGGGAAAATTGAAGTATCATTTTTTAATGAAGAAAATGGCCTTACTGACAAAACAAGCAAAAAATGCATTATTGACGGCAAAGGGAATCTTTTGTTTATTTCTGATGAAAAACTTTTCAAATTAGATCCGGATGAATTTAATAATGCCAATATCAGGGCCAATTCACTGGTAGTAGACGGGATTGATATTAATTTCAGACCAGCTGACTGGACCGAAATAACAGAATCAGGTAACTGGTCTGGACTGCCATCACATAAATTCAGAATTCCATATAATAAAAATACATTGACTTTTTACTTCCATCTACTGCAATACAGTGAACCTTCAAAAGCACAATACAGGTATAAACTTGAGGGATTTCAAAAGGATTGGACTTCCTGGGACACTGAAACGAAAGCGGTGTTTACAAATCTCTCAGATGGAAATTACACTTTTAAAATCAATAGCTTTCTTCTTTCAAACCCCGGCCAGATTACAGAAATTGAAATCCAGTTCAGGATATTGCCGCCCTGGTGGAAAACATGGTGGTTCATTTTGGGAATACTTTCTCTTATTGTTGCCGGTTCATTTCTTTTCTTACGATACAGGATAAACCTGATTAAAAGGGAATCGGAGATAAATCAGAAAATGGCTTCACTGAAGCTTGAGGCCCTTAAAGCACAAATGAATCCTCATTTTATCTTTAATGCTTTCAACTCAATACAAAAATATATTCTCAACCAGGATAGTAAATCAGCACTTAATTATATGTCAGATTTTGCTGCACTCATCCGAAAAACGCTTGATAATTCTACCAGGGAAATGATAAGTCTGACTGATGAGATAAGCTATCTGAAATCGTATATCGAACTCGAGCAGAGAAGAGTTCCAAATCTGACCTACACATTTGATTTGGAGAAAGAAATCGATACCGATGAATATTACCTTCCGCCTATGTTAATCCAGCCGGTTGTTGAAAATTCGATTTTGCACGGTATCAGGCACATGGACAGGGAAGGAAGGATCATTATTAAATTTTGCTTATCTGCTGAAACAGGCAGACTGATTTGTACGGTTGAGGATAATGGTATTGGAAGAGAAAGATCAAGGAACCTTTATAATTCTCAGGGAAAGGCATATTCCTCCCTGGGATCGAAGATTATTCAACAAAGGGCTGATCTATTTAGGGTTACAATAAACATTTCGGATCTGGATTATAATGGAATGTCAAACGGGACATGTGTTGAATTCCGTTTCTGAAAATCACACCTGATACTATAAATAAAATATTCTTATCGTTTATCACCTGTTCTCATGCGATAAATAATTAGCCGTTTAAGGAGAGATTTTTTTTGCTAAATTACAGACTGTCATTTGTTACTGGCATTAATAAGATAAGACCTTTGGGAGCTGAGTCTGAAGCTGACTATTTTGAAGATGTTTTGAAAAATATTAAACTTAAATGGTGGAGATAAAAGGACATTTTATCACTTTTTCAAATACTAAATTCCTATGGGCGTTTTAATTTAACCCAGAATCCGGAGATCCTATTTTCCCCATTCCCATACTCCGGATCAATCTGAACCCCTTGTTAAATACTGAAAAACCTTTCAGCTATACAGGGGGTTCTTTCAAGATTAATGTCTGAAATAATAATATTATGAAATCTTTTATATCCAATCCATCGGGTATATCAATTAAAAAAAGATTAGATAATACCCTCAATATAATTCAGTCTGATTAAGCAGATCAGATTCAAATCATTACTTATATTTGTAACGAAAGCGTACTTTTATTTACTATCTTAAGAGAATTCTTAATTTATTAAAATGAAAAATATACTTTTTTTTATCACTCTTCTTTTCCTTCAACATAGCCTGAATGGGCAAAAAGTTGCTACATATACAACACTTAATGCACATTCCCATAATGATTATGCCAATGAAATCCCGTTCTGGCTGGCTTACAATAATCATTTTGGTTCAATTGAAGCAGATATCTGGGCAGTAAATGGCAATCTGTTTGTTGCACATAATACGGCTGACATTAAACCTGAAAGAACACTTGATATACTTTATTTACAGCCTATTGTGAAGTTATTTAAAGAAAATAACGGAAAACCATGGAAGGACAATCCTTCCACATTTCAACTGCTGATAGATTTGAAAACGAATGTTGATCCAACACTGTCTCTCCTGGTTGAAAAGCTGAATCAATATCCTGATGTTTTCGATCCGAAGGTAAATAAAAATGCAGTCCACATAGTTATAACGGGAAACAGACCTGATCCATCCGATTTTGAAAAGTATCCCGGTTATATTTTCTTTGATGGCATCTTAAACCAGAAGTATGACAGGCAGCAGTTGATGCGGGTAGCTCTTTACAGCGAAAATTTAAGAAAATTCACTCAATGGAACGGGGAGGGAGATATTATTGAGAAAGAGAAAATTCGTCTGCAAAGTGTTATAGATTCCGTTCACAGTCTTAATAAAAGAATCAGGTTCTGGAATGCTCCGGATGACCTAAACGCCTGGAACACTTTCATGAGAATGAAATCAGATTTTATAAACACCGACCATATAGTCAAACTCGCAGAGTACTTAAATAACGGGGGGAAATAATTTTCACCAGGCAGGTAAGTTGTTGATTATCGAGAATAAAATAGAAATACTCATTGATTTTGACTTCGTCGAGCTCCTCAGCTTGGCTTCGTCGGTTCTTCGTTTACCCCAGCCCCAAGGGGAGCGAAGAACCGAGCCGAGCTTGCGAGGTGAGCTCCGCGAAGCCAAAATCAATTTACTCCCCCTGGGGATCTACCAACTATACACATTTTTATCATTTTGATTAGCAACCAATTGGTTTAAGAATGTGCATTTTACTTTAAAATTAATGCTGGAAGCATTTAATTCCAATAGCCACGGTAGCGTCCGTGGTGGGATATATGGAAGATCTATCAACCCCGGAGGGTGTTGAATATGTTTAAGTTATGAATTCAACACCGCCGGTGTTGGAATGTATCACATCTGCTTACCACAGACGTAACTGTGGCTATTGGGATTTGACGCTTCCAGCGTCGTTTCCTATTCTACAACTAAATCAAATAAAAAGATATGTATAAAGGATAGCCTGGGGATGGGGTAAATAAATTGATTTTCGAGCGATTTATTTCCTTATTGCCATGATTGCCGATACTCAAATAAAATTTTAGATAACACATCAACAATTTCTTAAGATTTATGGTTAATAATTGACAGAATCATTATCTTTCATACTACAATTTATATTAAAATTACCCTTAATCTGGACCATTGATATTAATGAAACAATTCACCGTAATAGACTGGATAGTATTCGTTGTATATGCATCAGTCATTGTTTTTGTTGGACTCTGGGTCTCGCGCACGAAAAAAGGGCAGCAGAGAACATCACAGGACTATTTTCTTGCTGGCCGTTCTCTTCCCTGGTGGGCAATAGGCTCGGCACTTCTTGCTGCGAATATATCGGCAGAACATTTTATTGCAATGTCTGGTTCCGGTTATGCAATCGGACTGGCCATTGCAGCTTACGAATGGATAGCAGCTATTACCCTGATTTTTGTAGCCAAGTTTTTTCTCCCGGTTTTCATTGAAAAGGGGATCTTTACCATGCCGCAATTTCTTTCTCAGCGATATGACAGGAGAGTCAGTACCTGCTTTGCCGTATTCTGGATACTCGTTTATATTTTCGTAAACATGACTGCTGTCATATATCTTGGAGCACTGGCAATGGAAAGGATTATCGGGGTTCCAATGATTTATGGAATTATCGGATTCTCGTTTTTCTCAGCATTGTATTCTCTCTGGGGAGGCATGAAAGCAGTCGCCTGGACTGATGTAATAAATGTCGCTGTTTTGATATTCGGAGGATTGGTAACAACCTCTTTTGCCCTGAATGCCCTCAGCGACGGACATGGGGTTATAGCCGGCTTTGCTGAACTTCTGAACAAGGCCCCAGAAAAGTTCCATATGGTCATTGAAAAAGGGAAGCTATTTATCCCTGACGGAACCGGAGGTAAAAAGGATGCCTTCTCTGATCTGCCCGGACTTGGAGTTATCCTGGGATCCATGTGGCTGACTAATCTGAGTTTCTGGGGATTCAACCAATTTATAATCCAGCGTGGACTTGCCGGTAAAAGCTTAAAAGAAGCACAACTCGGAGTTGCTTTTACAGGATACCTTAAACTTCTCGTTCCCCTTCTTGTTGTTATACCCGGAATTGCAGTATATGCACTTGGGGCAAAGCTTGGAAAATCAGATGAGGCTTATCCCTGGCTGATCAGCAATATTGTACCTATCGGCATCAGAGGACTTTCATTTGCTGCAATAGTGGCTGCCGCAGTATCTGCACTCAGCTCAATCGTCAACAGTGTATCAACAATTTTTACAATTGATATTTATAAAGGTTTCCTAAAGAAAAATGCTACTGAAAAGCAGATGGTAAGAACGGGAATGATAGTTGCCTTTACTGCACTGGTTATTTCAACATGTATCGCACCTCAGTTGCGAACACTTGACCAGGCATACCAGTATATTCAGGAATACACCGGATTTATTTACCCAGGTGAATTTCTGATATTCTTCTGTGGCTTGTTTTGGCGCCAGGCAACTTCCAAAGCCGCATTATGGACGGCATTGATAACAATTCCTCTTGGTATTTCATTCAAGGTATTAAATCCGGAAATGCCATTCATACTGCGTATTGGCTATGTATTCATTATTTTATCTTTTGTCATGATCGGTATAAGTCTGAGTGACCGGAAACTAAGCGCTGTAAACATAAATGACCATATAACAGACAAAAAGAGTGTTAATACCGGTATTAAGATTGTTTCAGTTGCTTTACTTATCGGGATTATTGCTTCATTTTTTGTAGGCCCTCTTAGAAATTTTGCTCTCGAATCAATCTATGTACTTGTTGCAGGCTTTACATTGGTCGGCCTCATTATAATCCTGAATAATACGCTTAAGAAAATAGATGTCAAAGCGATCATTATAGGCAAGGGACTATTCAAAACATCGATGACATTTAATATAGCTGCAATGGGAATTTGCGGAATATTTGCAATGCTGTATTATTTTTTCTGGTAATTGCAATAAATAATAATATTGTTAAAAAGATGGGAAAAGAAACAAAACAGGATAAAACGTTTATAAGCAAACTCCACGAGATTTCACAAACAACACCCACGGTACTGTGGAACGATTCGTGTTCTCCTGAGGAGTTAAGTTCATCCATTGCTCATGGAGCCCTGGGGGCGACATGCAATCCTGTAATAGTGTTGAATGTCCTTACCCAGGAGTGGGATTCATGGAAAGACAGGATTCCACAAATAATCTTTGAAAATCCAACCGCTACTGAAGATGAGGTTGCCTGGAAGCTTATTGAGGAAATGTCTGTGAAGGCTGCAGCTCTTCTGATGCCGGTTTTTGAAAAGGAAAAAGGGAAAAATGGGAGGCTATCGATGCAGACAGATCCACGATTATACCGGGATTCAAAAAGGATAGTCCGGCAGGCAGTACACTTCAGCGAACTTGCACCGAACATCATAGTTAAGATACCTGTAACAAAGGCAGGAGTGGTTGCCATAGAAGAGGCAACATACCTGGGAGTTAGCATTAATGCCACGGTAAGCTTTACTCTTCCGCAGGCAATAGCTGTGGCAGAAGCCGTTGAGCGAGGATTAACCCGGCGGGAAAAGGAAGGTAAGGATATCAGCTCAATGGGGCCGGTCTGTACTCTTATGGTTGGAAGGCTCGATGACTATCTGAAGACAGTTGCTGAAAAGGAAAACATAATCGCCAATCCTGAGATATTGGACTGGGCCGGTATAGCTGTAATGAAGAAAGCTTACAATATCTACTACCAGAGGGGTTATCGTTTACGACTATTGAGCGCAGCTTTCAGGCATCACAGGCACTGGTCAGAATTCATCGGAGGTAATGTCGTAATCTCACCACCCTGGCACTGGCAGAAGAGATTTAATGCATCGGATGTTACAGTGGGGAACCACATGGATACGCCGGTGAATCCGGAAATCATAGCCGAACTGCAGAATAAGTTTGTGGATTTCAGGCGTGCTTATGAAGAAAATGGAATGACAACTGAAGAATTTGACAGATTCGGAGCAACAATTGCAACGCTGAGGCAATTTTGCCAGGCGACATCAAAAGTGATTGCAAAGGTTCAGGATTTGATGCTGGTTTAAATGCTATTCAATGAACAGGGATCTAAAATGTCCGATACTGGCGAAATCAACGCCGGATAAAGAAATATACCAGACCATCTCTTCTGCTGAGGCTGGTTGGGATCAACTGAACTTTATGGCCAGAACCCTGAATTCGGGGCAAAAGTGGATTGGAAACACCGGCGTAAATGAATACCTGTTTGTTTTACTGGGTGGAAATTTTCATGCTGAAACTTCTGCAGGAATATGGGAAACTTCCAATGGGAGGAAAGATGTTTTCAGTGGTCTGCCTCATGGATTATACCTGCCGCAGCATACTGAATTTGAATTAAAACCTGTTGGAAAATCACTTGATATTGCATGCGGCTGGTGCATTGCGGAACAATCATTTCCTCCACGTTATATAACTCCTTCCGATGTTGTTAATATGGGAATCGAATATCGTGGAGGAGATAACGCCAGCCGGCAGATTAACAGGATACTTCCTCCAGGCTCTGAATGTAATAAGCTTGTCTGCGTTGAGGTTTATACACCTCCAGGAAACTGGAGCTCCTTTCCTGCACACAAGCACGACAAAAGAAAAACTGATCCTGTAACAGGTGCCTTAGTTGAGGCATGCCTCGAAGAGATATACTTTTACAAGATTGATAGACCTCAGGGATTTGCAGTTCAGAAAGTCTATAATGATGACCGGAGTCTTGATGAGCTGGCTGAAGCACATAA
>Ga0208980_10001033_pt1 | contig 16698 bp, 15 predicted proteins | sample WetSurMetagenome_3_FD_187993 | JGI IMG/M metagenome (GOLD analysis project Ga0208980, IMG submission 187993) | Wetland microbial communities from Twitchell Island in the Sacramento Delta, sample from surface sediment Aug2011 Site A1 Bulk (version 2) | ecosystem: Environmental > Aquatic > Marine... | reverse complement strand
ATGGCATACAAGGTGGATTAAAGCCTTAAATAATTTTCAAATAAACAAGAGCAGAACACTACAAATGAACACAGGACAAACTATGATGACAATGGGTGCTATGATGCTACTCTCCGCGGTAGTCCTTCGAGTAAACACAAGCAACCTTAATAATGAGTCAATTAGAGATCAAGCTCAATATGGTGTTTTAGCAACCTCAATCGCGACTTCAATAATAGAAGAAGCACAGAGTAAGTCGTTTGATCACTTCACTGACACGAACTCTGTTTCACTTCTCACACAGTTATCCTCAGCTTTGGGTCCTGAAGGAAGTGAAACTGAAGAAACGTTTAATGACTTTGATGATTATGATGGATTTACTAAAAGGGATAGTACGATGCCGTCGGCAATTTTTGATATTGCTTGTGAAGTAGTATATGTAAATCCAAATGATATTCAGGGATCAACAGCAAATAGAACTTGGCATAAAAAAATTAATGTGACCATCTCTAGTCCTTTTTCACCAGATACTTTCAGGACATCATCAATTTTTAGTTACTGGTATTTTAGATAGGAGAATATAATGGGTGTAAATGTAATATTAGACATAATCGGATCCATAATAATTGCAGGCATATTAATGCTATCAATTTTTAGAGTGAACAATTCAACCACAGAAGATATGTATAGAGGTTCTGGAAATCTGATTGCACAAACAAACTTAGCTACAGTTGTTCAGATTCTGGAAACGGATTTTAGAAAGATCGGTTATTGTTCTGATTGGGAACAAATTCCAGTTCCTACTGATGCAATTCTATCTGCTGATTCAGTAAGCATACAGTATTTAACAGACGTGGATAAAAATGGTATTATCGATACAATGAATTGTTACTTCGATCCTTCAACAGATATTCCCAGCACACCTAATCCACGGGATAGATTTTTATACAGAGTTGTAAACAGCGAAACACCGGTTGCGGTAAATCTTGGTGTAACTCAGTTTAAAATGGAATTTTTCAATTCCCTGGGTACAAAACTGAACTTTCCTATCACTGATCCAAGGGAAATTTACACAATGCAAATTGATATCACCGTTGAAGACGTAGCTGCCTATGATGAAAAATACCAAACAATTTTCTGGAGACAAATTAGAATGGCAGCCAGAAATCTTTTTAATCGTTAAGGAGGAAAATTAGAATGGGTAAATTAGCACTGTATTTGGTTCTTGGCTTTAGTATTCTTTACATGATAATAGGTTCCAATTCAAGCAAAATGACAACCCGAACCGTAGAGAATATGGCAGATTATCATGCCAAAACTTCGGCCCACAATATTGCAGTTAGTGCAACAAATCTTGCATGTAATGAATTATTTTTAAATGGTGCCTGGGATGATGGGTATTCAAATGTTAATTTTCTTAATGGAGATTTTGATGTTAGTATTCAAGTACTTGATCCATGGAGAAATATAAGAAAATTAACGACCGTTGCTAACTATGGTGGAGTTTCTAATTCGATAGAAGTCATTTTTCAACCAAGCAGTTTTTCAAAATTTGCATATTTATCCATAAGTGATCCTACCAACCTTTATTGGTCAAACAAAGATACAATATGGGGTCCATTTCACTCTCAGGGAAATATTAATGCATACAGACATCCTGTTTTCTATGGTAAAGCAACAACAAATGGAACTGTGAAATATATGGATAGCAAAGCGCTTGATGAACCAAGATTTTATGGTGGTTTTGAATCTGGTGTGAGTTTAACTTTTCCTTCAAGTGGATTAGATAATTTGCAGGCATTGGCGAACGATGACGGTCATGTCTTTTCAGGTAAAGATACTGTTTATGTGACATTTGTTGGTGATAGTATTAAATATCGATTTAAATATAACGATCCCGTAACAACGGAATTAGCATCGTCATTTGCACCAAATGGAATTATATATGCTCAAAATTCTATACTCCGACTCAAGGGTGATGTCAAGGGTCAATACACTGTTGCTTGTAATGGTACAGCACCTAAGGGAAATATTTATCTTGATGACAATATTACTTATCACTCTGATCCAAGAATCAACCCGGATTCAAAAGATTTACTTGGAATTGTTTCAAAAAATAATGTTTTAATAACAAATAATTTAGCAAATCAATCCAGCATTACGGTTCACGCATCTATCTACTGCGAAAAAGGTGGTTTCGGCGCAGGATGGTCTTCATTCACAAAACCAAATGGAAATATAGACTTATTGGGTGGGATTCAAAATTATAGCAGAGTTCAAATAGGAGTAATTAAGGGAAGTGAAATTTGGGGTTTTAATAGAAGATACAAGTATGATAACAGGTTAATGATAGCTTCACCTCCTGGTTATCCTGGAACTGGCCAATTGGAAATTGTATCATGGTTTGAATAAAAAGTGCTATTTGCTAAAACTTGGCACGAATAATGAAAATAATAAAGATTGTTAAAAGCAAAATAATTTCTTAAAGGAGAGCAAATGGAGTTATTCGAACGACAAATTAAAAAGTATGCTATCGTCATTAACGTAAATTTAGTGAGAGCTACATTAAACGAAGCAGCTGAATTCAGAGAATATCTGAACGAAGCAATTCTCGGAACAGAAATAGACATTATTGTAAACCTTAGCGATTGTCAACATCTTGATTCAACTTTTCTGGGTGTTTTGGTAAGTGGTTATAAAAAACTAAAAAGCAAAAATCGTAATTTGGTAATTATCGAACCAACTGATCAGTCCAGGGTTTTCCTTACCCTCAACTCAATCGGTAAGATATTTCCTCTATACGACAGTGTATCTTCTGCTTTAGAAGATATTGAAAACAAAAGAATGCTGGAGAATGTAGTTGACAACATTGAAGATGAGATTGAGATAAAATTAGAGACTGTTTCAGTTCCACAATTGAATGAAGAAATTCCTAATACTCAGATGATGTTAGAAGAAGAGTTGACTGCTACTGAACCTGATAACCCGGTGAATAATTTTGATCATTCCTATGACAATAAAAATCTTGAAAGTGAATTTGAGCAGGAAGCTGAGAGAATCAATCATTTAACAGAAGAAACTGAATCCGTGCACGAGACAATCAATTTTGAAACTCTTAGCAGAGTTGAAGAAGTAATTCAAAAAGAAGCGATGGCAATTCCAGAATCCAAGTCTCTTTATTCGGAAATTAATTTCAAGAAAGGTTCAGTTGATTGGGCTTTTGGATTCAACTAAAATAATTTTTTCAATTTAGTCACTTTTCATTGTGAAAAAATATTGTTCGAAAAGTGAGGAGTAATAAAAAAGTAAGGTTAAGCTATAATTAGCTTAACCTTTTTTATTTTTTTGAGTCGATGGTAACGATCCACGCATCTTTGAATTCTTCATTTCTCGCCAATTCATTTCTATAATTTTCTGCTGATATTTTATCCTGAAAAGGTGGATGTATCCACACCACATACAAATTTTTCTTTTCCGCGAATTCCACTTTTATATCTTTATTTAATACTGCCCTGCTCTGTTCGGCAAATTCTTTTGCTCTCTCAAGATTTGAGAAAGCGCCAATCTGAACTACATAAACATCAACAGGCTGTTTTATAGGAGACTCAAATTTAAAGACATCTTCAGGTGGAATTTCATCAAAGATGTATATTGAATCCGCATTTTCTTCTTTTTTAGTATCCTGATTCTTCTGTGTTTCTTCAAAAGGTGAACAAGAATTTGCAATCCAAAATGTTACCAGTATTACAGGTATTATGTAAAATCTTATTTTCATATAGGAAAATTAGGGATGGATAACCATCCCTTTTTATTAAAATAGAACATTATCCAATGCACCATATGGAATATTTGGTATTCCATATTTACCCATAGAAACATCTCCCTGAAAGACGAGGCTTCCTGGAATTGTAGATACATTAACTAATGGTATTGAAGCACCGTATTTGCTATTAATTGCTTTGATGAATTCATTAGCAATTATTCCATAGCCTTGACTTGTTGGATGAATTCCATCTAGACTGAAAAAGTTTCCTGTTATATATGTTGTTGAAAAATTAACTCCATTAACAGCTAGTCCATTTGTACTTGCCAAAGAATTGAATAATTCATCCCAATTAATCACTGAGTAATTGAATGATACTGCCAGACTATTTATTATTTGATTATAACCGGTTCTCAATGCCTTGTATGCTGCTATTTCATTGAGATCAAGTACTAAACCATTTGGGAAAGGATTTTCCGGAGTTAATCCAAATGGAAATGCGGTATTCACTCCAGGTGGAACAGGAATACCATTGTCTGTGTAGTATTTACCTGTTTGATCACCCAGTAAGCTTGCTGCTGAAGAACCACTTAAAGTTACGAGTACGCTATCGTTTATTAATTGACTAGGTGTGGCTAACGCAATACCCGGCGCACCAGTAGTTTGATAAACTAGTCCTTGTACGCCAGGAATAGTTTGAAGCTTTAAACCAACACCGGGACCAACAGTAGTAAAATGTGGAAATACTAAAGCATTGGGTATTTCACCAATAATAATCTGAGCACCCGTAGAATTTAAGGCCGTTAAAACTTGCGAATACTGAGTTTGAAAAACAGTAGGATCAGTAGGAGGAAATAATCCTCCACGTGTTGCGAAGGCAAGGATATCATTATTCCCAATCCATAAAGTAATTAAAGTTGGTTCTTGAGCAATCGCTAATTCTAATTGCGTTCCAAATCCTCTTAATACTGCATCGAACAATGGATTCGGAACTCCAAAATTTGCAGTGTAACACGTGTTAGCACTTCTTGCATTTAATACATCATACAGAAATGCACCTTTAATACCAAGGTTATTATAGGGTGCCGGATACGTTAAGTTGGTCGGAGAACCTTGTCCTGGATTGGTGTAAGTAGAAAATGGATTCAGAGAAGCAATTTCCAATCTGCCAGGAGTTCCAGGTTCACTGAAAGTAGCCTGTGCATAAGTTGCTCCAACCTGTTGAGCGATAAGATTTCCAAATGAATACATTTGAGCAGATTCAAAAACTGAAGACGACTGCTCACCCATTGTTAAGCTATTTCCAACTGAAACAAATCGTGTAAAATCTGCAGAACCAAGATTTAATTCAGGTGCAGTTAAGTCATTATAATCTTCGCATCCGATTATGCTTAATGCAATAATAGAAAGAAGACCAAGGGCTATAATAATTTTTTTCATTTTTGTTTCCTCCTTCTATTAAAAATTATAATAAAAACTGAATGAAAATAAACTAGCTGAGGAATTATAGGTTCCATTAAATTTGGAAGCAGATTCCTCATTGCCTTCATCATAAGGAGTATAAATTTCTCTTGAGTTTGTTACAGTCAACTCAGATGACCTTATGTAAAGGTAAGAACCACTAACACCAAAGTTTTCAAGTATTCTTGCATCCACACCAATACTAAATCCCAATCTGTCTGCATCAGGTAAAGATGGGCTTAAATATTCTGGTTGTACAGGCATTTTATCAAAATAAATTCCACCTAGAAATGATAATTCATTGTTAAGAAAATATTCTGCACCAAATCTGATTGCATAAGTATCTTCATAATCTCTTGGACGTGAAATGTCATCGTATGCAGGATCTTCAAAATCAACAGCCAATACATCATAGCTTGACCAACCTACCCATTGAAAATCTGCTGAAAGTTGAAGCTGTTCTATTACTCTATAACCGATACCTCCTTGTATGTTCAGTGGAGTTGTAAGTTCAGCTGATATATTTCCAGTTGGCAGCACAGCTGCAAGTTGCTCAGCTCCGGTTGTTGTCGCTGTTCCCTCAAACATATAATCAACTTCGCTCCTGAATGAAGCACCAATTGATAACTCCTTCATTGGTTTCCACATAATACCAGCATTATAACCAAAGGCTGATTTATCATCGCCTTCAAGATGAACAAAAGCATCGCCTTCAAAAGGAGTCTGAGAATTTGCTTGTGCTATTGTAACCTCAGCAAAGCTAAAAGAACCACCAACGCTTATTGATAAATTTTCCATAATAGCCCAGGAAATTACCAGTGGAAATGAAATCGTTTGTAAGTCAGTTTCAACAGCTAAATATCTTCCCATCCATTCTTCATCCCACTTAGTTCCTAATCCAAACGGAACGGAAACTCCAAAGCCTGCTGCGAATTGATCAGATATTTTATGAGAAACGAAAAAGTGCGGAGGTAAAAAAACCTGACTTTTCATATTAGTTTTTTCTATTGAAGGTGTTACACCTCTAAATGAAGTACTAGGAGCAATAAGAGCCGCGCCTAATAAAAAATTAGTTCCTTCCAAATAGCTTAACCCGGCACCATTCCAATAAACGGCTGAAGCATCATTAACAATCGCTGTGAATGCACCTCCAAGCCCCATTGGTTTTGCCCCATGTTCATTTAGTTGAAAACCTCCGGCAATCAGGATACCCGGATAAATACCGAGCATCAGCAATGTGATATAGTAGAGCTTTTTCAAATGAATCACTCCTTATAATGTTCATAGATTATGTTAGTTATAGAAAATTTCTACGCAATAGAGAATAGTTTAAATCCTTTTTCTACTGCTGATCCCTCAGTAACGAAAATATTATCAATAATTCCCGAAGCGGGAGCTTTTAAATCATTTTCCATTTTCATTGCTTCCAGGATTATTACTGATTCTCCCAATTCAACCTGTTCACCAACATTTTTTCTAATCTTTAGAATTAGTCCAGGCATTGGAGCTTTGACATTCATATGATGATGTTGAGATCCTGCAGAATTTTCCAGCAGCTTGAATGCTTTTTCCTGCAATGCAGTTCTCACAGTTACTTCAAATTGATTTCCTTGAACCAGGATTTTAAATAAATCACCATCTAATTTTTCAGCTGTTAACTCGAATACTTTTTCATTTAATTTCAAAATAAATGAATGTTTACTAAAAGAAAGAAGTTCATAGCTGAACTTTTCATCCTCAACAGTCAATTCATTATTGGTGAGAACTCTTATATTTTTTGGGGAGTTATTGACACTCACCACGAAATCATTCATACATCTGTTCCTGCCAATGATTAATAAATACTCCTTTTTTAGCATTCAGATTATTTAATGATGATTTTGATTTTAATATTGCTGCAAATATAGCCGATACTTTTTCAATTTCCTTCATTTTATTTTGTTCATTCATACTTATAAGGTTGCTCATAAATCCATCGTTGAGAAAATTAATATCAAAATCTCCTTTTCTGAATGAAGTATTAGAGATGATGAGTTTCAAAATAGAAATGTTTGTAATCAATCCACCAATAACATACTCGGAAAGAGCTCTGAGCATTCTATTAATTGAATAGTCTCGATCGTTAGACCAGCAGATCAGTTTTGAAATTAAAGGATCATAATGAACGGTTATTTGTGAACCAGCATCAAATCCGGAATCAACACGAACACCCGGACCAGATGGAGGGACATAGTTAAGAATTTGTCCTGTAGAAGGAAGAAAATTATTTGAAGGGTCTTCAGCATATATTCTGCATTCAAGTGCATGACCATTAATTTTTAGTTCACTTTGATCGAATGATATTTTATTTCCGGCTGCTACAGAAATTTGTTCTTTAACTAAATCAATTCCTGTAATCAATTCAGTTACGGGATGCTCTACTTGCAATCGAGTATTCATTTCAAGAAAATAAAAATTCTTATTTGCATCCATCAGAAATTCAATTGTCCCGGCATTAAAATAGTCGCAGGCTTTTGCTGCATTGATTGCCGCAGAAGTTATTCTCTTGCGTGTGACTTCATCAACAAATGACGACGGTGCTTCTTCAATAATTTTCTGATGTCTTCTTTGAATTGAGCATTCTCTTTCAAAAAGGTGTACATAATTTCCTTGATTATCACCAAAAATCTGAACTTCAATATGTCTTGGTTTCTCTATAAATTTTTCGATGTAAACATCATCATTAGCAAAGGCTTTAAGAGCTTCCCTTTTTGTTGATTCAAATGCAGATTTAAATTCATCACCCGAAGATATTTTTCTCATTCCTTTTCCACCACCACCTGCTGAGGCTTTGAGCAAAACAGGATAACCAATTTCTTCTGAAATCTTCAATCCTTCTTTAACTGATTTGATTGCTTCTGTTGTTCCCGGAACAATAGGAACATTATTCTTAGTCATCAATTTGCGGGCTTCTGTTTTACTACCCATCAATTCCACAGATTTTGATGAGGGACCGATAAATTTAATTTTATTTTTTTCGAGTGCTTTTATAAACTCAGCATTCTCTGAAAAGAACCCGTATCCGGGATGAATAGCATCGGCACCGATTTCTTTTGCTAGTGTTATTATTTTATCTTTGTTCAGGTAGGATTCTTGTGCAGGTGAATTGCCGATGTAGTAACTTTCGTCTGCTAATCGGGTGTGAAGTAAAGTTTTGTCTGCATCTGAATAAATTGCGACCGATTTTATTCCTAGTTCACGGCAAGCTCTTATAACTCTTACCGCAATTTCTCCTCTGTTTGCAATTAATATTTTATTAAACAATGCAGCTCTATTTTAATTCGACTATTGTAATTCCTTCTCCCCCAAATTCGATTGGTGCAAAATAGTAATTTTTTACCTTTTCATGCTTATCAAGAATGTCTTTAACAGTTTTTTTTAATACTCCGGTTCCTTTACCATGTAGTATCTCAACCCTCTGTTGCCCGGTCATATATGAGTCATCAATAAATTTTAGGATTTCAAAATCAGCTTCTTCAGGTTTTCTACCTCTAATATCGAGACGATATTGTGTAATCGGCTGACTAATATTATGATGATGAGCAACCGGTGTTTGGTCACTTTCAAAATGACTTGGATTTAGATCTGTGAGATCAACCTGCATTTTGATTGAACCAGACGCGATTAAGGCTTTGTTTCGTTCCTTATCAATCTGAATTATCCTGCCAGACGTTGCAGTATTTTTTATTGATACAAAACTCCCAATGCTAAAATCAGATATATTTGTTTCTTTTCCAACTTCAGGCGAATAAAGTTCTTCCGTTTCTTCTTTGAGTTCAATAATTATTTTTTTCGCTTCTTTGATTATCTCTTTTTGTGCACCAGACTCACGAATCTGCTTAATAACATTTTCGACTTTTTTGTTAATGTCTTTAAGAAAATCCTCTGCATCTGATTTAGCTTTTTTTAGTATTTCTTTCTTTTCCTTTTCAAGTCTATCAATATTGTTTTTATATAGGCTTGATAATCCGGAAAGCCTGGTATTCTCGATTTCTAATTGCTTTAATTTTTCTTCAAGCTTATTAGATTTTTCCTCAAGCTCTGAAAGAAATATTTCGAGTTTGTATTTATCGCTCTCCATAAAATTAGTAGCAGTTTCGATGAGCGTATCATCAATTCCAATTCTTTTAGCAATTTCAAATGCATAGCTTGAACCTGGAACGCCCAGCTTAAATTTATATGTTGGCTTAAGTTGTTCGTGATCAAATTCCATTGCGGCATTTATGAATTTATCTTCGTCATTTGCTATTATCTTTAAGCTGCCATGATGAGTTGAAGCTAACACTAGTGCATTTTTATCTCTAAGCTTTAAGAGAACAGCTGCTGCAAGTGCAGAACCTTCTGTTGGATCCGTACCTGTTCCTATTTCATCTAAAAGGACAAGTGAACTTTCATCAGCATTGATTAAAATATTCTTAAGATTATTTAAATGGGAGCTGAATGTAGATAGATCATCTTCAAGCGATTGCTCATCGCCTATATCAATTAAAATATTTTTGAATAAATGAAAATTAGAATCAGGATGTACCGGTATGTGAATACCAGATTGAAGAAGCAGAGAAAGCAGTCCGATTGTTTTTAGCACGACAGTTTTCCCGCCAGCGTTTGGTCCGGTAATAACTATTATTTTTTGATCATCCAACTTAAAGTTTAAAGAAACAGATCTATCCCTTCCGAGTTTTTTAAGCAATACTGGATGACGGCCATCATTCACATAAAAACTTTTTCTATTATCAATAGATGGAAATGTCCCAATAATTTCGATTGAATATTTAGCTCTCGCAAATAGTGAATCAATATAAGCAACGGTATGTAAAGCTGCTTTTAATTGCTCATTCTCTTTGCGAACAAGTCCTGTCAACTCTTTTAATAATCTTTCAATTTCTCTTTTTTCTGCAAAGCCAAGAGTAATAATTTCGTTGTTTAATTCAAGAGTTTGCTCGGGTTCAATATAGACTGTCTGACCTGTTGCAGACTCAGAATGAATAAATCCGCGGAGATGTCTTTTATGTTCTGACTTGATAGGAATTACCATTCTGCCATCCCGAAGAGTCAGATAATCTTCTCTTACAATTCCTTCAGAGTCAAGCGATTTCATAATGCTATTAATCGATTTGATAAGCGAACTTTGCTTTTCTCTTATCTGCTTTCTTAAATCAAATAATTTTTGACTAGCTTTTTCTTTAATATCCCCGGATTCGTCTATTACTTTTTCAATATGATGTTCAAATACCTTATCATTAAATAATGAATTTTGGTAACCAGATAAATTCGGAGATGAATTGGAATTGTTTTTTATAAACTGAAACAACGAACGGGAAACTTTAGCGAGTCTTAATATTTCTAAAATTTTTTTTGAAGTAAGAATAGCTCCTTCAATTCTGCTTTGTGAGATGGATTCGTTTAAATCTGGAATATAATCTATCTGCGGCGGGATATTTCTAATTAAAATTTCTTTTGCTTCAGTTACGGTTTCACCTTCCGAGATTATTTTATTTTTATCGATCAAAGGGGATAATTCTAAAATATATTTTTTCCCATTTTCCGTAACCGCATAATTTGCAACATTATGCAGGACTTTGTGATACTCAAGTTTTTCGAGAACGGAATTATCAATCATTGAAGAGTATCTTTTTCATTGATGTAATCCTCAATTATTTTACGCGGTTGAGGTGTATAATGACTTAAATATTCGATTGTCAATGGAATAACTTTATGAATGTTTTCATAGAAAATAGAGTTTTGTCTTGTATCTTTTTCTGGCAGGTCAAAAATATTGACTATTATAAAAATGCCACTTAAGAAATAAAGAATTTGAATTGAGCCTACGATTCCGCCAACAATTTGATTAATCAGATTATTAACTTTATCGAAAGGATGAACTACTCTTTTTAAAAACATAAAAAGAGTAATAATTGAGAAGAAGATTATCAACCCGCCAATTATTTCTGCAAGGTAATACTCTATTCCAAAAACATTTTCTATTAAGTAACCAAGTTTACCGGCAAAAAAAACCGCAGCTACTATGGCCAGAATGAATCCTGCTATGCCAATCAGCTTACGAACAAATCCATCTTTAAAGCCGAGAATAAATCCAATAATAACACCAATGATTATTAATATATCGAGCAGAATCAATTAACACCCAGAACTTTTTCAACCGCTTCTTTAATGGCTTTCCCTTCTGCTAATCCTTTAAGTTCTTTCACAGCTAATGGCATAAGATTCGGGAAATCTGTTTTTGTTTGTGCACCTACCTGAGCCGCAAGCAGTTTAACTTTGATAAGAATTTCATCCATAGTTAACTGTTTTGGAAGATAAGACATAATTATATTTAGTTCAGCCTCTTCCAAAGATGCAAGATCTTTTCTTCCAGCCTTTACATATTCTTCAATTGCTTCTTTACGTTTCTTTGCAGCAGAGCTGAGCAATCTTATTTCTTCTTCCTCATTAAGTTTTTTACCAGTACCACTTTTCTCAAATTCAAGTATTAGTGCTCTGATAGATCTTACGGTCTGAAGTCTTACACTATCGTTAGACTTCATCGCTTCTTTTAAATCACTATTGATTTTTTCTGTTAAGTTCATACTACCCTCATTAATTAAAAGCAGCGATCTTTAAAAATCAATCTGCTCTTTAAAATAGAATTTTGATAAAACTATTATTTCTTCTTAGCTGAAATTTTGTTCTCACTCAACCTGTGTTTAAGCTGATATACATTGCCTGATACCAGACTATAGCTCTGAAATATTGAATCTACTAATTCGCCAATCTCAGCTGGTTTAATCCAGGACTCATAATCGGCATCTTTCATCCATTCCCTATTTGCTGGAGTATCAATAATGTACGGAGCGATTGCATTTGCTGATAAATTGATTTCCTTGCCTTCTTCAGCCAGAGTTTTTATCATATGTATCAATCCTGCTTTTGATGATCCATAGACTGCTTTCTTTGATTCAGGCACCAATCCTGTATAAGCAGATGTTAGACAAATTGAACCGGAGTGAGATTGTTCAACCAATAAAGCAAAATACTTCGCAATTAAGAAACTTGTTTTAAGATTCATATCGATCATTCGATCAAAATCTTTTACATCAGTCTCCCAGAGTTTTTTACCTCCTGCAAATCCACCGATTGTACTAAATAGAAAAAATACCGATTCTTTAGATGGTGAGACTTCACCAAAAGCTCTTTTCACATTCTCCTCAACAGACAAATCTTTTACAATAATCTGTTTAACGTTGGTTTGAGCAATTTCTTTGTGTTTAAAGTCAAATAAATAAATCTTGTCATAATTTTTTTTAAGAAATGTTTCGGTCACTCCATTTCCTAATGCACCACTGGAACCAAAAATTAATAATTCCTTCCTCATTCCTGGCTCCTGATGATTTTGAATTTTGCAAAAACCGGGAAATGATCGCTGTAACCACCAAGATATCGGCTTCCGCCGTACGTTGGAAAAGGAGTTCCCTGGTATTGACCTGATCTTGTAACAATTAAATCTGGTTTAAATACTTCAAATGAGTTACATATATAATTGAATTCATTACCTATGATAGGAGAAGTTGAAACAATTATTTGGTCAAGCATATTCCAGGTATCTTTGTATTTAAAGCTGCCCTCTCCCTTTTCAAAATCCGAATAAGATAAATTAAACAATTCCCTTCTGGAATCAATTTTGAATTCTGCATGTAATGAATCACATCTAATTGGGTGAGCTCTGAGTGTTTCTAGTACCGATGTATTTACCGGGTCATCATTAAAATCACCGACAATAAAAATATTTGCATTAGAATCTGCAATGAAAATTCTATCAACAGCAGCACGAAGAGTTTTTGCAGCAGCAATTCTATTTGGCTCAGATTCTAACTGTCCTCCGCTTCTCGATGGCCAGTGATTTACAAATACTGTTATCTTATTATTATCGTTTGTCAGAAGATTTACTCCAAAAATTAATCTTGTCGGCCAACCATCAGAAAGATGAACAGTATCTGCCTGAACATTTAGAAGTTTGAATTTTTCTGATTTAAATATTAATCCATTGTCTATGCTCCGCTTATCAGGAGATTCAAGATATGCGGTTTTGTAATTAAGATCGGGTAAAAATTTATTTATCATACTATCCAGCACAGCCTGATTTTCCACTTCGCAAACACCTAAAAGATCAGGTCCTTTTCCATCATTCATTAATCTTATAACTCTTGAATGATTATACATCTTCTTTTCCAGACGATCCAAAGTCCATTCTATTTTTCCGCTTGGCAAGAACTCATCATCGTCTTTAAGTGGATCATCAATTGTGTCGAACAAGTTTTGCTGATTCCAGAAAGAAATAAACAAAGTGTCATTCTGTGATTGGCAAGTAACTGCTGCTGGGATGAGCAGGACGATTATTAATGCGAGTGTTTTTTTCATATCAAAAATATTTAAAATTCATTGAAAATTAATTTATTACGGTTTTTAATATACATATCAATACTTTCTTTAATAATCTTAAAAGCCTCTTTCTTTCCTAAAAAATCTTTTACTATTACGTGCTTGTTTTCCAGCTTTTTATAATCCTCAAAAAATCTCTGCAGTTCCACCATTGTATGCGGAGGAAGTTCAGAAAGGTCATTAATGTAGTTCAAAGCAATGTCATTTTTTGCGACACCGATGATCTTATCATCTTTCATATCTTCATCAACCATATGCATCACACCAAGGACTTTAGTTTCAATTATACAAAGAGGATCAACATCAATTGAACAGATAACAAGTATGTCCAGTGGATCGTTATCCTCGCAATATGTCTGTGGAATAAATCCATAATTTGCAGGATAATGTACGGCAGAGAAAAGAACTCTGTCAAGTTTCAGTAGTCCACTTGTTTTATCGAGTTCATATTTTGCTTTAGAACCTTTCGGAATTTCTATGATACTGTTAACTATTTCCGGAACTTCCTTTCCAGGAAATACAGTATGCCAGGGATTTAAATTTTGATTGTTCATTTTTTTATCTGATTTAAAACATTATTATTTGTGATAGTATAAATGCTGGTAAAAGTACGATTAATGAAAATTTTATGATATAGCTGAAAAAGTCAGGCATCTTAATATTATTTTCTTCTGCAACCGTTTTAACCATAAAGTTAGGACCATTTCCTATATATGTCATACTCCCAAAAAAAACAGCTCCAATACATATTGCTTCTAATAATTCTTCTGGAATTCCTGATATTTCAACACCAGCGTTTATCCCCAATCCAAGGGCAAGCGAGTGAAACGTTACTGCCGTTGGAGTATTGTCCAAGAAACTGCTTAACAAACCTGTATAGTAGTAAAATTGAGTCGGTGTTGATATACCAAGTGTCTTTGCATTCGACTCCAGATATAAGAGGCATGGTACCATCGTTATGAATATACCAAGAAATAAGTAAGCAACTTCCTGAATAGGCTGCCAGGTGAAATTATTAGAAACACGCAAAAGCCTTGTTGTAAATAGCAGCGATAAATATGCAGCCAGAAGTATCACAGCTTCTCTGATAAATTTAAAATAATGATTTGAATGAATTATGCTTAGATACTGTTCATTTATAAAAGCAACTGCAAGAATTACTATCAATAAAAAAATAAAATTTCTTTTTCCCTCTAGTTTTAAAGGTCGTATTGAAGTTTTATCACTTGTAATTGCAGAGATGTCTTCCTTTTTATAATAATAATTGTCCACAAAAAAATAAATTATTAACAGAATTGCATTAACAGTCAGCCATGCCGGGTATAATTTTAAAAACCATAAAAACGGTGCACCTCGAAGATACATCATAAATAAAGGTGGATCACCTAAAGGTGTTAAGAGACCGCCGCAGTTTGCCACAATGCCTATAAAAAATAATATTGTGTGAACTTTAAATTTTCGTTCCTTATTTGTTTGTATCAACGGTCTTATTAAAAGCATCGCAGCCCCGGTGGTACCAACAAACGAAGCAAGTAAAGCACCAGCTGTTAAGAATAAGGTATTGATTATTGGTTTTGCCTCAATGTCTCCTGAAAGATAAATACCTCCCGTTATTGTGAAAAGTGCACCCAGTAGAATTATAAATGGTACATAATCAAATACAATTGTATCAAATAATTTTTCGCTAAATCCATTTGAGAGAAGATAAATTACAACCGGAATACTGAGAAGCAACGCAATAATTAATTTATTTTTATTTTTTTCCCAGAAGTGATTCCAAAAAAGAGGAAATACAGCAATAGAAAGTAGCATCAAAACAAATGGTAAGAGTGTTATTAAAGGAATATTGAACGAAGATGATTCCATATTTTCTAATCCTTAGATGAGTATTCCCTTTTTTCTAAAAAGTTAAATTATAACTCATGCCTGGTAACTACTCCGTGCAATTTATTATATGGTAGATTATAAAAACTTGCAAATGAAGGAGTAATTTTTTTAATGAAAGCATATATTTTATAGAATATCTTATTCGTTTTAATGTCATCGACTCCATAAAATATAACTTTTTCTGAGATACCTTGTAACTTAAATAGTTTAAGTATATCAGGAATTTGTAAATACCCGACAGAAACGGACAACCCGTATAATCCTTTTGTATATTCTTTCATTTCAGAGAAAGTAATTCCATAAGGTACATCTGAAGTCTCAACTGCAAATAGAATATTTTTTTCATAAACAATTCCGCTTCTTAATGTACAATGCACTACATAAGGTGGGACTTTATCCAAAACTCTGGCAAAATAGACTGCTTCACCTTTTAATATTGACTGCGAAGAATAAATTTGTTCAAAGCTCGTAATAAAAATGTCAAGGTCAAGTGAACGAAATTTTTTCCTTAAAGTTTCTGATCCTTTTATCCAAATCTGAATTATTAATGTAATTAAGAAAGCAATAATTAATGACCAGTATCCACCGGCAGGAATTTTTGTAAACACAGCTACCAAATAAATTAAATCAAAAGCCAGGACAAAAACTGAAAGGATTAGTTTTAATTTTGTTCCTTTATTCCAGAATATCCAAACCATAAATATCGCGCTGATAGTCATCGTGGCTGTCACGGCGAATCCATAAGCTGCTGATAAGTTCTCTGAGGATTTGAAAATGAGTATCATTAATAAAACCGCAATTAGCAACATCCAGTTGACTGAACCGATATAGATCTGAGTTCTAAGCTCGCTTGAAGTATATTTAATTTTCATTAAAGGAAAGATTCTAAGATTTATCCCCTGAAATACAAGTGACATTACAGCACTTATCATCGCTTGAGATGCGATTACTGTCGCGAGTAATGCTAAAATTAAAAAAGGAACATATAGAACAGGAGATAAATTGTTAACGGAAGAGAACAAAATTTGGAATGCAGAACCTGCATTCATTAAGTATGCGCCTTGTCCAAAATAATTCACCACTAAAGCAATGAAAATAAATATCCAGCCAACCTTAATTGATTTTCCACCGAG
>Ga0208980_10001032_pt1 | contig 16701 bp, 19 predicted proteins | sample WetSurMetagenome_3_FD_187993 | JGI IMG/M metagenome (GOLD analysis project Ga0208980, IMG submission 187993) | Wetland microbial communities from Twitchell Island in the Sacramento Delta, sample from surface sediment Aug2011 Site A1 Bulk (version 2) | ecosystem: Environmental > Aquatic > Marine... | reverse complement strand
AGGCGGAGGTCATAGAGTTTTTTCCCTAATCGAATAATTTCTTCTTTTAGGAGTTTTTCTTCCATCAGGATATCCTCAGATAAATATGTTTGGTAATCAATGCTACCGGGGTGATGTCAAAAGCGGGGTAATAGCCTTTCACTTCCTTTGGGGCAATTCTTTGCCCGGCAATGGTTAACAGCTCTTTATCAGGTCGTATTTCAATAGCAATATCTTTTCCGGTTTTGGCGTTTGACGGGGGGGGTGCCAAAACATAGAAGGGGATTTTAAATTTTTTGGCTAACAGGGCGATCTGATACGTTCCGATCTTGTTGGCAATATCTCCGTTGCGGGCAAGCTGGTCAGCGCCGGTGATTACTTTGTTGACTAACCCTTCCGCAAATACCTGGGCGACCGCGCTATCGGGAATGATAGTTACGTTAAAGCCCGCTCTCTGAAGTTCCCAGGCCGTTAACCGCGAACCCTGGAAATAGGGCCTTGTTTCAGTGGTAAAAAAGCTTAGGTGTTTTTTCTGTTTTCGGCAAAACGCCCCTATCAAAGGTAAAAGCCCGCTTACATTGCAGTGGGTAAGGATGACATCTCTGCCTTCAAAAAGCGTGCTGGCTACCTGTGCCTGTTCAATCCGTTTAGCTTTAAGGAGTTCTAAAAATCCCAGAATATTTATTTCTACTGTAGAAGGTTCTTTTCCCCAGCCTAAGACCATATCCGTTAAAAATTTAAACGGCAACGTGGGCCGGGTGGCATTGAGGTTTTTAGCAATGAGACTGAGGGTTGGTAAAAGTTTTTTCTCCTCCTTAATGTGTCTGACATGGAGCAGGAACGTGTAGAAAACCAGAAGCACCTGGCCGATAGCGCGGGTCTTCATGCTCTTTATCGCCTGACACGCCTCCTGGTAATTTTTTATTTTAAGGTACACGAGGCGTTGGGGGAGCTTGGTTTCATCAAGCACCGAGATCGTCTCCCCTTTAAGCTCAACGGGCCAGAAAAGCGGGGAGAATTCCATTTATTTTCCTTCCAGCTTTTTAATCGTTTGAAGCGCAATCTCAATGAGTTTCGTTTCAGCCATATAGTAGAAGGGGTTCATAAAACCCATCTCTCCGGTTATCACATTATCGCTTACCGCCAGGATAGAAGCTGCCTTGACGTTATAAATCTGGCTGATGGTAAGGAGGCACGATGAGACCATGTCCACGGCGACCGCTCCTTCTTTCCGCTTTGTTTCGACCACTTCCCGGGTTTCGCGGAGGATAGCATCCGTGGTCCAAACTTTGCCGGTGTAAACCTGCGACCCCATTCCTTTAGCTACCTCGATGAGGCTATCAGTAAGTTTTTTATCCGGGGTGGTTATAAATTTTTCATCAACATAATAAGGCGTCACTCCATCACCCCTGATAACGCTATCCACCACAATCAAGTCTCCGATCTGCATTTTTTCATCTAAGGCCCCACAGGTTCCGATCCGGATGATATTTTTTATCTCCGCATTACAGACAACCTCGGTGGTTATGGCGGTATCCGCGCTAAACCTTCCGCCATTGATGGTAGTAATCTTTATTCCTTCATACTCTCCGGTATACATGGTGTATTCCATGAAGGAAAAATTTTTTACCGCATCTTTCAGCTTTTTGGTCAGCACCTCCGTTCGGTCTTTTGGTCCCGGGATGATCGCCCATTTTCCCACATCCTGGGGCCTTAACTGCACCATGTCCGTGAGATCTTTTCCGGTTAAATGGATCGGTTTCTGCATCTCCATGTCATACTCCTTTCAGCAGATTATTAATAGTTTCACCAAGAATATTTTTTATTTCGTTTTGGCTCAGGGGTAAGCCTGAAACTGCCTCCCGTGAACCCTTGATATCTTTTTTTGCTGGCCAGTCACTTCCCCACAAGATGTGCTGAGCGCCTAACAGCTCTAAGGCGGAAAGGAAGTTTGCTGGGGTTTTATCCCCACCGGTATCAACATAGATATTTTTAAGGAATTCGGTTGGATTTCCGCCCAAATCTTTTACGAAGTTAATTCCCCGTAACATCTTATACGTCTCATCAAACCGGTGGGCTAAATGGGTGATGATTCCGCCGAAATTTGAAAAAATAAACCTGATCTCAGGAAAAAGCGTGAAGACCTCTCCCATCAAAAGTTTCCCGATGGAAATGGTGGTATCAAACACATATTCGATAACCGGCGTAAGGAGGGGATCATTCACCCGTTCTGATCCAATGGGGTTGATGATCTGAGGATGAACAAAAATAGGAATATGATTTTTCTGGGCAATTTCATAAACCGGGAAAAACAAATTATCATCAAGATAGGCGCCGTCATAGCTGCTTGCCAGGGAGAGAGCTCGAAAACCTAACTGTTCAGTTGCGCGCCTCAGTTCGAAAACCATCTCCTCGGAACTGCCAAAAGGCAGTATGGCAGCGCCAATAAACCGATCAGGAAAACGCGTGATAATCAGGGCGACAGCATCATTGTAAATCCTGGCTACCTCTTTTAGACCCCCCACCTTTACGTGAGCATCCGAGGTGGGATAGCTTAGAATTGCTTTGTCTATTCCCGCCTCATCCATCATCGCAACCTGAGCTTCAATATCACCCCAGGCCGGGGAGAAAAAATGGGCGTTGTGGATTATTTCCTCGGGCAGCCAGTGGCTATGGGCATCAATAATCATTTATGTTCAGTGCTCCGTAAAATCCGATCAACCATTTCCTGGTGGTAAAGGTTTTTTATTTCTTCCAAGCCTTCCGCCCCCAGTTCATTGACGATTGATTTTTCGATGGCGTGCAGCTTTAAAGAGAGAAACTGGTGTTCGGAGTTGAGATACGTGTCTCCGGATTTTATTTTTTGGCAATCTTGTTCCTTGTTGTTTACATAAGTAATAAATTCATCCAAAAACTTTTTATCAGCAAATGTACCCTTTTGTAATTCTTCGAGGATGAATTTGTCTATGTCAATCTGGGTGAACTTCCGGTCAACCCGGTCGAGGGCTTCTTTGGTTTCTTTATAAAGCCAGATGAGATATCTTTTTTTTAAATTAAGAATATCATTCTTTTTCATCATTTATCAGGGTGCTCCTGTTTATAGGGAATTACCGGTTCAGTCCAAGGCGTCTGTTGGTTGATCACGGAAATCTCCAAAGGACAAACATTTGCCGGCACGGTTAACGCAAATTTAATGGCATTTTCAATCGCCTCAGTCGTCATCAGCCGTGATCGATCCACGGTTATTTTATCGAGCTTTCCGGTCAACTCGGTATCGGTTACTCCGGGAAGGATGGAGGTTATCTTTATCCCGTGGTCCCGCATCTCCCAGAAAAGGCCTTTGGAAAAAGCCCGAAGCCCGACTTTTAAAGAACTATAAACCAGAAAGGTTCGGGGCAGAGGATCACAGAGCACTGAACCGGAGACCATATTAATAATAGTGCCTGACTTTCTTTTTATCATATCGTTTATGACTAAACGGATCATTCTCACGTAACCCAAGTAATTGGTATGCACTAACCGTTCAAAATCCTCAAACGGCTGCTTTTCGAACGGGTGCTGGCTCGAAACTCCGGCATTGTTAATCAGAATATCAATCGCTCCAAATTTTTTTTGAGTCTTTTTTACCAGGTTCTCAAGATCTTCGCATTGAGTCACATCAGTTGAAATCGGGAGGACGTCGACGCCATATTTCTTTGCGATTTCGTCGGCGGTTTCTTCCAAAGGACCTTCTCCTCGGGCGGCCAGACTCAGGTTGATCCCAAAACTTGCTGCTGTTTCCGCAATCGCCTTGCCGATGCCGCGGCTTGCACCCGTAATAATAGCAGTCTTACCTTTTAATGGTCCCATATTATACCTCCTGATGTACGACAATGAGCTTTTTGGTCATCATGAATAAAATGAGCAAACACGTTCCAAAAAGAATAAAACCAAAATTAAAACTTTTTTGCATCACCATTCCCCCTAAAACGCTCCCCAGGCCGGCGGAGAGAAAACGTACGGAGCTATTTAAACTGGCGGATTCAAACACCTGGGTTAACGGGAGGTCCGTGAGGAAGGTAGACACTCCGACATGATTAAATGTCCACCCTAAACCCCAGGCGAACATTAACGTAAAAAGAATAAATAAACTTCCTTTTACTAACAACGAAAAGGCAACCACAATCATGAGACCTTTCCCGATGCGAATGACCTTTGTTCTGCCCAGGCGATCAGAGAGAACTCCTCCTGCGGCAGAGCCGATAATGCTGCTCACACTGACGGTAGTTAACAGCAGACTGATAAAAAATTGCTCCAGGTGGTTCACCAACGAGAAATAAACCCCGAGCCACTGAGTGATACTATGGTAGAAGAGGCTTACCAAAAAAATATAAATAAAGAGCCTGAAGACCGTCTTGTCTTCCAGTGCTTGTCGGTATTGGATGGTGAAATCTTCTTTTTTCAATAAAAGCGGAGGGAGAAAGGCATAAAGAGTCAGAAAAGAAACGATTCCCGCTATCGCGGGGATCAAAAATATCCAACGCCACCCAATAAGGCCACTTAAAAAAATTCCCAAGAGTGAGGCGACAAACGTTGAGCTAAAGAAGAATCCGACGCGTTTACCCCGCTCAATGTCTGGTGTAGTTTTGGCAATAAGTATTAAGGCAACCGGAATAATCCCCGCGCCCGAAAGGCCGGCTAAGACGCGCGCAAAAAAAATCTGATTAATGTTTTCCGCCAATCCTCCCAGGACATTGGCAAAGGAAAGAAAACTCATGCAGAACAAGAGGAGGGAACGCGGGTCCCGACTTCGGGTAAGGGGGCCATAAAGAAGCGCCGCCACACCATACGGGATCAGGTAAAACCACAGCATCCTCCCTGCCACAAAAGGATCGGTTTTAAATTCGGAAGCCACAGAGGGCACCAGCGCTGAAATTGCCGCCACATTAAAAGAGAGCACCAACCCGCAAAGACATAAAATATAATAAGTTTGTTTTTTTATAACCCAGCCTCCTTCTCGATGACCGCTTTAAAAATCTTCAGGTTTTCTTTGGAGTGCTGATTAATGAACCCTTCTACCTGTTCATCGGTAAATGCGGCTTTGCTGTCCATCTTGAAATGCTGGATCCAGGTGAGTTCAATCCCTTCAGGTTTTGGGGTATAGAGCCAGATGATTTTCATGAATTCAAAAGGAAATTTTGGTTCTTCTCTTTCAGCATAGGCTAAGAAGTTTTCCTTAAATAATAGCCTAAATGATTGCCAGGTTCTTCCTTCCTTATCAGTAAGCTTGAAGGTAATTTTATTTTTTTCTTTTTTAACGACGATTGCCTCCTTATACTCACCACCGAAAAGTTCAGTCCAGCGGGGAATCGTATTCGAGATGTCAAAAATCAAATTGTAGGGAGCATTGATAATAACGGAATTACAGGTATGTCCCATGGGTATCCTCCTTTATATTATTTATACCATCGCTACTACCCGCGCCCAGGCTGCGCCAGCATCCTTGATTTTTACCGGAAAGCAGGAAATTTTAAAGCCAAAGGGAGGTAGTTTATTTAAATTCGCCAGCCTTTCAATATGGGCGTATTCTTTTTTACGACCAAAGAAATGAGCGGGCCAAAGAAATGAGGCATCGTGCGTGCGCAAAAAATCAGCCATCATAAACCGGTAAGGCCGGTCAAAGCCAAGGGCATCAATACCGATAACCTTTACTCCATGATCCAAAATATACGCCAGCGCTTCCGGGGAAACGCCCGGATAGTTGGCTAAGTACTCAGGAGTCCCGAAATACTGATCGGCATCCGTGCGAAGAAGCACAACATCCAGTGGCTTGATCTCATAGTGTATCTTGGTTAATGCACTGACCACATCTTCTTTGGAAATCACCTCACCCGGTTTTTTATGCGATACGTCTAAAACCACCCCGTCTGAAAAACACCATTCGAGGGGAAGCTCATTTATGGTCTTGGATTTTTTTCCTTCGGAACGAGTCCCATAGTGGAAAGTATAATCCACATGAGTGCCGATATGCACCGGACAGTGCACGGTCTCGAGCGATAAAAATTCTCCGTCCGGAAGATCCTCAGGCTTGATGATTCTCTTGCCCAGAAAAAAGGAAATTTTTCCCCAGAGCGTCCTTTTGAGCATCACCCAATTTAAATGTTTCACGCCTTCCTTATGACTGATCCGCTCAATGCCAAAGGGATGGACTTCAAAAGAATGTTCGTCAATGGGGAGACTTAAATCAATGAGCTGCATGGAGTAATTTTCCTTGAATAACGTGATCAATATCCTTGAAACAGGAAAACTTGGTGATTTCTTTTTCTCCAATTTTTATGTTAAATAACTTTTCGATTGCGAGAATAAGCTCCACGGTTTCCGTAGAATCAAGACCAAGACCACTATAGAGTTCCACATCATCCTTGATTTCGTTTGAATCAATTTCAAAAAGCTCGACCAAAAGGTTTTTAACTTTTTCTTTAACATCCATTGATCTTCTTCCTCCTTTTATACCAAGTCGCCTTCATGTGCATATCTTTGTTGTCTCCTCGTCATACTCCTCGACGTCGATTCCTCGTCGCCGCCTCGATCTGCTTTTGAATGCAACGTGATATTAAATCTGGACCTCTCCCTTTGTTGCGCCAGCTTCCCATTTTCCGACTCCGGCCATGACATCCTGGAAACAGAGTTTAGCGAGGATATCAAAATCACTTTCCATAATGCGATTTATTCTTCCCGGCTTGGAGAAAAATTCACGCATGCACCAGGCGCCCAGCCGCCCCAGGTCTTCAACCGTAAGGTGATTGGTAGGCATGACAGGGTGGAGAAAATCCCACCGGCCAAAATCAACTTTGTGGGGGTCAATCCATTTATTCTTAAACGCTTTTCTCCAAACCGGAGAATTGGGCGCTGGAGTCACATAACCAACCCAGAGAATATCCGGGTCAACCTCATCGGTAAATTCATATCGCTGTTTGATAATCCGCTCGTCATCATAGTCAAAGCCCATCATAATGTCCGCTACCACGGCGATATTATTTTTCCGGAGAATTTCGATAGTTTTCTTGATCTGGTCAATGGTGATTCCTTTGGCGATTTTTTTCAGTTCTTCGGGTGTGGTAACTTCAATGCCAAAGACCCCGATGAATAGTCCGGACTCTTTCATTAAAGGAAGGATTTCCTCGCAGTTAATCCAGTCTACCGCTCGTCCTAAGGAAACCCACTTGATCGGAATATTTTTTTTAAGCTTAAGCTCGCAAAACCGTTTAACCCGCGCGGGATCAACATTGAAGTTATCATCCTGGATAACAACGACCTTAACGCCATATTGTTGATGAAGGATTTCCAGTTCGTCAATGACCCGTTCGGGAGATTTGGCGCGCCACTTAAGGAAGTCTTTGGGAGAACGAGGATCATACTGGTCCCATTCATAACAAAAAGTACAGGCGGAAGGGCATCCCCGCGAGGTAACCATTTCTACGAACGGCTTCCAGTGCGTGTGTCCTACGTAGCGATCCATGGGATAGAGATCGTAGGCCGGAAAAGGGAGTTTATCCAAATCTTCCGACAAGATCTTGTGAGGTCCCATCACGATTTTCCCCGCGACCCGGGACGTAACCCCGGCGATCGCTGTGAGGTCTTTACTGTTGTTAAGCGCGTCAACCAAATCATAAAAGGATTCTTCTTCGCCCATGACTACACAGTCAACGGCAGTATTATCTTCTAAAGTCTCGACCGGCATGGCTGAATACCAGAGCCCGCCTAAAATGATTTTAGTTTTTGGCAGAGCAGCTTTAATTAATGCGGCGGACTCATTAAAATGAGCGATAATCCCATAACCACCGTACGAATGGAGCATATCACCAATAACCACTAAATCCGGATTTTTCCCTTTGACTTTTTCTACCATTTCTTCGTTCGATATATCCAAAGCTCTGCAGTCCAAGACCTCTATATCCTGATAACCTTTTTCACGAATATAGGCGGCCCAGTGGCCGTAAAGCTGATTGGGGGCTAAGTGTTTTCCATGGGTTGCCCAAGCCCCAACTCTGGGCATTACAAATAGAATTTTCATGCCACCTCCTTTTTTTCAATGACGATAACTGTGTTAATACCTCCTCGGCCCCGTGAAATTACAAGTGCTTTATTGATTGCTTTCTCGTGAGCCTTATTGATTATGTAATTGAGACCCTCAGGGTCAGGTGCCTCAACATTAATCATTGGGGGAACCGCATTGTGCTCCATTGCTAAGATGGTCGCAATGAGATCTACCGCACCTGATGCGCCCAACAAATTTCCAAACATTGATTTAGGACAACTAACGGGGATGGTTTTTGCCTTCTCTCCGAAAACGTGTTTTATGGCTTTTGCTTCGCTTTGGTCCCAAACCTCCACGGCTAAGCCGTCTAAGCTTATATAGTCAATTTCATCGGGCGTTATCTCTGCTTCATTTAAAGCCATCCGTATCGCCCGGGCTAATTGGTTGCCACTCGGATCAGGGTTGATCCGATCTTTGCCATCGCACGTATTGCCAACTCCCGAAATAACTGCCAAAATATGTGATCCTCGAGCCTCAGCCCGATCAATGTTTTCCATCAGGACGACCCCGGATCCTTCTCCGATCACAAAACCCTGCCGATTTTTGTCAAACGGTCGATACGCTTTATGCGGATAATCGTTATTTTCCGAAATACCCCCATAGGTATTGCAGCACAAGAGGGCGTAAGGAGTAACCGGCGCTTCCGTACCACCGGCCAAGATCATATGGAGTTTCCCTTTCACCAAGGTGTCCCGAGCATAGCCTATTGCCATTAAAGAGCTCGCGCGGTCAGCCACCACGGTTTTGCTGAAGCCTTTTATCCCGTAATAGATGGAGACCTGTCCCTGGGGCGCAGCAGGAAACCACGCAGAAGCCATATAGGGAGATACCCCCTCGCGGCCTTCGATGTAGAGGTCGCGTAGTTCGGTCTCGGCATAAAGCCAGCCACCCAGGGCATTGCCCAAAAATATCCCCACCAAGTTCGGATCTTCTTGTCTAATATCCATCTTCGCATCTTCAAGGGCCATCTCGGAGGCAACCAAGGCCATGTGTGAGAAAAGGTCGATCTTTTTGAGGAGGCGTCGCGATAATAAGCTGTAGTTTTCCAAATCATCGATCTGTCCCGCGATATGAGAGGGATACCGGGAAGCATCGAAACGAGTGATCTTCTCGACAAAAGAGCGCCCGGATTTGATGTTCGCCCAAAACTGCCGCTTTCCAATACCCGGAGGAGCCACGATTCCTATCCCCGTAACCGCTACCTTTTTCATTAGTTCTTATACCTCGTTATAATAAGAGACGAATGAATACCTGAAAATCCACTGCTGGTCTTCAAAATACTATCAACCTTCTTTTCCCGACAGCAATTCGGGATATAGTCCAAATCGCAAAGCGGATCGTTCTTTACCTGGTTGATCGTTGGCGGAAGGAGATTCTTTTCAAATATCATCGCGCCAATAACCAACTCAACCGCATTCGCTGCCGCGAGGGGGTGCCCGATCATGGATTTCATAGAGCTTATCGGCAGCTTATACGCGTAGTCGCCAAAGACCATCTTATAAGCGTTGGTCTCAAAGATATCATTCATGCGCGTGGAGGAACCGTGGGCGTTAACATAATGGATTTCATCGGGCCGCAGGGCCGCGTCTTGAAGCGCTAACCTGATGCAGGCAGCCATCGCCGTGCCGTCGGCAGGCAGGTCAGTCATATGAAAGGCATTGCAACTGGTGCCGAAGCCAGCCACCTCACAGTAGATTGTCGCCCCGCGCTTTAAAGCATGGTTAAGCTCTTCTAAAATTAAAATCCCGGCGCCTTCCGAGATAACAAATCCATCGCGGGCATTGTCAAAGGGCCGGCTGGCTCCTTCGGGATCATCATTGCGAGCGGAAGAGAGGACATTAACGACATCAAAGGCGCCGAAGGTGATCGGAGTAATGGGGGCTTCCGCTGCCCCGGTAATCATGATGTCCTGCTTGCCGTCTTGAATTACTTCTAATCCATAACCCAATGAATCAGTTCCCGCGGTACATCCGGTCGACAAGGTGTTACAGATTCCCTGAAGCCCGTATTTGCTTGAAACCTCGATGGAAGGAGTATTAAACATGGCCGCGTCATAGAGGTCAGGCCGGACCATGGAAGGGTCAATGGGGTTTTTTCCATTATCGGTCACAAAAGAAAACTCTTCCTCCATATACTTGGTTCCGCAAATGGCGTTGGCTAAGCAGACACCAATCCGCTCAGGATCTTCTTGCGCAAAGTTAAGGCGGCTGTCTTTGTACGCCATTTCAGCCGCTACCACGGCAAACTGGACATACCGATCCATCCGCATGGCGTCATCATGGCTGAGACCATGATGAAAGGGATCAAAATCCCTTATCTCCGCCGCAATTTGCGATTTAAACATGGAGACATCAAAATAATCTACCTTTCTTACCGCGGATTTGCCCGAAATCATCGACAAAAATGCTTCATCCTTGCCAATGCCATTGGGTGAGAGTACTCCTATCCCCGTAACGACGACACGTCTTTTTTTCATAAATCTTTTGCCTCCTCTAATCTGCTGACCTTAAACACGATGTTTCCATTATCCGGGCAGGTAACGGTATCAATACTGTTGGGGTTATCCATAAAGAAGAATTGTGCCCCAAAGTTAAGCGCAAAAAGGGCCGGAAAAGCGGTATGGAAAGCGGCACCGCAGAATTCCGGTATCGCTTTAAGCCCCACGGTCTCAAAGGTATCTCCTACCTTATATCCATAGTGGCAATGCCCCTTGGCTTTGACCACTTCAAGCGCCATTTTTTTAGGATGTGGCCCTTGATAGGTTGGGTCTTTTGGAATAACGTCAACCTTGCCGTGTTTATCCAGGATCTCAGCAAGAAACTCAAGCTTCCCTCCATCGGGACAGGTTATGGTTAAGGATCGCTGGTTATCTCGAAAAGGAAACCTGGCGCCAAAACTGAGCGCATAAATCACCGGGAAGAGCGCATGGGCTAAGCCCAAGCAGAAATATTGCGGTGGATGGGTAAAGTCATCAAGCAAAAGTTCATCACCCATCTTATAACCGTGATAACAGTCTCCGTACACATTGAGAACCGTAAGCTTTAACTTTGGGAATGGAGTGTCAACCATGTCAAACCCTCATTTGTTAAATTTGACGGCTTCGTAAAAAGTCGGAGATGTCACCCTGACGGTTCGACAGGCTCACCGTGACAATGTAGTGTGTCACCCCGAGCTTGTCGAGGGGCAGCATGACAAAACCCGCGAATTTTTAACTTTTTACAGCTTCATCAAATTCAGGAATTCGGGAATTGCGAATTTAGAAATTACAAAATCCCTTAATCCCTCAATTTATGAATTTTTCTGTTTCCGCTAATAATGTTTCTTTGCTGAAGAAAGTATTGGTTCGTTCAACCCCATGCACCATCTCAACCAATTTTTGGTTCAAGGGCGCTTCTAACGCGTTCTCTTGAGCCAGTCTGACAAATTCTCCGTTGATGAAATCGATTTCCGACGAACGGCCTCGCTTAATACTTTGCAATATTGACCCGTAGAGGGGCTCTTTACTTAAATTAACCATGATCCCCGAAAATATTTTAGCTGCTTCATCACTGGGCATGGCGGTTAAACCACCCAAGCGTTCCAGAGGAAAGTCGGGTAAGGACGTTAACGTTACTCCCGACTTCGTTACGACATGCAATCCTTCCTTCCAGATTCCGATACTTATGCGGCTTACTTTTTGATCTATAAATGCTTCTTGCATGCTCACCCCTAATATGGCGGGGATGCAGTTATTGGCATTAACAAAGATCTTCAGATATTTCATGCCCCGGACATCATCAGTGATGATGGTAGGAAAAATCTTATTGAGCACAGCCTGTACTGTATTGACCAAGCTGTCATTAGGTCCAAACATTTTGCCGATGATCCAAGGACCGTCAAAGTTGTGGATAACCTTTCCTTCTTCTAAAGAGGTCGCGCCAAACATGACGATACTGGAAATAATATTTTTCTCAGGAAGGTGCTGCGCAACAAGAGAGTCTGCGCGCACCCCATTTTGAGTAGTGAGTAAACACGTTTCTTTGAGAAAAGCATGATTGTCTTCGAGGGCTTCTTCCACGTCCTGTGTCTTAACCGCGAGAATCGCGATGTCCGGCTTCTCCCGCAGGCGCTCACTGACCTCAAGATTAACGCGTGTTTCTCCCCGTGTTCCGGAGATCAGCAAGCCATTTTTCTTGATCGCTTCGACCGTGCGAGAGCGGCCGATTAAACATACCGCTTCATTGTTAAGCGCGAGATATCCGGCGACGACATTGCCGATTGCCCCGGCACCTATGACCGCGATCTTCATTTTATTTGGGGAATCCATATTTTTTATAATCAAAACCGGTGTGCTCTAAGAGCCTCACCATCATGCTGTAAAATGGTTTTGGCGCCTCTGAGAAAAAGGCGCTGATCACATCGTGTTCTTCAACCAAATGTGACCCTCGTGCTTGAGCATTCTCTTCCGCTTTTTTAGTGGCAAAAACTTGCGCTAACCCCCGATGAAAGACAGGGAGTTTGGAAATCATAAATTCGAATTTTTTCTGAGTAGTTTTTTCCCATTCCATCGTTTTACCCATTGGCTAAAAGTGGTGATGATTCTTTGCGAAAAAGGAAACGCGGCTTAATGATTCTTATAAAGATGGGAAGCAAAAAGAGAGCGGCTATCATGTTGATAAACAAAAGAGAGCCTAACGCCGCTCCCAGCTTGGCTTGGAGTTTAATACCGGAAAAGAGCCAGGAGAGCACTCCGGTACTAATGATCATGCCGGTGAAAAAAACCGCTTTTCCCGATGTTACGAGCGCTTTTTGTATCGCTCCTGAAAGGTCAGGGTTACCATGACCTTTCAGGATTTCTTCATGAATACGGGCTGCTATATAAATGCTGTAATCAATACCTAAACCAATTCCCATGGCGGCTACAGGTAAGGTCTCAACGGTCAAGGTTACCCCTGAGAGTCCGAATATACCAAAGGTGAGAATAATGCTGAATATCAGGGGAATAAAAAGGAACAAACCACCAATAAAAGATCGGAGCGCGACCGAAACCCTCAGCAGCACTAAAATGAAGACCAGAATAATATTGGAATACGTTGATTGTTTAATAATGTCATTCACTGCTGCAGTGGTTCCGATGAGCCCGCCGGCAAGCTTAAATTCTGCATTCTCGCTTTTATGATTTTTTGTGATCCAGTCTTGCGTGGCAGCGATGGTTTTATTGATGGTTGCCGCGCGATGATCTTTCAGGTCAAACTTTATGTTAGCGTACTTATAATCGGGGCTTAATACCGGGTCGAAGTCCCCGGGAAAACCGGAAATTGAATAGAGGAATAAATATTCCGCGATAGTCCCGTCGTTCTCGGGAATCTTAAAGGAAGCAGGGTTATTATTATCCATGACGAAGTTTAGACCTTTGATATAATCGGCTAAGGAAACAGCGCTTCCGATTTCCGGGAATTTAGCAACGAGATAGTGCTGGAGGGAATCCATTTCTTTAAGCACTCTCCAATCCAGCATGGCTTCATCCTTCTTGCCTTCGACAAAAATGTAATACGGGTTATCTCCGGCAAATTTCTTATTGATAAAACGTTCCGCGATATTATAAGGAGAATGAGGGTATAACGTAGCTGAACCTTCTTCGTTGTCTCCGACCACGATCTGGGTTATTCCTTTTATTCCCCAAACAGTAAGGATGATAAAGAAAAATAAAATGATATTTTTTCCCCAAGAATGTTTCCCGATGCCGGCAATCAGGTTAAGTACCCTATCCACACTATTGGGCTGCTCCTCTCGCTCCACCTCAATTTTTACGGGCACCGGAATATAGGTAAGGATTGCGGGTATAAAGGTAACGACCGTGACATAGAGGCTGAAGACCCCGGCCCCCGCGGTAATGGCTAAGGTTTTGATCATGGCCAGGGGAACAATCATTAACGAAAGAAATCCTAAGCCATCAGTAAACAATGAGGCTCTTACGGGGTTGGAAAGCGCGGCTAAAGTATTCTCCGCTGCTTGTAATCGGTCATTAGGATTGGCGTTAATTTCTTCATAGTAGCGCTTGATAAATTGAATGGCGTGACTTATCCCGATCGCTAAGATAAGGAAAGGGACCAAAGTAGTCGTTGGGTCTAAATGGAAGCCTGAGAGGCTTAAGATCCCCAGCCCCCAGACTACTCCCATCAATGCCGAGGCAAAAGGAAGCAAAATTCCTCGCTTGGAACGAAATGCTAAGAATAGAAGAAAAACCATAATAAGAATAGTGCCCAGAAATACCATCAGCAGTTTGGGAAGGTAATAATCAAGCCACCCTTCTAAAACTGGCCGCCCGGCCACATAAAAATTGGTCTTGCCGTCTTTTTCCTTCTCGATGATCTGGTTGAGGTGTTGAAATATTTTTTTGGAAGAAACCTCTGGATAAAAGTCCAAAACAATTTGAGTGGCTGAGAAATCTTTGGCTACGATCGGTCCGTAAACCAGATTATTTCTCATGATGGATTTTTTTAAAAAACCCATGCCCTCAGGTGTCGTAGGCGCCTCTCTCATCAGGTGAGTTACTTTAAAACCTTCCTCCGTCCCTTCAACCCGTTTTATCTTCCGAGCGGATAAAGAAACAATCCTCCCGATATTAACCCCTTCGAGGTAGTAAAGTTGGTTGGTAATCCGCACCACTTTCTCAAGTAAAGGAGTTTGGAGGATGTCTCCCTCTTTTGGCTCTATGGCGATAGAGACCTGGTTGAGACCACCAAAAATTTTCATGAGCTGGTTATTAACCTCAACAAAGGGATGCTTTTGAGGAATAAAGTCCTGGACGCTGGTTTGGATGGTTAAATCTTTCAGAGTGTAGAGAAAAAACCCAGTAACCAACAAAGGGAAAAGGCTGAAAAACAACCGGTGACGGATGACAAAGTTTGGTAATTTGGAAGAAGAATGATCAGTCATAATGCTTTATGCTCTGTGCCTTTTATTGGGGGGAAGGAAGCCATGGCAAAAAGGCCGTGGCTGAATTTTTTAAGCAACCGACTCAATTGGCGCTGTTCCTCAAGATCAAGAATACCTACAATTTCTTTCCATTTTTTTTGGAAGATGGGGAGAATATCCTTATGAAGTAAAATCCCTTTTGGGGTGAGTTTTGCTCGAATAATTCTCCGGTCCTCCTTGTCCCGGTCCCGATAAACGAATCCGCTTTTTTCTAAGCGGTCCATGACGCCGGTGATGTTTCCTCCCGTAACCATGAGCCGTTCGCCGATTTCTCCGAGTGTTAAACCTTTGACTCGACCTAAACAAACCAAAATGTCGAGCTGAGGCAGAGTAAGGTTTTCTTTTTTCAGTGTTTTTTGAATCTCATGATAAATTAACTGAAAGGTCATATTAAGCCTGATCCAGAGAATAGTGGGGCGAAAGGACTCGCTCATTTTTTACCTAATGTATACATATGGTTATAAATACTTTATAGTTAAAATATAAAGGCATAAAATATATTATCCAAGTGAGGAATGTCAAGAAAAAAATGGGAAAAAATATGAAGGCAGGAAGGTGTTTTATTGAAAAAAGATTATTTTGTTAATAATACAACTATATGATATAAAAGTGATATTGATAAAATTTAGCTTCTATTACTGATGGCTAACACTGACACTAAAGCGATGTTTGGGTTTTTATACGGATAAATATAAATAATATTAGCTGCATAAAGTATAAGGAGGTTATCATGAAAGTATTAGTTGTTTATGCCCATCCCAATCCCCAATCTTTTAATCACGCCATTTTGGAATCTTTTACCAAAGGTCTTGCTGAAGCGGGACATACTTACGAAGTAGTTGACCTCTATGCCATCAAATTTAATCCCTGTTTGAGTGGAGAGGATTTTGGGAAGTTTATGCAAGGGAAGGTACCTGACGACGTTCGGGCCCAGCAGGAAAAAGTCTCGCAGGCGGATGGACTTGTATTTATTCACCCCGTATGGTGGATTGGGCTACCTGCAATTCTTAAGGGGTGGTTTGATCGGGTATTTTCCATGGGCTTCGCCTATGGGTACGACGAAAAAACTGGAGACTTCCAAGGCTTACTTAAAAACCAAAAAGCTCTAATTATTAATACGGCTGCAGCTAATGAAGAGGAAGCTAAAACAATGGGGTGGGCTGATGTCCCTAAAAAAATCGAAGGTGACTTTATTTTGAAATTAACCGGGATTGGCAATGTTCAACATGTTCTCTTTTACAATGTAATTAAGGCTGATGACGCAACGCGAAAAGGATACTTAGAAAAAGCCCGAGATCTGGGCAAGACCTTTTGACAAAAACCGAAACCGAGATGAGGACGTTGTCCAATTTTTTCACCTGACCATGAAATGAGGAAAAGAAGCTTGTCTCCTTTTTTGCATTTTAAGTGTGTTTGACTACGGATGATGACAAAATTTCGCTTTTTTCACCGGTGTCTTATACTGACACTGAAGTGATGTTTGGGTTTTTTACGGATCAATATAAACATTGTAGGGGATCGCTCGGGTAGGTGCTTCGAGTGATTGCTTCTCTATAAAGAAGGAGGTATTATGGAAGTTGCGATTCTGCTCTATGACGGTGTGACTGCGCTTGACGCCATCGGCCCATACGAAGTTTTTAACGCCACGCCGGGCATGTCGATCAAATTTGTCGCCGCTAACAAAGGCG
>Ga0208980_10001031_pt1 | contig 16701 bp, 13 predicted proteins | sample WetSurMetagenome_3_FD_187993 | JGI IMG/M metagenome (GOLD analysis project Ga0208980, IMG submission 187993) | Wetland microbial communities from Twitchell Island in the Sacramento Delta, sample from surface sediment Aug2011 Site A1 Bulk (version 2) | ecosystem: Environmental > Aquatic > Marine... | reverse complement strand
CTCGCACATCAAGTTGCGAATCGGGGAGACGACCTTCGTCTCGAAACTGATCGACGGGCGGTTTCCGGATTACGAACGGGTCATTCCGCGGGGGGAGGCCGAGACCTTGCGGGCGGACCGCGAGGCCCTCCGACAGGCCCTCATCCGAACGGCCATCCTGTCAAACGAGAAGTATCGCGGGATCCGCTTCCGCTTGGAGTCTGGGATGCTGGAGCTGGTGGCACACAACCCGGAGCAGGAAGAGGCGGAGGAGCGGGTTGAGGTCGATTACAAGGGCCGAGAGATCATCATCGGCTTCAATGTCGGCTACCTGCTGGACGTGATCAACGTGCTCGACACGGATCAGGTTGAGTTTGCGCTGATCGATGCGAACAGCAGTTGCCTGATACAGGGGGAGGGAAGGGACGACTCCCGGTATGTCGTGATGCCGATGCGTCTGTGATCCATCAGGCCAGCAACGGTTCCACGTGGAACATTGTTCTGAGCCCTCGCCGGGGAAATAGCCCGGTGGGCCCTTCTAATCTCTCCCGGGCTGTTCCACGTGGAACAGCCGTTACTGAGCCTTTTCTCGTCCTATGAGCTACGACTCTTCCGCGATCACCGTCCTCCGCGGCCTCGATGCCGTCCGGAAGCGCCCAGGCATGTACATCGGCGACACCGACGACGGAACCGGCCTGCACCACATGGTCTTCGAGGTCGTCGACAACTCCGTCGACGAGGCCGTCAACGGTTTTGCATCCGAGATCACCGTCACCATCCACGCCGACAACTCGGTGACCGTCACGGACAACGGGCGCGGGATCCCCGTCGATATCCATCCCGAGGAGAACCGGTCCGCTGCCGAGGTCGTGATGACCGTGCTCCACGCCGGTGGCAAGTTCGCGAACGCTGCCGATGGCAAGTCCTACAAGGTGTCCGGGGGCCTTCACGGCGTTGGTGTGTCCGTGGTGAACGCCCTCTCGGAGACCCTCGACCTCACCATTGCCCGCGACGGCAAGCGGTTCTTCCAGCGCTACCACCTCGGGGAGCCCGAGGCACCGCTGGCCCCCATCGGCGACGCTACGACCACCGGCACGACCGTCCACTTCTGGCCGAGCCCTATAATCTTCACCCACATCGACTTCCACTACGAGATTCTGGCGAAGCGCCTGCGCGAGCTCTCGTTCCTGAACTCGGGTGTCAAGATCGTCCTGAAAGATGAGCGCGCCGCCCGGTCCGATACCTTCGAGTACCACGGCGGGATCCGCGCCTTCGTCGAGCACCTGAACCGCAACAAGGTTGCCCTGCACCCGACAGTCATTCACTTCTCGGCCGGGCGGAACGACGTCATCGTCGAGCTGGCGATGCAGTGGAACGAGTCGTACCAGGAGAATGTCTTCTGTTTCACCAACAACATCCCGCAGCGCGACGGCGGGACGCACCTCGCCGGTTTCCGCGCGGCGCTGACCCGCTCCCTGAACAGCTATATCGAGACCGAAGGCCTCTCGAAGAAGCACAAGGTCGCGACCCTGGGCGATGACGCCCGCGAGGGCCTCACTGCGGTCGTCTCGGTGAAGCTCTACGACCCGAAGTTCTCCTCCCAGACCAAGGACAAGCTGGTGTCGTCCGAGGTCAAGGGGGTGGTCGAATCCCTGGTAGCCGAGAAGCTCTCGCTCTTTCTTCTCGAACACCCCGGCGAAGCAAAGATCATCGCCGAGAAGATGGTCGAGGCCGCCCGGGCGCGTGAGGCGGCGCGCAAAGCGCGCGACCTGACGCGTCGCAAAGGGCTGCTCGACATTGCCGGCCTGCCCGGCAAGCTCGCCGACTGCCAGGAGAAGGACCCGAGCCAGTCCGAGCTCTACCTCGTCGAGGGCGACTCCGCTGGCGGGTCCGCCAAGCAGGGACGCGACCGCCGTTACCAGGCAATCCTGCCGCTGAAGGGCAAAATTCTGAATGTCGAGAAGGCCCGGTTCGACAAGATGCTGACCTCAGCCGAGGTCGGGACCCTCATCACCGCCCTGGGCTGCGGCATCGGTCGCGAAGAGTTCAACGCCGACAAGCTCCGTTACCACCGCGTCATCATCATGACGGACGCCGACGTGGACGGCGCCCACATCCGCACGCTGCTGCTGACCTTCTTTTACCGGCAGATGCCGGAACTGATCGAGCGCGGCCACATCTACATCGCCCAGCCTCCGCTCTACAAGGTCAAGAAGGGGAAGCAGGAGCAGTACCTGAAGGACGAGCGCGAGTTGGACGCGTACCTCCTCACCAACGCCATCGACAGCGCCCAGCTGGTTCCCGCCGCCGATCAGCCCCCGATCCAAGGCCAACCGCTCGAAGCCATGGCGCAAGAGTTTCTCGAGGCCATGGCCAACGTCCGACGCTGGGGCAAGCGCTATGACCCCGTCGTCGTCGAGGCGATGATGTACATGCCCACACCGCCACTCGCCGCGGATTCGGCAAGCGCGGACCTCGCGTCCTGGCTGACGGAGCTCACCGGCCGGCTGAATGCGGACGCCCCGCCGGCTGAGCGCTACCAGATCGCGATGGCCGACGCGGAGATCCATCCGGCCGGGCTTCAGGTCGTGCGCCGGTCCCATGGCATCCCCACCGAGCGAGAGATCCCTCTCGACTTCATGGCCTCGCCCGATTTCCGGCGTTTGCAGGAAACAGGCGGCAAATTGCTCGATCTGGTTGGCAATGGCGCACTTATTCGCCGCGGCGAGCGGGAGCGGCCGGTCGTGAGCTTCCGCCAGGCGATCGATTGGCTCCTCGAGGAGGCCAAACGCGGTCAGCACATCCAGCGCTACAAGGGGCTCGGCGAGATGAACCCCGAGCAGCTGTGGGAGACGACGATGGATCCTGCGGTCCGCCGGCTGCTGCGCGTGACCATCGAGGACGCAGTGGGAGCCGACGAGATTTTCTCTATCCTCATGGGGGATCAGGTGGAGCCACGCCGCGAGTTCATCGAGCGAAACGCACTCTTCGTGGAGAATCTCGACGTCTGACGGCGGCCTGTCGGCACAGACCCCCTCTGGTGGCGACCAGCGGACTCGGCTCCGCGGGACAACAACCCTGCGATCGCAGACCAGCGGAAGGCCCGAGGTCCCTGCCGGCTTTCAGGCGGTTACCGCCTGCCGCCGGTGCCCGCCGGCCAGACCCTAGTTCCCCGTCTGCGGCAGCGAAGCGACCGTCGACTCTATCCAGTTCTCGACGTCCGCGATGATCGCCGTCGCCCGGCGACCCTCGGTGGGGATGAGTGGACCGACCACCAGGTCGATCGTGCCGGGATACTTCACCAGGGCCCGCCGCCGCCAGAACACCCCCGCGTTGTGGGCGATCGGGACAATCGGGTAACCGGATCGCTCGGCCAGCATCGCGCCGCCGATGTTGTACTTTCCACGCTCGCCGGGCGCGACCCGCGTGCCCTCGGGGAACACGACCACCCAACGGCCCTCCCCTAACGCGGCCGTCCCCTCGGCGATGACCTGCTTGATCGCCTTGGTGCCGGCGTTGCGGTCGATGGCGATCGGCCGCATGCTCGCGAGCGCCCAGCCGAACACCGGCACGCGCAGCAGCTCCTGCTTCAGGATCCAGCACTGCCCGTTGGGGAGCAGACCGCGAAGCGCGATGGTCTCCCAGGCCGACTGGTGCTTCGCCATCACGATGCAGGGCCTCTCGGGAAGATTCTCCCAGCCGGTCAGCCGGTAGCGCAGGCCACACAACACCCGCAGAAGCCAAAGGTTGGTGGTCCCCCAGGCGTTCGCGATGGCCGTGCGCCGATCCCAGGACAGGACCCGCCCGGTCGCCACGACGGCCAGACCGAAGCCGACCGTGCTCAGGGCCATCGCCACCATGTAGAGCAACGAGCGCAGATACACCATTGCCAGGAACCGACGACTAGGCCGCGGCTAGTCGATAGACGAGAAGGGGACAAGGACATCGCAGGCGGCCCGCGCCGGCTCGGGCGATCCCGGATGCAAGATAATCTGCCGTAAGCGGAAGATCACTGATCATCTTCCGGCGGCTGCCACCAACGCCTGGGCCGCCTGCGCCAGGTCGTCGAACACGACGACGCCCCAGTGCGCCGGCAACCTTGCCTCGGCTGCCCGACCCTTGCCCGTGCGCACGAGGATCGGCATTGCCCCGACGGCCATCGCCGCCTCCAGGTCACGCAGGCTGTCGCCGATCGCCGGCACGCCCGCGAGATCGATGCCGTGCCTTGACGCGATCTCCCGCAGCAGCCCGGGCCTGGGCTTGCGGCAGGCGCAGGCGTCGTCCGGTCCGTGGGGGCAGAAGAAGATGCCGTCGAGCTGCCCGCCGAGCCGCGCCAGGCTCGAGTGAAGCTTCTGGTGCATCGCGTCGAGCTCGGCCATGCCGAAGAGCCCGCGGCCGATCCCCGACTGGTTCGTCGCGACGACGACGCGATACCCCGCGTGGTTGAGCCGGGCGATCGCCTCCAGGCTACCCGGGATGGGAACCCACTCGGCCGGAGATCTTACGTAGGCGTCCGAATCCTCGTTGATCACGCCGTCCCGATCCAGAATGACCAGCGGCATCGCCACGCCCCTCCCCGCTAGCCGCCGAGCTGGCCGACGTCGGCCACGCGCCGGAACAACCGGTAGAGCGAGCCCAGCAGGGCCAGCCGATTCGTGCGCACCGCCGGGTCGTCCACCATCACCATCACGTCGTCGAAGAACCGGTCGACGGGCTCACGCAGTCCCGCCAGGCGGCGGAGCGTCTCGGTGTAGTCGCCTGCGGCAAGGAGCGGGCCTACTTCCTGCTCCTTCGCACGCAGTGCGTCGTTGAGCCCTACCTCGGCCGCCACCGTCAGCCTCGCGGCGTCGACCCGATCCGGGACGACGTCCTCGGCCTTGCGCAGCAGGTTGCGGATGCGCTTGTTGGCAGCCACCAGCGCCTCCGCCTCGGCCAGCGCCCGGAACTCCATGACCGCGTGCACCCGGCGGTCAAAATCGGCGGGACGGGTCGGCCGGACCTCGGCCACGGCCTCGAACACCTCGGCGCCGACGCCCTGCTCCAGGTAGAGACCCTTAAGGCGGTCGAGCAGGAACTCCTGCAGCTCCTCGACCACCCCGGGCCGCTTCACCCAGGGCTCGAGGCCTGCCGCCGCCGTCCCGAGCAGCGCCACGAGGTCGAGCGGCAGGGCCCGCTCGACGAGGATGCGCAGCACGCCGAGCGCAGCCCGGCGCAGGGCGAAGGGATCCTTGTCCCCCGTCGGCCGCTGGCCGATGCCGAAGATCCCGACGAGGGTGTCGAGCCGGTCGGCGAGCGCCACCGCAAGCCCCGTAGGGGTGTCCGGCAAGGCGTCGCCGGAGAAGCGCGGCCGGTAGAACTCTTCGAGGGCGATGCCGATCGCCTCGGGCTCGCCGTCGCGGTGGGCCTGGTAGCGGCCCATCACCCCCTGCATCTCGGGGAACTCGAAGACCATCTGCGTGACGAGGTCGCAGCGGCTGAGCAGCCCCGCACCCTCGGCGAAACCCACGTCCTCGCCGAGCTGGCCGGCGATGTCCGCCGCGAGGCGCGAGACCCGCAGCGACTTGTCGTACAGGCTGCCGAGCTGGTTCTGGAAGACGACCCCCTTGAGGTCGTCCAGGCGGTCGGCCAGCGCGCGCTTGCCGTCCTGCTCCCAGAAGAACATGGCGTCGGCGAGCCTGGGCCGGATGACCCGCTCGTTGCCGGCGCGAATGACTTCCGGTCGCGGGCTGTCCAGGTTGGCGATGGTGATGAAGCGCGGCAGCAGACGGCCGTGGTCGTCCACCACCGGGAAGTACTTCTGGTTCTTCTTCATGGTGAGGATCAGGGCCTCCTGCGGTGCCGCCAGGAAGCGCTCCTCGAAGCCGCCCGTGATCGCGACAGGCCACTCCACCAGCGCCGTGACCTCGTCGAGAAGATCGTCGTCGATCATCGCCGCGCCGCCCAGCGTCTCGGCCGCGGCGAGCACCTCGGCTCGAATCCGGTCCGCGCGCCGGCCGAAGTCGACGATCACCCGCCCCTCCTCCTCGAGCAGCGCCTCGTAGACCTCCGGTCGCGGAACGACGATCTCGCCCCCGTGATGGAAGCGGTGGCCTCGGGTCCGGTTGCCGGAGCGGCAGCCGAGGATCACGGCCGGGACCACCGTCCCGCCGTGCAGGAAAAGCACCCAGTGCACCGGTCGCACGAACTCGGCTTCCGACTCGCCCCATCGCATCCGCTTGGGAATGGGGAGGGCCGCGAGGGCCTGCTCAGCGATGCCGGGCAGGAGCGCCGAGGCCGGGTGGCCCGCCTCCTTCACCCGGTAGACGAGCCAGGAGCCCTTGTCGGAGTCCAGCCGGAGCAGATCGGCGACCGTTACGCCGCAGGAGCGGGCGAAGCCCTCGGCCGCCCTCGTCGACTGACCATCCTCGTCGTACGCGGCCGCGAGCGCGGGGCCGCGCCGCTCCACCTCGCGGTCGGGCTGCTGCCGGGCCAGGTTCTCGACGAGCACCGCCAGGCGCCGCGGCGTCGCGTAGCCCCGCACCGCCCCGAATTCCAGGCCGGTGCGCCGCAGGCCCTCGGCGAGCTCGTGGCACAGCGCTCCGGAGAGGCGCCGCAGTGCCGTCGGTGGTAGCTCCTCGGTACCGAGCTCGAACAGCAGGTGGGCGTGCTCAGCCATGGGCCACCTCCGCGGTCCGCGGCAGCATGGGGAAACCGAGCGCAGCACGGGCATCGTAGTAGGCCTGCGCCACCGCACGGGCCAGCGTGCGGACCCGAAGAATATAACGTTGACGTTCGGTTACCGAGATCGCGTGGCGTGCGTCCAGCAGGTTGAACGCGTGCGAGCCCTTGATCACCTGCTCGTAGGCCGGCAGCGGCAGGCCCTTCTCGATCAGCGCCAGCGCCTGGCGCTCGCACTGGTCGAACAGCTTGAACAGGAACTCGACGTCCGCGTGCTCGAAGTTGTAGGCGGACTGCTCGACCTCGTTCTGGTGGAACACGTCGCCGTAGGTCACCACGCCCCGGGGGCCGCGCGCCCAGACCAGGTCGAACACGCTCTCGACCCCCTGCAGGTACATGGCGATGCGCTCGAGCCCGTAGGTGATCTCGCCGGTGACAGGCCGGCAGTCGAGGCCGCCCACCTGCTGGAAGTAGGTGAACTGCGTGACCTCCATGCCGTTGAGCCAGACCTCCCAGCCCAGCCCCCAGGCGCCGAGGGTCGGCGACTCCCAGTTGTCCTCGACGAAGCGGATGTCGTGAACGCGTGGGTTGATGCCGAGCATCTCGAGGGACCCCAGATAGAGGTCCTGGATGTTTGCCGGGGAAGGCTTGAGTGCCACCTGGTACTGGTAGTAGTGCTGCAGGCGGTTCGGGTTCTGGCCATAGCGCCCGTCCGTGGGCCGGCGCGAGGGCTGCACGTAGGCGCAGTTCCAGGGCTCCGGCCCGATCGAGCGCAGGAAGGTCGCGACGTGGAAGGTGCCCGCGCCCATCTCCATGTCGTAGGGCTGAAGGATGACGCAGCCGTGATCGGCCCAGTATGTCTGCAAGGCGAAGATCAGCCCCTGGAAGGTGGTCAGATCGAGGCCGTCGGCGGCGTGACCCGGCATGGTGAAGTCGTCCCTTTTCGCTCAGGAGAAACAGCGCGTCAGTATAGCCCCGCCCTGCCGGGGCCGGGTGCCGAAGGGGCGCCGCCCCCCAGCTTGGCTATAATCCGCGGCTCCTTGGCAAAGGCCGATCACCATGGCGGATTCCAGGCGCAGGGCGGCGGCGCTCGTCTCGGGCGGGCTCGATTCGATGCTCGCCGTCCGGGTGGTCCAGGACCAGGGCATCCACGTCGAGGGGCTGAACTTCTATACGGGGTTCTGCGTGGAGGGCCACACCCAGGCCATCCGCCGCCAGGACCAGGCCAAGCAGAAGCGCAACAACGCGCTCTGGGTCGCCGACCAGCTCGGGATCCGCCTGCACATCCTCGACGTCGTCGAGGACTACAAGGACGTGGTGCTGAATCCCCGGCACGGCTACGGCGCCAACCTCAACCCCTGCCTGGACTGCAAGGTCTTCATGGTGCGCAAGGCCAGGGAGTGGATGGAGGCCCGCGGTTTCGACTTCCTGGTCACCGGCGAGGTGCTCGGGCAGCGGCCCATGTCGCAACGCAGGGAGACGCTGCCGATCGTCCAGGACGAGTCGGGGATCGGCGACCTGCTGCTGCGCCCCCTGTCCGCCAGGCGCCTGCCGCCGACGCGCCCCGAGCGCGAGGGCTGGGTCGACCGCTCCCGGCTGCTGGATTTTCACGGCCGCAGCCGCAAGCCCCAGATGGCGCTGGCGGCCCACTACGGCTTCGAGGACTATGCACAGCCGGCGGGCGGCTGCTGCTTCCTGACGAACGAGCAGTACGCGGTCAAGCTCGCCGACCTCTGGCAGAGCCGTGGCGAGCGGCGCTACGAGCTCGACGACATCATCCTACTCAAGGTCGGGCGGCACCTGCGCCCCGCGCCGAATTTCAAGCTGATCGTTGCCCGCGAAGAAGGCGAAGCAAACTTTCTGCACGGCTACCGCAAGGAGCACATCGCCCTGCGCAGCATCAGCCACACGGGGCCGTATGCGTTGATCGACGGCGAGCCGACCGAGTCCGACCAAGTGCTGGCGGCACGGCTGGTGGCGCGCTACGGCCACGGCCGGGACGCGGACGCGGTCACGATCGGCGTGTCGGACCGCGGCGGGCCGGAGCGTGAGCTCGTCGTGGCGCCGCTCCCGTCGCACGAGATCCCTGCGGAGTGGGTGCTGTGAGCCGCGTGACGCTGGACTGCCGCCGGCTGCTCTGCCCGCTGCCCGTCATCCGCGTCCAGGATCGCGTGGCCCTCATGGGTGTGGGCGACGAGCTCGAGGCCGTGTGCACGGACCCGGGAGCGCTGCACGACATCCCCGCCTGGTGCCGGATCAATGGCCACGCCGTGCTGGAGAAGCGCTCCGCGGGCGGCGAGCACAGCGTCGTGCTGCGCGTGGGCCCGGCCTGAGATCCGGGCGCGGCCGCTACGGCCCTTGCCCGCAGCGCATCGGTTCCCCGGCACATCCTGGGCCGCGTCCGCGGAGACTCAACCTGGTGCGCTTCGCCTCCGGGCCGCACCACGGCGGTGCGCGCTGGCGGCGCAGGCCTACACGTCGGGTGGGACCCCGTCCGCCCCGGTGTTTGTTAAACCCCCCCGCTAGAGCGAGAATTGCGCCGCCCGACGGCTGCGGGCGGACGATATGACGTCGGCCGTGCGGCCGCAGCGCTCCTTTCGGAGCCGATGGCACGGATTCTGCCCTGCCAACCGGGTCCAAGCGGCTTCCGGCTGCCGGCCTCCCGGATGGGGGTGGTCCGTCGGCGAGCCCCGGTCAATCACACCCGAAACCTGGAGAGGTCCACGCCATGTCTGCTGCGAAAGATGTTCTGAAGTTGATGAAGGACAAGGAGGTCAAGTTCGTCGATCTGCGCTTTACCGACACCCGCGGCAAGGAGCAGCACGTGTCGATGCCGGCCAGCATCGTCGACGAGGACATGTTCACGGACGGGAAGATGTTCGACGGCTCGTCGATCGCCGGCTGGAAGGGCATCAACGAGTCCGACATGGTGCTCATGCCCGATCCCACCACCGCGGTGCTGGACCCCTTCTCCGACGAGACGAGCCTGATCCTGTCCTGCGACATCCTCGAGCCGAACACCATGCAGGGCTACGAGCGCGACCCGCGCTCGGTCGCCAAGCGCGCCGAGGCCTATCTGAAGTCGACCGGCATCGCCGACACGGCCTTCTTCGGGCCCGAGCCGGAGTTCTTCATCCTCGATGACGTCCGCTGGGGCGCGGACATGAGCGGCTGCTTCTACAAGGTCGACTCCCAGGAGGCCGACTGGAACTCCGAGCGCGTCTACCAGGACGGCAACATGGGCCACCGCCCGGGCGTGAAGGGGGGCTACTTCCCGGTGCCGCCGGTCGACAGCCTCAACGACATCCGTGCGGCCATGTGCCTCGCGCTCGAGGAGATGGGCGTCGAGGTCGAGGTGCACCACCACGAGGTCGCCACGGCCGGCCAGTGCGAGATCGGCACCAAGTTCGACACCCTGGTGCGCCGCGCCGACAAGACCATGAAGATGAAGTACGTGATCCACAACGTGGCCCACGCCTACGGCAAGACGGCGACCTTCATGCCCAAGCCGCTGGTCGGCGACAACGGCTCCGGCATGCACGTTCACCAGTCGCTGGGGAAGGACGGCAAGAACCTGTTCGCGGGTGACAAGTACGCCGGCCTGTCCGACCTGGCCCTGTACTACATCGGTGGCATCGTCAAGCACGCCCGCGCGCTCAACGCGATCTGCAACCCGACCACCAACAGCTACAAGCGCCTGGTGCCCGGCTTCGAGGCCCCCGTCATGCTGGCCTACTCGGCCCGCAACCGCTCCGCGTCGATCCGCATCCCGTGGGTGTCGAGCCCGAAGGGTCGCCGCATCGAGGTCCGCTTCCCCGACCCGATGGCCAACCCCTACCTCGCCTTCTCGGCGATGATGCTGGCCGGCCTCGACGGCATCCAGAACAAGATCCATCCCGGCGACGCGATGGACAAGGACCTCTACGACCTGGAGCCCGAGGAGGCGAAATCGATCCCGACCGTGTGCCACGCCCTCGACATGGCGCTGGACTACCTGGACAAGGATCGCGCCTTCCTCACTGCTGGCGGCGTGTTCACCGACGACCTGATCGACGCGTACATCGCGCTCAAGATGGACGAGGTGACCCGCATGCGGATGACGACCCACCCGATCGAGTACGACATGTACTACTCGCTGTAGTACGGCGTCCTCGAGCCGGTCACGAAACGCCCCCGCGAGGGGGCGTTTCTGTTGTGGGGCCCCGAACCCTTGGCTATGCTCGGATCATGAGACACATCACGTGGCTGGGCCTGCTCGTCGGTGCGACCGCGGTCGGCGGTACCGCCTACAAGTCGGTCGGTCCCGACGGCACGGTGATCTTCTCGGATCGGCCGATGCCGAACGCCGAAGAGGTCCGGTTGCCGCAACCCTCGACCTACGCGCCTCCGACGCTGCCGGCGGGCAGCCCGGCGCCGGCATCCGCTCCGGCGCCGGTGAGCGGCGGCGAGTACAGCGGCTTCGCCATCACCGTCCCCAAGAACGAGGAAACCCTGCACAACCGCGACCGGTCGGTCGACGTCGACCTGAGCCTCGATCCCGGGCTGCTCGAAGGACACAGCTTCACGCTGCTCCTGGACGGCGCCGAGCTCGCGAAGGGTCTGCGCACGAACCGGATGCGCCTCACCGACGTCGAGCGCGGACCGCACCAGCTCGAGGCCACGATCTATGACGCCAGCGGCCAGGAGGTCCTGCGCTCGCAGCCGATCCGTTTCTACCTGGTGACCGAGACGCTCATCAAGGAGCCGTTGGACGCGCAGAAGCGTGAGCTGAACAAGGGAATGACGAAGGACGAGATGACGCTCGAGCGTCGGGTCTGGGACAAGTGGGCTCGCGACCTGGAGCGCTATCAATACAGGAGCGACAGTGATCCCCTTCCCGAGGCTGCCCCGCCGGTGCCTCCGATTGGTCCGCCACCCGAGAAGGGTGCCGAGAACTACAAGGAGGCCCTGAAGGCGTACGACAAAGCGTCCGCCACCTACAAGGACACGCACCGAGCCTACCAGCAGCCCAAGGTGGATCCGAAGGAGCCCTACAAGCCTGATTACAAGGCGCCTCCGGTGCCCACTGAGTTCTACCAGGACGGGGCGGCCACGAGCAAAACCTACAAGGCCGTTCCACCGCCTCCCAAGATGTACGGTCCGGCACCCGCGCCCTAGCCGCCCCCCGCGATTCCTTTGGCAGGGCGATCGCACCATAATGGTGCGTAGCCATCTCTGCGCCTGCTCGTCCGCGGGCCACACGCGGCAGGAACCTCCCCAGCTGCGCCGTCCTGTCGGCACCTGGTTCGGATCTTGCTGAGCCCATGACCATGAAAGAACCCCAGCCCCTGCCGGGCCCCGTCCTGCAGCAGATCCTCGATCACCTGTCGACGGCGGTGATGCTGCTCGATGGTGACCTGTGCCTGCGCTACATCAACACGGCGGGCGAGGTGCTGTTCGCCGTGAGCGCCCGACACCTGCTCGGCCAGCAGGCCGCCGCGCTGATCAACTGCGAGGGCGGGCGGGTGCGGGCCAACCTCGGCCGCGCGTTGGAGACCGGTCAGCCGTTCACCGAGCGGGAAATACTGCTCTCGCTGCCCGACGGCCGCGAGGTCACGGTCGACTGCACGGTGCTGCCCCTACGCGCCCTCGAGGACGACGCCGGCCGGCTGCTCGTCGAGGTGCAGCAGGTGGACCGCCAGCTGCGCATCAACCGCGAGGAGCAGCTGATCGTGCAGCAGCAGGCGAGCCGCGACGTGGTGCGCCGGCTGGCGCACGAGATCAAGAATCCGCTCGGCGGGCTGCGGGGCGCGGCCCAGCTGCTGCAGGCCGAGCTGCCGGGTCAGGAGCTGCGCGAGTACACCCAGGTCATCATCGAGGAGGCCGACCGGTTGCAGGCGCTGGTCAACCGCATGCTGGGCCCCAACAAGCTGCCCGCTTACCGGCCCATCAACATCCACCAGATCCTCGAGCGCGTGCGACAGCTGGTGGCGGCCGAGTCGGGCCCCGGCGTCGCGATCGTGCGCGACTACGACCCGAGCATTCCCGAGATCACCGCCGACGCCGACCAGCTCATCCAGGCGCTCCTCAACATCGCGCGCAACGCCGCACGGGCGATCGCCGGTGCCGGCACGATCACCCTGCGGACGCGGGTCAAGCGCCAGTTCACCATCGGCTCCATCCGCCACCGGCTGGTCGCCCAGATCCAGGTGATCGACGACGGGCCCGGCGTCGCGCCCGAGCTGATCGAGAAGATCTTCTACCCGATGGTCAGCGGCACCGAGGACGGCATGGGCCTCGGCCTGTCGATCGCGCAGGCGCTGATCAGCCAGCACGGCGGCCTGGTCGAATGCCGGAGCAAGCCAGGCGAGACCGTCTTCACCGTTCTCATGCCAGTCGAGAGGCAAAATGACTCAACGCAATGAAGTGTGGGTCGTCGACGACGACCGCTCGATCCGCTGGGTGCTGGAAAAGGCCCTCCAGAAGGCGGACATGGACGTGCAGAGCTTCAGCAACGCGAACGACGTGCTCGCGGCGCTCGGCCGCGACCGGCCGGACGCGATCGTTTCCGACATCCGCATGCCCGGCATGGACGGCCTGGGCCTGCTCGGGCGCATCCGCTCCGATCACCCGGACCTGCCGGTGATCATCATGACCGCGCACTCCGACCTCGAGAGCGCGGTAGCGGCCTACCACGGCGGCGCCTTCGAATACCTGCCGAAGCCCTTCGACATCGACGAGGCCGTCGAGCAGGTGCGGCGCGCCTGCCGGCACCGCCAGGCCGCCGGCGAGGCCTCCGCTGCACAGGCCGCACGCACGCCCGAGCTGATCGGCGAGGCCCCGGCGATGCAGGAGGTGTTTCGGGCCATCGGCCGGCTCGCCCGGTCCAACATCACCGTGCTCATCAACGGCGAGTCGGGCACCGGCAAGGAGCTCGTCGCCCGCGCCCTGCACCGCCACAGCCCGCGGGCCAGCCGCCCCTTCATCGCCCTGAACATGGCGGCGATCCCGCGCGACCTGCTCGAGTCCGAGCTGTTTGGCCACGAGCGCGGCTCCTTCACCGGTGCACAGGGGCGCCGCGTCGGGCGCTTCGAGCAGGCGGACGGGGGGACGCTGTTCCTCGACGAGATCGGCGACATGCCGGCCGAGCTGCAGACCCGGCTGCTGCGCGTCCTCGCCGACGGCGAGTTCTACCGGGTGGGCGGTCACGAGCCTGTGCGGGTCGACGTGCGCATCATCGCCGCCACCCACCAGGACCTCGAGCGCCTCGTCAGCGAGGGACGGTTCCGGGAGGACCTGTTCCATCGTCTCAACGTCATCCGCATCCACCTGCCGCCCCTGCGCGAGCGGCGTGAGGACATCCCGCTGCTGATGGAGCACTTCCTCGCGCTCGCGGCGAAGGAGCTCGGCGGCGAGCCGAAGATCCTGCTGCCCGAGACGGTGGAGGTGATCAAGGCCCTCGACTGGCGCGGCAACGTGCGTCAGCTGGAGAACGCCGCGCGCTGGCTCACGGTCATGGCGTCGGGCCGCGAGATCCACGTGGAGGACCTGCCGCCCGAGCTGCGCCAGGCGGCCTCGGCGGAAGCCGCCACCGACTGGCGCGCGGCCCTGCGGGCCTGGGCCCGCGCGAGCCTGCGCGAGCGCTCGACGCCGCTGCTCGACGAGGCCCTCCCGGCCTTCGAGACGACGCTGATCGAGACGGCGCTCGAGCACACCGGGGGGCGCCGGCGCGACGCGGCGGTACGCCTCGGCTGGGGCCGCAACACGCTCACGCGAAAGATCAAGGAGCTGGGGCTCGACAGCATGGCGGCCGACGACGCGGACGAAGCGGCCTGACCTCTCCCCTTGCCGGATCGGCCTCGCTATAGTGAGGCCCTTCTTCGACAGGGGGCGCGCATGACCGATTCCCATCAGCTCGTCGTCGGTGCGACCGCCGCCGGCGAGCGCGTGCTGCTCGACGCCGGAATGGCGAACCGCCACGGCCTGGTCGCCGGCGCGACCGGCACGGGCAAGACCGTCACCCTGCAGATGCTCGCCGAGTCGTTCTCGCGCCTCGGCGTTCCCGTCTTCACCGCGGACGTGAAGGGCGACCTCTCCGGTATCGCCCGGGCCGGTCAGGAGAACCCCAAGATCGCCGAGCGCGTCGCGTTGATGAAGCTCGACGATCACGCGTTCGAGGGCGCCCCCGTGGTGTTCTGGGACGTGTTCGGCCAGAAGGGGCACCCGGTGCGCACCACCGTGTCCGAGATGGGGCCGGTGCTGCTCGCCAACCTCCTCGAGCTGAACGAGACGCAGGAGGGCATCCTGCACATCGCCTTCAAGGTCGCCGACGACGAGGGCCTGCTGCTGCTCGACCTCAAGGACCTGCGCGCGATGCTCACCTGGCTCGCGGACAACGCCAAGGAGATCGGGCGCAAGTACGGGAACGTCGCGGGCCAGAGCGTCGCCTCGATCCAGCGCCGCCTGCTGGTGCTGGAGCAGGCCGGCGGCGAGACCTTCTTCGGTGAGCCGGCGCTCGACATTGCCGACCTGATGCGTAGCGACCGGCAGGGCCGCGGCTACGTCAGCGTCCTCGACGCGACGACGCTCTATCACAGCCCTCGCATCTACGCGACCTTCCTGCTCTGGCTGCTGGCCGAGCTGATGGAAAAGCTCCCCGAGCGCGGCGACGCCCCCCTTCCCAAGCTGGTGTTTTTCTTCGACGAGGCCCACCTGCTGTTCGAGGGCGCGCCCAAGGCGCTGGTCGACAAGATCACCCAGGTGGTGCGGCTGATCCGCTCCAAGGGCGTCGGCGTCTACTTCGTCTCGCAGTACCCCGACGACGTGCCCGACGAAGTGCTCGGCCAGCTCGGCAACCGAGTCCAGCACGCGCTGCGCGCCTACACGCCGCGCGACCGCAAGGCGGTGCAGGTCGCGGCGACCACCTTCCGCGAGAACCCGGCCATCGACACCGCGACCGTGATCAGCGAGCTGGGCGTCGGTGAGGCCCTGGTCTCGACGCTCGACAGGAAAGGTGTGCCGAGCGTGGTCGAGCGCGTGCTGGTCGCGCCGCCGCGCTCGAGGATCGGGCCGCTGACCGATGCCGAGCGCGCCGAGATCATCGCGCAGTCGCCGGTGAAGGGCGACTACGAGGAGGCGTCCGACCGGGAATCGGCCTACGAGCTCCTCGAGCAGCGCGCCAACTCGCAGAAGGAGAACGCCGAAGCGGCGAAGCGCGAGGCCGAGGAGGAATCCGGCGGCTCCATCTTCGGTTCGATCTTTGGTGGCGGTGGCGAGGCCAAGCCGAAGAGCGGCGGGCGGTCACGGCAGTCGATCGGCGAGGCGATGGCGAAGTCCGCGGCGCGCAGCGTCGGGTCGAGCATCGGCTCCAGCATCGGCCGGCAGATCGTGCGCGGCATTCTGGGGTCGCTGCTGGGCGGCAAGCGCTGAGCAGGTTCCCGGCCCCCACAGGAGCACGACGAGATGGACAGCAGCACGATCGAGCTGGTGGGCAGCAACGTCCAGGAGGTCACCGTCGAAGGCGGCACGGTGCGGGTCCGGTTCGTGCCCGCCTACATCGTCAAGACCCTGACCGGCTCGACCGAGCGCACCCGCTGGTGGCAGAACGGCGAGCTGGTGTTCGCCGGCGCGGACGTGGAGGGCGACCTGCCGCCGTTGCCTGCCATCTGCGTCGGCGGGGACGTCGGCGAGAACGTCTACACCTACCGGGACATGATTCCCATGCCACTGCGCAGCCGGGGTCACGTGCGCTGCGACCTCCGCGTCGAAGGCTCCGACGCCCGCATCCGCGTGAACGGCGAGGCCGTCGAGCTGCGGATGGAGGACGTGCCCAAGTACATCGAGCACGTGCGGGCGGGCTGATGGGCCGCGCCGTCGCGAGGTAGCCGCAGAGAGGGCTGGAGCCGGGTAGCCCCGAGCAGCGCACAGGGGTGAGCCGCGACCGAAGGTCCAGTGGACCTTCGCAGCGCGGCGAACGCCCATGCCACGGATGGCATGGGCTGGTCCCAACCGCGAAGCAGGATTGCGTAGCGGGTGGGTGCGCGGTAGCGAGTGGATCTTGGACGATCCATCGAGCGGCGAGGGGCT
>Ga0208980_10001030_pt1 | contig 16713 bp, 13 predicted proteins | sample WetSurMetagenome_3_FD_187993 | JGI IMG/M metagenome (GOLD analysis project Ga0208980, IMG submission 187993) | Wetland microbial communities from Twitchell Island in the Sacramento Delta, sample from surface sediment Aug2011 Site A1 Bulk (version 2) | ecosystem: Environmental > Aquatic > Marine... | reverse complement strand
TGGCATCTCTTCGGGCGCGTAGCTCAGTTGGTTAGAGCGCACGGTTCACATCCGTGAGGTTCGGAGGTTCGAGCCCTCTCGCGCCCACTTCCCCCGGGTGAGCCGAGCCATCTGCCCTCCGAAGGGGGGTTCGGCAGCACAGCGCTCTCTGAGCGCTGTGTCCCTCCGTGCGGAGCTTCGAAAAGCTCCGCACCGGAGGGAAGGCACTCCGGGGGATGCCGCTCGTATCACGAGCAGGCACGCTCCCACCCCATCGCGCAGCAATGCGCGATTTATTTTTTTCCAGATCACCGGCGATTTCTCAGATAATTTTTTATATGCAGACGGTTCACATCCTGTCCCCTACGGGGATGCTTCGCGACCCCTAAAGGGGCACACAGATCGTGGGTTCGGAGGTTTGCCCCGGTAGCCCTCGTTCCGTAAGCCCCCGTACTTGGGGGGTTGAGGGTTCGCTACGCTTTCGCACCTGCTCGCTATACTCACGGTGTTGCGCGATAAAACACGCGCTTAAGGTATTGCGCCGCCTTTATTAAAAGAGCGGAAGGCGGCTTGCGAGCCACCTGCCCTCGATGTTTTAGTCGAGGGTCTCGCGCCCACCTTCTCACGATCGCGTAGAAATACGCGATTTTGCTTTAATTTAATGATGGTTTACATTTGCTCACATTGTGAGGTCGCGGAGCGAACTTTCAATGGACACAGAGAACGCGAGTTAGAGCCACCTGCCCTCGATGTTTTAGTCGAGGGTCTCGCGCCGTTCTTACGCGACCCCTGCTCATTAACTCGTGAGGCTCGTTCCCTCTGGTCACTCGGGACTGCGCGATTTTTCATGGGCAGCCCACGATCGACCGTCATAATTGCTTTTATTCCCCTGAAAGACTATAATTATTTAATCGCAATGTTCGTCATGACACCGTAGTTTGGAGGAGGAAGTAATGGGAAATCACAGAAAGTGGTACTTCAAGATGGCGGTCATCATCATCGTCCTGATGATCGCAGCGCTGGCTTGCAGCGTTCAACTATCCAACCCAACCACCGATTCAACCTTTATCACGCAGACCTTTGCCGCCCTGGGTACCGAAATGGCTGCTCTCGAGAACCAGCCGGTGGTAACCGGTGAAACACCCTCCGCCGAGGCACCCGCCGCTGAGGCACCCACCATCACTACTGCTCCGCCTGTTGTGCATGCTGTCACCCCACCCGAACCATCGAATCTGGCGCACTGGATCACGGATAAATCGGATGAGATGCTTGCCAGCCAGCACCGTGCCAATGGCGGCGAGAACTTCGATGCAAATATATTTGAGCGGCCGTTCACCAGCGGGAGCATGGACTACCTGCCGGATCTTGACATCGTGGAAGTTGAGTTCAGCCGTTCCGGGGACTGGGTCTTCGTCAACCTGATCATGAGTGGACAGAACCCGGCCGGCGGTATGAAGGGGGTTTATGGCATCGAAGTGGATAGCAATATGAATGGCCGTGGCGATTTCATTATATATGCGATCACCCCTGCCGGCACGACCTGGTCAACTGTGGGCGTGAAGGCCTACGAGGATACCGAGCATAACGTCGGCGGTGGTACTGTTCTGATCGCTGACCCCTATCCTGGCAACGGGTACGAAACAATACTCTTTGATGAAGGGTATATCAATGACCCGGATGCAGCCTGGGCGCGTATCGCACCATCCAATCCCAACGCCATACAACTGGCCTTCAAGTATGCCTTGATCAGGAATAATGACAAGTACATGTTCGGTGCCTGGTCGGCTGTGCCGGAGATGGTTAACCCGGCCTGGTTCGATTACAACGACCATTTCACGCATGCGGATGCCGGTTCACCCTTATCTGAATTGCCTGCTTATTATCCTTTGAAAGCCTTTTATGGCTGGGATAACACCTGCCGTTGGGTGGTCGGGATCAAGAATCCGACCGGCAAGGAACCGGGTCTTTGCCCCTATACGCCTCCGACAGTGGCACCACCAACAGCTATTCCGACTCTTACGCCGTACATTATTTATTAGTATTTAGATGATTGCTTGTTTATTGGAAATGAGAGGCCAACCGTTATTGGGAGGCCTCTCTTTATTAGGTACAATTACATCCATCAATGAATGAGATAACGAATCCAGGCCTGATCGTCCTGATCGGATCCGGCGAAACCACCCGCTATGGCAGCCAGGTCTTTCAACGGCTGATCAAACGGTATCCCTACGGCTCCAAATTGGCCGTATTGGAAACCCCGGCCGGGTTCGAGTTGAACAGCCCGGCGGTAGCTGGCCGGGTTGCTGATTTTCTGAAATTACGCTTGAAGAACTTCGATACCGAAATAATAACAATTCCGGCACGCAGGCGTGGCACCAGATTCAGCCCGGATGATCCCGACGTCATCCGACCCCTGGCTGACGCGCGGGTGATCTTCATGGGTCCGGGCAGTCCAAGTTATGCCATTCGCCAGTTGCGGGATAGTGTTGCCTGGGAATTGACCCGGGCTCGTTACTGGCAGGGTGCATCCCTGGTGTTTGCCTCGGCAGCCGCGATCGCCATCAGCAGGCATGCGCTGCCGGTCTATGAGATCTACAAGGTGGGGGAGGAGCTGCACTGGCTGAATGGCCTGGATCTATTTAAGGAAGTCGGTCTTGAGCTTGCGGTCATTCCGCATTGGAACAACCAGGATGGTGGAACTGAATTGGATACCAGCCATTGTTTTATGGGCGAGAGTCGTTTTGATTTATTGCGGGAAATGCTGCCGGATACAACCACAATATTAGGGATCGATGAATTAACCTCACTCGTGATCGATGCGACGGCTGGTCAATGTGAAGTGATGGGCCTCGGGCAAGTCCATATCTTACGGGGCAATCATGAAAAGCAATTTAAGGCGAAGACAACCTTCAACCTGATCGAATTGGGAGACCTGCACCAACCAAAACAGGACACTCAATGGTCCAGGACGGTGGTTGATTTACTGGCAGGTAAATCCTTGGAAGATCAGGAGATTGCGGTGCCGGATGAGATCAGAAGACTGGCCGAGATGCGTAATCAAGCTCGCGAGTTGGAAGACTGGGTTCAGGCTGATCTTGCCCGTGAAAAGATCGAATCCCTCGGATGGCAGATTGCTGATACCAGCGAGGGATTTCGGTTGACGAAGAAGTGATTTTCTTTTATTCAGACCGCAGGAACTTCGGGGGGGATACTGGCCAGGTAAGCCTTGACTTCCGGTTCGCTCAGGAAGACCAGGTTGAGGATGCCCACAACTGCGGAAACACCGAGACCGCAGACGACAGCTACGATCTCAAGAATGGCAATCGTTTGCAGGTTCTTAACAGGCTTGGGAGGCATCGAAAGCAGTTTGGAAGCATAGACCACCTCGAAAACGCCTAAAACGGTGGGCAAGATTGTAATGGGTGCGCAAATGAGGCCGAACCCAATGGTGCCCAGGACAATGCTGGCGGTTGCTCCCAATCCGGCCAGGATGTTCAGGATGCCGTTGACCAGCAGCATGATGGAAATGGCTTGTACTTTTCCGGGTTTAACAGGTAGATTCGTATCCATGATTATTCAATCTCCAATCTTAGAATTATCGTTATCAGTATAACGCAAAAAGGCCTGCAAGGTTGCAGGCCTTTTCCGTTTATATTGCGATAAGACTAAATCCAGCCTTGTTTCTTGCAGAAGTTGGTGATGACCGGTATCTCGAACCATTGCCCCTGGTATGCTTTCACACAGAACAAGATGTAAAAAACAATAACGGCGATGCCAACCAGGAAACCGCCAATACCAAAAGTGATGGCTGTCAGAACCGTGCTGATGACGAAGAGTGCCACGAAGAACGCCAATGATTGCACGCTGTGATATTTGATGAACTTGCGCGCTTTTTTATCATCCAAGAGTAACATGATGATTGGAACGAGTGGGTTCAACAGGTACGCCAGCATACCCCAGAGTTTGTCATCACTGGTGACTTCTGGTGAAGTAACATTTTGAGTGGTCATTATTTTCTCCTATATTTGATAAGAATAAGACAATTTTAGTACGGAAATTTAAAAAAGCAAGTAATCTTCGAAAATATCCCTGGCGATACCGAAATAACTTGACGGGTTCTTATGTTAGAATTCGTGCGATGAAAATCCCCGTCGTCTTCATGGGTTCGCCAGACTTTGCTTTGCCTGTTCTAACAATGCTGGCTGAACATTATCAGGTTCGCGGCGTGATCACCCAACCGGATCGACCATCCGGACGGGGGAAGAAATTAACCTCGCCGGTCATTAAGAAGGAAGCGGACCGTCTGGGTCTGCCGGTCATCCAGCCGTCTAAATTACGGGATCCGGCCGTTTTGGAGATACTGAAAGGCTGGACCCCGGAAGTCATTATTGTTGCAGCATATGGACAAATTCTGCGCCAGGATGTGCTCGATCTCCCGAAGTACGGTTGTGTGAACGTGCACGCCTCATTGCTGCCGCGCTGGCGTGGAGCTGCCCCGATCCAGGCAGCCATCCTGGCCGGCGACTCACAAACCGGCATCACCATTATGCGCATGGATGCCGGGCTGGACAGTGGTCCCATTCTCTCACAATCAGCCATCCCGATCACATCCGAAGATACCGCCGGATCAATGAGTGACAAGCTGGCCAGTCTGGGTGCGGGCCTGCTTCAGGAAACCCTGCCCGCGTACCTGGCTGGGCGGGTTTCTCCCCGTGCGCAGGATGAAAGCCAGGTGACCAGGGCTCCCATGCTGGACCGGCAACAGGGTGAGATCGATTTCAATCTCGAGTCAGTCTATCTTGCCCGTATGGTGCGCGCTTATCATCCCTGGCCGGGTTGTTTCACAACCTGGCGGGGTGAGGTCTTGAAGATCCACAGGGTGCACGCCCTGGCAGCCAGGTCAACCACACCCGGAAGCCGGGTGATCGCCGAAGGCAAGCCCGCTTATGGAACAGGAGATGGTTTACTGGTGATGGATGAACTTCAACCTGCCGGTAAGCGTCGCATGTCGGGTGATGAATTCTTGCGGGGTAACCGTTACTGGGCAAACTCGTGACATTCAGTAGCATGGAGTCAAAAAAATGACCAAATTCATCGGGGCGATCGACCAGGGCACAACCAGCACGCGCTTCATGATATTCAATCACGCCGGCCAGGTGGTATCGGCTGCGCAAAAGGAACACCGCCAGTTTTATCCCCAGCCCGGTTGGGTGGAGCACGACCCTTTGGAGATCTGGAAGCGGACCGAAGAAGTCATCACAGAGGCATTAAAGAATGCCAGCCTGGCAAGGTCGGACCTGAACGCCATTGGGATCACCAATCAGCGTGAGACGGCTGTCGTTTGGAACCGAAACAACGGTCAAACCTATTATCCGGCCATTGTCTGGCAGGATACGCGCACGGACGATCTTTGCCGCGAACTGGCCCGGGAGGGTGGTCAGGATCGTTTTCGAGAAAAAGTTGGTTTGCCGCTGGCGACCTATTTTTCCGGTCCCAAGCTGGCCTGGATGCTTGAGAATGTGCCCGGATTGCGACGTGCCGCCGAGCATGGCGATGCACTGTTCGGTAATATGGACACCTGGCTGATCTGGAACCTGACCGGTGGAATCAAGGGTGGTTTGCATATCACCGATGTGACCAATGCCTCCCGAACCATGCTGATGGACCTGATAACTCTCGAATGGGATCAGGATATTTGCCGCCTGCTTAATATCCCGGCCGGCATGTTACCCGGGATCAAGGCGTCCTCGATGACCTATGGAACCGCTCAAGGTTCACTGGAGGGCATCCCGGTAGCCGGTGACCTGGGTGACCAGCAGGCAGCCCTGTTCGGTCAGACCTGCTATTCATCCGGAGAGGCCAAGAACACCTACGGCACCGGCTGTTTTATGTTGTTGAACACCGGAGAAAAACCCGTGGTTAGCAAATACGGTTTACTGACCACCCTGGGTTACCAGATCGGAGAGCAACCGGCGGTTTACTGCCTGGAAGGCTCGATCGCCATCACCGGCGCCCTGGTGCAGTGGATGCGCGATAACCTGGGTATCATTCAGAAGTCAGCGGATATTGAGAGCCTGGCAGCCAGTGTCGAGGATGCCGGCGGGATCTATTTCGTCCCGGCTTTTTCGGGCTTGTTCGCTCCCTACTGGCGCGGGGATGCACGCGGGGCGATTGTCGGGTTGACCCGTTATGTCAACCGGGGCCACCTGGCTCGCGCTGTGTTGGAAGCAACCGCCTACCAAACGCGCGAGGTGCTGGATGCGATGGAACAGGATTCCGGCGTTAAATTGACCGCCCTGAAGGTGGATGGGGGCATGGTGCATAATGAGCTGCTCATGCAGTTCCAGGCTGATATTCTGAACGTGCCGGTCATCCGGCCCAAGGTGGCAGAAACAACGGCGCTGGGCGCAGCTTATGCCGCCGGCCTGGCGGTTGGTTTCTGGAAGGACCAGGATGAGATGCGCTCGAACTGGATCATGGATAAACGCTGGGACCCGGACATGCCCGAGGAAACCCGCAGCAAGGCTTATGCCGGTTGGAAGAAAGCCGTCAAACGCACCCTGGATTGGATCGAGTAGATGGGAGCCCCAAAGAAAATGGATGATCCCTGTTACCGGATATTCCTGCTCAGGCACGGGCGCTCGTTGGGCAATGAGAACGGTTTCCTGCAAGGGCAACAGGACGTTCCCCTGACGGATGAGGGACGAAATCAGGCTCAACTGCTGGCGGAACGTTGGTACGAAGATCAGGTTCATTTCGACTTGATCCTCACCAGCCCACTTTCCCGTGCCAGTGAGACCGCCGGGATCATCGCCGCAAAACTGGGCTGTCCGGTTGAAAACGATGCGTTGTTGATGGAGCGTAATGTGGGCAACCTTTCTGGCGCTCCGGTTGGTAAAGATGAACAACTGATCCATCCAAAACTTGTGGTAAGCCCATATCGTTCCCTGGGTGGGGATGGAGAGGGAGACTGGCAACTCTTCCTGCGCGCCGGGCAGGTGCTTATCAACCTGATGCAACACGCTCCAGGCAGTTATCTGCTCGTTTCCCATGGCGGTTTATTGAACCAGTTGACGCATGCCATTTTAGGGCTGACTCCCCAGGCGCGTTTCGCAGGTGTGGGATTCAAAATGGATAATACAGGCTTCAGTCAATTCGTCTACTTCCCTGATGAACACAGTTGGCATGTCGTTACGATCAATAATGTCGATCATTTACGATTGCGATCGACTGGATAGATGATGGACACAACCTCAGAGCGATTGCGGTTTCTGGTTTTTGGTGCAGGAGCGATCGGTACCCTGGTGGGGGGCAGCCTGTCACATGCCGGCTACCCGGTGGTCTTCCTGGAACGCCCCGAACCTCAGGAAGAATTGAAGAAGCGAGGTTTGCACCTTCACAGCGATCAGGCGGATATCACCATCCTCAAGCCACAAGTGGCTGCCAATCTCGACGAAGCTCTCGGAATGGAAACTTACGATGTGGCGATCTTTGCGGTCAAGGCTTACGATACCCAGGTGGTCATCCGTTCGTTCATCCCCTATCGCGACCGGCTGCCGGTTTTCCTCTGCCTTCAGAATGGCGTTGAAAATGAAGCCGCTCTGGAAGCTGTCCTGGGCAAGGAAAAGGTCATCTCAGGCATGGTCACGCATGAGATCATCCGGAAGCGGGTGGGTGATATCGTCCTGCAACACCAGCGTGGCATGGGATTGGGAGCCGGGCACCCGCTCTCCGTCTGCTTACTGCATGCGTTGGAGGATGCCGGGCTTGGTCCGCAACTGTACCAGAACACCACCAGCATGAAGTGGTCCAAGATGGTGACGAACCTGGTGAACAACGCAACCTCCGCAATCTTAAAGATGACCCCGGCGGAGATCTTTCGGGATCATGACCTGGCCAGGCTGGAACTGGCGCAGGTGCGTGAAACATTACAGATCATGACCGCTCTGGGCTTGCAGGTTGTGGAACTGCCGGGGTTGCACATGCGGACTCTTGAGAAAGCGGTGCGCAGTCTGCCGGATACCCTGGCCGTGCCGGTATTATCCAGGTTGCTGGGAAACCGGCGGGGGATCAAGATGCCCTCCTTCTACCTTGACCTGCTGGGCGGCAAGAAAGTCAGTGAAGTCGAGTATTTAAACGGGGCTGTGGTAAGATATGGCGTCCGGCTGGGCATACCCACGCCGGTGAACCGATTCTTGACCCAGACACTTATGGCGCTTGTGAATGGTGAATACCAGGCTGAGCGCTTCGATCACAACCCAAGGCGGTTGATCGAAATGCTGGCTTCCAAGCCAGGAGGATGAACCAGGATGGCAGATAGCGATCTCAAGCGGTTTCTTGAAAACCTGATCGATGAGCAGGAAGCAGCCGCGCTTTACCAATCCATGGCTGAGGTGGAAAAACAGCCGCAGCTGGCAGAAGTCTACCGGCGCATGGCTGAAGTCGAGGAGTCGCATGCCAAATTCTGGCGCGGGAAGATCGAAGCAGAAACCGGTGCGGTACCTGAAGTGGCCATCGGTTGGCGCACGCGTGCTTTGATCTGGTTCACCCGCAAGTTCGGCGCGGGTGTGGCTTTGCAGACGGCTGTGGGGCGTGAAAAGGATGGTAAGGCGGGCTATGCCGGCCAGCCTGAAAAAGAAGCCCAGGCTTTTAAGATCCAGGAAGGCTCGCATAAACGCCTTTTAACGACTGTTTCCAATATTAATCCTAATGGCATGCAGGGAGGTCTTCTGGCCCAGATGGAGGGCCGTCATCGAGCCGGTGGCGGGAACGCCCTGCGCGCGGCTGTCATGGGCGCCAACGATGGCCTGGTCAGCAACCTCAGCCTGGTGATGGGTGTGGCGGGCGCGGCCATGCAAGGCAAGGCCATCCTGATCACCGGCCTGGCCGGGCTGCTGGCGGGAGCCATCTCAATGGCACTCGGCGAATGGCTGTCTGTCCAGAGTTCCCGTGAACTTTATGAACACCAGATCAGTACTGAAAAACGGGAACTGGAACTGGCACCTGAGGAGGAAGCACAGGAGTTGGCTTTGATCTACCAGGCCAAAGGCCTCAACCCGAAGCAGGCTGCCAAACTGGCCGGCCAGATCATCGCAGATCCCACCATCGCGCTCGATACCCTGGCGAGGGAAGAGTTGGCCATCGATCCGAAGGAGTTGGGCGGATCCGCCTGGGAAGCAGCCATTACGTCCTTCCTGTTGTTTGCCATCGGAGCCATCATCCCGGTATCACCCTTCTTCTTCACCAGCGGTACCCAGGCGGTCATTTTCAGCCTGGTGCTTAGCGCTATTGGACTCTTCTTCCTGGGGGCCGCCATCACGATCCTGACCGGCCGCCCGGCCTGGGTATCAGGATTGCGCCAGGCATTATTTGGCATGGTGGCCGCTGCCATCACTTTTGGCATCGGTCGTTTGATCGGCGTTTCAATTACAGGCTAATCTTCAAAACGAAGGAACCATCACAGCAACATGACAGTCCCATCCTGGATTTATGACAGTGTCTTTTACCAGATCTTTCCCGATCGATTTGCCAATGGTGATGAAACCAATGATCCGCCCAATGTACTGGAGTGGCATACGCCTCCGCGCATTCACGGTTTTCATGGCGGGGATTTGCGGGGCATCCTCCAGCATATGGATTACCTGTTAGACCTCGGCATCAATGCGATCTACCTGAATCCGATCTTCCTGTCGCCCTCCACTCACCGCTACAATACGGTGGATTATTACCAGATCGATCCCAAACTCGGAACGCTGGCTGATTTTAAGCAATTGTTGGATGCGGCACATGGGAACGGCATGCATATCATTCTGGATGGGGTTTTTAATCATACCGGACGAGGATTCTTCGCCTTTAGTGATATTCTGGAAAACCAGGAACACTCATCCTACAAGGATTGGTACACCATTAACCATTTCCCGGTGGATGCTTTCACACCCGGGGATGCTACCGATTATGTGGGCTGGTGGAAATTCAAGAGCCTGCCCAAATTGAACACGAATAATCCGCATGTCAGGAAATACATCCTGGATGTGGCGCGTTATTGGATCGAACAGGGAGCGGATGGCTGGCGCCTGGATGTCCCGAATGAGATCAATGATGATGTTTTCTGGGCAGATTTTCGCCAGGCAGTTAAAAATGCTAATCCCGAGGCATACCTGGTAGGTGAGATCTGGGAAGCAGAACCTCGTTGGGTGGGTGAGGGACATTTCGACGGTCTGATGAACTATCCTTTGCGCGGTAACATCTTTGGTTTTGTCAATCAGAAGTTGAGTGCCAGGGAATACGCCGATAAAATTGAGGCCTTGCTCAACCTGTACCCCTTCGAAAACATGCAGGCCATGTATAACCTGCTCGGCTCGCACGATGTGGATCGACTGTGGAACAACCTGGAGGGTAATCTCAACCGCCTGAAATTGGCCTTTCTGATGTTGATGACCTTCCCGGGCATCCCGGCAATCTATTATGGAGATGAAACCGGCATCAGCGGCGGGAAAGACCCGGATTGTCGCAAGGTGTTTTCCTGGCAGCCTGAGAGCTGGAACCAGGAACTTCGTGAGTATGTAAAAAAATTGATCGCCACCCGCAAGAGCCTGGAAGTGTTAAAAAGGGGTGATTACCAGCGCTTGCATGAAGAGGATCGCTGCCTGGCATACCTGCGCACCTATAACGATCAGCGGATCGTGGTCGGATTGAATGCCAGCCGGGAAAAGCGTGAATTCAACCTGGATGTGACTGCCTTCGGGTTACCGGGCACGCTGGATTGCCCTGACCTGATCGATAACAATGCCTGCCGGTTGGAAAACGGAAACTTGACCCTCAGTCTTCAACCAGTCAGCGGCTCGCTGTTCAGGATTTCTTCTTAATGTATTGCTTCTGCCAGGTATAAAGGCGGTTTAAAGCTTCGATGGGGGATAGCGCATTCAAATCCAATTGCTCCAGCTCCTGGAGCAGTGGATTGGTTTCCGGGAAGAGTACCATCTGTTCTTTGGTTGAAGGTGCATCCAGCTTTACGGTTTTACCGGAGCTGGATTCGAGCTGTTTCAGCAGTTCGGAGGCGCGTTGGATGACCGGCCGCGGCAAACCGGCCAGTTGCGCCACGTGAATGCCGTAGGAGCGGTCTGCGCCGCCGGGGATGATCTTGTGCAGGAAGACCACCACGCCATCCGATTCACTGACCGCCACGTTGTAATTACGGATGCCGGGCAGCAGCTCTGCCAGTTGGGTCAGCTCATGGAAGTGGGTCGCAAACAACGTGCGGGCGCGCAAACCGGGATGATTGTGGATGTACTCCACCACCGCCCAGGCAATGGACAGGCCGTCATAGGTGCTCGTCCCACGGCCGATCTCATCCAAAACCAGCAGGCTGCGCGGCGTGGCATGGTTGAGGATGTTGGCAGCTTCGATCATTTCGACCATGAAGGTGGATTGTCCGGCATGGATCTCATCCTGGGCGCCGATCCGTGTGAAAATGCGATCGACCAGCCCGATGCGTGCACTGCCCGCCGGGACAAAGCTGCCCATCTGGGCCATCAGCACGATCAGGGCCACCTGCCGCAGGAAGGTGCTTTTACCGCTCATGTTGGGGCCGGTGATGATGCGGATCAGCTCGCCGGATTCGAAAATGGTGTCATTGGGTACGAAACGTTCATTTTGCAGGGTATGCTCGACCACCGGATGGCGGCCGGCTGTGATCTCGAGGGTGGTGTCCTCGACCAATACCGGACGGTGGTAGTCATGCAGGACGGCAGCTTCAGCCAGCGCAGCCAGCACATCCAGCTGGGCCAGTGCCCTGGAGGTCTCCAGCAGGCGTTTGGCCTGGCTGGAAAGCTGGTTGCAGACTTCCCGGAACAGGCGTGCTTCGATCTCGCGGATGTGCTCCTCGGCATTCAGGACCAGGGTTTCATATTCCTTCATCTCCGGTGTGATGAAGCGCTCGGCATTCACCAGGGTCTGTTTGCGGATGTTTTCTGCCGGTGCCTGATCTGCGCTGCCCCGTGAAATTTCGATGTAATAACCGAAGACCTTGTTGTAGCCCACCTTGAGCGTCTTGATACCGGTGCGTTTTTTCTCGACACTTTCCAGGTTGGCGATCCACTCTCGGGCATCCTTCGAGGCACTGATCACGCCGTCGAGGTCCGCTGAATAGCCGCTGCGAATGACACCGGTGGACATGAGTGTGGCCGGGGGTTCATCCGGGAGCGCCTGGCGCAGCAATCCGGTTTCCTGATCGCAGATATCGATGCGCACCAGGATATCACTCAGGCTTGCTGGGATGTCCTTGAATAGCCTGTGTAGATCTGGAATGGCTTCAAAAGATGAACGCATGGCAGCCAGGTCGCGCGGCTGGGCATGCCCGGACACGACCCGGTTGACCAGGCGTTCAAGATCCGAGAATTCGGCCAGGACCCCGCGCAACTCTGCGCGTAACATACCGGCACCGGCCAGGTGTTCGACTGCATCCAGCCTTTGGTTGATCCCGGCGATATCCAGCAGGGGTTTTGAGACCCACTGGCGGATCAAGCGCTTGCCCATCGGGGTGATGGTTTGATCCAGGACACCCAGCAGGGAACCCTGGATCTCATTGCTGCGCAGCGTCTCGGTCAATTCCAGGTTGCGCCGGGTGGCGGCATCCAGCGTCATGAACTCATCCAGTGAGTAGGTTTTCATGCTGCCCAGCAGGTCGAGCGCTGAAGGCTGGTGGGATTTCAGGTATTGGGCGATGACCCCCGCAGCCTGGATCGCCAGGGGAAGCCCCTTAACCCCGTAACCATCCAGGGTTGACACCTGGAAAAGCTCGCTGAGTGTATTACTGCAGCGCCCGGTCTCGAAATGCCAGTCCGGCAGTCGCGTGAAATGATAGCCGTTTCCGGGAAACTCGAGTTCTTCAGAACACAGGATCTCCGCTGGTGCCAGGCGTGCCAGCTCGGCCCTTGCCAGCGCGGCTATGTCCACACCCTCGAACTGGCAGGTAGCGAATTCACCGGTGGTGATATCCACATAGGCGATGCCGGCCTGCCCGTCCACCAGGCTGATGGCGGCCAGGTAATTATTGTGTTCGGATTTCAACAGGCCGGGTTCGATGATGGTCCCCGGGGTCACGATGCGGGTCACTTCGCGTGGAAACAAACCCTTGACCGGCTGGTCGCCCATTTGTTCGCAGATGGCCACGTGGTAACCTTTTTCGATCAGGCGCGAGAGGTAGTTTTCAACGGCGTGGTAGGGGATGCCGGCCATCGGGACGCGCTTGCCCTTGGCCACATTGCGTGAGGTTAATACGATATCCAGCTCACGCGAGGCGGTCTCGGCATCTTCATCGAAGGTTTCGTAGAAGTCACCCAGCCTGAAGAACAGGATCGAATCCGGGTGTTGCCGCTTGATCTCAAGGTATTGCTGGCGGATGGGGGTGATGTCTTCAGGCATGCAGACATTCTAAGGGTTGGGGGATAATTCTGCAAGGGATTCGTACGATCCGGAGCCGCATTGGGAGTTGTGAAAAAGGGCACCTTGGAATATAATCAAATCACTATACTCTTCAGAATTGGAGGAAAACATGGCTAGTGTATCTTACGAACACGTGTGGAAGAAATTTGGTGATGTGGTTGCCTTGCAGGATTTGGACATCAAGATCAAGGACAAGGAATTCCTGGTCCTGGTCGGTCCTTCTGGCTGTGGCAAGACCACGGCCCTGCGCTGTCTGGCAGGCCTCGAGGAAGCCACTTCCGGCGAGATCAAGATCGACGACAAGGTCGTGAATAACGTCGCTCCCAAGGATCGCGACATCGCGATGGTCTTCCAGTCATACGCGTTGTATCCGCATATGACCGTCTACGACAACATGGCTTTCGGGTTGAAATTACGCAATACCCCCAAGCCGGAGATCAAGCGACGGGTCGAGGAAGCCGCCCGCATCATGGGTATTGAAGACCTGTTGAAACGAAAACCCCGCGAATTATCCGGCGGTCAGCGCCAACGCGTGGCAGTCGGCCGCGCCATCGTCCGCGAGCCCAAAGTTTTCCTCTTTGACGAACCGTTGTCGAACCTGGATGCCAAGTTGCGCGTGCAAATGCGCACCGAGATCAGCAAGATCCATAATCGCCTGGCAACCACCTTTATCTATGTAACCCATGATCAGACCGAAGCCATGACCATGGCCTCGCGTATCGCAGTCATGAACAAGGGTGTTCTGCAACAATTGGATACCCCGCAGACGCTGTATGATAAACCCAAGAACCTGTTCGTGGCGGGCTTCATCGGCTCACCAGCCATGAACTTCTTCAATGGTTTCATCCGCACGCATGACAATGTCCTGTTCTTTAACTCAGGTAAATTCTGGCTGAAGATCCCGACCAAGAAGCGTGAAATCCTCTCGAGATTGCTGAACAAGGAAGTCATCTTCGGCATCCGGCCTGAGAACATCTACAACCCAGACTATACACCCCCGGGTTCGGATGTGGAATTGGTCGAATCCAAGGTGGAAGTTACCGAGTTGATGGGCAATGAGATCTTCCTGTACATGAAGACTGAAGACACGAGCTTCGTCGCCCGCGTCGATCCCCGCACGCATTTCGCGATCGGCGAGTCGGTCAAGCTGGCCTTCAACATGAACCTCTTCCACGTTTTCGATCCCACGCAGGATCCTGAAAATCCGATTTCAGTCTTTTAATCACCAGTATGAATCAAAAAGCCAGGCAAAGGCCTGGCTTTTTTTTTATTTATTCATGAAGGATTGATCACGCGCCAGACCGTTTTCGTCCCTGCCAGGCCAGCAATGCTCCACCGATCAGGCAAAATACAGCGACAACGATGAAGCAGTCCTGCCAGAAAGGCAGGGGGAACAAACGGATCAAGCTGTCGGTATACAGGAATACCCAGCTTCCGCTTTCGAAGAAAAGTGTATGGAAGCGGGTGAAGAGGGAGTCAAAATTTACTGCCATGTAGACCAGGAAGAAGACGATGATTCCCAGCGTCAAGTAACCGCCTCGCATGAGTGCCCGCCAATAGCTGCGCTTCCATCCGGCGCGATACGCCCAATAGGTCAATCCACCCACCAGGAGCAAGCCTGCCAGCCACCAACGGATGGCTCCCTGGACCACAGCCTTGACATCCACCATATGGCTTAGTTCTCTTTCATTAAAAAGAGGGTAATTATTGGATAATCGTTGCTCTGCCAGGTAGTCGATCCCCTGTTGATTGACCAGGTAGGCGACTGATACCCGGGCGTACTTTAATCGCTCATCCAGTGTAAATCCCATCGGATCAGTTGGAAAACCGGGTCGTCGATATTCCAGGTTTAAAAAGAGCGGGTTGAGCAGCAACAGGATGGCAGTCACCAATAGCATGACGGGCACCAGAAAAGTGATCACCCAGCTGGCTGCCTGGTGGGTCCAGTGATTGGTTTTATTCATTTCAGAGCCTCCGTTCCTTGTGCGAACAGGAAATTCAAGACCAGCCCGTTGGTCAGCCACTCGATCTGGGCTTTGTCGTCTGTAAAGACCACCGTGCTCCTGGGAGCGGGTTGCAGATTGGCAGCGGTCAGTTGCATGCTTTCCAGCAGCAGGGGGTGCACAGAATTGCCGGCTGCCATCAAGGCATAATTGGTCAGGAAATTCTCCGGCCTGGTTGCCTGGCGGGTTGCAAAGAGCATCGTGTTAAATGAATTTGGGATGTCAACTGTATGGATGCTTGGAAAAACTGTCCGCAGAGTAGTTGCCAGGGCATCCACAAGGCGCCGGTCTTCGGGAGCGCGCCCAACATTGATGACCAGCACACCCTGCGGGGTGAGATGCTCGTGCACTGATCGGAAGAATTCCTGGGTGGTCAGGTGCCAGGGGATGTAGGGTGGCCGGTAGGCATCCACCATGATGATATCGTACTGTTCGTCGCTGTTTTCCAGGCCCACGCGCGCATCCTGGACGATCACGTTCAGGTTGCTCTGATTCATGTCGAAATAACGGCGGGCGACTTTAATGATCTCCCCGTCGATCTCATATCCATCGATCGGGACGCCTCCGTACACCAGGCTGGCATCCCGGGCGGCTGTCCCGGCAGCCAATCCCAGGATGGCGATGCGTTTCACCTGGCCAGGCGTGTAGGGTGGGGCATTGAAAAATGGTGCCACCAGTATTTGTTCCCAGGGACCGTAATAATTCAGAATGGTCGGGTGGTAAATCGAGTGGATACCCTGGCCTTCGTTCAGGCGCAGGTAGGTGTAGCCATCCTTCTCGAGCACCTGGATGTAGTTATAAGCGGATTCAGTTTCGTAGATCATGCCTGCTGTAGATCGATCCGTCCCGCGTAGCGCAAAAAATGCTGCCAGCGCCAGCGCGACCGGCATCCAGAGATATTGCAGCAGCTTGGGCCAACGTCCGGAGCGGTACAGCCCGATGAAAGCCACCAGTATCAGCAGGCTGCTGATGACCAGGAAGGTCCGGTAGGTCCCGATGAGCGGGATCAGGATCAGCACCGGCAGAAAGGTGCCGATGAACGAACCCAGGGTCGAGATGGCGTAAATGCGCCCGGAAACACTGCCGGCTTTCTGTGTATCCTGGATGGCCAGCCGTATGGCGAAGGGTGAGGCTGTCCCAAGCAGTGTCACCGGAATAATGAATAGCAGGATCACGGCCGCGAATGATCCGAACAGGATGCCCATATCCAGGGCGTCGAAGGCATTGGCGGACATGCGCAGGACCGGCCGTGAGAGCAGGGGCACCAGCCCAATGGTCAGGCCGGCCC